>ERZ1034361.133-NODE-133-length-52392-cov-5.478314_pt1 | contig 52392 bp, 43 predicted proteins | sample MGYA00520617_ERZ1034361 | MGnify/ENA primary metagenome ERZ1034361 (study PRJEB33736, sample SAMEA104284507) | Azolla filiculoides | biome: Urban; feature: Water surface; material: Ditch water | place: Netherlands | collected 2015-10-28 | depth 0-0.1 m ... | reverse complement strand
TTATTATTTCTTCATCAGCTCTTTTACTCATACTTTTTATGGTTTTGGGTTCTGTGGCTTTACCATCTTTGTCAATAATAAAAGAGATGATAATTTTTCCGTTTAATCCTAATTCATCTAGCATTTGGAAGTTTTTGCCAATATATTTGTAAAATATAGTATAACCTCCATTTGGTTCTGCTTTTGTTTCTAATTCACTGTAAGAAGTTTTTACGTTATTTTCGTCAACAATTATTCCCGAAATAAATTTTTCGTTTTCATAATTTTCCGAGTATTTGTTTTCTGGATTTATTTGCCACCCTTGCCATATTCCATTTTTATATCCATTTTTTAATTTTCCAGTACCATAGAATTCTTTAGATCTTTCTTCATAATCACCACTACCATCCATTACCATTTGAACATTGTCTTTGTTCCAATATTGGATAATTTTGATTTTGTTTTGAGATTCTTTTTCGTTTGGAGTATATTCAATCTCTCTTTTGTTTTTCCCGTTTTCATACCATTCAAACTCTTTTCCGATTAGTTTTTTATTCGAATAATGGCTCACTTTGTATTTATTACCATTTTCAAAATACAAGATTAATTCTCCTTCTTTTGCAAAATTGTCTTTATTTGTTGAAAAACCCTCTGTTCGAATAGCTCCCGATTTGTAGTATTCTTTAATTTCATACAAGTCTTTATTCAAATAAAAATCTTTGATTATTCTGTAATATTTATAGTTATCTTGTGTGGTTTCATTCCAAGTGGAATCTAAATATATTTTCTTGTCATTGGCAGAAATTTGAGAAATAGCCAGTTTTGGAACTAAAAGAAATAATAAAGCAAATAGTGCAGATTTCATAAAATGTTTTTTGTTGTTTAGAAAGTGAATGGAATTGTTTTTTTTAATATGAACTATTGATTGTAATTGGCAATGAAAAAGAACATCTTATTTTTTGTCCTCTTTGCGCAGCAGGAACCCAGTTGTCACAATTTTTCAAGACTCTTAGTGCTTCCTCTCCAGTTCCGTAGCCTAAATCTCTTAATACCCTCGGTTCAACTATTTTTCCCTCCTGATCAACAACAAATGTGACATACACTTTCCCTTTTAGTCCTTGCACATTAGGCGTTTTGTAGTTTTTTGCAACATATTTGTAAAAGTCCATAACTCCAGATTTATACTCGGGTTTAGTTTCAATTTCGGTGTAATTGTAGGTTATATTGTCTTTATCTACGCTTTCGCCCGAAATTAATTTTCCGTTTTTGTAGGTTTCTTTATAAGTGATTTTTTGATTTTTAAGTGAGCCTTCCCAAACCCCATCTTTAAAGCCATTTTTCACTTCTCCTTTTTCAGATTCGTTTTCATCTTTGTCTTCGAAAAAACCATTGCCATCAACAACTTTCTGCAAACCATTCGCATCCCAAAATTGATTTATTTTATGCATTGGAGTCATTTTTTTTTCATCCTCAATATATTCTCCTTCTGACTTTTTAGAACCATTTTCATACCATTCAAGGTTAATTCCGTTTTTACGGCCTTTAACATAATTAGTTAGAGATTTTTTATTGGTGTTTTTATAATAATAAGTAACTATTCCTTCTTTTAAGTTTCCGTTATTGGTTTCTGAAGTTCCTTCCATTCGTATTTCCCCCGAACGATAATACTCTTGAACGGCATAACTTTTCTTGTTTAATTTGGAATCTTTGATTACCCTAATATAAACATAATTCTTTGTTTTACTCTCTTGATTAGTCGAGTCGAGATAAATAAATTTATCATCTGGTGAAAGAATTAATTCTTTGGTTTTAGCAACTTGCGAAAAAATCATTTTGGGAAAAAGTAGAAATAATAATGCAAATAGAAATGGCTTCATAAAATATAGCTTAATTAGTAAGCGAATGTACTAATTTTAATATTAAAATTAACTAGGTATTATTCCATTTTATTTTAGGATTTTACTTCAAATTAATTTGGGTCAACCACAAATCCCTAAACTCCATTTTTTTGTCATAATCCTTGGCTTGTTTTTCAATGTTAAAATAACGATGACCACGAGGATCATTCCCCACGCCTGCTAAATAAGCCCAATTTCCCCAATTGCTGCACACATCATAATCGATTAATTGCTCCTCAAAATAGGCTGCTCCCAATCGCCAATCCATATTGAGTTCGTTGCAAAAAAAACTGGCTACATTTTGTCTACCTCGATTGCTCATAAAACCAGTGAGTTTCAATTCGAGCATATTGGCATTAATAAAATCCGATGGTGTTGTGCCCTTAATCCATTGCGAAAGTAGTTTTTCATTTAAAGATTTCGAATTGACTTTCTCGGTTTTAATTCCGGAATACAAGAAAAATTTGGTTTGGTGTTTTTTGAACATAAATCGGAAAAAATCTCTCCAAAGCAATTCGAATAGTAACCAATAAGTGGAATCATTGGCTCCAAATTCTTTTTCATATTTTTTGATTTCAGCATATATAAATCGTGGAGAAATGCAACCCATTGCCAACCAAGCCGAAAATTTGGATGAATAATCTGCACCAACCATTCCGTTTCTGGTTTCTTTATAATTGGACAAACATTTCGTTTCATAAAAATAATGATTCAAGCGTTTTATGGCTTCGGTTTCGCCTCCTTTGAATAGAATGGCTGCACGAGAATCAATTTTTATTTTTTTTAAGCCTAATTCTTTTAATGTAGGAAGTTGTAAAACAGGTATTTCAGGCGAATTGATTTGTCTTGGTTTTTCAAATGGCTTTCTGATTATGGCATCTTGCTCTGTTTTCTTCCTGAAATTAGTAAATACATCGGGAATATTTTTTATCGAAAAAGGCAAATCTTCCGCGTGATACAAGGTGCTGGTGCTATAAGTTTCCAGTTCGCATCGCAATTTGAATAATTCATCAAGTACTAATTTTTCAGTCTGTTTTTCTTCAAAAGCTACTTCTCTTTTAGCAAAAACTTTTTGCACTTTATATAGCTTAACAATTTTCGGGATTTCAATTTCTGGTTTTCCTTTTACGATTAATAAACCAGAACCTAAAACTCTTAAGTTTTTATCTAAATTTTGAAGCGATTCTAGTAAAAATTGTGCTCTAAAACTTCCTGTTTTTTTGAATCCGTAAGCGGTGGTTTCAAAATGGGAATCGTCAAAACAATAGACCGGAATTATTTGTCCACTTTGCGAAATAGCTTTGATAAGTGTTTCGTTATCTTCTACTCTTAAATCGGTTTTAAACCAAACTATTGAAGTTTTCATTTTTTTTGCTTTTTTCCACATAATCAAGCATTTTAAAATCAGTGAATCTGTGGCTAAATTATTTTTTACTGATTCTACATTTATCGCTACAATATTTCACTTCGTCCCAAACTTTCTCCCATTTTTTGCGCCAAGCGAAAGGTTTTTGGCACACTAAACAAATTTTATTGGGTAGGTTTTGTTTTTTGACTCCTCGCATTTTTAGGTTTATTTGGATTACTCACGTGTTTTTGTAAAATTCGTTTGCCTTCCTGTTTTACTTCGTCTTTTTTGCGAAAACCCCAAACGATATCGCTGGCGTATTTTCGAGTTTCTTCAATATTTACGATTGGTGGGGGATAATCTTCGCCTATTTTACAATTATAAAATTGCTGTTCCATTTCGTTCATTTTCCAAGGTTCGTGCAATAAATGAACAGGAATTTCAGCTAATTCGGGTAACCATTGTTTTATAAAAACACCTTCGGGATCGTGTTCTTCGGAGTTTTTTATGGGATTGTAAATTCGAATGGTATTAATTCCTGTTGTCCCCGATTGCATCTGGATTTGTGGATAATGAATTCCTGGTTCGTAATCCAGAAATTGCCTTGCCAAGAAATGCAATTCGCGCCAATCTTGCCATAAATTAAACGTGAAAAATGAAACCACCATTGCTCGCATCCTGAAATTGATGTAACCCGTTGTGACCAAACATCGCATACAAGCATCGACAATGGGAACGCCCGTTTTGCCTTCTTGCCAAGCTTTTATGTAGGTTTCGTTTTTTGGTTTTATTAAAGTGTCGTAAGCCCGGTTAGCGTTTTCGAATTCCATTGCGCACTCGTCTTCAAATTTTTGCATAAAATGGCAATGCCAATGCAAACGAGAAACAAAATTGAGAATCGCTCGTTTGTTTTTAGACGTTTCGTAAAACTGATTGGTATATTGATACACCATTCGCATACTGATGTTTCCGTAAGCTAAATATGGCGACAATCGGCTACAGCCTTTTCTGCTCAAAGCGGGTTTCGAAATGTGTTTGCTGTAATTGATATAACGTTCTTTGACAAAACTATCTAAATACCGCCAAGCCAAAGTCTCGCCACCTTGTTGAAAATTTTTGTTTGGAGTCGAGATTTCAATTGGTAAAACTTCCCCTTTTAAACTTTCGTAAAAATCGGAATCTAAATGAATGGTTTTTAAATCGGATTCTTTTAATATTTTGGGAGTTGCTCGCATCACTTCTTCCCAACGTTTGTCCCAGTTTTGTCTCGATTTTAATTTTCTGATGACACCGTGCATTTGAAACTCCTTCCAAACGGTATTATTCTTTTGAAAAAGTTCTTGCATTGCAATGTCTCTATCAAAAGTGATTTTGTTGCCAATTTCTTGATGCGAAAAAATGCTTTTCACTTCAAAAATTTTAATTATTTCTGAAAATACAAATTTCGCCTCGTTGTGAAAAAAATAGATTTTGCTATTTGATGCATTTAATTTTCTTTGCAAATCTTGAATCGATTCGTAAATAAATCGCCAATGACGCACATCTGCATCGTCATAATTCATAATCGAAGGTTCAAAAATATACACCAACAATAAAGGCAAACCTGATTGATGCGCGTGAAACAATGCTTCGTTATCAAAGAACCGCAAATCGCGTTTAAACCAAACAATATTGACGGCTGTTTTATCCAATTCTATGCTATTGAGGTGATTTCTTTATTAGGCTTGGCATAACTCAATCGGTCTATTTTTACGGTTTTATGATAACTGTCCAATCCCGAGCAGGTCAGGGTATTCGCTTTTTCAAGATCTAGAAAGCCATCTTCACAAAGACAATTTTCTGGGACATAAACCTCTTTAATTTCGCCAATAATCATAATGGTATTGTTGATGGTAATGTCAATTTGTTCTTTGAATTCAACTCCAAATTGAACGTTGCTTTCTGCAACAAAAGGAGCTTTGAAATTATTCTTGAATTCCGGTTGCAATCCAGTTGCATCAAATTCAGAAATATCCGAATCGTATCGAGCCGAAGTTTGATGTGCTTGTTTGTAGATATTTTCGTTGATGTGATTTATGGTGTAAAATCCCGTATCTAAAATATTTCGAAGCGTGTTTCGCTCGGGTGGACTTGGTCGAAATATCAAAGCAATCAATGAAGGATTGGCTCCAATATGAAATACAGAACTAAAAATAGCCAAGTTTGTTTGTCCTTGATTATTGACAGTTCCCAGCAAGGAAACGCTTTTGAATCCCCCCAAACTATTAATAAAATGAACACGTTCTTGTTTTTCCATATTCATTATTGCCTCAAAAGAAAAATGTCTTTTCATTGTCGTTCTGTTTTTTTTTAATTTATGATAACCCATTTTTTGTCACTGTTCAATTGGAACGTTCCGATGTGTTCTTTGTCCCATTCTTGAGGCGAAATCAACGACAAAAAGTAGGTGCTGTCGGCTGCGATATAAAGATGATAAATTTCGCCAATAACGGGTTCAAATGAAAATTTCGCATTATAAACTAATTCGTTCCACTCAAATTCTTCCATTAGTTTTTGATATTGAAGCCTCAATTCGTTGAATTTGCTTTCAAACTCTTTGTTTACATTTTGAATGCCTCTATTTTTCCAAGAAACAACATCATCTGTTTTGATAATTGGTGCGCCAACATTGGTAGCATAAGGCAAAATATGGGCGTTATATCCTTGTTCTTTCGAGAAAACAACATTGTCTGGAACTTCTTTTTGTATCATCGTTTGGTTATTTTGTTGTTTGAAATAGCTCTTTGTCTGTTGCACTTAAATCGGTCAATGCCTTCGATACGCTTGGCTAGATGCTTGGTTTTGCAATCTTCAACACGCTTTCGCCAAAGTTTGTAACTCGAAAATTTGAGTTCTTTTTTCATCAAGGCTTTCACATCGGCTTCTGCCAATCCGAATTGAAATTTTAAGGCATCAAATGGAGTGCAATCTTCCCAAGCCATTTCGATAATTCTGTCAATAGCAATAGTATCTAATTCTATTTTTTGTAAAATTGGCATTATTTTGTTTAAGTAAAATTAAATAAAGTTAAACAAAATTATACAATTTGATTTGAAATTCCATTACAATTAGAAATAAAAAAAATCCGTTACTTAAGTTCAAGTAACGGATTTATAAATAATAAAGTGGTTTTCTTAAAAAAGAGTTGCCACTTGTTGGTTCACAAACTCTAAAAATCGCTCGTCTTCGTCGGTAAATGGATTAAGGACGTGGCTGTCGATGTCGATTTGCCCAATGTTTTCGCCATTCACAAAAAGCGGCACAACAATTTCGGACTTTACGGTAAAACTGCAGGCAATATAATTGTCTTGAGCAGCGACATCAGGAACTACAAAATTAGAGTTAGAAACTGCCACTTGTCCACAAATACCTTTTCCAAAAGGGATAACGACATGATCGGTTTCGGCGCCAACATAGGGGCCAAGATGCAGGGTTTTCGTGTCGTGATTGGCAAAGTAAAATCCAACCCAATTGTAATATTCAATAGAATTACTCAGCAATTCACAAATTTTAAATAGTTTTTCTTCTCTTGAAAGAGTGGAATTTGAGATAATTTCGGTTACTTTTGGTTTTAATTCTTCGAAAGTCATATTCAGTTATTTTTTGTAAAAGTATTTAAAAAAGTGGGAAGTTTGAAGTAGAAAATTTGAAGTGAAAATTGTCTTCTATTTTTATATAAATTTGTTAAAAATTTGATTTTGAAAAAATATTTTATTCTCTACAAACCCTTTCTACTGTTTTTAGGCAAGTTTTTGCTAACCTATTTGCTGTTAACCTATATCTACCAAAGCTATCTTGGTCAATTTGATGTCAAGAAATTAGAATTAGATGGATTCACTAAAACAGTAGCCCAACAAACTAAAGACCTGATGCTTTTCTTTGATTGTGATGTAAAATCCTCACCCAACATCAAAGAACCCGCAGTGAATTTGTTCTACAATCAAAAACATATCGTTCGAGTTATTGAAGGTTGCAATGCCTTGAGCGTAATCATCTTGTTTGTTTCATTTATCATTGCCTTTTCTGGAAAACTAAAATCGACTGTTTTGTACATCATTGGCGGAAGCATTCTCATTCACATTCTGAACGTTTCTAGGATTGCGCTTTTGTGTGTTTTGATCTATTATTATCCAAGCCAACAACATCTTTTGCACGGAGTTTTATTTCCTTTATTTATTTACGGAGTCGTTTTTTTGTTATGGATTATTTGGGTCAATAAATTTTCAAAATATGCTACAAAAACTGCTTAATCACAAAGCGAGAATTGCATTGGCAACGCTTTTTGCAATTGGATTGGTTGTAATACGAGCCTACGAAGACAGCTTGTTTTACGACCCTTTTTTGAATTATTTCAAAACTGATTATTACAATTTGCCCATTCCAGAAATAGACAATTTCAAATTGTTTTTGGGTTTATTTTTCAGATATTTTATGAATACTGTGCTGTCATTAGCCATAATTTATGTTCTATTTAAAGATATTGACGCTATAAAATTTGCTTCCTTTTTGTATTCTCTGTTTTTTGTAATCCTCATTATTGCTCTCTTTTTTATTCTTTTAAATACTGGAGAAACGAACAAAATGGGCTTGTTTTACATTCGACGATTCCTAATTCAGCCGCTATTTTTGTTGTTATTTCTTCCTGCTTTTTATTATCAAAAACAAAAGAAATAGGCCTTTGAGTGTCTAAACGTCAAATAATATTGAAATATATTTCGTTATATTTACCAATCACCAATTACACGGCTATGTTTAAAGATTTTTTTTGTAAAATAGTATTGCTTTTCGTGGCTACTTCGACACTTGCACAAACCCAAACCGAGATTATTCCACCTTATAATATCAAAACGATATCATTCATACAAAGCAACGAAAATGTAGTTCCAATATTCAAATTAGGTGATGGATTCCAATTTCAATTTGATGATTTATTCGGAAACGAAGCCAATTATTACTTCGAAATTGTGCATTGTGATTACAATTGGATTCCCACAGACATTCCAAAAACCGATTACATGAAAGGTTTCGATGGACAAAGAATTCAGGAATACGAAAACTCCGTTAATACTTTACAAATGTATTCGCATTACAAATTACCCATTCCCAATCAGTATATGCAATTGCGCATAAGTGGCAATTATATCTTGAAAATCTTAAACGAAAGCCGAGATGTTATTTTATCTCGAAAATTCATCGTTTATGAAGATCTTGTAACCGTTCCGATGCAAATTAAAAGAGCTCGAACAGCCAATTATTTGGATTACAAACACAATGTTGAATTTTCAATCAAGTCGCAAGCTATTAATTTTCAAAACCCCTTGAAAAACATAAAAGTTTGCCTAATGCAAAACGGACAATTGAATACTGCCATCCAAAACATAGTCCCGCAATACACCATTGGCAATGATTTAATTTATAAATATGACACACAAACTCAATTTTGGGCTGGCAACGAGTTTTTGTATTTTGACAATAGCGACATTCGCTCTGCCGGCAATAACATTTCTCGTGTAGATTCAAGCAGCGGAATTTATAATACAAATTTATACACGAATAATGCCAGAGCAAATTACCCTTATTCTTTAACTCCAGACGTGAATGGAAATTTTGTGGTTCGCAACATTGGCGGCACCAAAAACGAGATTGAAGCTGATTATGCTTGGGTTTATTTCAGTCTTTCGGCTCCTAGTTTTATGAAAAACAAAGGCATTTATATTACTGGAATGTTCAATAATTACAGCCTGTCGCCAGAGTACAAAATGGATTTCAACAAAGAAAAAAACACTTACGAAAAAGCCATTCTCATCAAGCAAGGATTTACTAATTTTCAATATCAAATCGCCGACGACAAAGGAAATATCGACGCAGAAAATGCTATAGATGGTAATTTTTGGCAAACCGAAAATGAATATATCCTACTGGTTTATTATCGAGAAAACAACGATAGATACGAAAGAGTAATCGGAAAAGCCTCAGCCAATTCTAGAGATGCCATCAATTAAAAAAATTTCTTATAAAAGTACAATTAACTCTTTTTTTTGTAAATTTGCGATTATCAAACTCATTTGTAACACATTGCTGTCTATGGTTTCTCAAATTACAAGAGGTATAAAAATAACCGTTTTGACTAGTTTTGAAGGCACTTACTTCAAAAACTACAAAATCCATTTTGCCTTTAGTTATGAAATCACCATCGAAAACCACAGCAAAGATTCCGTTCAATTAATATCACGCCATTGGGACATTTTTGATTCCCTAAATAATGCCGAAGTAGTTGATGGCGAAGGCGTAATTGGAAAAAAACCAGTTTTAAAACCAGGCGAATTGCACACTTACAACTCTGGTTGCCTACTAGCTTCACCATATGGCGCAATGAAAGGTTACTTCAATATGGTTAATTTTACCACTACAAAAACCTTTAAAGTAATAGTGCCTACATTCAAATTATGCGCTCCATTTGCTTTGAACTAATTGTTTTATTTCAAATAATTTTATTGGTTATCTTTTAGTTAAATTTTATATTTTTCAAACAATCCTTTGTACTTTTGTGAAAATTTTCTAATTCTCAAATAAAAATATATGCTTAAAGGATTTTTCAATGTGCCAAAAGCCGTAAACGAACCTGTAAAATCGTATGCACCAAATTCCCCAGAAAAAGCTGCCGTTCTAGCTGCTTATAAAAAAATGTGGGACTCCAAAATCGATGTTCCACTTTACATTGGAAGTGAAGAAATTAGAACTGGCAATACTCGAAATATGACCGCACCCCACGATCATAAACACGTTGTGGGAACCTATCATCTTGCCGAAAAATCGCATATCGAAAAGGCTATTGCCAATGCCCTTGAAGCCAAAACAAAATGGGCGAATATGGCTTGGGAACAACGCGCTGCCATTTTTCTAAAAGCTGCTGAATTAATTGCTGGACCTTACAGAGCTAAAATAAACGCCGCAACAATGATTGCGCAATCCAAAAATATTTTCCAAGCCGAAATTGATGCCGCTTGTGAATTCATAGATTTCTTGCGTTACAACGTTGAATTTATGACTCAAATTTATACGGACCAACCCAAATCAACTTCTGATGTTTGGAATAGATTGGAATACCGTCCGCTGGAAGGTTTTGTTTATGCTATTACACCTTTCAACTTTACTGCCATTGCAGGAAATCTTCCAGCAAGTGCTGCTATGATGGGAAATGTAGTAGTTTGGAAACCCAGCGACAGTCAAGTGTTTTCTGCTAAAATCATTATTGATATCTTCAAAGAAGCAGGGCTTCCTGACGGTGTTATCAACGTGGTTTTTGGAGATGCCTTGATGATTACCGACACCGTTTTGGCAAGTCGTGATTTTGCTGGAGTACATTTCACAGGTTCCACTCACGTGTTCAAAGATATTTGGGCAAAAATTGGAGCCAACATTCACCACTACAAAACCTATCCAAGAATTGTAGGCGAAACTGGTGGAAAAGATTTCGTTCTAGCGCATCCAAGTGCCAATGTAAAACAAGTTGCCACAGGAATTGTTCGTGGTGCTTTCGAATTTCAAGGACAAAAATGTTCGGCAGCTTCTAGAGCTTACGTACCACAAAGTATGTGGCCAGCCCTTAAAGACCAATTGATTACTGATGTGAAATCAATGAAAATGGGATCGCCAGAAGATTTTGGTAATTTTATTACAGCAGTTATTCACGAAGGTTCTTTCGATAAATTGGCAAGCTTTATTGACCAAGCTAAAAAAGATACAGATGCCGAAATTATCGTTGGAGGAAATTATGATAAATCGGTTGGATATTTTGTTGAACCAACCATAATCGTAACAACCAATCCAAAATACACCACGATGGAAACTGAATTATTCGGACCGGTAATAACCCTTTATGTATATGAAGACGACAAATGGGAAGAAACTCTAAAACTAGTTGACACCACTTCTGAATATGCTTTGACTGGAGCAATTTTCAGTAAAAATCGTTACGCCATCGAGGAAGCGACAATTGCTTTGCAAAACGCAGCCGGAAATTTCTACATCAACGACAAACCAACCGGAGCCGTTGTGGGAATGCAACCTTTTGGTGGCGCCAGAGCATCTGGAACGAATGATAAAGCGGGTTCAGCCTTAAACTTGTTGCGTTGGGCTTCGCCTAGAACCATCAAAGAAACTTTTGTAACTCCAGAAGATTATAGATATCCGTTTTTGGGAGAATAAATTTTTAAGGTACGAGGTTAGATATACGAAGTACAAAATTTAAAAACCCACAAGAATCAAGTATTTTGAGTTCTTGTGGGTTTTGTTTTTAAATTATAGAAACCTTTTTGCCTGTATTTGCGGCCTTATAAATAGCTTGCAAAATTTTAACATCTTTAAGCCCTTCTTCGCCAGTAATATGGCTTGGCAATTTTTTATTTTCTAAAATCACTTTTCCTATTTCATCAAGTTGTGTTTGTTGTTGATTAATTTCAGGAAAATTTAAATCACCATTGCTTGTCCTCCCTTTAAATGGGCCATAGCTTATAGCTGGACTTAGCTCAAAAAAACCGTCTTCTGCTGAAGCAAATAATCTGTCAACTCCACAATTATATGAACTTGCAGAATTACAAACTGCTCCGCTAGGAAAATTTAATTGCCAAGTAATCGATTCCTCTATTTCTGCAAATTTTATTTTATTGGTAATTGGTCCAAATTGTGCTGTCACAGAAATTGGCTCTTCACCCAAAATATATCGACTTGCTTGAACACAATAAATACCAAGATTGATAAGCGGTCCACCTCCGGATAATGCTTTCTTTGAATGCCAATCAATTGTATCACCTGTATTGTACCCTAAAGAAGTCTCTATCAAACGAACATGACCAAACACTTTTTCTTGCCCCAATCGTTTCATCTCTAAATTATAGGGTTCATAATGCAAACGATAACCTACTGCTAATTGCACTCCAGCTTTTTCGCAAGCATCCATCATTTCTTGACAATCGCTTGCTGTAATTGCCATTGGTTTTTCGACAATAACGTGTTTTCCTGCCTTTGCTGCTCTAATTGCAAACTCTTTATGCATTGCATTTGGCAAAACAACATAGACTAAATCAATGTCTTTATTATGAATAATTTCATCGAAATTCTGGTAATTGTAAATATTTTTCTCAGGAATACTATATTTTTTTCCCCAATCTAAAGCCTTTGACGGTGTTCCTGTTACAATGCCTGCTAACCGACAATATTTTGAAACTTCAAGACCTTCAGCTAAGTAACCTGCATAACGCCCTAAACCACAAAGCGCAATGTTGAGTTTTTTTCCATCATACGTTTTACTGCTATTTTCAGGCAAAGTTACAAATGAAGGAAGCGATGCAATTACAGCAGTTGATCCAACACCAAGACCAAAATTATATACAAATTTACGTCTAGAAATTTTTTTCATAGTATTTAGTTTTACATTAGAACCTTAAAGTAAGTCCATTACACATTACCAATGTTACAAAAAAATCGTTTAAAAAATCAAAACCCACAAGAATTCAAGTTATTTGAGTTCTTGTGGGTTTTGATTTTTGAGATTACTTAAACTGTAAACTTCAACGGCAAATGCACCACTTTCTTCGTTTCGAAAAACTCATCTTCGAAAAAATCGGATAAATTATATTCTGTCGCTTTCGGAAAATCCTTTAATTCTTCGGTTAAATCCCCACCTTTTAGGTAGAGAATTCCGTTTTTGAGTTCATGTTTGTGTTGTTTCTTTATTTTGGTTTTTACCCAAGAAACAAAATCGGGCATATTAGTCACAGCACGACTCACTATAAAATCGAAATCACCTTTTACCAATTCGGCACGCAATTGTTCCGCTTTCACGTTTTTCAGTTCCAAGGCATCGACAACCGCCTGAACCACTTTTATCTTTTTAGCAATAACATCTATCAAATAAAAACGAGTTTCTGGAAAAAGAATCGCCAAAGGAATTCCCGGAAATCCCCCACCAGTACCTACATCCAAAACATAAGTTCCGGGTTCGAATTTGATGACTTTGGCAATTCCCAAGGAATGCAAAACGTGTTTGGTGTATAATTCGTCAATATCTTTTCTGGAAATGACATTGATTTTGGCATTCCAATCGTGGTATAAAAAATCCAATTTTTCGAATTGTTCTTTCTGAATATCAGTTAAATAAGGAAAATACTTTTGAATCTCATCCATTGTTATAAATTTTAACAAAAGTACAGATTTTAGTTTTGAATTTTAACTCATTTTTGCAGATTGAAAATTTATAATAATTATCTTTGCACAATATTCAAAAATAACAATGAACAACGTTGCCCCTACATTTGCGAAGCAAGACAATCTAAAGTTCTTCAGAACGCTTAACTCTCGGGTGAACAGCTACTTCAAAGAAAACAATATCGCCAAAACTGGCAACTGGAAAATCCATTTGAAAACGATAATTCTTTTTACAGTTTTTCTTGTGCCGTATTTTTTGATACTTACTTTGCCTATGCCATTTTGGGCACATTTACTTTTGACCATAGTTATGGGAATTGGAATGGCAGGAATCGGAATGAATGTAATGCATGACGCCAATCACGGTTCGTATTCGACCAAAAATTGGGTGAATAAATTTATGGGAGGAACGATTTATGTCTTGGCTGGAAATGTTCATAACTGGCAAGTGCAACATAATGTTTTACATCATACCTACACTAACATTATTGGTCACGATGAAGATTTGGAAGCAGGTCGAATTATGCGTTTTTCCAAAGAAGCCGAATGGCACAAGTTTCATAAATTTCAACAATATTATGCCGTTTTTTTATATGGTTTATTGACTTTCAATTGGGCCATCACTACCGATTTCAAGCAAATGAGAAGTTACCTGAAAAGAAAACTATCTTATGGCGAACCCAAAAGTCCTAAAATCCTTTGGACAACTTTAATTATCACCAAACTTATCTATATAGCGATTTGGATTGTTTTGCCAATGATTATCGGAATCACTTGGTGGAAGGTTTTGGTTGGATTTTTCGTGATGCATTATACGGCTGGATTAATTTTGAGTATTGTTTTCCAATTGGCACACGTTGTTGACGAAGCTGCTAATCCAATTCCAAACGAAGAAGGCGAAATGGAAAACACTTGGGCAATCCATCAATTGTTTACCACCGTTAATTTTGCGCCAAAAAACAAAATCGTGAACTGGTACACTGGAGGTTTGAACCATCAAATTGAGCACCATATTTTTCCGCACATCAGCCATGTACATTATAATAAAATTTCAAAAATCGTAAAAGAAACGGCAAAAGAATGTCAATTGCCCTATCACGAATATAAAACTTTTAGAGCTGCAGTTGTGGCACATTTTAAACACTTAAAAGAACTGGGAATGAAACCCGCTTTACAGTAAAGACGAACAAAACCATAATAAAAAAATATAAATCAAAATTACATTTCAATGAACAATTTGCTTTCAGACAGAATTAACAACTTAGCTACATCACAAACATTAGCAATGGCTGCATTAGCCAGAGAATTAAAAGCTCAAGGAAAAGACATCATCAGTTTAAGTTTAGGTGAACCAGATTTTAACACACCTGATTTCATTAAAGAAGCTGCCAAAAAAGCTATCGACGAAAACTACAGCACTTACTCTCCAGTTGATGGATACGGCGACTTGAAAGAAGCTATTTGCAGAAAATTCAAAAGAGACAACGGATTGGATTACAAACCATCGCAAATTGTAGTTTCAACAGGAGCAAAACAATCTTTATACAACATTGCACAAGTAATGCTTAACGACGGTGACGAGGTAATCTTGCCAGCGCCATACTGGGTTTCTTACTTCGAAATCGTGAAATTATCAGGCGGAGTTCCTGTAGAAGTTCCCACTTCTGTAGAGACTGATTTCAAAATCACTCCTGAGCAATTAGAAGCCGCTATTACACCAAAAACAAAAATGATGTGGTTCTCTTCTCCTTGTAATCCATCTGGATCTGTTTACAGCAGAGAAGAATTAACAGCTTTGGCTAAAGTATTGGAAAATCACCCAAACATCATTGTTGTTGCTGACGAAATCTACGAGCACATCAATTTCTCTGGAACTTTCTGTAGTATTGGTTCAATCCCAGGAATGTTAGAAAAAACAGTTACAGTGAACGGAGTTGCTAAAGCTTTCGCAATGACAGGATACAGAATTGGATACATCGGAGCACCAGAATTCATCGCAAAAGCCTGTACAAAAATTCAAGGTCAAGTAACTTCAGGAGCAAATTCTGTGGCGCAACGTGCAACAATTACTGCTGTAGATGCTGACCCAAGTGTATTGAATCATATGGTTCAAGCATTCCACAGTCGTAGAGATTTAGTAGTTGGATTGTTAAAAGAAATTCCAGGAATCAAAATCAACGTTCCAGAAGGCGCGTTCTATGTTTTCCCAGACGTTTCTTCTTTCTTTGGTAAAACTTTGAAAGGAACTGAAATTAAAGATGCGAATGATATGGCAATGTATTTATTGGCCGAAGCTTGTGTGGCAACAGTAACAGGAGACGCTTTTGGAAATCCAAATTGCATCCGTTTCTCTTATGCAACAAGCGAAGAGCAACTAACAGAAGCATTAAAAAGAATTAAAGAAGCATTGGCAGCATAGTCGAAAATCTTTTTTATATCATTACAAGCCTCAAGAGAAATCTTGGGGCTTTTTTTTGATTAACTCAAAAAATTCATGGGTAGGATAGTACAGGATAGTATAACTTTTTTTTAAGCTTAACTTTAGCGGCTACAATCTATTTTTTGTATTAACAACAAACTAACCAACAACTATTAACCATAATTATGCATAAAAAAATTACCCAAAACTCATTTCGAAAAATCATCTTTTTTCTAATGTTCCTATTTGGAATATCCACCCAACTTTTTGCTCAACGCACTGTTGAAAAACTCAATCGAGGTTTGGTTGCAATGCGTTTAAATAGCAGTCAAGTCTATATTGGCTGGAGAATGTTGGGAACTGAACCAACAGATGTGAGCTATAATCTGTATTGCAACGACTTAAAAGTAGCAGGAAGTCCATTTACAACTACCACAAACTACACTCATACGATTACTACAAACGGAATCTATACTGTTCGCGCTATTATTAATGGTGTCGAAGAAAGCGCTTCAGAAGCAGCTTCAGTTTGGGCAAATCAATATTTAGATATCGCAATGCAAATACCTGCTGGCGGGACTACTCCAGACAATGTCGCTTACACCTATAGTGTAAATGATTGCAGTGTTGGCGACGTGGATGGCGATGGACAATATGAAATATTTGTAAAATGGGATCCTTCCAACTCAAAAGATAACTCCCAATCGGGCTATACTGGCAATGTTTACATTGATTGCTATCGTTTAAATGGAACACGTCTTTGGAGAATTGACCTAGGGAAAAATATTCGTGCTGGAGCCCATTATACCCAATTTATGGTTTACGATTTAGACTCTGATGGCAAAGCTGAAATGGCTTGTAAAACAGCCGACGGAACTATTGACGGAACTGGAGTTGTTATTGGAACTGCCAATGCCGATTACCGAAACACTGCTGGATATATTTTATCAGGACCAGAATTTTTAACCGTTTTTAATGGCGAAACTGGAAAAGCAATGGCCAGCACCAATTATTTACCTGCTCGAGGAACTGTTTCCTCTTGGGGAGATACTTATGGCAATCGAGTAGATCGTTTTATCGCCGCCGTAGCTTATCTTGATGGCTCAAAACCAAGTTTAATAATGGGACGTGGTTATTACACAAGACTGGTGCGAGTGGCTTGGGATTGGCAAAACAATACTCTTTCTCAACGTTGGATTTTTGACAGCAACACTACTGGAAATTCTGCTTATGCTGGACAAGGAAACCACCAAATGACTGTAGGTGATGTCGATGGTGATGGCAAAGATGAATTCTGCAACGGCTCGAGTGCTGTTGACGATAATGGAGGAAAATTATATGCAAACGGTTTAGGCCATGGCGATGCTTTACACATGACCGATATGGATCCTGATCGCCCAGGTCAAGAAGTATGGCAATGCCAAGAAGAACCCGCTAAATATGGAATTTATGGACTTTCATTTAAAGATGCTAAAACAGGAATCCCAATTTGGGGAGTAAGTGGAGAGGCAGCAGATGTAGGTCGTTGTAATGCAGCTGACATTGACCCTCGTTATAAAGGATATGAATGTTGGGGTGCCAAAGGAAATTTGTACGACTGCAAAGGCAATCAAATTGGAACTTCGAAACCCTCAATGAATTTCTCTATTTGGTGGGATGCCGATTTGAATAGAGAACTATTAGACGACAATCATATCGATAAATGGAATTACTCTACTTCTAAAACCGTTAATTTACTAACTGCCACAGATTACGATTCAAACAATACAACCAAAGCAACTCCTTGCTTGAGCGCTGATCTTTTTGGAGATTGGCGTGAGGAAGTTATTCTTCGAAAAATAGACAATACTTCTATTAGAATCTTTACAACAAATATTCCCACCACTAATAAACTGTACACTTTGATGCACGATACACAATACAGAGTGGCTATAGCTTGGCAAAACTCGGCTTACAATCAACCACCTCATCCAAGTTTTTATTTGGGAGTAGATATGGCTGCACAAACTCAACCAAATATTGTTACCACAAATACAAATTTAGCAACTAATTCATTTTCAAATGTGGTTCCTTCTGCTAATGCCGTTGTTTATCCGAATCCAACAAGCCAAACTTTTACTATTGCTGCCGATGGCAAATTCACTTATTCGATTCACAATATCCTAGGGCAAGAAATAAGAACAGGAAAAGGAGAAAACCAAGTAGAGATAGGAGAAATTACAACTTCGTCAGGAGTCTATATTATTAATGTAAAATCCGAAAAAGGAAGCTCAACTATAAAACTGATTAAGGAGTAAAATCAATACCAAAGTCCCAAGAATATCTTGGGACTTTTTTATTACCTCAAAAACTAATTAGGTAGAGGATATAGTACAGAATAGAAAAGCTCATAACTTTAGCCGTTAGCTATTAAACCTTTTAACAAAAAAACTATCTAACTACTTTTAACCACAATTATGAATAAAAAAACCACTCCAAATTCATTCAAAAAAATACAGCTTATAATTTTCCTACTACTGGCAATATCCAATCAAACACAAGCTCAACACACCGTTGAAAAACTCAATCGGGGTCTGGTTGCCATGCGTTTAGATGCAAATCAGGTTTATATTGGATGGAGAATGTTAGGAACCGAACCTACAGATGTAAGTTATAATTTGTACTGTAATGGCAAAAAAATAGAAGGAAGTCCTTTTAAAACTTCGACCAACTTCACCCACAATAGCCCCACGGATGGAACTTACACCGTTCGTGCCATCATCAAAGGAATCGAACAATCAGAATCTGAAACTGTCTCAGTTTGGGCCAATCAATATTTAGATATCACAATGCAAATACCTGCTGGCGGAACTACTCCAGATGGTCGTTCTTATTTCTATAGCATTGGCGATTCAAGTGTTGGCGATGTCGATGGAGACGGACAATATGAAATAGTTGTAAAATGGGATCCATCCAATTCCCACGATAATTCACATAAAGGTTATACTGGAAATGTACTCATTGATTGTTACCGCTTAGACGGAACACGTCTTTGGAGAATCGACTTAGGAAAAAACATTCGTGCTGGTGCTCATTACACCCAATTTATGGTTTACGATTTAGACTCTGATGGCAAAGCCGAAATAGCTTGCAAAACCGCCGATGGAACTACAGATGGAACTGGTGTAATCATCGGATCATCAACCGCAGATCATAGAAATCCAAATGGATATATTTTATCAGGATCTGAATTTTTAACAATTTTTAATGGACAAACAGGCAAAGCAATGGCTTCAACCGATTATCTTCCGGCCCGCGGAGACATTAAAGATTGGGGAGACAATTATGGCAATCGTGTGGATCGTTATATTGCTGCAGTTGCTTATCTTGATGGCGAAAAACCAAGTTTAATAATGGGTCGTGGCTATTACACAAGACTGGTGCGTGTGGCTTGGGATTGGCGTAACAACACCCTTTCCAAACGATGGATTTTTGATAGTAATGATTCTAAAAACAAGGCAGCTTTCGGGCAAGGCAATCATCAAATGACCATTGGCGATGTTGATGGCGATGGCAAAGACGAAGTATTCAACGGTTCTAGCGCCATAGACGACAACGGAACATTATTATATGCCAACGGCTTGGGTCACGGCGATTCGTTGCACATGTCCGATATGGATCCCGATCGTCCAGGACAAGAAGTTTGGCAATGCCACGAAACCCCATCCAAATACGGAATTTACGGTCTTGAATTTAGAGATGCAAAAACTGGAAACCCTTTATGGGGTGTTAGTGGAGAAGGCACAGATGTAGGTCGTGGTATTGCCACTGATATTGACCCTCGTTATAAAGGCTATGAATGTTGGGGTGCCAAAGGAAATCTATACGATTGCAAAGGAAATCAAATTGGAACTTCAAAACCTTCAATGAATTTCGCTGTTTGGTGGGATGGCGATTTGAGTAGAGAACTATTAAACTCAAATAGAATCGACAAATGGGATTACACCAATGCCACAAGCATCAATCTACTCACTGCAACAGACTACAAATCAAACAATGGAACCAAATCCACACCCTGTTTGAGCGCAGATCTTTTTGGCGATTGGCGTGAAGAAGTGATTTTCCGCAAAGCCGACAATACAGCAATTAGAATTTACACCACCAACATTCCAACAACACATCGATTATACACTCTAATGCACGACACCCAATACAGAGTCGCAATCGCTTGGCAAAATTCGGCTTACAATCAGCCACCGCATCCAAGTTTTTATCTGGGAACGGATATGGAAACGCAAACAAAACCGAATGTAGTTACCCCAAAATAATTTTAAATTTTAAAATACCAAAGACCTCAAGATTTTCATGGGGCTTTTTTGTAGTTCTATTTCACAGAAAAAGCTAAAACAAAAAACAATTTTCCAAAAAATCCATTCCCGAATTAGAAATCCTGAAAAATTTATAAGAACTTTGCAAACTTTTTGGCGAAAGCCGATAGAAACCTAAACCATTAAAAACAAAACAATTATCATCCACTCGATGAAGAAAAAAATAGAAATACTCGCTCCTGCAAAAGATTTAATCGGGGGAATGGCTGCTATCAATGCCGGTGCCGATGCGGTTTATATCGGAGCTCCTTTATACGGCGCTCGTTCCAATGCCACCAATTCGATTGAAGATGTGGCAAAATTGGTGGAATATGCCCATTTATTCAATGCCCAAGTTTTTGTGGTGGTCAATACGATTTTATACGACAACGAATTGGAAGACTGCCGCCAAATGATTTGGAAATTATACGACATCGGTGTCGATGCCCTCATTGTGCAAGATATGGCGATTATGGAAATGGAATTGCCGCCCATCGTTTTGCACGCCAGCACACAAGCCAACAACCGCGATGCCGACAAAATCAAATTCCTGAAAGATGCCGGAATGAAACGGGTGGTTTTGGCCCGCGAATTGAATTTACACCAAATCAAAGAAATCAGCGAAGCGAGCGATGTCGAATTAGAATTTTTCGTTACTGGAGCTTTGTGCGTATCCTTTAGCGGAAACTGTTATATGAGTGTGGCCAATGGCGAACGCTCGGCCAATCGCGGTTCCTGCGCCCAAAACTGTCGTTTGCCTTACAACCTCATCGACGGTCACGGCGAAACCTTAATCAAAAACAGTCACCTGCTTTCCATCAAAGATTTTGATGTTTCCGACCAGATTCCAAATTTGGTTGAAGCCGGAATTTGCTCTTTCAAAATCGAAGGACGCTTGAAAGATATCGTCTATGTAAAAAACAACGTGTCGTACTTGCGTCAAAAACTGGACGCTTTTCTGGAAGGAGCCGGCAGCGAGAAATACGCCAAAGCCTCTTCGGGAACCTGTACATATACTTTCGAATCGGCTTTGGACAAAAGCTTCAACCGCGGTTATACCGATTATTTTGTCAACGAAAGACACCAATCCATTGGTTCTTGGGAAAGTCCAAAATCGAAAGGGCAATACATTGGCAAACTCATCCAAACCACCGGAAACGCTTACCAAATCGAAAACGGCGAATGGCTAAACAATGGCGATGGATTGTGTTTCATCAACGAAAACAACGAAGCCGATGGAATTTATGTCAACAAAGTCGAAAACGGTTTGGCATATCCAAATGTGCTGAAAGAAATCAAACCCGGAACTTTCATTTATCGCAACAACGACGCGGCTTTCATCAAAATCGTGGAACGCGAAGACAGTGCCGTTCGAAAAATCAGCACCACTTTATTGTTAACCGAAAATGAAAACGGTTTTAAATTAATAGCTACTGACGAAGACGGAAACGTAAGCACGGTAAGTTTGATTCATCCAAAAGAAAGAACCAAAAACAACGAATCGATTGCAGATAATTTCAAAGTTAATTTAGCAAAAACAGGTTTCACGCCTTACACTGCCGATGAAATAACGATAATGTTCTCTGAAAATTGGTTCCTTCCTATTTCCAAAATCAACGAAATGCGAAGAACGGTTTTCGAGCAATTGACCGAAATTCGTTTGGCTAATTACAAAGTCAAAGAACACCAACTAGAAAAGACATCGCACCCTTATCCGGAAACCAAACTGGATTTTATGTACAATGTTTCCAACAAACTAGCACGCAAATTCTACGAACGTCACGGTGTTACCGAAATTGAAAAAGCGTTTGAATTGCAATGGGATCCGGGAAAATCACGTGTGATGACCACCAAATACTGCATCAAATACGAATTGGAAAAATGTCCAAAATACCATCCCGATATGGATGGCAGACTCAAAGAACCTTTGGTATTAAAACAAGGCGAGTTAGAATACAAACTCAAATTCAATTGCAAACCCTGCGAAATGGAAATCTGGGAAAAAGATGCCGAATTCGAAATAGAAGAAGACCACTTCCATTAAAAATAGAAACCGATGCTTTTACAAAAAAGCATCGGTTTTTTTTTACTGCAAATTCGCAAATTAAAATAATGTATAACTGAAATTTGCGGATTTGCAGTAAAAAATAAAAACCATTACTAAAGATATTTAGTTTTAACCTAAATTTGAAAGTAATTTTAAATAACTATGCCTCTAATACTAGACAATCTTTCCAAGCACATCACGCTGACTCCGCAAGAGCAGGAACTCTTTTTGTCTAAAACTGAAATCCGTCAATACAAAGCCAAAACTATTTTACTGAATGCTGGCGAGGTTTGTAAAACTTCCTATTTCGTGAATTCAGGTGTATTGCGGAGTTTCAACATTAATGACAATATTGTGGAACACGTTTTAAGCTTTGCCAGCACTGGCTGGTGGATTAGCGATATGTACAGCCTACTTTCGCAAAAACCCGGAAACCTTTTCATCCAAGTTATAGAAGATGCCGAAATTGTAGTTTTATCTAAAGAAAATCAAGAAATACTATATCAGGAAATCCCCAAACTCGAACGCTTCTTTAGAATTCTTACTGAAAATTCATTAGTCGCTCACCAACAACGATTAATGGACAATTTGAGCTTGACTGCCGAGGAACGATTTGAAAAATTCTGCGAAAAACATAATGATTTAATTCAGAAAGTCCCCCAAAAACAAATTGCCTCTTATTTGGGCGTAACTCCCGAGTTTTTCAGTAAAATGAAAGCGAAGTTGTTGCGGAAATAATCAGTAGCAGCATTCGGTCCAAATTCAAACTAAATACTGTCAACTATTTTTCTTAATCTAGGTTAAGTGCAAAACGCTTACATCGGTTGTAAATTTGCTATATCAAAAACAATAAATCAAACAATTATGAAAACTACAGTTTTACACAAAGCAGATACAAGAGGACACGCAGATCACGGATGGCTTAACGCCTATCACAGTTTCAGTTTCGCCAGTTGGTATAACCCAGATAGAATTCAATTCGGAATGTTACGTGTTTTAAATGACGATACAGTGGCCGCTGGAATGGGTTTTGGTACCCATCCACATGATAATATGGAAATTATTACCATTCCGTTGGAAGGCGATTTGGCCCACAAAGACAGTATGGGAAATGCCGCTACCATCAAAACAGGTGATGTACAGGTAATGAGTGCTGGAACTGGAATTCAACACTCCGAATTCAATCCGAATGCCGATCAGCGCACCAAACTTTTCCAGATTTGGGTTTTTCCAAAATACAGAAATGTAGAACCACGTTACCAACAAATCACATTAGATGTTGCAGAACAAAAAAACAATTTTGCACAAATTCTTTCTCCAAATCCTGATGATGCTGGAGTTTGGATTCATCAAGATGCTTGGTTTTATCTTTCTGATTTTGATGCAGGATTTATTAAAACTTACGAATTGAAAAAAGAAGGCAACGGTCTTTATGTTTTTGTAATTTCAGGAACAATAACTGTTGACGGTCAGGAGTTGGAAACCCGTGATGGGTTGGGAATCACTGATTTCAAAACTCTAGACATTAAAGCTTCTACTGATGCAAAATTTCTATTAATGGAAATCCCGATGAAACAATAATTAATAATTGCCACGAATTCACGAATTACGACAATACCATTCGTGAATTCGGGGCTAATAAAAACTATTATGAACGAAGAACTTATAGGACTAGAATTAAACGGATCGAAAGGCTATTTTTATGTTTCGGTTGACGGAAAACAAGAAGGCAAAATGACTTTTGTTTTTGCTGGCAACGACAAAATCATCATTGACCACACCGAAGTAAATCCTGGCAACAACGGCAAAGGCTATGGCAAAAAAATGGTCGCCAAAGCCGTAGAATATGCCCGAGAAAAAAACATCAAAATCATTCCGCTTTGTCCTTTTGCCAAAAAAGTGTTTGATAAAACTCCCGAATTCAGTGATGTACTTTAAAATATAAATATGGACTCCAACAATTTAAAAAAAGAATATACCAATGGCGAAGTGATCATTGTATGGCAATCTGGAAAATGCATCCATTCTGCTATGTGTGTTAAAAACAATCCCGATGTTTTTCATCCCAAAGAGAAACCTTGGATAAAAATGGATGGTTCATCTACAGACAAAATTATCGAAACGGTGCAAAAATGTCCGTCAGGCGCTTTGACTTTTTACAAAAACGAGTAAATTAATTCAGTCATTAGTAATTAGCCAAGAGTGATTAGTTTTTTCGGGAACAAACAATATTTTGGCTAATAACTAAAAACTATTCACTACATTCATTTAAAAACCAGAAAACCAAAAAAGTTTCTGGTTTTTTTTCGTTCTTAATCTAGGTTAAGTGTTCCATCGGTAGTGTCGCCGTAAATTTGCCTTATCAAAATAAAACAACAATTTAAAAAATAAAATTATGGCAACTACAAAATGGGCAATTGACCCGACACATTCAGAAATTGGTTTTAAAGTAAAACATATGATGTTTACCAATGTTTCAGGAAAATTTGGAACTTACGATGCAACCATCGCAACAGAAGACGATAATTTCGAAAATGCGGCTATCGAATTTTCAGCCGACATCGATTCGATCAGCACCAACAACACCGATAGGGACAATCACTTGAAAAGCGACGACTTTTTTGACGCAGAAAACCATCCTAAATTGACTTTCAAAGCAACTTCTTTTACCAAAGAGGGCGACGATTATGAATTGTCCGGAGATTTGAGTATTAGAGATGTAACCAAATCCGTGAAATTCCCAGCCGAATTCAGTGGATTGATGAAAGACCCTTGGGGAAATACCAAAGCGGGATTGAACATTTCAGGAAAAATCAATCGTAAAGACTGGGGATTGAACTGGAACTCGGCTTTGGAAACAGGCGGTGTTTTGGTTGGCGAAGAAGTGAAACTGAACATCGAATTGCAGTTGATCAAACTATAATTCAACTCCCAAACTGATTTTCATTAAATGCAAACGGCTAAATTTCACAATGAAGTTTAGCCGTTTTTCTTTTGCGTTAGTTGTATCTTTCCTTATAAATCCTAAAAAAACACTATTTTTGCATCCCGACTGAGTTAATTTTTTCAATCGGTTAAATAGTTAAATCTTTAAATTAAAAATATGAAAGCATACGTATTTCCTGGTCAAGGCGCACAATTCACCGGAATGGGCAAAGACTTATATGAAAACTCCCCATTGGCCAAAGAATTATTCGAAAAAGCGAATGAAATTCTAGGTTTCCGCATCACCGATATTATGTTTGAAGGCACTGCCGAAGAATTGAAAGAAACCAAAGTAACCCAACCGGCCGTTTTCTTGCACTCGGTAATTTTGGCCAAAACCTTGGAAGATTTCAAACCAGAAATGGTGGCAGGACATTCTTTGGGCGAGTTTTCAGCCTTGGTGGCCAATGGCGTTTTGTCTTTTGAAGACGGATTAAAATTAGTTTCTCAAAGAGCTTTGGCAATGCAAAAAGCCTGCGAAATCTCGCCATCGACAATGGCAGCCGTTTTAAATTTAGCCGACAATGTGGTGGAAGAAATTTGTGCTTCTATTGATGGAGTTGTCGTAGCTGCCAATTACAACTGCCCGGGACAATTGGTAATTTCGGGAGAATTTAAAGCTGTGGAATTGGCTTGTGAAAAAATGAAAGAAGCAGGAGCCAAAAGAGCCTTAATATTGCCTGTTGGAGGCGCATTCCACTCCCCAATGATGGAACCCGCAAGAGAAGAATTGGCCGCAGCTATTGAAGCGACAACCTTCTCCACTCCTATTTGCCCAGTGTACCAAAACGTGACCGCATCGGCCGTTTCGGATGCTGAAGAAATCAAGAAAAACTTGATTATCCAATTGACCGCTCCAGTAAAATGGACACAATCCGTGCAACAAATGATTGCCGACGGTGCGACTTTGTTTACCGAAGTGGGGCCAGGAAAAGTTTTGACCGGATTAATTGGAAAAATCAATAAAGAAGCTGCGACGGCGAACGCTTAAATTTTAGATTGCAGAATTTAGATTGCAGTTGTGTTTATAAAAAGAATCCTCATAAACTTATGTTTGTGAGGATTTTTTGTTTTCGGATATATAATTAAGATATTAGTGTAACAAGGCTACGAATAAATCTTTACAACATTTGAAAATAGCACAAACCAATTCGAAAAAGAAATTAGCTCATTCTTGCTATTTGTCACGCTGGAAGCGTCTAAAACGGGTTGCTCTCGTGCGTTGAGACGCTTCCAGCGTGACAATTGGCATAATGTATTAGACCTCATAAATAAACAATCAGCATAAAGGCAAAAAATCCTAAATCACCATCTAGATAATTTAGGATTCTTTAAATTCTGAAATCTATAATCTAATTACTGCTGTCTCACTTTCTGTTCCCATTTCCAGGCGCTTTCCATAGCTTCATCCAAAGTGGATTGCGCTTTCCAGCCTAGAACATTATTTGCTTTATCCGTATTGGCATAAGCAGAAATAACATCACCTTCTCTTCGAGGCACAATGTTATAAGGTAGTTTTTGTCCGCTCACTTTTTCGAAAGAATGAATCACTTCCAAAACCGAGCTTCCAGTTCCTGTTCCTAAATTGAAAATTTCGACTTTCTCCAAATTCTTTTTATCCAATAAGCGTTGCATCGCGATGACGTGGGCTTTCGCCAAATCGACTACGTGAATATAATCGCGAATACAAGTTCCGTCTGGCGTAGGATAATCATCGCCGAAAACGGATAATTCTTGCCTCAAACCCAATCCAGTTTGAGTGATAAAAGGCACCAAATTCTGCGGCACTCCCAAAGGCAATTCGCCAATTTCCGCTGATGGATGTGCTCCAATCGGGTTGAAATAACGCAACAAAATCGCATTGATATTGGTTACTTTAGCTGTATCAGTAATGATTTCTTCGCCTATTTGCTTCGTATTTCCGTATGGCGACATTGCAGGTTGAATGGATGCGTTTTCGGTAATTGGCATTTTTTCGGCTTGACCGTAAACCGTGCAAGAGGAACTAAAAATAAAATTGGCTTCTGATAATTTTTGCAATTCCTGAAGCATATAAACCAAACTGTTGATGTTGTTTTCATAATACAACAACGGGTTCCCTACACTTTCGCCCACTGCTTTCGAAGCCGCAAAATGAATGACTCCCGAAATATCTAGGTGTTTTTTGAAAAAATCTTGCACTTTTCCTTTTTCGCGCAAATCTAACTTCTCGAACAATGGTGTTTTGTTTGTGATGGCGGTAATTCCTTTCAAAACTTCTTCCGATGAATTCGAAAGATTATCAACAATAACCACTTCAAAACCTTGATTTTGCAATTCAACTACGGTATGCGAACCGATAAAACCCAATCCTCCTGTTACTAGTATTTTCATAATTATTATTTATTTTAAAAATTCTAAAACGCTATCCGTAATAAATTTAATTTGCTCATCGTCCAATTCGGTGTGCATTGACAAAGCAATTACTTCTTTCACCAACTGATTCGTTACAGGGAAATCTTCTTCTTTGTAACGAGCATCCGCATACGCTTTTTGAGAATGCAATGGAATTGGGTAATAAATAGCGCAAGGAATTCCTTTTTCCTGCAAGTGTTGCATCAAAGCATCGCGATCGGCATCGATAATTCGCAATACATATTGATGAAAAACGTGGCAATCACATTGCTCACAAATTGTGGGTGCAATAATATTTTTATGCCCTTCAAAAGCCGCAGAATATTTTCTCGCTGCATTTTGACGTGCTACATTATATGAGTCAAGAAGTGGCAATTTAGCATTCAAAACCGCAGCTTGAATACTGTCTAAACGTGAATTAACTCCCACCACATCGTGATGGTAGCGTTCGTACATTCCGTGGTTTACAATTCCTCTAATTTTGTGAGCCAAGGCATCGTCATTAGTAAAAATAGCTCCACCATCCCCATAACAACCTAAGTTTTTAGATGGGAAAAACGAAGTTGCCCCAACGTGACCAATCGTTCCTGCTTTCTTTTTTGTTCCGTCAGCAAAAGTATAATTGGCTCCAATGGCTTGTGCATTATCTTCAATAACATACAGATTGTATTCTTTAGCAATCGCCATAATCGCATCCATATTAACAGTACGACCAAACAAATGTACTGGCACAATGGCCTTGGTTTTTGGCGTTATCGCTTTTTTAATAGCCTCGATAGAAATATTCATATTCACCATATTTACATCTACCAAAACTGGAGTTAATTGCAATAAAGCAATAACCTCAACAGTTGCTGCAAACGTAAAATCAGCAGTAATTACCTCATCTCCGGGTTTTAAATCTAGTCCCATCATGGCGATTTGCAAAGCATCAGTTCCATTAGCACAAGGAATTACGTGTTTTACGTCGAGATATTCTTCTAGATTTTTTTGAAATTGGTGAACTTGCGGTCCGTTGATGTAAGTGTTGGTGTCGAGAACCTCCTGGATTGAAGCATTTACGGTGTCTTTTATTTTATCGTATTGACTTTTTAGGTCAACCATTTGCAATTTTTTCATTGTAATCTTTTGTTTAAAGTTCATTCAAAACAAAGTTAGCCTGTTTTAAATTCACAACAAAAATAGGGATTTTAGGAGAATGATTTTATAGATATTTAAAAGAAAACGTATTTTTGCCACAGAAATTTTTCAATATGCTATTTCTCTACAACATAATTGTTCAAATTGCGAATTTTTTATTAAAAATCATCGCTACATTCAGTCCAAAAATCAAACTTTTTGTCGAAGGACGCCAACCTGTTTTTGATATTTTAAAAGACAAAATTAAGCCAACCGATAAAACCATTTGGTTTCACGCTGCTTCTTTGGGCGAATATGAACAAGGTTTACCTGTAATTGAAAAAATAAAAGAAAAATTTCCCAGTCATAAAATCGTGGTTACTTTTTTCTCGCCTTCGGGTTATGAAATTCGTAAAAATAATCTTGTTGCTGATGCAACGGTTTATCTTCCGATGGACACCAGAAAAAATGCAGAAAAATTCATTTCATTAGTTCATCCCGAAATGGTATTTTTCATCAAATATGAATATTGGCCGAATTATTTGAATGAACTTCGAAAAATAAAAACCCCAACTTATTTGATTTCTGGAATTTTTAGAGAAAACCAAATGTTCTTCAAATGGTATGGTGAATTTTACAGAAAAGCATTGAATACCTTCACTTATTTTTTTGTGCAAAACGAAAGCTCCAAAAAACTGTTGTTGCAACTAGGCAAAACCAATGTAGCCGTTTCGGGCGACACCCGTTTTGACCGAGTGGCCACTATTTTGGAAAAAGACAATTCACTAGATTTTATCGAAGCTTTCAAAAACGATACTTTAACAATTGTAGTTGGAAGTTCTTGGCCGAAAGATGAAACTTTATTAGTGAATTACATCAACCAAACTTCCGAAAAAGTCAAGTTTATTATTGCTCCGCACAACATCAAAAGTGAGCAAATTCAAGAATTGAAGCATTCAATAACGAAAAAAACCGTTTTGTTTTCGGAAGTAGAGACAGGTCGCGACCTGTCTCTACAAGATTTCGATGTTTTCATCATTGACACCATCGGAATTTTGACAAAAATTTACAGTTATGCCGACATTGCATATGTTGGTGGCGGTTTTGGCAATCCAGGCGTTCATAATATTTTGGAACCAGCCACTTTTGGAGTTCCAATTGTAATTGGTTCGAATTTTTCTCATTTTGCCGAAGCAACCGCATTAGTAAATCTGGAAGGTTGTGTTTCTATTTCAAACAAAAACGAACTTCTTGACGCTTTTTCTAATTTAATCCGAAATGACGACATTCGAAACGAAAAAGGTCACATTTGCAGCACTTTCGTTCAGATGAACAAAGGAGCAACCAACATTATTTTAAAACAAATTTTAAACGATTGAAAATGAAATTACAGTCCAAATCAATTACAATGAAAATTTTAAAAGCATTCTTATTTTTCTTTGTCATCCAATTACAAGCGCAACAAGGCGGTATGTGGATTCCTTCTCTATTGCAAGGAATGAATGAAAAAGAAATGAAAAATTTAGGGATGAAAATGTCCGTAAAAGACATTTATGATGTCAATCAATCGAGCTTGAAAGATGCTGTTCCACATTTTAATGGCGGTTGTACTTCCGAAGTTATTTCGCCGAAAGGCTTAATTTTAACCAATCATCATTGCGGATTTGACGCCATACAAAATCATTCAACTGTAGAACATGATTATTTAACAAATGGTTTTTGGGCCTATAAAATGGAAGAAGAATTGCCCAATGAAAATTTGGTAGTGACTTTCATCGTTAGAATTGAAGATGTTACCACAAAAGTTTTGGAAGGCACTTCTAATTTGACTTCTGAAGCTGAAAAACAAAAGAAAATTCAAGATAATATTTCAGCTTTGAGCGTTTCATTACCCAAAGAAGCTTGGCAAGAAAATAAAATTAGAACGTTTTTCGAAGGCAATCAATATATGCTATTTGTAACCGAGACTTTTAATGATGTTCGATTGGTTGGAGCTCCGCCATCGTCAATCGGAAAATTTGGAAACGACACTGACAATTGGGTTTGGCCTCGCCATACGGGAGATTTTTCTTTGTTTAGAATTTATGCCGACAAAAATAATCATCCTGCCAGTTATTCAAAAGACAACATTCCTTACACTCCCAAACATTTTTTACCCATTTCGTTAGACGGTGTTACTGAAGACGATTTCACGATGGTTTTTGGCTATCCCGGAAAAACAAATGAGTATTTGCCTGCTGTTGCGATTGCACAAATTGCCAACGAATTGAACCCTGCAAAAATTGAGGTTAGAGACCACGCATTGAAAGTTGCCGATGGATTTATGAGAAAAGACAATGCTATCAAAATTCAATATGCTTCAAAATATGCCAGTATTGCCAACTATTGGAAGAAATGGATTGGAGAAACACAAGGTTTGAAAAAATCGGATGCTGTGGCCATCAAAAAAAATCAAGAAATTGCGTTCCAAGAAAAGGTATTAAAAGCTGGAAAACAAGCTGAATATGGCAATTTACTTTCTGATTTTGAAAAGGATTATACCGAAATTGCTCCTTATGCCTTGGCGAGAGACTATTTTACGGAAGTAGCGCTAAGAAATACCGAACTCTTGAGTGTTGGTTTTAAATTGTATCAATTAGAACAAGTTTACAATTCCAAAGGAGAGCAAGCGTTTACTGATAGAAAAAACAATTTAATAGCTGGTTTAGCTGATTTTTATAAAGATTTTAATCCAACTGTTGATGAAAAAGTCTTTGAACAATTGATTGATTTGTATGCCACAAAAGTGCCTAAAGAATTCTTGCCAACCAATTTATCGAATATAAATGCAACACATTTGGCTACCGAAATTTACGGACAATCAAAATTAGTTGATTATAAAAGTCTAAAAGAATTGCTTTCGGGCGATTCAAAAACAGTTTTAGCTCATTTAAATGCCGATAAAGGCTTTTTGTTAATCAAAGGAATGGCTGACAAATTTCTTAAAGAGGTGGCGCCAAAATATGAAGAAATCAATTTGAGGATTACAGCTTTACAGCGAACATATATGAAAGCCCAATTAGAATTAAATAAAGATACCCGAATTTTTCCAGATGCCAATAGCACTCTAAGAGTTACCTATGGAAAAATAAAAGGATATGCTCCAAAAGATGCCACTCTCTATAGGCCAATAACCTATTTGGACGGCGTTATGGAAAAATACATTCCAGGTGATTATGAATTTGATGTTCCAACAAAATTAATCAATTTGTATAAAACCAAAAACTACGGAGTATATGGCGAAAACGGCAAAATGCCCGTTTGTTTTATCGCCACAAATCACACCACTGGAGGCAATTCAGGAAGTCCAGCAATTGATGCTAAAGGCAATTTGATAGGACTGAATTTCGATAGAGTTTGGGAAGGAACCATGAGCGACATTTATTACGACCCTAACATTTGCCGAAATATTATGGTAGATGCTCGCTATATTCTGTTCATCATTGACAAATTTGCAGGGGCAAAAAACATAATTGATGAATTGAAATTGGTTCATCCAAAAAAATAAAATTCAGATAAAAAACATCAAAAAAACACCCTTTAAAATAGTCGATTGGGTTTATCAGATATTTATTAATCAATGGAATTAAAGTCAATATGACTATTAATTCAAACTGTGGTTGAACAGAGCAAAATATTTTTTTTAAAAAAATAATGAAAAAATATTTTAACTATTAAAAAATTTATATCTTTGCCCCGAATTAATAATTAACCTTTTATAATTAAGTAAGATGAAAAAAGTACTTTTAAGTTTAGCCGTTGTTGCTGTTTTGACTGTTGTATCATGTAAAAAAGCTGAAGAAGCTCCTGCTGCTGAAGCTGTAGATACTACTGCTGTTGTAGCTGATACTGCTGCTGTTGTAGCTGATACTGCTGCTGTAGTAGCTGATACTGCTGCTGCTGCTACACCTGCTGCTGAAGCTCCAGCTGCTAAGTAATTCTAAATTACAGTAAAAAAATAAGCTACGCATTGCGTGGCTTTTTTTATGCGCATTTTATAACAAACTTCAAATATTTCCTATAAATATTTAAAACATACTGTAGAAAACAAAAAAAAAGCCATACACTCAATAGTGCTATGGCTTTTTTTTTGATAAATTTAAAATCTTAATTCGATCAAAAAAGTGATTCGGCTTTAATAAAATTTATTAATATGATAACAATTTAAAATAAATAAAAAAACCGCAAAGAATTAAAAATTAATTCTTTACGGCTTTCTTTGTACTCAGAGCGGGACTTGAACCCGCACGAACATTGCTGTTCACTGGATTTTAAGTCCAGCGTGTCTACCAATTTCACCATCCGAGCATTTTGCCTTTAAATGTTATATTCTAATTTTTAGAAAAAATTAATTAAATACAACACCATCCGAGCATTTTACTTTTTAATCTAATAAAAATAATTAAATTTACTAAGCGTATGGTTATGAGCGAAAAACGGGGCTCGAACCCGCGACCTCGACCTTGGCAAGGTCGCGCTCTACCAACTGAGCTATTTTCGCATTTACATTCTAATAAGAACTCAATACTTGTTCCGTATTGCGGATGCAAATTTAATACATTAATTCAATTACACAAGCCTTTTTTACAAAAAATATACAGACAAAATATAACCTTCTGATAACTCAAACTTTAAACCAAAAGAAACTATTTTTTAGTCAGCATTCTTTTGATTTCATTGAGCTTCATCAAGGCTTCCATTGGTGTAATCGTATTGATGTCGAGACTCAAAATCTCGTCTTTGATTTCTTCCAACAAAGGATCATCCAAATTAAAGAAACTCATTTGCATTTCATCTTTCGCTGATTTAATTCCGCTCAAGGCTTCACTAGAATGGTCTTTCTCTAGTTTCTTCAAAAGCTTTTGTGCTTTCAAAATCACGATTTGTGGCATTCCTGCCATTTTTGCTACGTGAATTCCAAAACTGTGGGCACTTCCGCCTTTTACCAGTTTTCGAATAAAAAGCACGGTGTCTTTTAACTCTTTAACCGAAACATTATAATTCTGAATTCTTGGTAACGATTCACTCATTTCGTTCAACTCGTGATAATGCGTGGCAAAAAGCGTTTTCGGTTGCGATGGATGTTCGTGCAAAAACTCGGCAATTGCCCAAGCGATGGAAATTCCGTCATAAGTACTGGTTCCTCTTCCAATTTCATCTAACAACACCAAACTTCTATCTGAAATATTATTCAAGATGGAAGCCGTTTCATTCATTTCGACCATAAAAGTAGATTCTCCCATCGAAATATTATCCGAAGCTCCAACTCTGGTAAATATTTTATCAATAATTCCCATTCTCACGCTGTCTGCCGGAACAAAACTTCCCATTTGAGCCAAGAGCACAATCAAAGCCGTTTGACGCAAAATAGCCGATTTTCCAGACATATTCGGTCCCGTAATCATAATCAATTGTTGCGTTTCTCTATCCAAGAAAACATCATTGGCAATATAAGGTACGCCAACAGGCAATTGTTTTTCGATAACAGGATGCCTTCCGTTTTTGATTTCCAGTTCGAATGTTTCGTCGAGTTCCGGACAAACGTATTTATTTTCGATGGCCAATTGCGTAAACGAGCACAAACAATCCAATTGTGCCACCAAATTGGCATTCATTTGAACTGGCTTGATGTAGGTCGCAATCCAATTGACCAATTGCTCAAATAACTCGACTTCAATTTTATGAATTTTTTCTTCGGCACCCAAGATTTTAGTTTCGTATTCTTTTAATTCTTCGGTAATGTAACGTTCGGCGCTAACCAAAGTTTGTTTACGAATCCATTCTGCCGGCACTTTATCTTTATGCGTGTTACGAACTTCGATATAATATCCAAAAACATTGTTGAAGGAAATTTTCAAGGAAGAAATTCCCGTTCTTTCGGATTCTCGTTTTTCGATTCCTTCCAAGAATTCTTTGCCAGAAGTTGAAATAGCTCGCAATTCGTCTAATTCTGCATTGATTCCTTTGGCAATGGCATTTCCTTTGGCAACAGCCACCGGCGCATCTTGATTCAAGACCGTTTTTATTTTTTCGCGCAACAAATCGCAACTGTGCAGACTGTCGCCAATAACTTTCACGGCTTCTTGTGGACTTTCCAACGCCAAAGTTTTTATCGGAATAATGGCATCCAATGATTCTTTCAAATAAACCACTTCGCGAGGTGAAACTTTTCCGGCTGCGATTTTCGAAATCAAACGCTCCAAATCAGAGATTTGTTTGATTTGCTTTTGAATGTTTTTCAAGACCTCTTGATTCTCTTTCAAATAAGAAACCACTTGATGACGACTGCTTATTTTGACAGCATCTTTCAACGGCAATGCCAACCAGCGTTTCAACAAACGACCACCCATTGGCGAAAGCGTCTTGTCAATAACATCCAACAATGTAACCGCATTGGGATTGTAGCTGTGATACAATTCTAGATTGCGAATTGTAAATCGATCCATCCAAACATAAGCATCTTCTGCAATACGCTGAATCGCCGTGATATGTTGTACTTTGTTATGTTGTGTTTCGGATAAATAATATAAAATCGCTCCCGAAGCAATGATTCCTTCTTTCAATTCTTCGACTCCAAAACCTTTCAACGAAGTCGTCTGAAAATGTTTGGTCAAGGTTTCGAAAGCGTAATCTTCTTTGTAAATCCAGTCTTCGAGATAAAAACTGTGGTAATCGTCCCCAAAAGTTTCCCGGAAATCATTTTTGTTGTTTTTTGGAACCAGAACTTCGCTTGGATTGAAATTCTGCAACAACTTGTCTATATATTCTGCATTTCCCTGCGCCGTTAGAAATTCACCCGTGGAAACATCCAAAAATGAAATCCCGATGGATTTATTGGCAAAATAAATGGCTGCCAAGAAATTATTGGTCTTCGATTGCAAAACCTCGTCATTCATCGAAACACCCGGAGTTACCAATTCCGTAACACCACGTTTCACGATGGTTTTGGTCATTTTCGGATCTTCGAGCTGGTCGCAAATCGCCACACGAAGTCCTGCTTTGACTAATTTTGGCAAATACGTATTAATGGAATGATGCGGAAAACCTGCCAAAGCCGTTTCTGTCTCGGAACCTGCTCCTCTTTTAGTCAATGTTATTCCCAAAATTTTGGAAGCACGAATGGCATCTTCACCAAATGTTTCATAAAAATCTCCCACCCTAAACAACAAGCAAGCATCAGGATATTTCCTTTTGATTTCGTTGTATTGCTTCATTAAAGGCGTTTCCTTGACCACTTTTTCTTTTGATGACAAAATGCTACTTTTTTAAATTTTACAGAAAGCGAATTTATAGATTTTATGGTTAATAATTGCGTTGCTGTAATTTAAAAATAGTTTTAAGAAAAAATTAAGTATCAGTGTTATTTTTTTATATAAATTTGTCACTAAATTTAAAAAATTTGACAATGAAAAAATTAATTACACTTTCGATAGCACTTTTGGCATTTACTTTTTCTAATGCACAAGAAACTTCAAAAAAATCAAAAAAAGTAACTGCAAAAACTTCAAAAGTAACAGCTCCTGCTTTACCTAAAGTAGAAGGCGCTGGAATGGTTTTTGTGAACGAAACAATCGATTATGGCACAGTTGCTCACAATGCTGATGGAAAACGCGAATTTGTTTTAACTAATAATGGCAATAAACCCTTAATTATAACTAATGCCGTTGGATCTTGTGGCTGTACTGTTCCAACTTTTCCGAAAGATCCTATTCTTCCTGGTGCAAAAGCCGTAATTGGAGTAAAATATGCAACAGATAGAGTTGGTGCTTTTACTAAAACTGTAACTGTAACATCTAATGCAGCAGGAATTCCTTCAAAAGTACTTACTATAAAAGGAACTGTTTTAGGAGACGACGCTCCAAAAAGCTAAATTTTAAAATAATATTATAAAAAAGCTTCCCTCTTTTTGGAAGCTTTTTTTATTTAAATACACTTCAAAACCATATGAGAAAGCTTGAAAACAGTGAACTCGATCGAAAATCCATTGAAGATTTTAAACAATCCGAAAAAACGCCAATCATCATCGTTCTGGATGACATTCGCAGTTTACATAATATCGGTTCTGTATTTAGAACAGCCGATGCTTTTTTGATTGAAAAAATATATTTGTGTGGCATCACGGCTACGCCGCCTAACAAAGAAATCCACAAAACGGCTCTTGGTGCTACAGAAACTGTGGCTTGGGAACATCACAAAGACGTTCTTGAAGTGATTCAAAATTTAAAAGACGAAAAAGCTACCGTGCTTGCCATTGAGCAAGTAGAAAGCGCTGTTTTTCTTCAAGATTTTACTATTGAAAAAGATAAAAAATATGCCTTGGTTTTCGGAAACGAAGTATTTGGTGTAGCGCAAGAAGCCGTTGAATTGTGTGATGGCTGTATTGAAATTCCGCAATTGGGGACAAAACATTCTTTGAATATTTCAGTAAGTGCAGGAATCGTAGTTTGGGATTTATTCAAAAAAATGAAATGGAATTTGTAATTATTTTTTTATCAAATTAATTTGAAGTTTTTTTATATCTTAGGCAACCTTTTCTTTAAAAGAAAACCTAAGCTATGAAAAAACCTTTTTTACTATTTATCCTTTTAACTTGTTTTTTTGGGCAAGCCCAATATACTACAATTCCAGATGCGAATTTTGAGAAAGCATTGATCGATTTAGGGATTGATAGTGGCGCTATTGACGGTAAAGTTCTTACAGCAAATATTAGTACAATAACAAAACTAGATATACAGAAAAAAGCGATTCAAGATTTAACAGGGATTGAAGCTTTTCTTTCTTTGGAAAATTTGCAATGTAAAGTTAATAGTTTAACAACTTTAGACCTTTCTAAAAACACTGCTTTAACTGACTTAGATATCAGTTTTAATAAATTAAGCTTTTTAGATGTTTCTAAAAATCTTAATTTAACTGTATTAATTTGTGCCTATAATAATAATTTAGGCGGTTTAGATATTTCTTCAAACACAAATTTAAAGTTTTTACATTGTTTCGCATGTAACATTTTCAATTTAGATGTTTCTAATAATACTGCCTTATCCGTATTAGATTGCAATAGAAATAATATAAAATTTTTAGGACTTTCTAAAAATCTTAATTTAACTGAATTAAATTGCGCTTCAAATATGTTAACCAGTTTAGATGTTTCTAAAAACACAAATTTAAAGCATTTAAATTGTAGTTTTAATCAAATCCTCAATTTAGATGTTTCTAAAAACACCACTTTACCTCATTTAAATTGCGAGAAAAATCAAATAAGTATTTTAGATGTATCCAAAAATATTAATTTAAAAAATTTATATTGCGGCCGTAATGAAATAAGTGATTTAGATGTATCTAAAAATATTAATTTAACTGTATTAACTTGTTCCTATAATAAATTATCCAGTTTAGATGTTTCTAAAACACAACTATTAGATGGGTTGTATTGTGGCGATAATAAATTATCCAGTTTAGATGTTTCTAAAAACACTGCCTTAACCAGATTAGTTTGCCAAAATAATCAAATAAGTGTTTTAGATGTATCCGCAAACACTGATTTAAATTTTTTTTTGTGTGATAATAATCAATTATTAAGTTTAAATGTTTCTAAAAACCCAAAGATTGATTCTCTATACTGCAACAACAACCTATTAACCGATTTGAATTTAAAAAATGGAAATAATAAAAATATTGATCTTTCTTATTTTAACTTAAAATCCAACCCTAAACTAACTTGCATACAAGTTGACAATTCAGAATACTCCAACTCTAATTGGTCTTCCAAAAAAGACGCCACAGCCAGTTATTCTGAAAATTGTAGCAAAACCACAAATATCATAAACCCTCCTGTAATCACCGCAACAGGAAATCAAACTTATTGTCCCAACACAAGCATCAAAATAGTAACTGGAGTAACCATAACTCACGATCCATCCGAAACTGGCACTGATGCCATTTATATTCAAATTTCATCGGGATATGTAAACGGGCAAGATTTATTAGCATTGGCTAATCCGCTTTTGCATCCCACAATTACTACATCTTGGAGTGCATCAGAAGGAAAACTAAAACTGTATAGCCCAACCGGAATTCAAGTTACCTATACAGATTTTGAAGCTGCTATTAAAGATGTAACATATACTAATTCGTCAATATCTCCTTCTGGCACACGTAACTTTTCTATTAATTTAGGTTTTGGTTCTGCTAATTATTTACCCTCAAACGGACATTTCTATGAGTATATGGCAAGTCCAGGTATTATTTGGACAGCTGCAAAAGATGCGGCCGCCGCAAGAACATATTATGGATTACAAGGGTATCTAGCCACATTGACGGCAGCAGACGAAGCTCAGCTGGCAGGTGCTCAAGCGCCAGGAACGGGATGGATTGGCGGTAGTGACGCACAAATTGAAGGCACTTGGAAATGGGTAACAGGACCTGAAGGCCTTGCTAATGGAGGAACTGGAACTACTTTTTGGACTGGAAAAGGCAATGGCACAACTACTCCGCCTTTCAATTATGCCAATTGGAACTCACCTAATGAACCTAATGACTCTGGAAATAACGAAGATTATGCTCATATAACTTCTCCAGCAGTTGGCAACCTAGGGACCTGGAATGATTTGCCAGTACAAGGCAATGCTATAAATGTAGCCAATGGTAATTACTTCCCTCAAGGTTATATTGTAGAATATGGAGGAATGCCTGGCGAGCCAACACTTCAAATTTCGGCGAGTACTAAAATCATTATTCCAAAAATAACAAGTTCAACTCCAAGTGCTATCTGTGGTTCTGGAAGTCTGATACTACAAGCAACTGCAACTGATGGCACAGTAAATTGGTACACAACCCCAACTGGAGGAACATCAATTTATACAGGAAATTCATTTACAACTCCAAACATCACTACTACAACTTCTTATTATGTAGATGCATCAAATGGAAGTTGCCCAAATGGCCCCAGAACTGAAATTATTGCTACTATAAAACCTTTACCCAATTTGCCACAAATCGCAATTTCTTCGACAAGTCCGGTTTTATATTGTTTGAATGATACAGCAATCCCATTAGCAGCAACGGCAGACAGTAACTGCAAATTAAATTGGTACACCCAAGCAGTTGGAGGTATTGCTTCAGCTACAAGTCCAATACCAATTACAACAACAGCAGGATCGACAACCTATTATGTGAGCCAAACGAACACTATATCCAATTGCGAAAGTCCTCGAGCAGCAATAATAGTAACGGTAAATCCATTGCCAACGGTTCCCACTGCAAACAATATTTCCTATTGCAATAATGAAACTGCCGCTCCTTTGACAGCTATTGCTACAGCAAATTGCACTTTAAATTGGTATCCAACTGCTACAGGAGGCACGCCGAGTGCAACAAGTCCAACGCCTTCTACAACAGTAGTTGGTACAACATCATATTTTGTGAGTCAAACCATAACTTCAACGGGTTGTGAAGGACCTAGAGCCGAAATAATAGTAAACGTAAACCAATTGCCTACAGCACCCATTGTAAGTAATATTGCTTATTGCAATCTTGAAACGGCAATTCCGCTAACGGCTACAGCATCCCCAAATTGTACTTTAAATTGGTATGCAGCTTCAGTAGGTGGAACTTCTAGCGCAACAAGTCCCACGCCATCGACAGCAACTGTTGGAACCACAAAATTTTATGTAAGTCAAACCATTGTGGCTACTGGATGTGAAAGTCCAAGATCGGAAATTTCAGTCATTATAAATTCATTGCCGATTGTAAACGATGTCACTATTATTCAATGCGATGCCGACTTAGTTGTTGACGGTAAGACGCTATTTAATTTAACCGTAAACAATGCTCAAATTTCGGCAAATTATACCAATGAAACGTTTACTTATTACACCACTTTAAACGGAGCAAAAAATGCTATTCCAGTCGATTTGATTCCAAATGAATTGGCTTTCCAAAACACAACTCCAACACAAATGGACGTTTGGTCGCGAATTACCAATAAAACAACAGGCTGTTTTAGTGTTGCCAAAATAACCTTGAAAGTTCCTGCTACGAATATCAATCCGAATACCAAAATTCCGTTTCCTGCTGTTTGTGATGACTTTTTAGATGTCAACGGAAATAATAACATCAATAATAACAATCGTGATGGCATTACAACTTTTGATTTTTCTTCTACAAAAGCAATAATACAAGCACTTTTGCCTCCAACTGATGTTTACAACATTAATTATTATCGAAACCAAGCCGATGCTTTGGCCGAACTCAATGTTATCTCTGACATTTCAAATTACCGAAACATTGGTTACCCTAATTCTCAGGATATTTGGATACGAATTGATAGTAATCTGGACAATGCTTGTTACGGTTTAGGACCTTATTTGACTTTAAATGTTGAAGCTTTGCCCATTGCAAATGCAGTAACCATTCCGAGACAATGTGACGACAATACCGATGGAATATTTACTTTCAATACTTTAAATCTTGAGTCAACCCTACTAAATGGACAACTAAACAAAACGGTTACTTATTTCGACCAAGCCAATAATCCCCTGAAAGATGCCAACGGAATTTTGATTAAAAGTCCATTCCCAGCCACTTTCACTTCAACATCTCAAACAATTAAAGCCGTTGTGACCAATAATACCCCGCAACATTGTTATGACGAAACAACCATTCAATTTATTGTTGACCAATCGCCAGTAGCATTTGCAGTCCCTTCAAATTTGACAACAACTTGTGATGACGAACCCAATCCAATAGACCAAGATGGAAAATTTGCTTTTGACACCGCTACTTTCGAAAGCACAATTCTTGGCGGACAAACTGGAATGATTGTCAAATATTACGACCAAAACAATATGCTTTTGCCAAGTCCGTTGCCGAATCCTTTTGTAACCAACACACAAAACATTACAGCACAAGTTCAAAATCCATTAAACACAACTTGCACTGCATCAACAACTTTAAACTTCATAGTCAATCCTGTCCCAAATATCGACTTGAATCTCGATGGTAGTGCTAATGAATTAGTATGTCAGAATGATTCGGCCTTTTTTGTAACCTTAGATGCAGGTATAACAGACGGTTCGTCAACTACAAATTATGATTATACTTGGACAAAAGATGGAGTTCATACCGGGACAAACTCACCAACATTAGACGTAAACGCCGAAGGAGTATATACCGTTGAAGTCAAAAAACATTCGGGTTGCAGTCGAATTCGAACCCTAACGGTTACGGCATCAAATATTGCATCGATTACCTCTGTTGATGTAGTAGATTTAACTGAAGTGAATACAATAACAGTTAATGTCACTGGGCCAGGAGTATATGAATACAGCCTAGATGAACCCAATGGGTTTTGGCAAGATTCCAATTTTTTTAACAATGTTCCTGCTGGAGTTCACGTCGTTTATGTGAATGATAAAAATGGCTGTGGTTCCGTTCATCAAGAAATTGTACTTGTAGGTGTTCCTAAATTTTTCACACCAAACGGTGATGGTTATAATGATTATTGGAGTATAAAAGGAGTGAATGAAACCTATAATTCAAATTCCATAATCTACATTTTTGACCGATACGGAAAACTCCTAAAACAATGGGTTCCTTCTCTAAATCAAGGTTGGGATGGCACTTTCAACGGCGTTCCTTTACCTGCCGATGATTATTGGTTTACTCTAAAACTGGAAGACGGCAGAGAAACAAAAGGACATTTTTCTTTAAAAAGATAATTTTCTAAATTAGTTACTAATTTTTCGCCGAATTTCGTCCAAAATATAAAGATAATCTTCCTGGTTTTTCACAAAATCACGGTCTGAAACATCGATAATCAAGACATTCAAATTCGTTTGCGTTTTGATGTAATCCAGATAACCGCCATTGATTTTATCTAAATAATCGGCAGGAATATTTTGCTCGTAACTTCGGCCTCTTTTCTTGATATTTTCCAGCAAACGCTCCGTATTTTGGTATAAATAAACATACAAATCCGGTTTTGGCATTTCCCGATACACAATATCAAACATCGTTTTATACAATCGGAATTCGTCTTCCTGAAGCGTTACTTTGGCAAAAATCAGGGATTTGAAAATATGATAATCGGCTACTATAAAATCCTTGAACAAGTCAAATTGGGCCAAATCATCCGACAATTGTTTGTACCTATCGGCAAGAAATGACATTTCCAACGGAAAAGCATAACGGTTTTGATCTTCATAAAATTTAGGAAGAAAGGGATTGTCGGCAAAGCGTTCTAAAACGGTTTTGGCATTAAAATCCTCCGCAATTTTGGTAGCCAATGTTGTTTTTCCAGCTCCAATATTGCCTTCAAAAGCGATATAATTGAATTGTTCCAAAGGAATTTTGTCCAATGGGTTTTTTAAACTTTGAACTAGGACACAAACACTTTCGTCAGGAGAAATTTCGAATAATTCAGCCGTTTTTTTATGCAAAACAGGATGAATCCAATTCAAATTCAAATCCAACATGGGCAATAAAACAAAATTTCTATTTTGCAATAAAGGATGTGGCACTTGAAGATCTTCACTATCAATAATTTCTTCGTTAAAAGTGATTAAATCAATATCTATAATTCTAGATTGGTATTCTTGAGTCGTATTTCGAATGCGTCCTAATTGTTTTTCAATGCTTAAAATTTTTGTCAAAATTACATTCGCAGACAAAAAAGTATGTAAAACCAAAGCGCAATTATAAAAAGCATCGCTATCAAAACCCCAAGACGGAGTTTCATACAACTTTGATGTTTTGATAACAGTTCCAACTTCTTGATGAATCAATTCAATAGATTTTTCAATGTTTTCTAGACGATTGCCTTGATTGGTTCCTAGCGATAAAACGACCTGATTTTGTGATTTCATAATAAGCACAAATTAACTAAAACAATTTTAGAATTGAACTATATTTGCCCAGCTGTTGATAACTTAAATTTGTAACATATCAACTCTTTTTGCTACTTATAAAAAAACTATTGTTATGAGATTTTTAGGAAATGTTTTGGCAACCATAGTGGGGTTGTTCGTTTTTATAATGTTATTCGTTTTTGGAATTGTATTAATCGGAATGTTATTTGGTGGTGAATCGGATGAAATATCTGTAAAAAGCAATTCGGTTATCGAATTAAAATTAGACGAAATAAAAAACGATTATGCTGGAAAATACAACAACCCTTGGGTTACGGAATTTTCTAAAGGAGGAAAAGTAGGACTATCAGACGTTATTAACGCTATTGAAGCCGCTAAAACCGATTCAGACATCAAAGGAATTTCTATTTTGAATGATGAATCTGAATTGGGAATGGCACAAAGAAAAGCTTTGCGCAATGCCTTAGAAGACTTCAAAAAATCAGGAAAATTTGTGATGGCTTATGCCAATTCCTATTCACAAAAAGAATATTATTTGAATTCTGTTGCCAATACAATTTACATCAATCCCGTTGGTGATTTCGATTTCAAAGGATTATCTGCCGAATTGATGTTTTTCAAAGATCTTCAGGAAAAATCAGGTGTTAAGATGGAAGTCATTCGACACGGAAAATACAAAAGCGCCGTTGAGCCTTTCTTAGAAAATGGAATGAGCGATGCCAATAGAGAACAAACCATATCATTACTAAACGCGGTTTGGAGTTCTGTTTTAGCTGATATTTCCAAAAGCAGAAATATATCTGTTGCCAAATTAAATGAAATCGCCTCTGGACTTCTTGCTCGAACTCCAGAAATGGCAAAGTCCGAAAAATTAGTTGATGTCATTGCTTATGAAGATGAGTATCACGATGCCATCAGGAAAATTCTGAAAGTTGACAAAGATGAAGATTACAACAAAATAGCCATTTTAGACTATGCTCAAAAAGTAGCCACTACTTCTGAAAGCAATGATTCTAATGATAAAATTGCCATTATTTATGCGCAAGGAGAAATTATGAGTGGCGAAGGCGACATCAACACCATTGGCGAAATCTCGATGAATCGCTCCTTGATTGAAGCCCGAAAAGACAAGGATGTAAAAGCCATTGTACTCCGAATTAATAGTCCTGGCGGAAATGCCTTGACATCGGATTTGATTTGGAGAGAAATCGAATTGACAAAAAAAGTGAAGCCCGTAGTGGTTTCGATGGGGAATTATGCCGCTTCTGGTGGTTATTATATTGCTTGCAATGCTAACAAAATTTTTGCCGAAAACAACACCATTACAGGTTCGATTGGCGTTTTTGGAATCTTACCAAATTTCACACAATTGGCAACCAAAATTGGAATCCACACTGAACAAGTAAAAACCAACGAAAACGCTTCTGAATACAGTCCGTTTGTTCCGATGGATGAAAAATTCAAGGCTGTAACCCTTGAAAGTGTTGAGAAAGTTTACAAAACATTCATATCACACGTTGCAAAAGGACGCAAAATGACGATTGCTCAGGTAGATTCAATCGGACAAGGAAGAGTTTGGTCGGGTTCACAAGCTTTAAAAATTGGGCTTGTAGATAAAATTGGAGGTTTAGATGCCGCTATAAAAGAAGCCGCACTCCTTGGCAAAACCAAAAAATACAGCACTCAGAACTTTCCTGAATTCGAAAAAGATATGAGTGATCTTTTGAAAAATTTTCCTTTTGCAAAATCTAAAGAATCGTTCATCAAAGAAGAATTGGGCGAAGAAACCTATCGTCTGATGCAACAAATCAAAAAAGTGCAAGCTCGAAAAGGCGTTCAAGCTATGATGCCTTTTGAAATCAATATTCAATAATTTTTTTAATAGTTGACCCTTTTAGTCCTATGCCATTGGATTGAAAGGGTTTGTTTTATATTTCAATCCGTACTTCATACCCTTCTGAACCTCGAACATTAAAAACGGTGCCATCTTCAAAAATGAGATATTGTCCTTTTATTCCAGTCAATTTCCCTTGAAAATTAGGAGTTTTATCCAAGTTCAAACTGTTTATTTTTTTGGGATATTCTAGAACAGGAAAGTGCATTTCGTACAAATCATTTTTCTCTGAATAGAAGTATTCCTGAACTTCGGTTGGAATCAGGTTTTCGACTTTCAATCTTTCAGCGATTAAATCTATGTGTTCCACATCGTTTTGGAGCATTTTGCGCCAATTGGTTTTATCGGCAAAATGATTTTTCAAAGCGACTTCGGTAATTCCTGCCAAATAGCGATTGGGCACTTCTACAATCGAAATGGCTTGGGTTGCTCCTTGGTCAATCCATCGAGTAGGCATTTGAGTTTTTCTAGTCACACCTACTTTTACTTCGCTTGACAAAGCCAAATAGACAATATGGGGTTGCAATTGTACTTTTTCTTCATAAACCAAATCTCGGTCTTGAATGCCAAGGTGTGCTGTACTTAATTCGGGTTTCATAATCCAATCGCCAACGGCTGGACTCGAATAAAAACAATCATAGCAGAATCCTTGTCGGTAGATTTTTTTCTTTTTACCACAATTCAAACATTGATACCCCACAAAATTGATTTCCAAATTCTTGTTCAGTAATTGATTTACATTCAAAAAACTATTCTCAAAAACCAAATAATATTGAATAGGATTGGCAAATTCAGTTTGCATTTTTGTAAGAGTGCCTTCGTAAGTCATTTTATCTAAAGTTTCAGATTTAAAGGTTCAAGTTGAACAAATTTTGTTATTTTTGGTAAAGTTATCACTCCTAATTCATAATTCATAATTTAAAAATGCCAATAGCTGTAATCAATTCGTTTGCTTCTTGGGTTCTCAAACAAAGAATTCATCAAATAGAACTTTTCCTGAAGTACCCGAATGAAGTTCAGGAAGAATTGCTAATGAATTTGATTAGAGCTGCCGAAAAAACGGTTATAGGCCAGCAATATGGTTATGAATCTATAAATTCCTATGCTACTTTTGCCGAAAGAGTTCCTGTTTCGACTTACGAAGAATTACAACCCTTGATAGAAAGAACCCGACAAGGCGAACAAAATGTTTTGTGGGAAACTCCGATAAAATGGTTTGCCAAATCCAGCGGAACGACCAATGCCAAAAGCAAATTTATTCCTGTAAGTCCTGAAGCATTGGAAGATTGCCATTACAAAGCCGGAAAAGATTTGTTATGTATGTACTTGAACAACAACGAAAATTCTGAAATGTTTTTAGGAAAAAGTCTTCGCCTTGGCGGAAGTGCCCAAATTTACGAAAATAATAATACTTCCTTTGGCGATTTATCGGCTATTTTGATTGAAAACATGCCACTTTGGGCTGATTTCAGCAGCACACCAAATAAAGATATTTCGTTGATGAGCGATTGGGAAACTAAAATTCCTGCCATAATCAACGAAGTTAAAAACGAAAATGTAACCAGTTTTGCTGGAGTTCCGTCGTGGTTACTGGTTTTAATGAATCGATTACTTACCGAAACGGGCAAAGACAATTTACTCGAACTTTGGCCCAATCTCGAAGTCTATTTTCACGGTGGCGTAAACTTTGAACCCTATCGAGAACAATACAAAAAAAGATTACCTAAAAAAGATTTCAAATATTACGAAATATACAACGCATCCGAAGGATTTTTTGCCATTCAGGATTTAAATTATTCAAGCGATTTATTGCTGATGTTGGATTATGGTATTTTCTACGAGTTTATTCCAATGGACACTTTTGGCACTCCCAGTCAGAAAACCATTCGATTATCGGAGGTGGAGCTTTTTAAAAATTATGCTATTGTCATCACAACCAATTCCGGTTTATGGCGGTATTTGATTGGTGATACCGTTCGATTTACTTCCTTGAGTCCCTACAAAATCAGAGTAACAGGAAGAACCAAACACCATATTAATGTTTTTGGCGAAGAACTGATGGTAGAAAATACGGATCAAGCCATTGCCAAAGCTTGCCAAATTACTGGTGCTGAAATGGTAGATTATACCGTTGCTCCCGTTTTTATGAAAGACAAAGAAAAAGGGGCTCACGAATGGATCATTGAGTTCAAGAAAAACCCAGAAGACATTGCTCTTTTCCAAAAAGTATTAGACGAAACTTTACAGTCTTTGAATTCTGATTATGAAGCCAAACGGCACAACAATATGACTTTAAATCCTTTACTTTTAAACATCGCAAGACCTAATTTATTCTACGATTGGCTGAAAGAGAAAGGAAAGTTAGGCGGTCAGCACAAAATTCCAAGATTGTCTAACGAAAGAGATTATTTAGAACAATTGAAAAATATGCAAACCTCTTTTAATTGTTCTATTTAAGGAATACAGTTCATTAAGAAAAATTAAATATTTCTTCGCGGTTAAATCACTTCCACTTCAAAGTTTCCATCAAACGCTGCATATCGTTTCTAACATAACTTGCCGCTGGCATAATAGAATCGTAATTGGGTTTTGCGTAGAAATAAACGGAGCCTGTCACAAAATGTTTTACACTATCGGTCACATAAAACTGCGAATTAGTCGCCGCATTGCCATCTACTTGATAAAACATTCCATACACTTTTTTGGTGTGATTCAAAAAGGGTTGTTCTAGAATATCATCGGCTTTGATGACGTGTTCATAGGTTAGTTTTTGAGCGTCACGCAACAATTTATTGATATCTTTATTTACGGGTTTGTACGTCAAATAAATCGTGGCTTTCATTTTTGGATACGTAATCGTAAATCCACAATCTTTCTCTCCTTTTATGATTGCATCCGAATTCATTTCGAATGTAAAAGGGCATTTGCTCTCAAAATTAGCATATTTTGCCTCTGGATAATCCAAACGCAAATAACTTGCAGGCTTGGGCAAAACTTCGTTTTTACAACTAAAAACAGAAAATAACACCATCAAAAGTGCTAAAATAGAAAGTTGATTTTTTGACATTTCTTATAATTATTCTATAGTGACTTTAATTTGTTTTACTCTTTTTTTATCTACCGTTTCAATGGTAAACATACAGTTTTCGAAAGTGATTTTTTGATCTTTTTTTGGAAAATTACCTAAAATTTCGAGAATGAATCCGGCCAATGTTTCGGCTTCTCCTTTTGTTGATTCGAATATTTGTTCATCAACCTCAACCACTCTATAAAAATCTTTGAGGTTTGTTTTGCCTTCAAAAAGATAATTTTTATCATCAATTTTAGTGTAATTGGCGTTAACACCATCAAATTCATCGCTAATATCGCCCACGATTTCTTCGATAATATCTTCTAAAGAAACCAATCCCGAAGTTCCACCATATTCGTCCACCACAATGGCCAAATGGCTTTTCATTCCTTGAAAATCTTTGAGCAAATTGTCTATTTTTTTATTTTCAGGTACAAAAAATGGTTTTCGCAACAATGTTTTCCAATCAAATTCTTCTTTATCAAGATGCGGAAGCAAATCCTTTACAAACAAAACGCCTTCTATTTGATCTATATTGTCTCGATATACAGGAATTCTAGAAAAACCCATTTCAATAATTTTAGGACAAATGGCAGCAAAAGACTCTTCGATTTCTAGTGCAAAAATATCCATTCTCGGACTCATAACTTGCTTGGTATCGGTGTTTCCAAAAGAAACTATTCCTTCTAATATTTTTTGCTCTTCAGATGAGGTTTCCTCAGTATCGGTAAGTTCTAATGCTTGCGACAATTGATCTACCGAGAAATTTGTCTTTTGTTTTCCTAATTTATTATGCAAATATATAGTTGCTCTCCTCATAGGCAAACTGATTGGCGAAAGCAAAGTGTCAAGACCCGAAATGGGATAAGCAACCCATTTGGCAAACTTGATATTGTTTCTGCTGGCATAAACTTTGGGCAAAACTTCGCCAAACAATAAAATCAAAAAGGCAACAATAATTAGCTCAATACCAAATTTTAATAAAGGAGAATGGATAGTCGAAAATAAATTTTGTCCCATAAATGAAAACAAAATTACCAGTCCAATTTTGATAAAATTATTAGCAACAAGAAGTGTAGCAAGCAATTTTTTGGGCTTTTCTAGAAGTTTAGAAATGATTTTTCCTTTTGAAGGATGTTCTTGCAAAGTGTTGTCAATATCTTTTTGCGACAATGAAAACAGGGCAACTTCGGCACCAGAAACCAGAGCAGAACAAAACAATAACGCAAAAATTGCGATAAAACCAAATACTAAATTGGCATCTAAGGTATAAGCAAAAAGAAAACTGGGCTCTGGGTCCAAATTGAAAAAAATTAGTTAGACAATTGTGACGGTAAGTCGTTTTCAGGCAAACCGTTATTTTTCGAGTCAAAGTTAGTCTCTTTTGGAGAATCGATAGATTTATTCTCTTTTTTTGTAGTAAGAAAAGTAAAATCTATGGCTTGAATTTCGGTAATGTATTTTGTAGTTCCGTCTTCGGCCTGCCATTGACGTGATTTTATGCGACCTTCAACATAAATTTTATCTCCTTTAGACAAGTATTTTTCGCATAATTCTGCCGCTTTATTTCTTACAACAATATTATGCCACTCGGTAGAAGTGATTTTTTCGCCCGTTTCCTTATTAATATAGGTTTCGTTTGTTGCCAAAGAAAATTTGCCAATGCAAGAATCAGCTTTGAAATAGTGCATCTTAACATCGTCGCCCAAATGACCAATGAGCATTACTTTATTTAAAGTCGAATTCATAAATTGTGTTTTCTACTTTCAAATGTACAAATTTTGAGTTAGCTCAAAAAATCCTTTTCGATAAAATTATGAATAACGATGGGAAAAGGAAATGTTTTTAGAGTAACAGCATCAATTCCGTTCTCTATAATTCCTGCAACCCGAACTTTCCAAAATTGGATATGCAAATGCTGATGCGACAATTTATGGACGATATTTTTCTCACTATCTTCTTCGACACTTATTAAAGGATTATTTTTGAAAAAACTGTCTTGAATCGTTTTGGAAATAAAATCAAAATCTTCGGGAGCATCAGTTTCAATTAGCGGAAATTCGTAAAGATTATGCCAAATACCTTTTGCAGTCCTTTTTTGAATTATAGTGTTTTCATCATCATCAGAAACCACTAAATAATTAAAAAACCGATTTCGCACCTTCAACTTCTTAGATTTTACTGGCAATTGATCCACTTTCTTCTTTTGTAAAGCGGCACAACTACTATTAAAAACACAAACACCACAATTGGGACTTTTAGGAACACATTGCAAAGCACCAAATTCCATTATAGCCTGATTGAAAATAGCCGGATTATCTTTGGGCATCAATTCGAAAGCCAAAGCCGCGAACTCTTTTTTGGCAGATGCCGCAGCAATATCAGTTTCTACATCAAAATAGCGAGACAAAACCCTAAAAACATTTCCATCAACAACAGGAACGACTTCATTATAGGAAAAAGAAGCAATTGCAGCAGCGGTATATTCGCCAACACCTTTTAGTTTCAATAAATCATTATAGTTGTCTGGAAATTTTCCTGACAATTCTGTAGCAACAAACTGAGCCGTTTTGTGCAAATTTCTGGCACGAGAATAATAACCCAAACCTTGCCATAGTTTTAAGACTTGTTCTTCATTGGCATTAGCCAAATCAAAAACAGTTGGAAAATTAGAAACAAAAGACAAGAAATAAGGCGTTCCTTGAGCGATTCGTGTTTGCTGGAGCATAATTTCTGAGAGCCAAATCAAATAAGGATTATCGGTTTTTCGCCACGGCAAATCGCGTTTGTTTTCTAAATACCAGCTTATCAATGTGTTGGAAAAGGTCATTGTTAAATTTTAGTTTACAAAAGTAAAAGTTTATGTTGTTAAAATTTAATGAATTAGCTTGAATAATTGTTTTTTTTATTCCTATATTTGCAACCTCAAAAAATTAGTACACATATATAAATTACGAATTAAAATGACAAAAGCAGATATCGTTGCAAAAATCGCAGACAAATTAGGTCTTGAAAAAGGAGATGTTCAAGCAACCGTAGAGACCTTTATGACTGAAGTTAAAACTTCTCTAGAAGAAGGAGACAATGTTTATTTAAGAGGTTTTGGAAGTTTTATTGTGAAAACAAGAGCTGAAAAAACAGGAAGAAATATTTCAAAAAATACTACTATCAAAATTCCTGCTCACAACATTCCAGCATTTAAACCTGCAAAAGTTTTTGTTGAAGGAGTAAAGACAAATAACGAAGCAAAATAAAAATATTATTAATCACAAAATCACCAGATTATGCCAAGTGGTAAAAAAAGAAAGAGACATAAGGTAGCAACGCACAAACGCAAAAAAAGAGCGAGAGCTAACCGTCACAAAAAGAAAAAGTAGTTTATAACTACTTTTTTCTTTTTAAACGTTCATTGAAATTGAGAAAAAGACGAAAAAATGAAAGACAAAAAGATAAAAGACAAAACAGTCTATTGTCTTTAAGTCTATTATCTAAGACTTCTTCTCCCCGGGTTCAATACCTGTTAAAATTATTGTTTAATCCATCCTTGAGAAGTTGATGGTTGGTAGTTGATTGTTGATGGATATTTTCCAACAACCGACAACCAACAGCCAACAACCCATTCACGGATAAAAATTTACAGAGTGAATAAAGAATTGATCATCAGATCTAGTTCTGAAGCCGTAGATTTTGCCTTATTAAAAGATGGAAAACTAATTGAATTACACAAAGAACAAGAAACAAGCAA
>ERZ1034361.130-NODE-130-length-53122-cov-5.293468_pt1 | contig 53122 bp, 51 predicted proteins | sample MGYA00520617_ERZ1034361 | MGnify/ENA primary metagenome ERZ1034361 (study PRJEB33736, sample SAMEA104284507) | Azolla filiculoides | biome: Urban; feature: Water surface; material: Ditch water | place: Netherlands | collected 2015-10-28 | depth 0-0.1 m ... | reverse complement strand
CAGGATGTCGGCCTTGTACTCGTGATAGGTCGACAACAGCGCCTTCGGGCTACCGTCGTCGATCATCTTGGTATCCTCGCCCATCAGTTCGCGGATACGCGCCTTGTCTTCCTCCGTCGATTTCTTGGTGCCGGTGGCGACCACCTTGAGCCCCAGATCCTGTAACGCCGAAACGATGGACCACGACTTGACGCCGCCGGTATAGAGCAGGACGCGCTTGTCCTTGAGACGTCCGCGCCACGGTTCGAGCGCGGCATGCGCCTTGGCCTCCTCGCGGGCAATGACCACCTCCGTACGGGCGATCAGGTCCGGGTCGCCTATCATCCGGGCAAAATCGCGCAGGGCATTGGAGACATCCTGCACGCCGTAGAAACTGCCTTCAAAGAAGGGAATGCCAAAACTATCCTGCATCTTGCGCGCGACATTGAGCAGCGCCTTGGCGCAGACCACCATGTTCACTTTGGCGCGGTGCATGGTCTGCACCTCATGGAAGCGCGAATCGCCCGAGAGCGTGCAGAGTATGCGCAGGCCGAGTTCGTCGAAGAGCGGCGCGACATGCCAGAACTCGCCGGCAATGTTGTATTCGCCGATCAGGTTCACATCGTAGGTCGGCAGGCCATCGGCACGGGGCTTGGCCGGTTCCGGCTCGGCTGTGCCGATGACGTACTTGAACATGGCCTCGCCGGCCAGGCGGTTGCCGAGGTTCTTGGTACCGTAGAAACCCGCTGCATCGACCGGCACGGTCGGTACGCCCCAGCGCTCGGTCGCCGCCTTGCAGACGGCGCCGACATCGTCGCCGACCAGCGCCGTGACGCAGGTGTTGTAGATGAAGACCGCCTTGGGCGAATAGCTGTCGATGGCCTGCTTGATGGCATGGAACAGCCGCTTCTCGCCGCGCCCCATGACCACATCGGTTTCCGACAAGTCGGTGGTCATGCCGATCTTGTACAGGGTGACACCGGAAGAGCGCGTTCCCCGGTTATCCCAGGACGATCCGGCGCAGGCGATCGGGCCGTGCACAATGTGGGCCACATCGGCAATCGGCAACAACGCGATCTGTGCGCCGTCGAAAGAGCAGCCGCCCGCCGTGGCACCCGGCTTGGGCTTGGCGCAACCGGATTTTTCCTTGGTGTTGTGGGTACAGGCTGGCTCGTCCAGGAGGGCCTGTATTTCGCTGGCTTTCATGCTGTTCTCCAGAGGTTTGGAGAGTAATCAGCAAGATGGGTGCCACCTTTAACTTGTTGTTTTATATAAACAACGGAAAAATCCGGATTGTCGGTTTCGTGACAATGGCTGCCTTTCCCCGCGACTACTGCGCCGGAACGGGAGCAGGAACGGCGACGGGCGCCTCGACCACCACCGGCGCCGCCACTTTCTTGTGGCCGGCATCGGGATGCCAGCCGAGGACGGCGAGCATGACCATGAAGCCGACTACGTAGGCGACGGCAACGTGCCAGCCATGCTTGAGCCACTGGACGGCCGACTTCGCCTCCGGGTACATGTTGGAAAGCGCCACGCCGGCTGACGAGCCGAACCACAGCATCGAACCACCGAAGCCGACGGCATAGGCCAGGAAGCCCCAGTCGAAGCCACCCTGCCGCAGCGCCAGCGCAGTCAGCGGGATGTTGTCGAAGACGGCGGAGACGAAGCCCAGCGCAAAGGCCGACTGCCACGAAGCCGGTGGCAAGGCTTCAACCGGCATCATCGAGGCGCAGAGCACCAGCGAGAGCAGGAAGATCGAACCCTTGACGGTTTCCGGCATCAGTTCCCAGTCGTGACGACGCACGGGGATGGTCAGGATGATGGCGACCCAGACAGCGACGCCAATGAACGGAAAGTGCTCAGCCAGTTCCGGGAACTTGATGTTGACGGTGATGTTGGTGGCCACTGCAAAGACCAGCATGGTAGCCACGACGAAAATGCGCCCCCAGTCGATTTTGGTGTGGCCGTGCGCATGCTTGATGATCGGCGAGTACGCATGCTGCTGCTTGGCGCCGAAGTAACCGATGATGAGCAGCGCCACGCCGGCCGCAACGTAGGCATCAAAAACCTGGACGGGGCTGATGCCGTCGATCCACATCATGGTCGTCGTCGTATCGCCCACCACGGAACCCGAACCGCCAGCATTCGAGGCAGCGACAATGGCGGCCAGATAGCCGATATGGACCTTGCCCTTGAACAACTGGTGGGCCATGGCGCCGCCGATCAGCGCGGCAGCGATGTTGTCGAGGAAGCTGGAAATCACGAAGACCATGACCAGCATGACGAAGGCGCCCTTCCAGTCGTCCGGCAGATACTTCGGCAGGATGACCGGCACATGGCTCTTTTCAAAATGGCGGGCAAGCAGCGCAAAGCCGGTGAGCAGACAGAACAGGTTGGCAACCGTAACCCACTCGTGACCGAGGAGTCCCATGAACCCGGCAATGCCGGCGCCGGTCTTGAAACCGGTGAAAATGATCTTGTACAGGCTGATGGTGAACAGCCCGGTCAGCGCGACGTAAAGCGTCACATGATGGAAGAGCGCCACGCCGAGCAAGGTCAGCCCGAAGAGGATGAAATCGACGGGGATACCGCCAACGGTCGGCAGGCCGTCGGCGGCAAATGCGGAAACCGGCAGCAACAGGAGTGCGGTCAATAAACGATGCATGGCTGTTCTCGTGGATGATGAAATTCTGGTTATTTTTACGGCAAGGCAGCCCGAAGAAACCTCCTTCAGGATGCATCCCGAACGGCAAACGACGCTATTGTCGACTGACTGTCTCAGGTTTTCAAATTCGGATTATCCCGTAGTCGCTCAATCGTCGGCCATATCCTTGCGCGGTACGGTTTCCGGGTCGGCGATGATGCCGCGATAGATCTCGATCCGGTCACCCGGCTTGAGCGCGGCATCGAGCTTGACCAGACGGCCGAAGACACCGACCTTCTGGGCCGTCAGATCGATATGCGGAAACTGCTTGAGTATGCCCGAGCGCTCGATGCCGTCGGCCACCGTCGACGCGTCGGGAACTTCGATATTCAGCCAGATTTGCTGGCCAGGTTCGGAATACGCCACACCGATCTGCATTGTTCTTCTCCTCAGGCTGCTGCCAGCCCGGCTTTTTCAGCCGCCCGTTCATCCAGGCGACGTTCCATGACCCGCTTGCCCGCCAGCAGGAAGCCCAGGATGGCGAAACCACCCGGCGGCAGGATCATCAGCAAGGCACCGCCGTAACCAGGTATTTTCATTTCGAGAAAGGCAAACGACGGCCCGAGCAGATTGGATGCCTGCGCAAACAAGGTGCCTGAGCCAAGAAATTCGCGGATCAGCCCGACGAAGGTCAGCGCCCCGGTAAAACCCAGGCCCATGGCCACCCCGTCGACTGCCGAGGCGCCAATCCCGTTCTTCACGGCAAAAGCCTCGGCCCGGCCGAGAATGGCGCAATTGACCACGATCAGCGCAATGAACAGGCCGAGCACCTTGTAGAGTTCATGCAGCCAGGCATTCATCGCCATGTCGACGATGGTGACCAGCGTCGCAATGAGCACGACGAACACCGGGATGCGTACCTGCGAACTGACCGTGTGGCGGATCATCGACACAAGGATATTGGAGACGACCAGCACCGCCGTCGTCGCCAGGCCCATGCCGAGGCCGTTGGTGCCGCTCGTGGTCACCGCCATGGTCGGGCACAGGGCCAGCATCTGCGAGAAAACCACGTTGTTTTCCCAAAGGCCGTCCTTGAACAGCTTGCCGTAGCCTTCGCTCATGACTTTTCTCCCAGAATTTCCCGGCGATGCGCGGTATAGAAATCCATGCCGCCCTTGACCGCCTTGACCACGGCCCGCGGCGTGATGGTGGCGCCGGCAAACTGGTCGAAGACGCCACCGTCCTTCTTGACTGCCCATTTGTCGGGGGTCGGATCATCCAGCGTCTTGCCCTCGAAACTCCTGACCCAGGGATCCTTCTTGACCTCGATCTTGTCGCCCAGTCCAGGTGTTTCGCTATGTTTGAGGACGCGCACGCCCAGGGTTTTGCCGGCGCTATCTACAGCCATCAGTACCTGGATATCGGCGGCATAACCACGCTCGACCACCTTGAACAGGGCCGCCTTGACCACCCCGCCCTGCCGGGCGCGGTAGATCGTGACGCTCTTGCCGTTGTAGTCGAGGTCGACCGTATCCTTGAGGAAATCGTTGTCGGCCATCCCTTCCGGCAGCACCTCGGAGAGCGAATCACGCAGATCCTTGGCTTCGGCGGCGGCGATGGCCGGCCCGGTCGCATTGGACACCCAGGCCAAGGCACCACTGGCAAACAGGGCGAAGATGCCGAGTAGCACTGGCTGGTAACCCAGCTTCTCGCGGAATGATTCAAAATTCATCTCAGGCTTCCTTCTCGGGAATGCTCAGCGGCTTGCCCTTGCGATCCCGGCCGAGGATGCGCGGCTTGACGAAGCGGTCGATCACCGGCGTCAGCGCATTCATGAGCAGGACGGCAAAGGCCATCCCCTCGGGATAACCACCAAAACTTCGGATAACCCAGGTCAGGAAGCCTATGCCCAGACCAAAGACCAGCTGCCCTGCCCAGGTATTCGGCGAGGTCACGTAATCGGTTGCAATGAAGAAGGCACCGAGCATGGCGGCGCCTGACAGCAGGTGCGTCGAGGCACTCAGGTAATGCGCCGGATCTACGGCATGACCGATAGCCGCCGGAATGGCCAGCCCGGCGAGTACGGCCACCGGGGTGTGCCAGGTAATGATGCCGGCGATCAGCATGTAGATACCGCCGCCCAGAATGAGCAACGAGGCCGATTCGCCAAAGCTGCCCGAACGTGCGCCCAACCAGGAGATCAAGGCACCATGGTCGCCACCCAGCGACTGCAGCAAGTCGATCCCACGCGACATTTCAGTCTTGGTGTAGCCGAGCAATGAGGCACTTGCCATGGCATCCGGCATCGGCAGGCTGGTCAGGAAAATGCGCAGGCCCTGCACGAAGTCAGGCGCTGCGATGGAGGTCATCGGCAAGGGCATCACCCATTGGGTCAGCGGCAACGGGAATGAAACCAGCAACGCGACCCGCGCCACCATGGCCGGATTGAAGACGTTTTGCCCGACCCCGCCAAAAACCTGCTTGCCGATCACGATGGCGATGAAGCCGCCGACCACCGCCACCCACCATGGCGCCCATGGCGGCAAGGTCAGGGCCAGCAACCAGGCAGTGAGCAAGGCGGAGCCGTCCAACAAGGTCGCCTTGATCCGTGTCCGTCCCATCAACTTCAGCGACAGTGCTTCAAAGCCCAGGCATGAGAGCATGGTCAGCATCCACATGAAGACCGAAGGCCAACCATATAGCCAGAAGCCGAACAGCGTGGCGGGGACCAGTGCCATCTGCACGCGAAACATCGTGCGGCTGACGGTATTGCCGCCGTGGGCATGTGGCGAAGCGATCGGGGGCGCCGTCAGGCTGGCGATAGTCATGCGGATTCTCCCTGTTTTTCCTTGGCCGCAGCCTCGGCGGCAGCCTTGGCTGCTGCGGCGGCTTCCCGCTCGGCCTTGCGTTTGGCGGCGACCTCGGCTTTTTCGCGGGCCTCGCGGGCCAGGCGATCCTGACGTTGCAAGGCCAGTTTTTTGGTCGCTTCGGTGCGCAGCTTGCCCCGCTCACGGGCGTAAAGATCACCCTTGGCGTGATAGAAATACTGGACCAGCGGGATATGCGAAGGACAGACGTAGGCGCAGCAACCACAGGCAATGCAGTCGGACAGTCCGAGGTCGACCGCGCCATCCATGTCGTCATTGCGGATGTGGGCACTCATCTCGAGGGGCAGCAGCCCCATCGGACAGGCCTTGACGCAGGAGCCGCAGCGGATGCACGCATCCGGCTCGGATTCGGCCACCTCGGCCGCATCAAGTAACAGAATGCCGCTTGTCCCCTTGATCACCGGCACCCGCGTATGCGGCAGGATGGTGCCCATCATCGGGCCACCCATGACCAGCTTGGCCGGCTCGCTGCGCGTGCCGCCGGCAAAGGCAACCAGGTCGCTGACCAGTGTACCGAGCGGCACTTCGTAGTTGCCCGGCTCGGCCACGGCACCACCGTTGAGCGTCATCAGCCGGGTCACCAGAGGCCGGCCCAGGCAGACGGCCTGCTGCACCGCGTAGGCCGTACCGACGTTATGAACGATCACGCCGACATCGGCAGCGCGCGCATCGGACGGCACTTCGCGACCGGTCAACTCGACGATCAACTGGCGGTCCGAACCCATCGGGTAGCGCGCCGGCACCGGAAATATGCCGATTTCCGGGAAACCGGCGGCCGCCTCGCGCATCGCTTCAATCGCTTCCGGCTTGTTGTCCTCGATACCGACCTTGGCGCATTTCGCCCCGGTCGAGATCAGCATCAGACGAATACCGGCGACGATGCTGGCTGCCTTGTCGCGCATCAGGCGATCGTCGCAGGAAAGATAAGGTTCGCACTCGCTACCGTTCATGATCAGCGTGTCGATATTGGAGCGCCGGCCGAGATTGAGCTTGACCGACGACGGAAAGGTCGCGCCGCCCAGACCGACCACGCCGGCTGCAGCAACCCGCTTGGCGATTTCATCGGCCGACAGCGCGAAGGGATCGGCCGGCACGACGGTTTCAATCCAGGCGTCTTCACCATCGGCATCGATCGAGATAGCCATTCCCGTCAGACCCGAGGCATGCGGGGCGGTGATTTCGCCAATGGCGCTGATCACCCCGGACGTCGATGCATGCAGCGGCGCCGAGATATTGCCCTGGGCGGCGGCAATCAGTTCGCCTTTCTTCACCTGCTGACCGACCAGCACGACAGGCCGCGATGGCGCACCGACATGCTGTGAGAGCATCAGATGCAGCCGTGGCGGAATCGGCAGTTTGCGTACCGCCGCATCAGCCGCTGGCCGCTTGTGGTCATCCGGATGCACCCCCCAGCTGTTACCCAGAATCTGGTTGCCGAGAAAGTGCTTGAAGAGGTTCATGAATCCCATGTCGATCTCACGCTGCCAAGGGTTTGGGCATCACCCAGTGTTGCAGGGTGACCGGCACGGGCCGCATGGCCAGCGCCTCGGTCGGGCATTTCTCGATACAGCTTGAGCAGCCGGTACAGGCTTCGCGGAAAACGTTGTGTATCTGCTTGGCGGCGCCGAGGATGGCATCCGTCGGGCAGACCTTGCTGCAGCGGCAGCAGCCGATGCACAACTCTTCGGACACCACGGCGATCTTCGGCCCTTCATCGGACATCGCCGAGAGATCAACCGTCAGGCCGAGCTTGGCGGCAATGGCCGTGGCCAGAGCCTTGCCTCCCGGCGGGCAGCAGGTCGGCGCGGCCGAACCATCGACAATCGCCGTCGCCGCCCCCGAACAACCGGGGAATCCACATTGGCCGCAGTTCGAGCCGGGCATCATGGCGATCAGCTCGTCGACCACTGGATTGCCTTCGACCTGCAGGAATTTGTTGGCGATGCCGAGGATGATGCCGAGCGCGGCACCAAGCAGGGTCAGGCTGATGATGGCAGCGATCATTGGACGTGCTCTCCCTTAGACGTTCATGCCCGAGAAGCCCATGAAGGCCAGCGCGAGCAAACTGATGGTGACGAAGGAAATCGGGGCGCCGGCGAAAGCGACCGGGACACGGGCCAGCGCGATGCGTTCGCGCAGGCCGGCGAAGATGAGCAGGACGATGGTGAAACCGAGCGCCGAGCCGAAGCCGTAAAGCATGCTCTTGAACAGGTTGAATTTCTGATCAACGTTGAGCAGCGCCACGCCGAGCACAGCGCAGTTGGTCGTGATGAGCGGCAGGTAGATGCCGAGCGACTGGTAAAGACCGGGGCTGGATTTCTTGATGAACATCTCGGTGAATTGCACGACGGCCGCAATGACCAGGATGAAGGTCAGGATGCGCAGGTAGCCGAGCCCGAGGGGCTGCAACAGCCAGTTGTCGAGCATCCAAGAGGCAGCGGCCGCCAGCGTGATGACGAAAGTCGTCGCCAGGCCCATGCCCAGCGCGCTGTCCACGCTCTTCGAAACGCCCATGACCGGGCACAGTCCGAGGAACTTGATCAGCACCACGTTGTTGACCAGCGCAGTGGAAAGCAGCAGCAGGAAGAATTCGCTCATGGTGTCGTGATTCCAGTTTTTTCACGGGCTTCACTGCATAAGCCGTGCCAATCCACAGGAGAGCGACAAAACCCCACGCTGATGCGGCTTGCTGGCGCGAACGCACCAAAACAGGGCCAAAACCAGGGAATAAATGTCGCAAACGCAACATCGAATTCGTCGCATTTGCTCCGAATCATCGCTACAAGGTGCATTTCGCCGTATTGCTGCAGTGCGGCATGAAACCTGCTAAGACTTGTCAAAACAAAAGTCAGAGGAGCTCATTCATGTCGGCCACACCGTTTGCCCAAGCCCACGCCACCATGGCGCCGGAAACCGAATTGCCACCGGAAGCTTATCGACAGGCCGTCGACCAGGCTGATCTGGCCATTTCGATCACCGATGCAAAGGCCAACATCCTGTTTGCCAACGAAGCCTTCACGCGCGTCACCGGCTACAGCAAAGACGAGATAGTCGGCAAGAACGAAGGGACACTGTCCAACCACACCACGCCGCCCGAACTTTACAAGGGCATGTGGACCAACCTCTCGGCACAGAAGCCGTGGGCCGGAAAGCTGCTCAACAAGCGCAAGGATGGTGTGCTTTACCTGGCCGAACTGAGCATTTCCCCGGTCGTCGATGCCACGGGCAAGACCACCCATTTTGTCGGCATGCATCGCGACATTACCGAGATGCACCGCCTCGAGCGCGTCGTCCGCAACCAGAAACACCTCATTGAATCGGTCGTCGATGCAGCCCCGATGGCTTTTGCCCTGATCGACCCGAGCGGCCGGGTGATTCTCGACAACCAGGAGTACAAGAAGCTGGTCACCGACCTGCGCCTCAAGGAGCCGGCCCACAGCGTCCTCGACGGCCTGCTGCCGCACTGGCGTGACACCCTGGCCAGCCACCCGCAGGAATGCCTGCTCAACCAGCGCGAGGCCCGTATCGACCGGGCGGCCGGACGTCCGCGCTGGCTTTCGGTCACCTCGTCGATCATCGACATGCACAGCGACTGTGCCGACAGCTATTTCTGCGCCGATGGCCAGCCCGGCCTGCTCGTTGTCATGACCGACATCACCAACCTGCGCGACGAGCAGGAGCGCGCCCGTGCCTCGGCCCTGCAGGCCGTGCTGGCCGAGGAAGAGCGCACGGCAGCGATCCGCGAAGGCTTGTCGGCAGCGATTTTCCGTCTCGAAGAGCCGATGAACGTCATGTCGTCGGCCATCTCGGTCCTCCAGCGCCGCGACCCGGCCAGTGCCGCCATGCTGCAGGAAGCGCTGAGCGGCAGCCGCGATCACCTCGAAACGCTGCGTCAGGTTATCCCGCAAGGTCCGCACGAGATCGTCGTCAGCGTGAACATGAACGAGATCCTGCGCGACGTGCTCGAAGTCAGCACCTCGCGCCTGCTCGCCGCCGGCATTACCGTGGACTGGCAACCGGCCTCGACGCTGCCGGCCATGCACGGTCGCCCGCTGCAGTTGCGCATGCTCTTCAAGGCGCTGGTCGACAACGCCATCGAGGCGATGAACATCAAGGGCTGGAAGCGGCGCGAACTGACGCTGACCAGTGCGCTGACCGGCGACTGCATCGTCGTCGCCGTCATCGACAGCGGCCCTGGCATCCCGCACGAATGGCGGCACAAGGCGTTTGAGCCCTTCTTTACGGCCAAGGGCGGCGGCGGCAAGCACATCGGCACCGGCCTCTCGCGCGTCCAGCAGGTGGTGGCCGACCACGGCGGCATCATCGACCTCGAAGAAAGCCCGAGCGGCGGTTGTACGGCGATTGTCGAGTTCCGCGTAGACGGCGACCCGATCTGAGAAAAACAACGAGAACAGCATGCACGAACACACCATCCACTCCCTCAGCGAAGAATGCCCGCCGCCCGGCGGCTTCTGCCGAACGCACGAGCTGAACATCCAGTTGCTGGCCGCGCTCTACGCCGTCAGCCGGGTGCTCAGCCGTTCGCTCGATTTCAACGAAACCCTGCGCGATGTCCTGCGCGTCCTGCACGACGAAGCCGGCCTGGCCCGCGGCCTGATCAGTGTGCTCGACCCGGAAAGCGGCAAGCTCAACATCCACACCATCTATACGCCGGAAGGCCCGATCCTCGACGATAACCAGTACGGTCCGGGCGAAGGCATCATCGGGCTGGTCCTCGAAAAGGCGCGCACCATCAAGCTGGCCCACGGTGCTGACGATCCGCATTTCCTCAACCGTAACGGCGTCTATCAGCCCGACCTGCCCTTCATTGCCGTGCCCATCAAGGTCGGCGGCAACCTCAAGGGCGTCCTCGCCGTCCAGCCCGAAGCGCCGGAAGACGGCCTGCTCGAGGAGCGCGCCCAGTTCGTCGAGATGGTCTCCAACCTGATCGGCCAGAGCCTCAGCCTGTCGATGGCGGTGGCCCAGGAAAAATCCTCGCTGCTCGAGGAACGCGACCTGCTGCGGCGCACCGTCCGCCACCAGTTCGGCTTCGACAGCATGGTCGGGCGCTCGGCCGTCATGCGTCGGGTATTCGACCAGGCGCGCATGGTCGCCAAGTGGAACACCACCGTACTCATTCGCGGCGAAACCGGCACCGGCAAGGAACTGATCGCAAACGCCATCCACTACAACTCGCCGCGCGCCCGCAATGCGCTGGTCAAGCTCAACTGCGCGGCGCTGCCCGAAACCCTGCTCGAATCGGAACTCTTCGGCCACGAACGCGGCGCCTTCACCGGTGCCGTCGAGTCGCGCAAGGGGCGCTTCGAGCAGGCGCATGGCGGCACCCTCTTCCTCGACGAAATCGGCGAAGTGTCGGCCGCCTTCCAGGCCAAGATGCTGCGTATCCTGCAGGAAGGCGAATTTGAGCGCGTCGGCGGCAGCAAGACCATCAAGGTGGACGTCCGCATCATCGCGGCGACCCACCGCGACCTCGAAACCGCCGTTGAAATGGGCGATTTCCGCGAAGACCTTTTTTACCGCCTAAACGTCATGCCTCTCTTTTTGCCGCCGCTGCGCGAGCGTATCGAGGACATCCCGGAAATCGCCCGCCACCTGCTGACCAAGATCGGCAACGACCAGAAACGCAAACTCAAGCTCACCGACATGGCCAACCGCCGGCTGGCCAGCCACGAATGGCCGGGCAATGTGCGCGAACTGGAAAACTGCCTGGAACGCGCCGCCGTGCTCTCCGAGGACGGCAACATCGACGTCGACCTGATCCGCTTCCCGAGCGCCCGCGAACGGGTCAGCCCGCGTCCGCTGCGGACAGTCGCCCCGATGGCCAGCCCCGGTTCTTCGGGGGGCGCGGAGATCGACATCGACGATCCCAACCTCTCCGAAAAGGAGCGCGTCATCGCTGCCCTCGAACAGGCTGGCTGGGTCCAGGCCAAGGCCGCCCGCATCCTCGGCATGACCCCGCGCCAGATTGCCTACCGTATCCAGACGCTGAATATCGAGGTCAAGCAGTTCTGATCTGATTGCCTGAAGTAGATGGGAGGCTGGTCTTCTTCGTCGCAGCGGTGTAGCTTGGCAACATGCTTGCCGACAATATTGCATCGCCTTGCCTGACCGTCATCTCGGCCAGGCCTTGAAGCGCTGGAAAGTTCATTGATGAAACCGACTGCCAACAGCCTCGCACCTCCTTTGCCTCTCAATCCCTCAACCAGCAGCCCATCCGATCCCGGCATTCCCGACTACCTCGAAAAGAACTACTGGTGGGCTTATCTGCATCCCAAGGCGGTCCGCTTCTTTGAGCGCGAATGGCTGGTCAATCTCATTCTCTGGGGAAATTTCCGGCGACTGCGCGACCTCGCGCTGGCCGAACTGGGCAATCCCATCGCCAACAAGGTACTGCAGGTCGCCTGCGTATACGGCAATTTCACGCAACGCATCGCGGCGCGCCTCGGGCCAGGCGGCAGCCTCGATGTCGTGGACGTCGCGCCTATCCAGCTCGCCAACCTTGAGGCCAAGCTGCCGGCAGACTCCCCCGTGCGCCTGCACTGTCAGGATGCCAGCCGCCTGCATTTCGCCGACGCCAGTTTTGATGCGGTCATGCTTTTCTTCCTGCTCCATGAACAACCCGAGGCCGTCCGCCGCGCCACGTTGGCCGAGGCCCTGCGCGTCACGCGACCGGGCGGCAGGATCGTCATCGTCGATTATCACAAGCCGCTTTCGGGCAATCCGCTGCGCTTTTTGATGAGGCTGGTTTTCAGGTATCTCGAGCCTTTCGCCATCGACCTCTGGCAGCAGGATATCGCCGCTTACCTGCCCGCCGGCACGACATTTTCTGCCATCGCCAAGGAGACCTTCTTCGGCGATCTCTATCAGAAGGTGGTGCTCATCCGATAGCCGGTGTTTTGGCCGGCCCGCGAGGCTTGGCCGGCGTTATCATGGCAGTAAGGCAACAGACAGGCGGTTGAACCGGATCGACGAGGACGCGCTCATGGAAATCTGGATTCTGGTGGTTTTGATCCTCAGCTGCGGCGTGCTCGCCATGGCCGAAATGGCCGTTGGTGCCAGCCGCATTTCGCATCTGGCCCTGCGCGCCGAGCAGGGATCGCAGGCGGCCGCCGCCGTCCTCGGCTTTCGCCAGCACGCCAGCCGCCTGCTGGCCACTACCCAACTCGGCATTACGGCGCTGGCCATGCTTTCCGGCGTCTATGGCGAGGCGCTCTGGGTGCCGCGCCTGCAAGCCTGGCTAGCCGCCACGCTGGGCCTCGGCGAGGGCATTGCCTACGGCGTCGCTCTGGGCGCGGTGGTCACCGTCATCACCTTCTTTTCAATCGTCTTTGGCGAGGTCATTCCCAAGCGCCTGGCGCTGGCCCACCCGGAAGCCGTGGCCGAAGGGCTGGCCGGCCTCATCACCCTGCTCCTGCGCCTGGCTCACCCGCTGGTGCTGATCGTTTCGAAAACATCCGACTGGGTGCTTGGCTGGTTCCCCGTCAAGGGTTCGGCCGAGGCCACCGCCGCCGATGAAATCCGTTTCCTGATCGAAGCCGGCCGCAAACAGGGCAATCTCGACCAGACCGAGGGCGAGATTCTCGGCAATGTCTTTCGCCTTGATAACCGCCGGGTAGCCGGCATCATGACGCCGGCTGCCGACATCGCCTGCCTCGATGTCAGCCTGCCCCGCGAAGCCAACATGAAAACGCTGCAGAACCGCGTCGTCTCGAAGTTCCTGGTCTGCAAGGGCGGCATCGCCAACGCCCTGGGCTTCGTGGAAAGCCGGGAGTTGCTGCAGGACCTGCTCAATGGCGGCAGCCTCGACTTCGGCAAGCTCTCGCCGGCGCCGCCGCACTACGTCCCCGGCACCCTGTCGCTGATCGGGCTGCTCGAATTCTTCAAGGCCAATCAGACGCAGACCGCGCTGGTCGCCAACGAATTCGGCGTCACCGAAGGCCTGGTCACGCTGTCCGACCTCATGGGCACGGTCGTCGGCGATGTCCTCTCTGGCGCAGCTGAAGCCCCGCTCGCCCTGCAACGGGCCGATGGCAGCTGGCTGCTCGACGGGCTGCTGGCGATCGACGAAATGAAGGACATTCTCGGCGTCAAGACACTGCCCGAAGAAGAACTCGGCAATTTCCACACGGTCGGCGGCTTCGTCGTCGTGCATCTCGGCCGCATCCCGAAAAAGACCGAATCCTTCGACTGGGGCGGCTGGCACTTCGAAATCATGGACATGGAAAGAAACCGGGTTGATGAAGTCCTGGTCACGCGGATCAAGGACTGAAACGCGCCGCAGCGCCATCTTGTCGCAAACACGACAAGACAGAATTCGCCAAGTCACTGATTTAACACAATTCGGCCCTGGCACTCCCCTTGCAATGGAAAACCCATCTACAAGGAGAGCCTCATGCCGAAACCGAAAAAACACGTCCTCGTCTGCGTCCAGGGTCGCCCCGCCGGCCACCCACGCGGCTCCTGCCAGGAAAAAGCCTGCGCCCAGACCTGGCAAGCCTTCTCGGACGAATTCACCACCCGCAACCTGTGGGCTTCCGGCTTTGCGCTGACCAACACCGGCTGCCTCGGCCCCTGCCACCTCGGCCCGAGCGTGCTGGTGTACCCGGAAGGCGTCATGTACACCGGCGTCAAGCCGGAGGACGTCGGCACCATCATCGACGAGCACCTGATGTTCGATCAACCGGTCGCCCGCCTGCTGGCGCCAGCCGATGTCTGGGCCTGAGATCATGGAAACCACACAGCAGTATCACGTCGGTGACATGGTCTTCGCCAGCGAAGACATCTTCAACGATGGCGGCATGCCTGGCATCGACGACGAGGATGGACTCATCGTCCCGGCCGGCCTGCGCGGCGTGGTGGTTCATTTTGGCGTGGCCGAGATGGACGAGTCGCGTGAAATTTACCTGGTCCAGTTCGAAAACGGCCCGGACGGCAGCCTCGGCGCTCCAGTTGGCTGTCTGCCGGAAGAACTGACCCAGACCGAGCCGCTCGCTGCCTGAGGACACGCCATGGCCCGCATCGGAATCTTCTTCGGCACCGACACCGGGCGCACCCGGCTGATCGCCAAGCAGATCGCCAAAAAGCTGGGGGATGTAGCGGACGCGCCGGTCAATATCGGGCGCACGGCGCTGGCGGATTTTCTCGCCTACGACGCGCTGATCCTCGGCAGCCCGACGCTGGGCGATGGCGAACTGCCCGGCCAGTCGGTCGGCCTCAGCCAGCCAAGCTGGGAGGAATTCCTGCCGCAACTGGCCGATGCCGATCTTTCCGGCAAGGTCGTGGCCATCTTTGGGCTGGGCGACCAGAAAAAGTATCCGGACGAATTCGTCGACGCCATCGGCCTCATCCACGATGTGCTGGTCAGTCGCGGCGCCCGTGTCGTCGGGCGCTGGCCGACAGCCGGCTACGAATTCGCTGCCTCGCAGGCCGTCGATGGCGACGAATTCCTGGGCCTGGCGCTCGACCAGCACCACCAGCCCATCCTCACGGAAAGCCGCATCGACACCTGGCTGGCGCAAATCAAACCGGAGCTCATGCCATGAACGCCAATCCCTGGGCCGCCCCCAAATCCCGCGAAATCCGCCGCGTTCTCGTCTCGCTCGACGAACGCATCGCCAAGGCCTGCGACATCGAACCAGACGCCGGTGACGACCCGCACATCGTCACCCTGCGCCACGCCGAAATCGCCGCCCTGCGCGCCCATGTCTTCCTGCACGGCCAGCGCGCCGGCACCTACGGCATCTTCTACGAGTTCCCGCACCCGGTGCCGGGCATTCTGGAAAGCGAGGAAAACCTGCCGCTACCCAAGGTGCTGGCCAGCCTGGCTCTCCATTTCGACGCCTGAGCAGCGCGGATCAGGCCGGCACGCCCAGTACGACATGGTTGGCCTTGATCAAGGCAGTGGCCGGAACCCCCGGCTTGAGGCCGAGTTCCATGACCGCCTCGTTGGTCACCACGGCATAAACCAGCGTGCCACCGGTCAATTTGATGCCGACCTCGCTGTTAACCGACCCCTTGCTGACGCTTTCAACGCTCCCCACCAACTGGTTCCGGGCGCTGAACTTGACGCTCCCCTCCCCGGCCAGCACCATGACCCACGGTGCCTTGACGAAGGCCATGACCGGCTTGCCGACCGCCAGTCCCAGCGACTGAACACTGCCTTCGGTGACGATGGCAACAAGTCGGTCACCGCCGGACGTGGTGATTTCAAGCTCGGCATTGACCGCGCCATTGACCAGTGCCGTGACCTTGCCTTCAAAAACATTGCGGGCGCTGATTTTCATAGTGTTCTCCTTGAAGCAGTTGATGTTGGGCTGGCCCGTTTTTCGCTATATACAAATTATCATAACGAATCTGTCCGGGCACGACGGCACTTTAACCAACAGCGTTGCGTCTATTCAACCATAGCGCAAAGCGGTAAATGGCCTGAATTCACAGAAAACCCGACAAAATCCGTTATCGTTATATATACGACAACATAGCGTAGCAAGGACGACAAAATGGAACAAATCGCACATCGCCTGCGCAGCAAGCTGGAAGTCGATACCGAGTTCGGCAGTTTTCTCGGTGACACCCGGATCAAGCTGCTTGAAGCCATAGAAAAGCACGGCTCGATTTCCCAGGCCGCCAAGGCCGTGCCGCTTTCGTACAAAGCGGCATGGGATGCCATCGACGCCATGAACAATCTGGCCGACCAGCCACTGGTGCTGCGTTCGACCGGCGGCAAGAATGGTGGCGGCACACAAATCACTGACCATGGCAGAAAAACCGTCGCGCTCTACCGCGCGCTGGAAGCCGAATACCAGGCCGCCCTGGACCGCCTGAGCGCCAGCATGAATGACGGCCAGGCCAGCGATTTCGAGCAGTTTCGGCAACTCCTCAAGCGCATGTCGATCAAGGCCAGCGCGCGCAACCAGTTCGCCGGCAAGATTGTCGGCCTGCGCGAAGGCCACGTCGATTTCGAGGTGCGTCTCAAACTTGACGACGACAACGATCTGGTTGCCGTCATTACCTGCGAATCGGCCGAAACACTGCGACTAAGCATGGGCATGGAGGTCTTCGCCCTGGTCAAGTCGTCCTCCGTCCTGCTGCTGACCGATGCCAGCGTCAAAACCACGGCGCGCAACCACTTGTGGGGCGAAATCACCCGCATCCACGATGGCCCGGTCAATGCCGAGATCACCCTGACCCTGCCCAGCGGCAAAACCGTGTGTGCCGTCGTTACCCACGACAGCGTCGATAACCTTGGCCTCGCCATCGGCGGCCAGGCCTGCGCCGTCTTCAAAGCCTCCGCCGTCATCCTCTGCCTGCATGCCTGAAAGGAATCCGATCATGAAAAAATCCCTGCTTTTCGCCCTCACCGCAGTCGTCACAGGTTGGGCCCAGGCCGACGAAGTCCAGGTCGCCGTAGCCGCCAATTTCACTGCCCCAATGCAGCAGATAGCGGCCCTCTTCGAGAAGGACACGGGCCACAAGGCGACCTTGGCCTTCGGCGCTACCGGCAAGTTCTACGCCCAGATCATCAACGGCGCCCCCTTTGAGATCCTCCTCTCGGCCGATGACGAAACCCCGGCCAAGCTCGAAAAGGAAGGCTTTGGCATTCCCGGCAGCCGATTCACCTATGCCATCGGCACGCTGGTCTTGTGGTCGGCCAATCCGGCACTGGTTGATGCCAAGGGCGAGATCCTGAAAACCGGCGACTTCAAACATCTGGCACTGGCCAATCCGAAAACCGCTTCCTACGGCACAGCAGCGGTCGAGGCGATGACCAAGCTGGGCCTGCTGCCGACACTCCAGTCCCGCTTTGTCCAGGGCGAAAACATAGCGCAGACCCATCAGTTCATCCTGACCGGCAATGCCGAACTTGGTTTTGTCGCGCTGTCGCAAGTCTTCAAGGATGGCAAGATCACCGGCGGCTCGGCCTGGATCGTCCCCGCCCACCTTTATCAGCAGATCCAGCAGGATGCCGTGCTGCTCGCCAAAGGCAAGGAAAAGGCGGCTGCCAGCACCCTCCTCGCCTACCTGAAAAGCGACAAGGCCAGGGCGATCATCAAGTCCTATGGCTATGAGTTGCGCTGACATGCAGGGCAAGCTCCTTTCCCACGCCAGCCGTGCATCCGGCGCAGCCAGCCGGAATCCAGACTGGCTGCGCCTTCTGCCCGCCGAATGGCGCGACATGGTGATCGAGCCCTTCAGTCTCGAGCAGCATCGCGAGTATGAAATGGCCGCGACGCGCAGCTTCGGCTACGACATCGACGGCGCTAACTGCTACTACGCCCACAACTACGCGTTGAATGAGTGTCGTTCGGATGATGACGAGGAGTTTTACGAAGTACTTGCTTATGGCGAAGCAGTGCATGCCTGGCGGCTGCGCGACGACCGCTGGCTGGTTTATCGCGTTATCCACGCTGCCGGCGATTGCGCCACGAGCCGCGGGTTTTTCTCTTTCGCCGAACAGCCGCCCCGCTGATGAACCCCTACACGCTCCCCGATACCTACCTCGAAAGCCTGTTGCAGGACGACACACCCTGCGGCGATGCCACCACCTTTGCCCTCGGCATCGGCAATCGGTCGGGACAACTGGTCTTTCGCGCACGTCACGAAATGGTGCTTTGTGGCAGCGAGGAAGCGCAGCGCATGGGCGAATTGCGTAGGCTTGCCCGAGCCGGATCAATTCGGGAAAGTGGCAGCCGTCTGGGGGCAGGCGAGGAAATCCTTCGTTTAGCCGGCAGTGCGGCCAGCCTGCACGCCGTCTGGAAAACAGCGCAAACCTTGATGGAATACCTGTCTGGAATCGCCAGCAACACGGCCGACATCGTTGCCGCCGCCCACCGCGGAGATCCCCTATCCAGCGTTGTCTGTACGCGCAAGAACTTTCCCGGCACCAAAGCGGCCGCCCTGAAAGCCGTTCTCAGCGGTGGCGCAGCACCGCACCGCCTGAACCTCTCGGAAACCCTGCTGGTGTTTCCCGAACACCGCGCCTTCCTCAAGGATGAAACGCCGGAAAAAACCGTGGAACGCCTGCGCCACCGCTGGCCCGAGCGCGCGGTAGTCATCGAGGTCGACAGTGAATACGAAGCCCGAGTATGGATCGACGCCGGGGTAGACATCCTGCAACTGGAAAAAATGTCCGTTGATACGCTGGCCCGTGTTGCCACCTACGCCGCATCCCGGCAGCGCCCCCCGAAGATCGCCGCCGCCGGCGGTGTCAATGCCGGCAACGCCGAAGCCTACGCCCGAGCCGGCGCCTGGATTCTTGTCACAAGCGCCCCCTACTCGGCCGCGCCGCGTGACGTCGCCGTCACACTTGAACCACTAGACTGAGCACTGGATGCCACCATGAAAATCGCCATCGCCACCAAGGATTTCGATACCGTCAGCAGCCACGCCGGGCAAGCCCGGCAATGGCTGCTCTACGACCTCTCGAACCACCGCTCCAACCAGTTGCTGCCCGCCCCGACGCGGGTTGATCTGGACAAGGATCAAGTCCTCCACGTCTTCGAGGACAACGCGCCGCATCCGCTCGACGGTGTCGACCTCATCGTCGCCGCCAGTGCCGGCGATGGCTTCATCCGTCACATGAAAAAACGTGGCGCCGAGGTCCTGCTCACCGGCGAAGCCGACCCGGCCCTTGCCATCACCAAAATCCTGGCCGGCGAAGCCCTGCCCGACCCACGCTTCGACATCACCCTGGCCCTATGCAAGGTACGCGACCTGTTTTCGCGGCACTGAACAAGGAATCCGCGGGCCTGTGCGGTAATGACTGGACGACTGTTGCGTGCCCATTCCGGTCATCCAGCTTTCTCCAGAGCGGCCAGTCAGCGAAAAACAGGTTTAGCGAACTGGACTGCTCTGAAGCGGTCGTTGGTGACCTCACACTATCGGCCAGGAGCTGCCGGTCGTGATTACGTTTCAATTTTTGCTGCTGGGGCGCCCGTGATCAAGATGAGTGTCCGCTATTCGGCGATCAAATTGAAGAGGGCACTGCCGCAAACCGGCCAAAAGACGACGGTCATGGTTACGTTTCAATTTCTACTGGTGGTGTGCTGATTGATCGAGTTGAATGGCCGGTATTCGGCTAGCAACTTGATGACCTCATTGCCACAACCCGGCCATCATGAACGATTCGCCGGGGAAGCCTATCGGGTCAGTCATCGCCGCGTTCGTTGGAGGATTTTCGGTAACCAGTTTCGCTTGGCGGCTCAAGACGTCTATGGCTACCGGAAGCAGCAAAAATTTGGACCACCCTCTCTGGTGCGACAAAATGCCGCATAAATAATTTTATTTGGGTTGATAAAATTCGGCGCTCCAAAAAAAATTCCCCAATCCACACCCCCCACGCCTTATACCAACGCCCGATTTCATTGAGGAAAATGATGACCTGCCCTTTCAAGCCAAGCCGGATTTTTTTGGTACTTTCACTGCTGATGTCAGGTGCACAAGCACAGGAGTCTGCAGTTGTTCTCGGTGAAATTAGCGTCAGCTCTGCTAGTGCCGGCTCCTTGCCCACAAAGAGTATTCTCACCTCGGTGGACATCATGTCCGCTGAGCGCATACAAGACAAAAATGTTTCAAATAGCTGGGAATTAATCGGGCAGATGCCCGGTGTCCAGCTCACAGAATTCCGTCTGGGCGCGGAATCCGGCAAACCCTCCTTCCGTGCATTCAATGGTGAAGGGTACATCAATGGCATCAAGCTCCTGATCGACGGCGTACCCAGCAATGTTAATAGCGGGAACATGCGCTATCTCGACATGATCTTCCCGCTTGATATCGACTATATTGAAGTTGTCCGCGGCACAAATGATCCTCGCTATGGACTGCATAATATTGGCGGCAACATCAATGTAGCCACACGCCAAGGTGGAAATTACATTGACGGCCGGGCGACTTATGGCAGCTTCAATACAAGGGAATTGCAGGTGGCGCTAGGCCGAGAGGCAAACGGCTTTTCCCAAAATTACTTTGCCGCCAAGCAAGATTCCGATGGCTATCGCGACCACTCAAAATCTGAAAAGTACAGCATCGGGGGTAAATGGTTTTACACCTCGGAGGCAGGCAATCTGACTGCCGGAGTGGTTGCACGTGCATACAACCATGAAGCGGAGGAAGCCGGATACCTGACAGCATCCGAACTATCAACTGATCGCTTTCAGTCTCCGGCCAAAAATGCCAACGACTTTGATATTCGGGACATGAAGCAATTAAGCGGTCATCTGGATTACCGAATTACTCAGGATCTGAACTACAGCAGCAAGCTCTACTTCAACGCCATTGAAGATGACCGCCACGTAACTTACACCGGCTATTCCGGAAGCAGTGCTCCCCGCCAGCGACGCCTCTGGAATGAGGAGCACTACGGATGGACCAACGCCCTTACCTGGAAAGCCAGCAAGCAACTTGCCCTCGAGGGAGGCTTCAATTATGAGCATCAGGACAATAGCTACAAGCGCTACCGCTATGCCTTTGCTATACCAACCAATTTTTCTACACCAGTCACGACATCTAACGACGATAGCTACACGCTGAATAATTTCGGTGCTTATATTCAGGCGATCATCAAGCCAACCGAGTCTTTGAAGATCATTCCCGCTTTCCGTGCTGATACGTTCAAGGGAAATACAACCCTCAATGCAACGGGCGCAACGTATCCGTTACAGGATTATGGCTGGATCAACCAGCCAAAGCTAAGTGTCGTTTATAGCCCTACTCAAGCCGTAAGCCTCTACGGTAACTGGGGACGCACCTTTCAGATCGTGACTGGCTCGCGAGGTCCTGCCTACCTGACATCAGGTACGGCCATCGTAAAGCCATCCATCAATACCGGCATCGAGTTGGGTACCAAGCTCCGACTGGCTGATCAAACGGAAGCACGGATTGCCATCTGGCAGCAGGATGCCACCGATGAAGTTGCCAACCTGCCAAGTGCCGGCGCGACCCAGAATCTGGGCGAGACACGTCGCAAGGGGATCGACCTGCAACTTACCGCGAACATTCTCGACAACGTGAAATTCTGGATTTCTCACTCGATTCAGGAAGCCAAGGTCATTGGTGGCTATTCAGCTGGCGCGACCTCGTTGGTTGGCAAGGAGGTTTTCTCGACACCACGCTATATCTCGAACGTCGGTCTGGAGTATAAGGCCAGCGAAAATTGGCGCTTCGACTTGCAGGGCCGCGCGCAAAGTAACTATTACATTGATGACTTGAATACGAAGGGCAAATACGGCGGCTACGTCTTGTTTGACACTGGCGTTCACTACGCACTTTCCAAAAATTTCGGCATAGACCTTCAAGTGAAAAACATCTTCGACCGAAAGTATGAATACGTTTGGTACGATAACTTCTTCTGGCCATCGGGGTCCTACCAGCCCATGTTCTCACCAGGCCCAGGCCGTTCGATCTATGCTTCACTCAACATGAAGATGTAGTTTTCGGTCTGTGCTGGGGAAGTCCTCAATCTTCTCATGCGCATCGATCTGGCAGGCCGAGTCGGTAGCCCGGCCTGCCAATGACGCCGTTACTCTGATTTGTGGTCAAACCTGATGAATAAAAGAAGGCTGCGATCAATATTCCACAGCCTCCACAAGGCCCTTGGCTTGAGTATCGGTTTGTTGTTTGCACTACTTGGAGTCACCGGAAGTTTGCTGACTTTTTATCCGGAACTCCAACTTGTTTTCTATCCGGAGATCGCTGCCAGTAAGCCCAATGTTACGGTGCAACCTGGCCAAATCGTTGAGGTGCTTCGCGCCGCCGAGCCCCAGCGCTATGGCTCCTGGCGTATTGAATTGCCCCGACAATCCAATGCGCCAGTCATGGCGAGATACTACAAACCAATTGAGACAGCTCATCTCGACTTCGCGCCGTTGATCATTACGATTGACCCCGCTACGCTTTCGATTAGCAGCAAGCGATTTTGGGGCGACGATTTTTTTACCTGGGTCTACGACCTTCACTACAGCTTGCTATTGGACAAGACTGGGAAAACCCTGCTCGGCGCCGGTTCGGTTTTGATTATTTTTCTCTTGTTGTCTGGCATCTACCTTTGGTGGCCAAATCCGGGTCACTGGCAAGGTGCGCTGATAATTAAGTCGGGCGCGGTCTGGAAGCGACGAGTCTACGACCTGCACGTCAAGCCAGGCATTTATACATTCCTGCTGACGGTCACACTCTCTGTGACAGGACTCTTGCTTGTAGTGCCGGGTTGGTTTACCCCGGGAATAGAATTAATTTCTCCCCTAACTCCATATTTCAGGGGAGGCCAGCCGCCCGATCAGAGAGAGATTTCAGTCTCAGCGAACGATGCAGTAGATATTGCTCTCGGACGTTTTCCTGGCGCGGAGGTTCGTTGGATCGAGACCCCATCAAATGACAAAGCAGTATGGCGTATCCAGCTACGCCAAAACGGGGGGCCCGGTCAGCGATTCCCACGAACAAATGTTTGGGTTGATGGATATTCCGGTCGGATACTTGCGATTCGTGACCCTGGACAAAACACCGCTGGCGATACATTGATGGATTGGTTACATCCGTTGCATAACGGTGAAGCTTTTGGGATGACTGGACGAATTTTAGTATTTGCCTGCGGCCTCACGCTGTTGCTAGCATTTGTAACTGGAGTTACGCGTTGGCGACATAAAAGGTTAAGGCATCGGAGCGTCTAGCGGTTCCGGGGCGATTCAAGCACCGCGATTTCTGCGAAAACTGACCTGCAACTATTGGCAGCTTTGTGGCAGTGAGGTCATCAATTTGCTCGCCGAATACCGGCCATTCAATTCGTTCTCCGGGCGTCCTTCCTCTGGAAATTGAAATGTAACCCTGACCGACGGCTTGTGGCCGCTTGCTGCCCGATGGATCCGAGATGGCCAGGCGGACGATTTTGGTGGTCAGGTGTGATGCGAATCAGTACCCAACGGGTGCGACATTCCGCACACGTTGGCAGAAACCGCCGTTCCAATCGCAATTGTTAATTGTTGGAAGATGACTCTTGGCGTGGTTTGTGGCGGTAACTACTTGCTGCGTGGTGATTATTCTTGGCTGAATACATCATCGAATCGGCAATGGCCATCACTTCATCAGCTGTTTGTTGCGGTGCCACGGATGCCCAGCCGACGCTGGCGGAAACGGTTACTCCACCGCCGGGAACGCCCGAAAGGACACGGGCTAGTTGTTGCCCCGAAGTGGCAAGCAGGTCTTGAGAAAGTCCCGGACAGATTACGGCAAACTCGTCCCCCCCCAGTCGCCCACAAATCCAGCCACGGTTGCCAGTCAAGTCAATCAGGCGTCTGGCCACTTCGCGAAGGGTTGCATCACCGGCTGCATGGCCATAGTTGTCGTTGACTGCTTTGAAGCCATCGAGATCAACCAACATCACTCCCAGCGGCGTACCCGAGATCGAGCTGCTCCCAAGCGCTGAGTCCAGCGCACGGTAAAGGCCACTGCGATTCAGCAGCCCGGTCAGCGAATCTGTTACCGATGCCGTTTCGGCCTGCAACCGGGCGTGATGCATTCCCCTGAGGATAAGAACAAAATTAAGGAAAGAGAGGATGAAGGCCACTGTTTGAGCGATGCGCAAACGCGAAACTGTAGAAATCGATCCATGCTCAAGTTCGGTCGTCAGCTGATTCATGGCATCGAGAATCTCATTGTTCCTCTCGCCCATGAAATCCGAAAATCTTTCCATCTCAGCCTTGGTGCCTGGTGCTGACGGCCAAGACTCCAGCAAACCGGAAACCTCCCCCACGAGCAGGGCCGCTTTACCTTCAACTCTTTCGATTTGAACCGGATGGCCATCGCCGCCGGTGGCTTCACCGCCTGCTGCAAAGGCCGACAGGGTGCGACGAAAAGTGAGGTAGGCCTGCCCCACCTCAGCAGTGGATTGTTCGCGATGAATTTCACTGCGATTCGGATTTACGGCGAGAAGAGCAGCCTTGGTGATGCGCTGAGACAGCATCCGCTGTCGGCCTGCCAAATTGATCGCAACCGCATCTCTTTCGACTTGTCGGGCAATGGTGTAGCTGAACGCGAGGGTTCCCAGATCGAGAATCACGAATGTCGCGACAGCCAGGACTAGGTGGTTTTTCATGGAATGAGTCGCATAGCGTGAGGGCCGTCTCTCGATTCAAGTCTTGTAACGTAACTCTACTCGCCGATAAATTTGCTGCAAGTTTTCCTGGGGCATGAAATACCCCCTTTGGCATAGGGAATAAATGGCTAGCTCAGCTATTATCGAACTTAGTTCTGATCACTGTAAATCTCGCTAAAAGCAAACGTTTGCGACTACGCGAATTGCCAATCCGAGGCCAGCCTGTGTCGTCCTATCGCGTCAATCTCCATCAAGCCATCTACTCCTTGTCAGATGCTCTCGATCTTGTCGGCGTCACGCACATTCACCATGGCAAGCGTGTCGCCTACATCGCGGCAGAATGCGGAAAAAAACTGGGATGGTCGGGGCGGCGCCTGGACGACCTCTTCCAGGCGGCCATCCTGCACGATTGCGGCGTCTCGAAAACCGTCATCCATTCCCGCCTGGCTCAGCTGGAATGGGAAAACGAGCACGAACACTGCGTGATCGGCCACGCCCTGCTCAGCAACTGCCCGCAACTCGCGAAGCTGGCCGATGTCGTCCTGCATCATCACACCCATTGGTCGGTTCTCAAGAATCTGAACTTCCCCGAGGAAACCCGGCTTAATGCCAGTTGTATCTACCTCGCTGACCGCATCGATATTCTGACGCTGGGCAGCCTCAAGGATAACTCCAACATTCTGCTCGGTGTGGCGGATACCTGCCGCCAGGTGATCGAGCGCAAAAATGAATGGTTCCATCCCGAGATGATTGAGGCCTTTCTCGAACTCGCCAGTTCGGAGGCCTTCTGGTTCCGTCTCGAAAGCGACCAGGTCGCGGGCTATGCGGCGACCTGGGTTGGCTGTGAAAGCGAGGGACAGCTTGATTTCTCCGATCTGCGCAGTCTCATGCATGTCTTCTCGGTGATTGTTGATGCGAAGAGTCCCTACACGCAAAGGCACTCCGATGCTGTAGCACGCCTGGCTCGCCACATCGGCGAAAAGATGGGCTTGTCGCCCCGGACCTGCGAACTTCTGGAACTGGCCGGCCTGCTGCACGACCTGGGCAAACTCCGGGTCCCCGACAACTATCTCGAAAAGCCCGGCAAACTGACGCCCGAGGAATACGCCATCGTTCGTCGGCACAGCTTCGATACCTTCAATATCCTGAAAAATATCAGTGGCCTGGAAGAGGTGGCGCAATGGGCCTCGCAGCACCACGAACGGATTGATGGCTCGGGCTACCCCTATCATTTGCAGAAAACCGAGCTCTCCCTCGAAGCCCGGATCATTGCCGTTGCCGATGTCTTTCAAGCGCTCGAGCAGCACCGCCCCTACCGTGGCCCATTGCCGGCAAAGGACATTCTCGACGTTCTGCGGGAAGAGGCAGAGCAGGGAAAGCTCGACGCCGACGTCGTGGCCTGTGTCGAGGCCAATCTTGAGGAATGCTGGGCGGTTGGCTTCAGCAAATGAAGCCCTCTCAGCCCAGCGCCCGCGCCAGCAGCACGGCGACATGCACCGCATCGCGCCCGGTGCCATCCTTGATCTGATGCCGACAGGAAAAGCCATCGGCAACGATGGGGGCGTCGGCCGGGGCTGAACGCACGGCCGGCAGCAGGGCCAGTTCGCCCATTTTGACCGATGACTCGTAATGCTCGGCTTCCAGCCCGAAGCTGCCGGACATGCCGCAGCAACTGGCATCGACGATGTCGAATTCGAATTCCGGTATCCAGCCGAGCACCTTCTTCATTGATTTCATGGCGCCGAAGGCTTTCTGGTGACAATGGCCATGCACCACAGCCTTGCCGCCGGGAATCGGTTTCAGATCCAGTTTCAATCCCTTGTTGCCCTCGCGCATGAGGAACTCCTCAAAGAGGAAGGCCTGTTTACCGAGTTGCCCGACCTCGGGGCCTAGCGACAGGCTGTAAAACTCGTCGCGCAGGGCGAGCAGACAGGATGGCTCCAGCCCGACAATCGGGGTCCCTTCGGCCAGTGCCGGGGCCAGCGCGGCGATGACCCTTTGCCCTTCGAGCCGGGCTGCGTCGACCATCCCCTGCGACAGGTAGGTTCGCCCGCAGCACAAGGGGCGCAGCGGTTCGCCATCGTCGGCGGCCGGGCGCAGAATCTCGACGGCATAGCCGCCGGCCTTGAGCACGGCAATCGCTGCCTCGGCCACTTCCGGCGTGTAGTAATGGGTAAAAGTATCGACGAAAAGCACGACTTTGCCGCGTTGGGTGCTGGCCTCGATGCTATCGGCAATGACTGGCCGGCCGACGATCTCCGGTATCGGGCGTTGTGCTGCGATGCCGAGCTTGCGCTCGACCAGCTTGGCGAGCCAGGGCGATGCATTGCGCAGGCGGACCAGCACCGCCAGCGGGCGCCGGTAGCGGTGCAGCCATTCCGGCAGGCCGCCAAACAGCTTTGCCCGACGCGGCAGGCCGAGTTGCTCGTTGCGATGCGCCAGGTATTCGGTCTTGATCAAGGTCATGTCGACCGAACTCGGGCATTCCTTCTTGCAGCCCTTGCACGAGACACACAAATCCATCGCTGCTGCCAGATCGGGATGGGCGAACGGCTGTTCGCCCAGATCGCCATTGAGCGCCGCCTTGAAAGCCTTGACCCGCGCCCCGGTGGAATGGGCCGGATCGCCGGTAATACGGTAACTCGGGCACATGACGCCCTTGCCGTCGCGCTGGCATTGATGGTTGTTCATGCAGACAGCAACCGCCTTGGCGTAATTGCCCCCGGTCGCCGGAATGCCGGCATAGGCATCGCCCATGCCGTAGGTGTCGTAGGCCGACCAATCGAGAAATGTTTTCATGCTGCGCTTCAAGCAAGAGCGGCGCCAGAAAATATTCCCTGAATATCAATCGGATATCCAAAATTTGGATGTCGCGAATGCGACAGTAGCCAACAAGCAGCTCATCCGGATGGCCGACAGCCGCCAAAGTGCTCGCCTGACTGTAAACACCCTGTCGCATTTGCGACAAGACATCCCACACCCGCTTCCATGCACACCCACATCCTCTTGATTTAAATAGACAAACATCTCTGGCACAGCGATTGCTGAATAGGCTCCGACTGCATTCGAGGAGCCGACATCGTGGAACTACCAGTTATCAGCAACACTGCCCCCGCCGCTGAAGGTGGCGGTTGTGCATCCAGCGGCTGCGGCACGGCGCCGGATGCTCTGGGCCATCTGCCCGATCACATTCGCGCCAAGGTCCAGGATCACCCGTGTTATTCGGAAGAAGCGCACCACTACTTCGCCCGCATGCACGTCGCCGTCGCCCCGGCCTGCAATATCCAGTGCAATTACTGCAACCGGAAATACGACTGCTCGAACGAGTCGCGTCCCGGCGTTGTTTCCGAAGTCCTGACGCCGAAGCAGGCGATCAACAAGGTCCTCGCCGTCGCCGCCGAAATCCCGCAGATGACCGTTCTCGGCATCGCCGGACCCGGCGACCCCCTGGCCAACCCCGGCCGCACCTTCGAGACTTTTGAAGAGCTCTCGGCTCGTGCCCCGGACATCAAGCTCTGCGTATCGACCAACGGCCTCAACCTGCCGATGTACGTCGACCGTATTGCCCAGCACAATATCGACCACGTCACGATCACCATCAACTGCGTCGATCCCGAAGTCGGCGCCAAGATCTACCCGTGGATTTTCTGGGAGAACAAGCGCATTTTCGGTGTCGAAGGCGCGCGCATCCTCATCGAGCAGCAACAGAAGGGCCTGCAGATGCTGACCGACCGGGGCATCCTGGTGAAGGTCAATTCGGTGCTCATCCCCGGCGTCAATGACGAGCATCTCAAGGAAGTCTCGAAGATCGTCAAGGCCAAGGGCGCTTTCCTGCACAACGTCATGCCGCTCATCGCCGAGCCCGAGCATGGCACCTACTACGGCATCATGGAACAGCCGGAACCGACGCCGGAACAGTTGCAGGATCTGCAGGACGCCTGTGCCGGCGACATGGCGATGATGCGCCATTGCCGCCAGTGCCGCGCCGATGCGGTCGGCCTGCTCGGCGAAGACCGGGGCGACGAATTCACCATGGACAAGATCGACGTCATGGAGGTCGATTACGAAGCCGCCATGGTCCGCCGCAAGGTGGTTCACGACGAGATCATCGAGAAACTGGACGCCAAGCGCGGCATCACCAAGCCCAAGCCCCAGGGCATTCCGGAAGGTTCACGGCCGGTGCTCATGGCGGTGGCCGGCAAGAACGGTGTCGTCGCCGAACACTTCGGTCACGCCAAGGAATTCCTGATCTACGAAGCCTCGCCGGAAGGCGTGCGCTTCATGAGCCACCGCAAGACCGAGCTGTACTGCGGCGGCATGGATGCCTGCGGCGATGGCGATGTGGTCGATGCCGGCGCGACGGAATCCCTGCTCGACCGCAACATCCGCATTCTCGAAGGCTGCGAAGTCGTGCTCTGCTCCAAGGTCGGTTACGAACCCTGGGCCAAGCTCGAAGCTGCCGGCATCGCGCCGAATGGCGAGCATGCCATGGAGCCGATCGAGGAAGCCGTCATGGCGGTGTACAAGGAAATTGCGGCGACCGGCAAGTTGCTCCCGCAAGCCGAAACTCTCAAGGTGGCGTAAATGGCACTCCAAATCACCGAATCCTGCGTCAATTGCTGGGCCTGCGTCGATGTCTGCCCGAACGATGCGATCTACGAAGACCGGCCGCACTTTCTCATCGACGATGGCAAATGCACCGAGTGCCTGGGCGATCACAGCGTGCCGCAATGCGCCGCGATCTGCCCGATCGAGATGGCCATCGTCAATGAACTGGGCGAGTTCCTGAACCCGCCCGGTTCGCTGACCGGCATCCCGATTGAAAAGCTGAAGGAATTCGGCCTGTGGCGGGAAGCCGCGTAATGGCCGTCGTCACCTTCTACGAAAAACCCGGCTGCAAGGGCAATCTGCGCCAGAAAACCCTGCTCGCTGCGGCCGGCCACACGGTCCAGGCCAAGAGCCTGAAAACCGAGCCGTGGACGGCCGACCGGCTGCTCGCCTTTCTCGGCAAGCTGCCGATCAGCGCCTGGTTCAACCCGGCCGCCCCGGACATCAAGTCGGGCGAAATCGTGCCGGAGAACCTCGGCTTCGAGGACGCCTTGCACATGCTGCTGCACAACCCCCTGCTCATCCGCCGTCCGCTCATGGAAATCGGCGAGGAAAGGCAGGTCGGGTTTGACATCGCGGCAGTCGACGCGTGGATAGGGCTGAAGAACGTCGATCTGCCGGAAGGCAACATCGAAGCCTGCGTGCACGGCCCCGAAGGCCACGGTAGCTGCGGCAGCCATGCCCATGATCACGAGGAAGAGGAAAGCAGCCATGGTCGCTGCGGCACTCACTGACAATGCCGTAGAAATCGCCCCGGGCGTCCACTGGGTGGGGGCCCTCGACCCGCATCTGCGCAGTTTCGACATCATCCTCAAAACTGCCAACGGGACGAGCTACAACTCGTATGTTGTACGCGGCGAGAATGGCGTGGCGATCATCGATACGGTGAAGGAGAACTTCGCCGACGATTTTTTCCGTCGACTCGAAACGGTGGCGAAGTACGAAGAAATCACCACCATCGTCCTCAACCACCTCGAACCTGACCACAGCGGCGCCCTGCCCGAGTTGCTCAAGCGCGCACCGCAGGCCAAGGTCTATCTGTCGAGCCGCGCCCAGATGATGCTCAAGGCGCTGTTGAAGCCGACCGGCGAGCCGCCACCCGAATACATTCCGGTCACCACCGACGACACCGTCGATCTTGGCGGCCGCACCCTGCGCTTCCTGCATACGCCTTACCTGCACTGGCCGGACACCCAGTGCACCTATCTTGAAGAAGAAGGCATCCTGTTTACCGGCGACATCTTCGGCTGCCATTTCTGCGACAACCGGCTGTTCAACGACACCGTCGGTGATTTCCGCTTTTCCTTCGAGTACTACTACGCCCACATCATGCGGCCTTTCCGCGAGTATGTGCTCGACGCCATTGCCCTGATCGAACCGCTGGACATCCAGCTCATCGCCCCGGCCCACGGCCCGGTGCTGCGCCACAAGCCGCGCGACTACGTACACCGCTATCGCGAACTGGCGACGCCGCGGCTGTTCAACGAAGCGCGCAGCGAAAAGACGCTGGTCGTCTTCTACCTTTCCGCTTACGGCAACACCCGGCGCATGGCCGAGGCGCTCGCCGCCGGTGCCGAGAGCCTGGGCGGCGTGCGTGTTTCGCTCTACGACCTCGAAGGCGGCGAGGCCGACATCTTCACCGACCTGGTCGAGGAAGCCGACGGCCTGGCCTTCGGCAGCCCGACCATCAATGCCGACGCCGTCAAGCCGATCTGGGACCTGCTTTCCTCGCTCACCACCGTCAACGTCAAGGGCAAGCTCGGTGCGGCCTTCGGTTCCTACGGCTGGAGCGGCGAAGCGGTGCGCCTGATCGAGGACCGCCTGCGCGGCCTCAAGCTGCGCGTCCCGGTCGAGGGCCTGCGCATCAAGCTGGTGCCGGATGCCAGCGAACTCGAAGCCTGCCGGGCACTCGGCGAACAACTGGCCCGTCACCTGACCGGCCGGGTCGAACACCGCGAGATCGACCTCGCAATGCTTGCTTGAAAACATACGAACAAGGGAGAAAAAATGCCTAAAGCCAAAGTCACCTTCCAGGATATCGGCGTCACGGTCACCGTGCCGGCCGGCACCCGGCTCATCGAAGTCTCGGAAAAAGTCGGCGCCGGCATCACCTACGGCTGCCGCGAAGGCGAGTGCTGCACCTGCCTGACCAAGATCGTCTCCGGTGGCGAACACCTTGCCCCACCGAGCATGCTCGAAGACCAGGTGCTCAAGGACAACCTCGCCCCGCGCGGCCACCGGCTGGCCTGCCAGGCACAGATTCTGGGCGGCGACATCGTCGTCAAACCCGCGTAATTGCGCAAATTCCGAACAAGACTAAAAGCAAGCCCCAACCTCAACAGAGAAATCCAAATCAACCCGCTCTCCAGGAGAACACAAGCATGGCCCTCATCACTTTCACCAGCCCGCTGCACAAGGACAAGACGGTCTACGCCGTCGCCGGCAGCCACACCCAGACCATCCTCGCGCTGGCCAAGGAACATCACATCCCGATCGACTTCGGCTGCCAGGAAGGCAACTGCGGCACCTGTCTGGTCAAGGTTTCCTCGGTCGATGGCAAACGCGCCCCGATGGGCGGCCCGCTCAATGTCCGCGAAGTCGCCGCGCTGAGCGAACTCGGCCACATCACCAAGGCCCAGATCGAGCAGATGTATGTCGACGACATCCCGCCGACCCAGTGGCGTCTGGCCTGCCAGATGATTGTCCGCGACGAGGACATCCTGGTCGAATATCCCAGCAAGTAAGGCACAAACCATGAACGGTCCGGACCGGCTGCCCTACCGCAGCACCCTCTTTGCCGAACTGCTCGCCTTGCCGGCGGCGTCGGCGCGGGCGGCGGCCGATCCGAATCGCTCTTTACTGGCCAGCATCGTCGCCGGACAAGTAGCCGGCACCGGCTGCCTGCCGGCCGATCTGGGCCTGGGCATGGCGGCCCATACCCATCTGATCCGCGAGTATTTCCCCGGATTCGATTGCCGGGGTCCGCAACGCGCCGTCGAGGCCATTCCCGAATGGAGCGACCTGCAAAAGCTGCTGCTCGAGCATCGCGCCTGCGAATACCCCTCCGAACTGCTGGTCGCCAACATCATCGCCACGGCCTGCGCCGGGCGCGACCATCTGTGGCAGGATATCGGCCTGGCCAACCGTGACGAACTCTCGCGGCTGATGTGGGTCAATTTCCCCGCCCTCGCCCGCGCCAACACTGGCGACATGAAGTGGAAGAAATTCCTCTACCGCCAGTTTTGCTCCCGCGAAGGCATTTACGTCTGCCCCGCCCCGTCCTGCGGGGTCTGCAAGGATTACGCCAAATGTTTTGGTCCGGAGAACTGATCGCCCGCACCGCGCCCGTACGTCGGCGTACCGGCCCCGCCTACCCGCCGCATGTAGACCGGGGCATTGCAGCGTATCTCGGCCTCGCCGTCGGCGATGCGCTGGGCGCCACGGTCGAGTTCCTGACCCCCAATGAAATCCGCCACCAGATCGGCCTGCATTGCGACATCACTGGCGGCGGCTGGCTGCGCCTGAAGGCCGGCCAGGTCACCGACGACACGACCATGTCGCTGGCGCTGGGCCAAGCCATTCTCGCCACCGGGCACGTCGATGCCCAGGCCGCGGCCGAAGCCTTCGATGCCTGGATGCGCGCCAAACCGGTCGATATCGGCAACACCATACGGCGCAACCTGATCCAGTTTCGCAAGACCGGCAATCCGGAAGCCATCGCCTCCGAACACGACGCCGGCAACGGTGCTGCCATGCGCGCCCTGCCCGTTGCCCTGGCCTGCTACGGTCAGCCGGAAAGCCTGAGCATTGCCGCCAGCCGCGCCCAGGCCCACGTCACGCATCACAACGCCCTGTCCGATGCGGCCTGCGAAACACTGATCTTCATGGTCCAGGATTTTCTTGCCGGGCGCGATGTCATCGACGTCGAACGCGAGCGGGCCGGCAAGCTGGTCAGCGATTTTCCAGTCTTCGCCTACGACAAGCGCCGCCGTGAAAACCCCAGCGGCTTCATCGTCGACACCATGCAAGCCGTGTTTCAGGCCTTCTTCGCCACCGAAACCTTCGAGGATTGCCTCATCGAGGTCGTCAATCGCGGCGGCGACGCCGACACCACCGGTGCCATCGCCGGCATGCTGGCCGGCGCCCGCTATGGCCAGGGAAGCATCCCCAGACGCTGGCTCAAAGCCGTGGACGAAAAAACCTCAAGCCGCTGCTCGGAGCAGGCAGGCGCCCTGCTACTCCGGCCTATCCCCGGCCAGACGACATCCTAGCCGGCGGAAGCAGAGGATAGGGTGCAACCCGGCCGGATTCAGATCTGCCTGAGCGAATACTCCAGCCAGCGCACCAAAGATTCGTACAGCCTGTCAGGATCGACGGGCTTGCCGATATGGTCGTCCATGCCCGCGCTTATGCAGACTTGCCTGTCCTCCTCGAAGGCATTGGCCGTCATGGCCAGGATCGGGGTGTGCTGGTAGCCCGGCAGGGCCCGAATCGCCCGTGCCGCATCAAGGCCATTCAGATTCGGCATCTGCATGTCCATCAGAATCAGCGCGTAGCGGCTTTTTCCGGCCAGACCCACCGCCACGTTGCCATCCTCGGCCAGGTCGACGACCAGCCCGACATCTTCGAGCAAGGCGCGCGAAACCTCCTGGTTGATCGGCTCGTCTTCAGCCAGCAGGATACGGGTGCCGGCATACCGCTCGAGCAATACATCATATGGGGGCAGCCCGGACAGGGGCATTGCTGCGTGCAATTCACCGGTGGCCGATGATGCCTTGCCAAAGCGGACGGTAAACCAGAAGGTACTGCCCACCCCGAGCCGGCTATCGACACCGATGTCGCCGCCCATCAGCTTGACCAGCCGCTTGCTGATCGCGAGTCCCAAACCGGTGCCACCATACTTGCGTGTCATCGAACCATCGACCTGCTCGAAAGCGGTGAACAGGCGTTTCTGATCGTTGTCTGAAATGCCAATGCCGCTATCCTGTACCTCGCAACGCACGAGGACGCTGGTCGGACTTTCTTCGATCAACCGCAGGCGCACAGAAACGCTGCCAGCCTCTGTAAATTTGACGGCGTTGGCCGTCAGATTGAGCAGGATCTGCCCCAGGTGCACAGGGTCACCGACCAAATTCAGATGTCCCAGCACCGGCGGCAGATCGATATGCAGCAGCAGGTGCTTGTCTATAACCTTCTGACTAAGCAGGCTGGTCAGGTTTTCGAGCACCGCGCCCAGCCTGAAATTGTTGTGCGACAAGCTTAGTCGTTCAGCCTCTATCTTGGAGAGGTCGAGGATATCGTTGATGACGCTGAGCAGGTGATGCGAGGCCTTGTCGACTTTTTCCAGCTGATCCCGCAGTTTGGGATCATCGGCATGGCGCAGGGCCATGCTGTTCATGCCCATGATGGCATTCATCGGCGTCCGCAACTCGTGGCTCATATTGGCGAGGAAGGCGCTCTTCGCCCGGTTCGACGACTCGGCCAATTCCTTGGCGATAGACAGCGCAGCAGTACGCTCCTGCACCAGGGACTCGAGGTGGTGACGGTGTTGTTCCAGTTCCAGTTCAGCCGCCTTGCGCTCGGTGATGTCGGTGTGCGTCCCGCTCATCCGGCTAGGCATGCCATTCACATCCCGCTGCAGCACATTGGCCTGGTCGAGCACCCAGCGGATGCTGCCATCCTTGTGCAGCATGCGGTACTCGGCCTTGTGGGATTTGGCACGCCCTTCAAGGACGTTGTTGATCGACTGCCAGGCCGCCTCCCTATCGTCAGGAAAGATAAAGTCCGTCCATTGTTGCGTCGTATTCTGGATTTCCTCGTGGGTGTAACCGAGAATGGTCGCCCAGCGTTCGTTGCGATAGACGACACCCTTGGCAATGTTCCAGTCCCAGAATCCGAGCTCAGCCCCCTCAAGCACAAAACGTAGCTGTTCTTCGCTCGCCCGCAGCTCTTCGGCCCGATTTTTGAGCGAATTTTCGCGCTGACTCAGGATATCGAGCAAGCGATTGAATCCGCCGATCAGTTCGCCGATTTCGTCCTGGCTGGTTACCAGCAAGGGCTGCACCGGCTTATCGCCCGCGGCCAGGGTGGCCAGCTCCCGGCTGGCCTTGAGCATCGGCGCCAACTGGCCCTGCAACATGCGTGAAACGACCCACCAGGTCAAGGCACCGGCCAGCACGGTGGCCAGCAGCGCACTGAGCATCAAACGATCAAGCACCGCGTCGATCGGCGCAAAGGCTTCCTGGCTGGGCAATGTGGCCAGGACATACCAACCCGCGACCGGGATGGTTTTGCCCGACACAAGTACTTCCACGCCTTTCGGATTGACGGCAATGGCCGACCCTTCATAGCCATCAGCGAATTTATCAACCCATGCATTGACGCCCGGTGGCGGAAGTTTCTCCATGATTCGGGATCGATCAGTAGCAGTGATGACCAGCCGGCTCTGCGCCGCAATCAGCACATAGCCACCGCTCTGCCCGTAACGGCTCTCGGTCAGCTTGTCGAGAAAGTTGGGCTGTCCCAGATTGACGGCTGCCACCAGGGCGCCGATGATCTTTCCGCCACTATCGTGTATCGGCGTGACCAGGCTCAACACTGGTGCCTTCAGCGTCTTCCCGATCACCGGCTTGGCGTATACCGACCTGCCCTCCCTGAGTGCCATGGTGACGAAATCGCGGTCCATGTAATTGGTGCCGACCCGCCCCTCCTGGCGTGGCGAATCAGCTATGGCCGTGCCCTCCGACCCGATGACAAAGACGCCGGCGTTGAACAGGATATTGAGGAAGGGACGCCGCTCGAGCAGTTCCTGAATCTCCGCCGGCTTGGCCATCATCAACGGCGTAATCTGCCTGGCGATTCCCTCCAGCCCTATCATCCGGTCACGCAACTCCTCGTTCACCTGGGCGGCAACAAAAGATACCGTAGCGAACTGCTGCTCACTCAAACTACGCTGCATGTCGTCACGCAACAGGCGACTGGCGTAAAAGGCCAGCGACCAGATACTGAGCACGAAAATAAGCAGCGTAAGAAGTGTTACGCGGGTTTTCAGCGAATACCGGGCCAAGCCATGCAAGGGCATATCTGCTTCCTTGTCCGATCCGGAACTATGGTCTGCGGTGTAGCCTGCTTGTATTGAAAACTCAATGGCGCCAGCGGCCAAACCATAAAATTGTCAAACATGTAAACACTGCCAAATTGTACGCCGCACTGGCAGTGAAATACAGCGAACGGTCAGCTTCCATTTTTCACATGTGAAAACCGGGTCATTGCGCTGAAATATATTTCGACTATCATTGAAATATGGAACTATTAACTGCCGCCGATCTTCTCGCTGCCCTCGGGCATGAGTCCCGCCTGTCTATCTTCCGCCTGCTCGTCGAAGCCGGTCCCGAGGGGCTGGTGGCCAGTGCGATTGGCGAGACGCTGGGCATGGCGCCGGCCACGCTCTCCTTTCATCTGGCCCATCTGAGCCGTGTCGGGCTGATCAGCGGGCAGCGCGAAAGCCGCTTCATCCGCTACTCGACCAACTACAGCGCGATGGACGAGCTGATTGCCTTTCTCACCAGCAATTGCTGCCACGGCCAGCCCTGCCTGCCGAAAACCAGTGCCTGCGATACGACAGCGAAACGTCGGGCCGGCATCACGAAATCTTCAAGCTAGACAATCATCATGAGCCTATCCCCGCTAAAAACCGTGCTGGTGTTATGTACGGGCAACTCCTGCCGCTCCCAGATGGCGGAAGTGATCATCAACCACGATCTGGCCGGACTGGTGCGCGCCCTCTCGGCCGGCACCGTGCCACAGCCCAAGGTTGCCGATGGCGCCATCCAGGCGCTGCAACTGGCCGGGCTGCCAACAAATGGCCTCCATCCCAAGGATGTCGATGCGGTGATCAATGAATCCATCGACCTGGTGGTGACTGTCTGCGACAACGCCAGGGAAAGCTGCCCGGTCTTCCCGAAGCCCGTGCCGCGCCTGCACGCACCCTTCCACGATCCGCACGGTGAACCCTTGGCGAGCTTTGTCGAGGTCCGCGATGACATCCGTGCCCGCCTGATTCCCGCCGTTCGCGCTGCCCTTGGCCTCTAGGAAAACCCATGTCAGCTCAATGTGAAACCACCGCCAAACTGGCTGCCGGCGCGCCGATGAGTCTTTTCGAGCGTTACCTGACGGTCTGGGTCTTTATCTGCATCGTCGCCGGCATTGCCTTCGGCCAACTGGCGCCGGGCTTGTTCCAGGCCATCGGCAGTCTGGAAGTGGCGCGGGTCAATCTGCCGGTAGGCCTGCTCATCTGGGTCATGATCATCCCGATGCTGGTCAAGGTCGATTTTGGCGCCCTGCATGAAGTGAAGCAGCATGTCCGGGGCATCGGCGTCACGCTTTTTGTTAACTGGCTGGTCAAGCCCTTCTCGATGGCTTTCCTCGCCTGGTTCTTCATCCGCAACCTGTTTGCACCCATGCTGCCCGCCGAGCAACTGGACAGCTACATCGCCGGCCTCATTCTTCTTGCCGCCGCACCCTGCACCGCCATGGTCTTTGTGTGGAGCCGGCTGACCAACGGCGATCCGCTGTTCACCCTGTCGCAGGTGGCGCTCAACGATGCCATCATGGTCGTCGCCTTCGCCCCGCTGGTCGCCTTCCTGCTCGGCATTTCGGCGATCAATGTGCCCTGGGCGACATTACTGACCTCGGTTGTCCTGTATATCCTTATTCCAGTGGTGCTCGCCCAGCTGTGGCGCAAGTCGCTGCTCGCCAAAGGTCAGGCCAGCTTCGATGCAACCATGGAAAAAATCGGCCCGTGGTCAATCTCGGCCCTGTTGCTGACGCTGGTCCTGCTCTTTGCCTTTCAAGGGGAGGCGATTCTCGGGCAACCGCTCGTTATCGCCCTGCTCGCCGTACCCATACTCATCCAGGTCTTCTTCAATTCGGCCCTGGCTTATTGGCTGAATCGTGCCGTCGGTGAAAAGCACAACATCGCCTGTCCGTCGGCCCTGATTGGCGCATCGAATTTCTTCGAACTGGCGGTAGCGGCAGCGATCAGCCTGTTTGGTTTTGAATCGGGGGCCGCACTGGCCACCGTGGTCGGTGTCCTCATTGAAGTTCCGGTCATGCTGCTGGTGGTCAAAGTCGTGAATTCATCCAAGGGCTGGTACGAAGCCCGTTAATGTCAAAGGAGCCTGTCATGAAAAAACTTGAAGTGTTTGATCCTGCCATGTGCTGTTCCACCGGTGTCTGCGGCGTCGAGGTTGATCCGGTTCTGGCCCAGTTTGCGGCCGATCTGAAATGGGTCGAAGAACACGGCATTGCCGTCCAGCGTTACAACCTTGGCCAGGAACCGCAAGCCTTTGCCGCCAATCCGGCGGTGGTCAGGGAAATGGAAGCCGGCATGGACCGGCTGCCGGTGCTGGCGCTTGATGGCCACATTGTCATGACCGGCATCTACCCATCCCGTCAGCAACTGGCACAGAAACTCGGCATTGCGCTGACAGCCGGGGAAAAGCCCCACATCAAGGCTGGTAGTGCCTGTTGTTCGCCCAAATCGGGCTGCTGTTAATCCGGAGCATCTGATCATGGCCTTGCCCAACACCCAAACCCGTTACCTGTTCTTCACCGGTAAAGGCGGTGTCGGCAAGACATCGCTCTCCTGCGCCAGCGGCCTGGCCCTGGCTGAAGCCGGGAAGAAGGTGCTGATCGTCAGCACCGACCCGGCCTCCAACCTTGACGAAGTGCTGGGTGTTGGCCTGAGCCAGACGCCGACGGCCATACCCGGGGCAGCCGGCCTCTTTGCCTTGAACATAGACCCGGAAGCGTCAGCGCAAGCCTATCGCGAGCGCATGGTCGCCCCCTATCGGGGCATCCTGCCGGTGGCCGCCATCCAGAGCATGGAAGAACAGTTCTCCGGCGCCTGCACCGTTGAAATCGCCGCCTTCGACGAGTTTTCAAAGTTGCTCGGCGACCCGGCCGCGACAGCCGGGTTCGACCACGTGATCTTCGATACCGCACCGACCGGCCATACGCTGCGACTGCTCACCCTGCCGACGGCCTGGAACGAATTCATCGACTCCTCAACCGGCGGCGCATCGTGTCTCGGCCCGCTCGCCGGGCTGGAAAAACAAAAAGCGCTTTACGCTGCCACCGTGGCCCGTCTGGCCAATCCGGCAGAAACCACGGTGATCCTGGTCAGCCGTCCGGAAACCGCCTCGCTGCGTGAAGCTGAACGCACCCGTGGCGAATTGTCCGAACTGGGCGTCGTCAATCTTCATTTGGCCATCAACGGTCTGTTCAAGACCACCGGTTCGAGCGATGACATTGCCAATGCCATGGCCCGGCGCGCCCGCACGGCCCTGGATGCCATGCCCGAAGGGCTCGCCAGCCTGCCCGCGACGACGATTCCGTTTCTCCCGCGAGGAACGGTAGGCCTGGATGCCTTGGGTCTCATGGCGCACCCGGAAGCCGCTCTCACTGGCGCCCTGCCGGGCCAGCCTGAAACAACCGACCTGCCACCGGGGCTGGCCAGCCTCATCGACGACATTGCCCAAGCCGGCCACGGCGTCATCATGACCATGGGCAAAGGCGGTGTCGGCAAGACCACGGTTGCCGCAGCGATTGCCCTGGCCCTGGCCCAACGCGGTGGCAAGGTCGTGCTCTCCACGACCGACCCGGCAGCCCATGTGGCAGCCACCATAGACGGTGTCGTGCCCGGCCTCACGGTCACCCGGATCGACCCCGAAAGAGAAGTCACCGAATACACGCAGGATGTGCTCGAGAAGGCCGGCAAGAGCCTCGATGCCGGCGGTCGTGCCATGCTCGAAGAAGACCTCCGCTCGCCCTGCACTGAAGAGATTGCCGTGTTCCGCGCTTTTGCCCGAACCGTCGATGCCGGCAAGGATGGCTTCGTCGTCCTCGACACGGCACCGACCGGGCACACCATACTGCTGCTCGATGCCGCCGAGGCCTATCACCGGGAAGTCATGCGCACCCAAGGCGACATGCCGGAAGCCGTACGCCAGCTACTCCCCCGCCTGCGCGACAAAAGCTACACCCACGTCGTGATTGTCACCCTGCCCGAAGCAACACCGGTGCACGAGGCCGAGCGCCTGCAGGCCGATCTGGCCCGCGCCGGGATAGCGACATACGCCTGGGTGATCAACCAGTCCTTGCTGGCCAGCGGAACCACTGACCCCCTGCTCTGCCAGCGCGGCGCCTACGAAATCCCGTTCATCCGGCATGTCGCAGACACCTTGGGCCAGCGCACCGCCTTGATCCCCTGGCTGGCCGAAGCCCCCGTCGGACAACATGGCCTTGAACAGCTGGTTCGCCAGGAACATCTGTTGATTTGAATTGACCACAACCTGATCAACTGATCACATCGGGATTGAGCAACTGAGATCATCGAGGTAGCTATAAGGCGCGTCTTTCAACAATGGCCAAAAATTTAAAGCACCAACGAAGCTTGACCTAGGTCAAGATGATATAAATGCATCAAATTCAAGATAGACAGCAATAGTAAGAATCGATTTTTTGACTGCTTAGACTCTTTCACTAACGCTCAGAGATCATTAAACATGTGATCACCATAGAAAAAATATTAATGGGTTCGCAGTCAAAGAAAATTTCCGGTCACGATCAGATTCGCATGCTGGTTCTGGTCCTGATTGCCATCGTGCTTTCTGTCGGCGCGATATATGTCTGGCAATTAAACCGTGCAAACGCCGAACTTCGGGAGAAGACGCTGGCGCGCGCCTCGCAGCATGCAATTGAACTGGCCGAGGCACGGCGAGATCAGATTTCTGCGCTGCTCAACGGAGCCGATGCGACGCTCCGCCAGTTTCGCGACCAACTGGCCACCAAAAACATGCCGGCAGTCCGATCGACGATACGGACAGCGTTCGAGTCATTCCCCGAAGGCTCGGTCTCGCATTTCTCGAGAGTGGGTGCCGATGGCTACATCGGTTTTTCCAGCCTTGATCTGACGTCGCGTATCTACGTTGGTGATCGGGACTATTTCAAGTTTCATCAGGCTGGACAGGAAGACCAGTTGTTCATCAGCAAGCCATTCCTGGCCCGGACAGTGCAGGGAAAATGGCTGATCTTGCTCACGCGGCCGATTTATGAAGCGGGGCGTTTTGCTGGCGTGGCGGTCATGGCGTTTTCTCCGCACTATATGTCGGAGGCACTGACGCCAAAGGGGGGCAATCCCAACGACGTCATCACCCTGTTCTTTTCAGATGGAGCCTTTCTGGCACGCAGCCATGATCTGGAAAAAGTTCTCGGAACTTCGCTGCCGAGGGATCGACCTTTCCTGGTCCCGGATGCACCGCCAGAAGGTGTTTTTCGCGCCGAGGCATTTTCCGATAAACGGGCAAGGATTTACGCCTGGCAGAAAATTGAACGGTTTTCCCTGGTAATCAATGTCGGGCTGGATGAGGCCGCCATCGTTGAGCCAATCGAGTCCGAAATTAGTCTGACGCAATGGCGGAGCGGGATCGGCATGGCCCTGATCATCGGGCTGGTCGGGCTGGTTGCGCATCTGATCGTCAGGGCTGGCCGGGATCAAAAAGAGCGCGCGGCGCAGGAATCCATGCTGCGGGCGACGCTCGATTCGACTGCAGACGGCATTCTCGTGGTTGGTGCCGACGGCGCCATTCTGGAGTTCAATCATCGTTTTCTCGAGATGTGGCGCATCCCGGAAGCGCTTGCGTCAGTTGGGCAGGATGCGGCTTTGTTGGGATTCGTGCTGGAGCAATTGGCCGATCCGGATTATTTCCTGAAAACAGTCACGGCCCTCTACAAGAGCGACGACAAGGGCTTCGATATGTTGTCGTTCAAGGATGGACGACAATTCGAGCGATATACCCAGGGCGTCCGGCTGACGGACCAGGATGCCCGCCTTTGGTCTTTCCGTGACCTGACCGAGCAAAAGAAGGCAGAGCAGGATTTCCGGGGGAGTGAACAGAAGATGTTCACCATTCTTGAAAATCTCGACGCCTATATTTACCTGAAAGACACCGAGGGACGCTATCTTTTTGCCAATCGGTCAGTTCGTGAGTTGTGGCATGCCAGCATGGAGGACCTCGTTGGCTTTGGCGACGAGAAATTCTTTGACACGGCAACGGCGGCGAATATTCGGGCGAATGATCGCCGGGTTCTGGTGGATGGCGAAACACTGCGTACCGAAGAAATAAATACCGTACCGACGACTGGCATTACGACAGTATTTCAATCGACCAAGCTGCCCTTACGGAATGACGATGGCAGCATCTATGCCTTGTGCGGCATCTCGATTGATGTAACTGAACAAAGGCGCATCCAGCAGGCGCTGGCCGAGCGTGAAGAACAGCTTAGATCGCTGGTCGAGGCGATTCCCGATACCATCCAGTTCAAGGATGCCGAGGGTCGCTGGCTTATTGCCAATGAGGTCTGTTTGAAGACCTTTGGCCTTTCCGGCAAATGGTGGCAGGGCCTGACCGACGCCGAGATTGGCGCGGCTCAGCCGGAACTGGCACCAGTACTGGCCGGTTGCCGGGCGGGGGATGATACGGTTTGGGCCAACGGGGAAATGACCCGGTTGGTGGAAGAGGTTCCCGGCTCGGCCGGGACGATGATCAGTTTCGATGTCATCAAGGTGCCGCTCTTTGATGAAGAGAAAAATCGACGCGCTCTGGTCATTGTGGGTCGGGATGTTTCGTTGCTCAAGCAGGCCGAAGCCAACCAGCGAAAATTGGCCTCCCTGCTGCGCCTGATGTGTGACAACGTGCCGGACATGATCTGGGCCAAGGATATGGCGGGCCGCTATCTATTCGCCAATCAGGCCATTTGTAGTCAACTTCTTAACGCCTCGGATACCTTGGAGCCTCTGGGCAAGAACGATGTTTTCTTCGCCCTGCGCGAGCGGGCCAAATACCCGGAGAATCGCGACTGGCATACCTTCGGCGAATTGTGCCAGGATAGTGATGCGATCACTCTGGAGCGGGGCTGCGCATCGCGCTTTGAAGAGTATGGCAACGTCAAGGGGGAACTGCTCTACCTCGATGTATTCAAGGCGCCTTTCCTCAATGAGCTTGGTGAAGTGATCGGTACGGTGGGTTGTGCCAGGGATATTACTGAGCGCAAGAAAATCGAGTCCGAGCTCAATAACTACCGCCAGCACCTTGAAGAACAGGTCGCCGAGCGTACCACTGCCCTTTCAATTGCCAAGGAAACGGCAGAAGCGGCGAATCGGGCAAAAACGGCATTTCTCGCCAATATGAGTCATGAGTTGCGGACGCCGATGAACGGCATTATCGGCATGACCGAACTGGCCATGCGGCGCGCGACCAACGAGAAGCAGGCCGATCAGTTGCGTAAGGTAAAGCAATCCTCCCAGCACCTGCTTCGGGTTATCAACGATGTTCTCGATATCTCCAAGATCGAGGCTGAGCGACTGAGCCTGGAAAGCGTTGAATTCAGGCTGCCCGACGTGCTCGAAAGCATGCGGAATTTGATCGGTCCGGCGGCCAGGACGAAGGACATCCGGTTGATCATCAAGGTGTCGCCGGAACTTGATGCGCAGCCGCTCAGAGGCGACCCGCTGCGTCTTGGTCAGGTGCTCCTCAATCTGGCGAGCAACGCCATTAAATTCACCGACGAGGGCACGGTGACGCTGGATATTTCAGTTGCGGAAAGTAGTTCAACCGGGGTCCTCGTTCGTTTTGAGGTGCGGGATACCGGTATCGGCATTGCGGTGGACGACCAGGCTCGGCTGTTCCTCGCCTTCGAGCAGTCGGACAGCTCAACGACGCGACGCTATGGCGGCACTGGGCTGGGCTTGACCATCAGCAAGCGCCTGGTCCACATGATGGATGGTGACATTGGTGTCGAGAGCCAGATCGGCAGTGGCAGCATGTTCTGGTTTACGGCACGCTTCCAGAAACTGGATATGCTTGAAAAATCGACCGTGTCGGAAGCTGTATCAATTGAAGTTCAATTGAAAACAGAGTTTCCTGGAAGTTGTATTTTATTGGTTGAGGATGAGCCAATAAATCAGGAAGTAGCCAGCGCGCTTCTAGAAGAAATTGGTTGCAGGGTCTGCTTGGCAGAAGATGGCTTGGCTGCGCTGGAAATCATCCAGCAGCAAAAATTCGATCTTGTCCTTATGGATATGCAACTCCCTAGAATGAGCGGGGTAGAGGCAACCAAAGCTATTCGTCAACTTGCAGGATTTCAGCATATTCCGATTCTTGCCATGACGGCGAATGCTTTTGAAGCCGACAAAAACTTATGCTTTGAGGCTGGAATGAATGACCATATTGCCAAGCCGATTGATCCAGATAAGCTTTTTTTGACGCTACTTAAATGGCTGCGTATCAGTAAAAACTCAATATGAACCCCATGCCCTATCCCCCAGAATTCCTCAAACTCGTAGACGAGTTCATTCATCTGGCCAACCGCATAGCCGAGGAAGGAAAAGCGGGCGAGGCAAGTGCAGCGATCTTGTTCGCCGCAGGGCGGTATAACGCTTTCAACTTCATCTCGAATGGCGGCACCGATCAAGACCAAGCAGCAGCGGTTGAGTTTTATGTGTCGGAGTATCGCAAGGCGCTGGTCTCCAACCTTGAAGGGGTTGTCGGGCCGGTGGTCAAGCCGCAGGGGTAGCCCAAGCTGCTTCGACGACCTTAATCCCTTATTGGCAGGGCCGATGCCGCATCAGGCCGCCTTGCGCAGCAGCTTGAGGCATTCCAGCGAGGCGGCCAGATCGCGTGCGCTGAAGTCGTCAAAATTCTTCAAAGCCGGATTGGCGCCCTTCTCCAGCAGCAGCTTGACGAGGTCAGGCTTGCTGTTTGAAGCGACGTACATCAGGCAACTGGCGCCATTGCCGTTCTGCACATCGATATCGATACCTGCCGCGATGAGGCGCTCGATGACCTCGTGGCTGCCGCTGTAGCAGGCCAGCCAGAGGGCATTGCAACCATCGGCATTGAGCGCCTGGAGATCGACGTCGAGCCCAATCAGTGCATCGACGATATCGAGCCGGCCGAGCTTGGCGGCGCGCATGAGCGGGGTAAAGCGGCCGTCGGCCTGGGGTGCGTTGATGTTGTCGGGCTGAAAACCGTGTTCGACGAGGAAGGCGGAAAGTTCGGGGGTCATGGCTTGTCCTGTTGGCGTTGGGGGTAAGGCGGGCCGGTTTCGATGCGTTCGTCGGTGATCGGCGTCCCGACCGTGAAGTGGTAAACGCTCTGGTAGCGCTGATCGCTCAGGCCGATCAGTTGATGCACCGGGTCGTCAAAGAAGCAGCCGATGCCGGTGCCACGCACGCCGGCGGCTTCGGCTTCGAGGTAGAGCACCTGGCCGAGCAGCCCGGCTTCGCGCAGGAGATCGCGGTAGCCGTGGCCGCTCTCGGTCGCCGCCGCGAATTCGCCGAGCATGCCAAGCGAGAAGGCGCTGGTTGACGCGATGTCCTGGTGACAGGAGAGCGAACGGGCGAGGCGCTGCATTTCCTGCAGGCCCATTTCGGCGAGCCGAATCAGACCGAGGTGTGGCGGACAGTCGGGATCGACATCGGCGACCGGACGACTGTCGGAAAAGCGCTGATCGTCCGGGGTCAGCGCAGCCGGAAGCTGGCTGGCCGCGGCCGGTGTGCGCGGCAGCAGGTAGAGGCCGGCCGGCAGCCCATCGACGCGCAGAACAAAGAGCAGGAGGTGTATGCACGGTGCCCTGCCCTGCGCCAGCCACGGGCTTTGCGGCCGGGGCAGAACGGCGTCGAGCAGCCGGTAGAAGGCTTCTTTCGGCAGGCTGCAGCGCGGGTCGAAACGCTGGCCGCTGCGGCGCTGGCGAATGATCCGGGCGGCCCCGATGGCGGTCAGATGCGGGGCCAGTGGCGGCAGCGGCGGGAAGCGCACGGCCTCAGGGGGACTGATTTTTTCGCGGCTGGCCGCCGCCACCTGATCGATGGCCGGCCAGCGATAGCCGGGCGACGGATCGATGCGGCTGGGCTTGCCTTGCCAGTTGGCAGCGGCCAGCCAGTTCGCCAGCTGCTCGGCAGCGGGCGGCATGACCAGACCGGGCGCCCGGATGGCAAGCAGGATTTCCGGTTCCTCCGTCTCGGTGAAGGCATAGCGCGAGGGCGGAAAATCGTCCGGCCTGTCCAGCCCCAGGCAGTGCCCCAGGCTTTCGCTGTCCATGGTCATAGTCACGACTTCCCAGCCGAGCAAGGCGGCCGCATAAGAGAGTGCCCCGACAGCATGGCCGATATCGAGCTGGCAGTAGCGAAAGGCGCGTTCGCCGTATTTCCACGCTTCGCGCCACATGACGCTGGTGAGACTGATGGCCAGCCAGCCCGCGCCGGGCTGCGGTGCCGTCAGCGCCCGCCCTGCCAGCGCGTGATTTTCCGGATCGTAATGCTGCAAGCCATCGCCGACGCCCGGCAGGCCGGCGCTCAAGACATAGGCTTCGACCGGGTGCAGGTTGCCGGACGAGGGGTTGCAGCGCAGCGCCCAGCGGTTCGGCCCCCAGCTTTTCCAGGCGGAAAGCCCGAAGGAGAGTTCGAGCAGTGCACCGAGGCTGTTCAGGTCCGGGCCGATTTCAGCTTGGGGCTTTTCACCCAACTGGCCAAAAGCTCGCTCGAAACGGTCGGCCGCCAGCGGCAGTTCGCACTGCGGCGCCCCTGGATAGTGACGAAAGGCAGCCGGCTGGGCATCCCAGTCCAGTTGCCCCGGGCCTTCGGCATAGGCATCGAAGCGATGCTTGGTCCGGGCATGGTAGGCCCGTACGACTTCTTGTGAGGTATCCGACACGATGGGTGGTTTTCCTTGACGACAGTTGCACTTCAGCAAGCCTCATGCCCGCGTGGAATCAGGCAGTTAGCCAATACTGGCGGGCTGGCACCATCTCTGCAAGGGAATTGGAAAAAGACCTGACACCCCAACCCCAATCGACCACGGAGAAGCCCATGAATCAAACCAGAACTGTGCCGGTAACCCGCGAAGCCGCGCTGCGCATTGCGCTGGCCGCTCGGGCCATGCCCAATGCCAGCCTGCCCGCGCTGATCGATTTGTTGCAACGCCGGCTCGGCGAGGAGATCGATGAGGAAAACCTGCGTCAGGTCACCGTGACCATGCTCAAGACCGGCTTTGCCAGCGCCGATGGCGAGGAAGATGGCGAAGATATCGGCATCGGCCTCGAAGCCATGAAACTGGCCGTGCGCATCCTGTGGGGCGAAACCCAGGGCGATGACACACTGCCCAAAATAGCTTCCTACGAAGAGGGTGAAATGCCCGGCTCGGTGCGTGTCGCCATCGCTTCCGACAAGGGCGACCTGCTCTCCGGCCACTTCGGCTCCTGCCTGCGCTTCCTTGTCTATCAGGTATCGCCGACGGAAATCCGCCTGGTCGACATCCGCGACACCATGGATGCCGAATTTGCCGAGGACAAGAATCTCTGGCGAGCCAAACTGATTGGCGACTGTCACGTCTGCTACGTCGTCTCCATCGGCGGGCCGGCTGCCGCCAAGGTCATCCGTGCGGACATCTACCCGATCAAGATACCCGATGGCGGCCCGGCGCTCGAGATACTCCAGCCCTTCCAGGTGGCCATGGTCGAATCGCCGCCGCCCTGGCTGCTCAAGGTTCTCGGCGTCGCGGCTGAGAATCGCCTGAAAAACTACAGCGCGGCTGAGATTGACGAATGAAGCACCCGACAGCGGCTCAGGCCGCCATCCGCTCCATCTGCCGAGGCGCCAGACCGACCTGGGTCAGGATGGTGCCTTCGTCGCCGTTCCACCACAGGGCCACCCAGGCGGCACCGTCGGCGTCAATGCGCTCGATGGCGCAGACGGCACCGACCATGCCGCTGAACATTTCGAGGTCGTCCTCATCAAGATCCCGATTCAGCGGGACCTCAAGCACGCGGACCTTGTCGCCCAGGCTGACGGTCTGTCCCTTGCAATCGATGGTGGTGGCATTCATGGCGAACTCCGTTGGGGTTGGGTCTGCTGCCTGTCGCAAAGTCGACGTCGGCAACCTGCTTTCAACCTTCTTCGCAACGGGCGTGCCAAGTCCGCACCGCCTTCCCTTTTCCTTCAACAACCCAAGCAGGAAGCACCATGCATAAAATCGGAATGTTTTTCGGTACCGAAACCGGCACCACGCGCCTCATCGCCAAAAAGATGCAGAAGCAGCTTGGCGACGACATCTGCGACAAGCCGCTCAACGTCAATCGCATCACGCCGGACGACATGCTCAGGTACGACGCGCTGATCCTCGGCACGCCGAGCTACGGCATCGGTGAAATTCCCGGCAAGGGTGCCTCATCCGGCTGCTTCGAGCCGAACTGGGAAGAGTTTCTCGCCCTGCTCCCGGCCAAGCCCGACTTCAGTGGCAAGCGCATCGCCTTCTTCGGCCTCGGCGCCCAGGAGCGCTATGCCGACCGCTTTTGCAGCTCGCTGTTTACCCTGGTCGAAAAATTCAGGGGCTGGGGCGCCGAGATCGTCGGCGACTGGCCAACCGACGGCTACACCTACGAAAACTCGGCAGCCGAAGTCGATGGCCGTTTCATCGGGCTGATCATCGACCAGCGCACGCAGGGCATGTACACCGACGAGCGCATCGCCACCTGGCTGGCTCAGGTCAAACCGCTGTTGCTGGAAAAGCTGACGGCAGAAGCCTGAGCGCGGCAATCCAAATGACAGCTGTACAAGCTTTGCAGGCGCCTTACATTTCACGACATCAGCCCACCTTACCAAGGTAATATTGGCATTATTCGCGTTCTCCTGCGTTTAAGTTATTGTTTCAATTTTCGCAATCAACGAATCATTGAAAGCTAACTAAAAATATGTCGTACTCGTCGAGTTCGTTATCAAGGGTTCGCTGGATTTTTCAGTCATGCATCACGCTTGCGATGCTCGTTGGCCTTTTAGTTTCGAATTCGTCGCGGGCGTCTGAGCCTGAACTGGTTTTTGGCATCGTCCCGCAACAGTCAGTGACAGAGCTTGCGCGAGTTTGGATTCCACTCATACAAGAAGTTGCAACACGTTCCGGGATTCGGCTCACGTTCAGAACCGCTCCGGATATTCCTACCTTTGAGGAACGTCTCAAGCAGGGCGAGTACGACCTCGCGTACATGAATCCTTATCACTACACCGTTTTCAGCAAAGAGCCCGGATACCGCGCATTTGCAAAAGAAAAGGACCGGCGACTGATTGGCATTGTTGTGGTTGCCAAGAATTCTCCACTCAAAGACATCAGGCAACTCGCCGGAAAGATTGTCGCTTTTCCTGCACCGGCTGCGTTTGCTGCCAGCATCTTGCCGCGCGCTGAGTTCTCGCGTCTGGATATTCCTATAGAAACGCGCTACGTCGCTTCGCATGACTCGGTTTACCGTGGTGTGGCGCAAGGAGCTTTTGCCGCTGGCGGGGGAATAAAGCGCACACTTGAGGCGATTGATCCGGCGGTTTCTTCTCAGCTAAAAGTGCTGACTACTACGCCCAGTTACGTACCACATGCGTTTGCAGCCCATCCTCGTGTGACTTCCGAGACTCTGTCCAAGGTATTCGCAGGTCTGAGTTCGCTTGATGGTGACGACACAGGGCGCAACCTGCTTCGGCCGCTCAGTTTGAAGGGGATAGAAGCCGCTTCGAATCGCGATTGGGATGAGATTCGTCGTCTCAAAATAGACCAAAGTGTTGGTCGGTTGCCGTGAGGTTTCGGACCAAAACAATTCTTGGTATTGCCCTGATAGAGGGTGTCCTGCTGACTATTCTTGGCCTGAGCATCATTGGTCAATTGCAAACTTCATACGAGGCTGAGCTTGAACGTCGTGCAGGCAGCACCGCTCGACTTATAAGTGCAAGCGTTCGCGATTCGTTGATTGCTTATGATCTCGCCACGCTGGATAGCGTTGTAAAGGACATTGTTGACACGGGCGACCTCACATACATTCGCGTTTTTGATCCACAGAACAAGCCGCTCGTGCAGCATGGCGTGCTGCCCGCATCGGCATTTAATGTTGATAGCAATTTCCGAAATGTGAAGGATGGTATTTACGATAGCGAAGTAGCCGTAGGGATTTCGGGACAGAATTTCGGTCGCATTGAGTTTGGTATTGATATTGCGCCATTTCAAGCCTTGATAACCCAGACCCGAAACTGGACCTTGAGCATTTCTCTGCTGGAAATGCTATTTGTGGCCTTCTTTTCATTAATTCTGGGCACCTATCTAACGCGTCAATTGCTGTCACTGCGCAGCGCCAGCATGGCCGTCGCAAATGGCGACCTTACTCAGGTGCTTACTGTAAATGGCAACGACGAATTGGCCGAAACAGTCACAGCATTCAATACGATGTTGCTCAAGTTGCAGGCGAGCGACATGGATAGGACGAACTACAACAAGCAGCTGCAGCGAAACCTGGATTCTCTAAAGTCACTAAACGATGTTGCTGCCCTATCAGGCTTCGAACCGGAAGCTACGTTACGTAATGCACTGAAGGTTGCGGCGGAGCACCTGCAGCTTGAGTTTGGCATCGTCAGCAGCATCAAGGAAAATGAATATCGGATAGTTGTCCAGGTGTCCCCACCCGACACGCTTTCGGACGGTCAGATCTTTCCCCTTGGGATCACCTATTGCAGTAGCACACTTCAACGCGGTGATCTGTTGGCCATTTCAAACGCCCACGCTTCGGAGTTCGCTACGCATCCATGCCTGCGTGAATTTTCTTTGGCTTCCTATATTGGCATTCCAATCACGGTTCGAGGCGAACTGTTCGGAACACTGAATTTTTCATCATTAACTGGAAGACCGTCCGATTTCGATATTTTCGACATTGAATTCATTCGACTGCTGTCACGCTGGACTTCTGCATTTCTGGAGCGAATGCAGACAAATGAGGAGATGCAGCAAAAGGAATCCGAGCTTGAGCAGTACCGGCACCATCTGGAAGGCCTGGTTCAGGAGCGTACGGTGGCCTTGTCGATTGCGAAAGAAGCTGCAGAAACGGCGAATCGGGCAAAGTCTGTCTTCTTGGCAAATATGAGCCACGAATTGCGCACGCCCATGAACGGGATCATCGGCATGGCAGATCTGGCATTACGCCGCGCCAACGACAGCAAACAGGCCGATTACCTGGCAAAGCTACGCCGAAGTTCCAAGCACCTGCTTGGCATCATTAACGACATCCTTGATATTTCGAAAATTGAGGCCGATAGACTAACTCTGGAACAGCGAGATTTTGTACTTGGCGAGTTGTTGGAAAATACTTCCGACCTGATTGGCCAAAAAGCCATCGACAAAGGTCTCAAACTGCACATTGACCTGTTGCCTGAGGATACCTTCCGCACCCTTCATGGCGATCCGCTGCGCCTCGGCCAGATCTTGCTCAATCTTACGGCCAACGCCGTAAAATTTACCGACCAAGGATCAGTTACTGTTTGGATCCGCCCGGTTGAAGAGACAGGGGACACTCTGTTAATTCGTTTTGAAGTGACGGATACCGGCATCGGCATCGCCCCGGAAGACCAAAAGCGCCTCTTCACTGCCTTTGAACAGGCCGATGGCTCGATGACAAGGAAATATGGCGGCACTGGATTAGGGCTGGCAATCAGCAAGCGACTGGCCAGAATGATGGGCGGAGATATTGGCGTCGACAGTCAGGTCGGCAAGGGGAGTTGCTTCTGGTTCACTGCTCGGCTGCGTAAAACCAACGGTATAGCCCAAGCGACACCGACAACCAGCGGTATCGCGGCAGAAGCTTGTCTGCTTGCCTACTTTACCGGGACCCGCATTCTGCTTGCCGACGATGAGCCAATTAACCAAGAGGTATCACGCTGCCTTCTTGAAGAAGTCGGGCTGGTCGTAGATATTGCTGATGACGGCGAAGCGGCTTTTCAACTTGCTCAACAAAATGAATATGCCCTGATCCTGATGGACATGCAGATGCCCAAGCTGAACGGCATTGACGCAACAAAAGCTATTCGAGCCCTGCCAAGCTATTCAGCAACGCCTATCATCGCCATGACAGCCAATGCATTCGATGAAGACCGCAAAATTTGCATGGAAGCAGGCATGTGCGACCACATTGGCAAACCGGTTGATCCCGACAAGTTGTATGAAACCATATTCAAATGGCTATCGAAAAATAGCCACAGTGCCGTGCGATAGCCATATTGAGTTTCCTGTCTCTGGTCAGCACAACGCAATTCCACACATGAAGGCCGCGTACCGAACGAGCGTAGTTCCCGCGCAGGCGAGGAATTAGTTTAGCTTTGGAACCGGCTGGCCTCTTTGAAAGAGGCGACCTCGGAAGTATCCACGGCGCTTACCCGGAAATCAGCAATGCCGACTTCCCCGCCTTCCTCGTAGCTATCGACGGCCCGCAAGCGTTCGCCTTCGCACATCGTGCTCACCGAGGCGCCGGTTTGCGGGGTATAGACGATGCCGTGCATCGAGCAGCGCAGGTAGCGCCCGCTGTGGTCGAAAATCCGCGGCTCTTCGCCATCGAGCCGGCGCGGCATGTGCACGCAGCGGTTGAGATAGGCGTAAACCCGGCCTTCAAAGCGCAGGAGCAGGCATTCCTCCTCCCGCCCTTCGAAAGTCAGGGTCAGCTTGCGGTGCTCGCCGTCAGCCAGTTCGGCACTGGGACAGACAGCAAATTTCGGCGCCACGCGATCCACGGTCAGGCCTTTTTCAGACACCCCGCCAGGGCCGAGTCCATCGTGGATAGATGGGTGGCGAACCACGCTGGCAGATTTCTGACGTACTCACGCGCCGTTCCGAGCCGGCCGGCCGCCACACCACGGGCGAAGTGGGCCAACTCACCGAGCACCCGGAGGTGCTCGCTGTTGTGCTCGCCGATGGCGGGAAAGCGGCAAGCCTTCATGAGTTTGCCTTCGTGCTCGAAGTGCTGGCGGGTGTGCTCGTGCAGACGCAC
>ERZ1034361.128-NODE-128-length-53987-cov-14.948303_pt1 | contig 53987 bp, 46 predicted proteins | sample MGYA00520617_ERZ1034361 | MGnify/ENA primary metagenome ERZ1034361 (study PRJEB33736, sample SAMEA104284507) | Azolla filiculoides | biome: Urban; feature: Water surface; material: Ditch water | place: Netherlands | collected 2015-10-28 | depth 0-0.1 m ... | reverse complement strand
TCAAGCAGGTCATGCAGGTGCTGTTAAAATTACGGGCGATAGCTTAACTGTAGTGAATAACGGATTCGTGAGTAGTAATGCTTGGGGAGTAGGTGATGCTGGTGATGTGGAAATTAATGTCAGTAAAGTTTTAGTTGATGCACGAGGTTGTGAGCAATGTTTTTTTACTGCGATTAGTAGTGACACCCTCAATGAAGGTCATGCAGGTGCTGTTAAAATTACGGGCGATAGCTTAACTGTAGTGAATAACGGATTCGTGAGTAGTAATGCTTGGGGAGTAGGTGATGCTGGTGATGTGGAAATTAATGTCAGTAAAGTTTTAGTTGATGGACAAGGTCATGGGGCTTGGATTAGTAGTAGCACCCTCAATGAGACGCTAATTCAAGCAGGTCATGCTGGCACTGTTAAAATTACAGGCGATAGCCTAACTGTATTGAATGGTGGAGAAGTGCGTAGTAATGCTTGGGGAGCAGGTGATGCAGGTGATGTGGAAATCAATGTCAATAAAATTTTACTGGATGGGCAAGGTTTTCTTGCTTGGATTACAAGTGACACATTAAATGAAACGTTAATTGGAGCAGGTCATGCAGGCGTTGTTAATATTACAGGCGATAACCTAACAGCATTAAATGGAGGAGGGATTAGTAGCGATACTTCGGGAACAGGCGATGCTGGTAATGTGACAGTTAATGTCAATAAAATTTTACTGGATGGGCAAGGTTTTCTTGCGTGGATTGCAAGTGACACATTAAATGAAACGTTAATTGGAGCAGGTCATGCTGGAACAGTGAGCGTTATAAGTGATACGCTCACGCTAAACGGCGGAGTCATTAGTAGCGATAGTTATGGTTTTGGTAAAGGCGGCGATGTCGCAGTACAAGCCAATACGATTGATGCTTATGGGATGGGCATCTACGACACCGTGATATATCACGGTGGAATTTCAGCCGTTGCTTTGGATACCTCCAATAGTCAATCAGGTTCTGTGAGCGTTATGGCTAATGAATCCATTTATCTGCATGATGGCGGAGAGATTAGTGTTAAAAATGACGGAATAGCAAATGAGACACAAAATATTAAAGCAGTGACTTTAACGGTTGTTTCGCCTGATATATTTTTGGGAAAGGGCAGCGCAATCACAGCACAATCCACTGGTAATGTGGATGCTGGCAAAATCAACCTCTCTTTTTCTCACGCACTCAGCATGGACTCCTCTTTTATCAGCACTTCCGCCAATTCCGGCAACGGCGGCAATATTACGATTAATGGCGGACAACTCATTAGTTTACAAAACTCAGGCTTTTTAACCTCCGTAATAGGAGCAAATGGTAATGGTGGCAACATCAATGTGACTGCTAACTCATTGATTATGAACAATGGTGTTATTCAAGCCAATGCAGTCGGCGGTTCAGGCGGCGATATCAACCTCAATTTGCAAGCATTGATTCCAAGCTATGACCAATTAATTAAAGGCGGTGCACAAGTGGTGTGGCGGCCTTTTCAAGATGGATTTAATGTGATTCAAGCCGCCTCCCAAAATGGGATTAATGGTTCAATCAATATCAGTTCACCACAATTTAGTATCAGTGGTAGCATGGGTGATTTGAACTCCAGCCTTGCTATACCAATCCTTGATTCTAATCCTTGCTTAAGCTCGGCGGCTTTCACAAGTTCCTTAGCGCGTATTGGCAAAGGTGGCGTTTCTGCAAATGAAGCGAAAACGGTTTTTGTGCCTGCGATTGCAGAACATACCAACGCGAATTTGCACTCGCAAACAGATTCAACCAAGCAAAAAAGCTTATCTTCTAATAAATTAATAGAACAAGAAAAACATCCTTGCATGGCAATTTCCTCAGACAATAATCAATTGTCGCCACAAAACTTCTTTAAAGAGTAAACCCTTATGAACCGCTCTCGTTTTTTTCAAATTTTGTCGCTATTTTTTTTATTATTTGTTGAATTCGCACATGCGGATAGCTTATTACAACAAGCGCAAGACAATATTGCCTCAGGTTATTACCGCGAAGCAGAACAACAATTGCAGCAATTAACCGCCTCCTCTGAAACTAGCGACGCTTACACAACAACGGCGGTGCAAGGTTTACAAGGATTATTAGCGTTGCAAAAACAACACTATGACGATGCTGCACAATTATTAAAAACAGCACAAACGGAAGCGCAACAGCACGCATGGCATGATTTAAACACGCATTTTTCCCTGTATTTAGGTGAGTTACATCAAAAACAAGCCAAATTTGCCCAAGCACAAAGTGATTATGTGTTAGCAATCACAGAAGCACGCGCCCTGAATGATAAAGCCTTAATCATCAGTGCATTGCTTCATGCGGCTAATTTGGCAATTGTGCAAAAACAATTCCCTGCGGCTTGGGCGCACATACAACAAACTGAGGCGTTATTAGCGCAGTTACCCGTCAATGCTAACAGCAGCCAACTCTGGTTGAATAGTGGCTATCAAATCATGCAACTTTATTTAACCAGCCATGATGCGACAACTTATTTACCTGCGGCATTTACCAACTTAAACAAAGCCCTAGAACAAAGTAGGCAAACACAACAACTGCGCGTGCAAACTTCCGCACTTAAACATTTAGCCACGCTTTATCAAGAACAATCGCGCCGTGCTGATGCCATTAAATTATTAACAGAAGCCATTCAAATCGCTCAAAAAGAGAATGCTGAAGACAGCCTGATTGATTTGGAATGGCAACTTGGGCAGTTATATAAACTTGAAAATCAACCACAATTAGCGATTATTGCCTATAAAAACGCTTTGCAGCACCTAGAAAACATTCGCTTAGATATTCCAGTGACGTATGAAAAAGGCAAATCCTCGTTTAAAAAAACCTTTGCGCCACTGTATTTAGGTTTAGCAGATTTACTCTTGCAACAAGCTCCGTTGCTAAAAAACAAACAGCAACAACAAACGCTATTGCATCAAGCCCAAGATACGATTGAGTTAATCAAACAAGCCGAATTGGAAGATTATTTTCAAAGCCGCTGCTCAGTTGCATCAGCACCTATGGATTTACAAAAAACAGACCCGCACGCAGCAGCGATTTATCCTATTTTGTTGCCGGACAGAACAGAAATTATTGTGTATACCGCCGCAGGCTTACAGCAATTTACGCAACCGATTGCAGGCTCTGTGGTTGAAAAACAAGCGCGGTTATTTGCTAAGTTATTGCGTAATTATTCCAAATTTCACAAAACCCAACCGCAAGCCGAGTTTTTATATCAGGCTTTAATCAAACCGATATTGCCGTTATTGCAAGCAAAACACATCGAAACGCTGATTTATATTCCAGACGGCGCATTGCGCTCTTTTCCACTCAGTGCACTGTATGATGGCAAAAAATTTCTAATTGAAGATTATGCTATTGTCACTTCGCCGGGCATGTCTTTAACCGCGACAAATAATAATGACCATGAAACGCAAGCTATTTTATTTGCCGGAATGAGTATGCCGGGCAATGTGGTGCGCGATTTACCTGACTCATTACTAAGCCCTTTGGTGGAAACAGTTGAATCAGAAACTAAAGGTAAGGACAAAGAAGAGGTTAGTCGTTACTTAAAACAATGGAAAGAAAATGAGCAAACCCGCGAATTGTCATCGGGTGAGCAAACCATAAAAACTCGCGCTTTGCATGAATTGATGGCAAAAACGACAGTCGCAGAAAAAATTCAACATAAACTGGCATTGCCCGGAGTTGAAGCGGAAATTAAGTTGTTATCGCAACAAACCACCATGCCTTATTCTTTAAACGAAAACTTTTCCTTAGAAAAATTTAGTGAAATGCTAACTTCGCAACCTTATAAAGGGTTACATCTTGCCTCACATGGTTTTTTTGGCGCAACCACAGAAGAAAGTTTTGTGATGACGCATGACAGAATTTTAAGCATGAATAAATTGGAAGCTTTACTCAATACGCCACATTTTAAAAAATACCCGCTGGATTTAATTGTGTTGAGTGCTTGCCAAACCGCAGAAGGCGATGATCGTTCACCGCTGGGCATTAGCGGCATTGCGATTAAAGCAAAAGTACACAGCGCGGTAGGTTCATTATGGCCAGTTTCTGATGCTGCAACCTCGCAATTAATGCCCAATTTTTATGCTGCACTCAAAAAACCGAACTATGGAAAAGCAAAAGCACTACAAGAAGCTGAACTTGGTTTGTTAAAACAAAAACGCTTTAGTAATCCTGCGTTGTGGTCGCCCTTTATTTTGGTGGGAAATTGGTGGTAAGTTATTGAGCAAAAAATTTAAAATCTGTAAAGTTGTGATTAATCGCGCCTCTACAACCATATCAATACAGGATATAACCGAAACATTAAAATATCCTGTTGAGGCTTTAAAAATCCGCTAGTATTAGCCTTTTAAGCAGTAGCCATTAACGCTTGGCAACGTCAATAACAAAAAACTTAAAGGTGATCATTATGAATATATGCGAATGGACTAGCGATTACAGTGTGGGGATTTCTGAAGTAGACCGACATCATCAGCGACTGTTTGAAATTTTAAACGACCTTTTTAACTTGATGCGTGATGGTGCAGAAGATAAACCGATTCTCAAAGTGATTGAAGAATTGCTTGATTACACGAATTATCATTTTACTGAGGAAGAGAAAATCATGGAGCAAATGCACTATCCAGCTTTAGCGCAACATAAAATATTGCACCAAGAGTTGATTCAACAACTCAAAACATTTCAAGCAAGTGCGCAAAGTGGCATGGCGATTTTCGTGGCCATAAAAATTGCAGATGTGGGATTAGCATGGCTGAAAAATCACATTCTCACAGTTGACCATCAATATTCTGAATACATGAAACAACAAGGGTTGCAATTTTAAATCCTCCTGTTAGCAACCAACCACAAAAGAGTTCTCAAATGCTATTTACCACCGCTAAACTTTGTGATGATTATGCAGAGCAACCGCATTTTCAGATTGCTGAACCCATGTTTAAAAACTTTGGTGGCAACAATTGTTTTTCAGGACAAATCACTACGCTGAAAGTTTTTGAAGATAATGCGTTAGTCAAACAAACCTTAACTGAAAAAGTCACACAGAAAATCCTGGTGATTGATGGCGGCGGCTCGCATCGCTGCGCTTTAATTGATTACGAACTGGCAAAGCTTGCCTGTGAAAACGGCTGGCAGGGGATTATCATTTACGGCTGCATTCGCAATAGCGTGGAAATCAAAGAATTAGCTATCGGCATTCGTGCGTTACACGCACAGCCGTTAAAAAGCCATGAGCGTGGCATCGGTGAAAGCGGCAATACCTTGACTTTTGCAGGTGTCAATTTCAAACAAGATCATTTTTTATATGCTGATGAAGACGGAATTATCGTTTCTGAAACTTTGTTAGGTTAAAATGATTGCCTATTAACCAAGTAAAGAAGTCAAGATATGCAAATTATACTCGCTAACCCTCGTGGATTTTGTGCCGGTGTTGACCGCGCCATTGAAATTGTTGACCAAGCCTTAGATGCTTTTGGTGCGCCGGTCTATGTGCGGCATGAAGTTGTTCATAATCGTACTGTTGTAGAAGGATTAAGAGCAAAAGGTGCTGTTTTTATTGAAGATTTAACGGATGTTCCGGTCGGTTCATATTTGATTTTTAGTGCGCATGGCGTATCTAAAAAAGTACAAAAAGAAGCGATTGAGCGCAAACTAACTGTGTTTGATGCAACTTGTCCTTTAGTCACGAAAGTGCATATTCAAGTTTCAAAACATGCCCAAGCCGATCGCGAAGTGATTTTAATTGGTCACGCAGGACATCCAGAAGTAGAAGGAACAATGGGGCAATATGAAAAATGCACCGAGCATGGCAATATTTATTTGGTTGAAACGCCGGATGATGTGAAAAAACTAGTCGTGAATAATCCGCAAAACTTAGCCTATGTTACGCAAACAACATTGTCTATGACCGACACCCGCGTTATGGTTGAAGCGTTGAAACAATATTTTCCAGCGATTCAAGAACAGAAAAAAGATGATATTTGTTATGCCACGCAAAATCGCCAAGACGCGATGCACGATTTAACGGAAATTTCTGATTTAATTTTAGTGGTCGGTTCTCCGAATAGCTCTAATTCAAACCGCTTGCGAGAAATAGCAGAACAATTGGGAAAACCAGCCTATCTAATTGATACCTATCAAGATATGCAGGAAGAGTGGTTTAAGAAGATTAATGTAGTTGGCGTGACCGCAGGAGCTTCAGCCCCCGAAGTGCTAGTGCAAGAAGTGATTGAACAATTAAAAAAATGGGGCGGCATCTCTGTTGTGGAAAACAAAGGCATTGAAGAAAAAGTCGTTTTTTCCTTGCCTAGCGAGTTAAAAAAACATTTGAACAGCAAACATCATTAAATCTGCATGTTAAGAAAACAAAGTATGCTATATTAAATTTCCCTAATATAGATTCTCTTATTCTTTTAACCTTAAGGAGGTTTACATGGCACTTACTGCAATGGATTTAGTCGCTTTGGCTAAGCAGTCGATTCGTGAAATTGACGTTGAATCGGCTAAAAACAGTTTAAACAAAAGTTTGATTTTAGATGTTAGAGAGCCAGCTGAGTTTGCCGCCGGTCATCTTCCTGAAGCGATTAATATTCCGCGCGGGGTTTTGGAGTTTAAAATTGCAAATCATCCGAGTTTTCAAAATCAACAAGCTGAAATTATTGTGTATTGCCAATCGGGTGGTCGTTCTGCATTGGCAACAGAGGCATTGTCAAAACTCGGTTATAGCAATGCGGTGAGTATGGCGGGTGGTTTTAATCTCTGGCAAGCTTCTGGCTTTCAAATCAGCAGTTAAATGTCAGAACTTAGCACGTTAAGACTTGATAAATGGTTGTGGGCTGCGCGTTTTTTTAAAACACGCAGTCTTGCTTCTGAAGCGGTAGCTGGCGGCAAAGTTCATTTGAACGGCAATCGTTGTAAACCCAGTAAAGAAGTGAAAGTCGCTGATAAATTGACTATTAGCAAAGACGGTTATCAGTGGGATATTTTAATTCTGGCGTTAAATGAACATCGCCGCCCTGCGGCAGAAGCGGTTTTACTCTATCAAGAAAGCCCTGAAAGCGTTGCTAAACGTGAACAGCAACGCCAACAACGCCGAGAAGAAGCCGTTTTTTTGGATTTTTCGCCTGCTGCACATAAACCCAATAAGAAAGAACGCCGCTTGATTCATCGTTTTAAAGGGGATTAAAAATTCCTCTATAACAAATAGGGCGAGATCTAAATATTTAATAAATACTTCGTTGAACGTCCTGCCCCTATTACGATTAAAATATTTTTTTCAAACAAGTCTTTTAAATCGCGAGCCGCGCTAATATCTGTGGTGTGCGCCAAGCTTTTATATTTCCCCCGCGAAATGCCCGCTTTAAAATCATCCGTCTCCAATAAGCGTTGCAGTAATTTTTTTTGTCGCACATTAAAAGACACATCACGGTGTTTATCCCAAAATAAAGTGGTAAGGCGAACCTTGGCAAGTTTGTCCTGACTTACATTCGCCGCCTCGGTCACTTGTTGTAAAAACCAGATAATCCACTCGGTAATATCCAATGAACCTTTTTGACAGCTCTCCAGCAATTGATAATAGTCTGCCTTATTTTTTTCAATTTGCTGCGAGATAGAATATAACCTTATTTGAGTGGCATCGGCTTGCGCTAAACAACGCTCGGCAACAATTCTGGATAATCGCCCGTTTCCATTATCAAAAGGATGAATTGTTACAAAGTAAAATTTGGCTATCGCTGCTTTAATATAAAACGATGACTCATTCGCTTGATTTAACCAGTGCAAAAAATGCTGCATTTCTTTTTCAACGCAATCGCGATTATCACAAGGAGCTTGAAAATGCACAGTTTGCTTGCCAAAACGCCCTGAGATCACCTGCATTATATCGTTTCGATAACAACCGATATTCAGCGGATGCAGCAACGGTTTTTCATAAAACATCATGGAATGCCATTGCAATAACTGTGACTCAGTTAAAGGCGTATTTGAAAAACGAATCGCCTCCAATAGCACATCTACAAAGGCACTAACATTTTTTGAACCCTGCGTTATTTTGCCAAGCCCCAAACGATTAGCAATACTGGAGCGAACAGATTCACGATCAAGAATTTCACCTTCAATTTTTGCCGTTGCCAGAGTTTCTTCAAACAAAATTTGTGATTCAAATTGCAGTTGTTTTTCCTGTTCCAATTCACACGCTAATAGCACTAATGGTGCAACTGCTTTAACAGTTTTTTCAAGCACTGGCAAAATTTCATTGCTGCGATAGCTAAACTCAGCCCAGTTTTTTTGTTGCCAAATCCACATGATGTTGTTGTATTGAGATAAAATCATGTTCTAATCATATCAGTTAATGATATGATTAGAACATGGTTTTGTATCATTTGTTGTCAACGTTTCCTTAAGAAAACTTGTTTCTGGAGAGATGCAACGATACAAAAAATAAACCTTTCAGTTTTTTAAGTCCTGAAAGGTTTGGCTAGAACTATTTTTTAGTTCTCACACGGCACATGATTTATAAACTTTAATGACTTCATTGTTTAACTCTCAGCCAAAACCTTCTTTTAGCAATATACCGTTGCTGATTGCATTGCTAACAACAAGCATTCTGCACATCTTGCTTATCTTAGGGATAAAGTCGATTTTACCTAAACATGCAGAAAATCATCACGCGGTTGCTATTCACCTGATGAAATTGCAGCCTGCACCAAAACCTCAAGAAGTTATACCAGTCCCTGCCCCTACTGAACCTGCCGTTTTACCCGTGACAGACACACCGCCGATTGCTGTTGCTGAAAATCCGCCTCCCCAAATACCGCGAAAATTTGCAAAACATCACTCATCGCGTGCACAACATACAACGTTTACTCCACAAACTATTCCAGAAACTATTCCAGTCATCGTGGAAACAGAACGGGCTGTTATAGAAGAACCACCTGTATCTGTTCCTGAACCCAGCACACCACCGGTTGTTATTGCAAAACCAACGATTGAACCTGCCGCGCCTGTGATTGTTGAACCTAAAGTTTCTGCTCCACCAGCACCTGTTAATTCTGCGCCAGTGCCTGTTAATTCCACACCAGCGCCTGAGAAAATCATTGCAGCTCCTACAAAGCCTGCTAAAAAAGTCGCTGAAAAACCCTCCGACAAAGCCACGAGCAATAATACCGTTGCAGATGAAAACACAGCCCCAGCTTTATCAATGGAGGATTTAGCCTTGCAAATTGCCCAAGTTGGCGAGAAATACGGCAATCAACAGCCCGTACCAAACGAAACAGCAGAGAAAAAACAGCCGACAACTCAAAACTATAAACTTTTAGTGCGGCAATACAGCGCGGACGCACGCCATAAAGTGGAAAGAATTGGGAATCTAAATTATCCAAAATCCGCTTGGCAAAAAGAATTTACGGAAAAATCAGTGATAGAAGCGGTGATAGGCGCGGATGGTGGATTGCAGAGTATCAGAGTTAAAAAATCATCCGGTGACAGTGCAATAGATGATGCGGCAAGAAATATTGTGCAAATGAGTGCGCCATTTGCGGCGTTTCCACAAAAACTAGCAGCGGAACTGGATTCAATAAAAGTCACATTTCCGCTACGTTTTTCTGATGAATCAGGGATTTCCGTGCGCTAACACTAAGCATGTGTATCCACTGGGTTAAAAACTTTATTAAACTTTTCTCTGTCTAATTCGTCTTCCCACACACTGGCAACAACCGTTGCTACGCCGTTACCAATCAAATTTGTCAACGCCCGCGCTTCTGACATAAAGCGATCTATCCCCAAAATCAACGCCAGCCCTTCAACCGGAATGGTTGGGATTGCCGAAAGTGTGGCAACCAAAGTAATAAACCCACTACCGCTGACACCCGCCGCGCCTTTTGAAGTTAATAGCAACACGCCGAGAATCGTGAGTTCCTGCATAAACGTAATCGGCGTATTCGTGGCTTGTGCAACAAAAATCGCCGCCATCGATAAATAAATCGACGTGCCATCTAAATTGAAAGAATAACCTGTGGGAATCACTAAACCGACAATGGATTTAGAACAGCCTAACTCTTGCATTTTGGTCAACATCCGAGGCAAAACCGATTCAGAAGATGATGTTCCTAACACAATAAATAATTCTTCTTTGATGTAAACCATAAATTTCAGAAGGCTAAATCCGGCAATTTTGGCAATTAAACCGAGAATCACAAAAATGAAAAACACACACGACAAATAAAAACAGCCCATTAATTTTGCTAACGGTAATAAAGAATCAATCCCGTATTTGCCAATCGTAAAAGCCATTGCCCCAAATGCGCCTAACGGAGCAAGCTTCATAATCGTGGTGATAATTCCAAACAAAACATGTGAAACTTTATCAGCAAAATTCACCACATCCGCACCCAGTTCTTTCATATTGGCAAGCGACACACCGCACAGTACCGCAAATAATAAAACCTGCAAGATTTCGCCTTTTGCAAACGCATCAACCACACTGCTAGGAATAATATTTAAAATAAAATCCACAATACCACCGCTTGATTTTGCCGCGCTGGTAAAAGCTTCTAAGCCTTTCGTATCAAGCATTCTAGGGTCAGCATTCATCCCCGCCCCCGGTTGAAAAAAATGCACCACCGTTAAGCCAATCACCAACGCGAGCGTGCTAACAACTTCAAAATACAGCAATGCTTTTACCCCCACACGTCCTAATTTGTTCATATCTTGCATTCCGCCAATGCCGGTGACGACAGTGCAAAAAATAATCGGGGTAATAATCATTTTAATCAGTTTAACGAAACCATCGCCAAGCGGTTTCATTTTCACAGCGGTTTCAGGATAAAAATATCCCAGCAAAACAGCCAAGAAAATGGCGATTAAAACTTGTATATAGAGGTGTTGATACAGCTTTTTAGTATTCGATGCTTGCATAAAGAGTCTCTGTGATGTGTGCTTTTATGAACATCTTAAATTGTTTGTTAGGAAAAGCAAAATGAAGCTTTCCTTATGCGAGCAGTGTTTGAAAGCTAAATACTCACTGCGATTACGTTAAACAATGGAATTCTGTTATCAGAGCCGAAGCAACAGGTTTTAGCTATTTTTTAACGCTGCTATATTCCTTAGCATTTTTTAACTTAAACAGCAGTCATTATTCACTAAGAATTTACAGCGAAATTTTTCAAGACGACCGGTCGTTTTCTAAATTTTTAGACAACTCAAACAAACGATTAAATCAATCCGGCATATTTGGAAACACGTTTTGCGCTGTAAAAAAAGGGTAGAGACGCAAGATTTTGCGTCTCTACAGAGAAAATTTTCAAGACGACTGGTCGTCTTAAAAATTTCCGTAGATTTTATCAATCAACAAAACCAGTTTGTAATAACAAATGATGAGTAGATTTCGCAACCACAACTGATGGTGGCAATATTTTATTTCGACTTCAGTTGCCTTGCGTAACAGCCGTATTTAATCTGCAATCATTAAGTTAGCAATCTGAACAGCTGTTAGCCGTAATGTTGCAAAACCCCTGCATCTAAACAATTCATTAATTACCAGTTTACTTGTCTAAAGAGTCGTATAGAATGAACTTAAGCAGATTATCTTCTAAGCATTAACAGCAGTGATTGCCGCAAAGAAAAGCAAAGCTGCTTCGCATTTAAGTCGATAAATTTTCTTTTTCAAGGGTGCAATAACTGATGTTTACATGGCAACTCCCCAAAGCTTTTCAAAGCTTTGCATATAGCACAGCAGGACGCAGAGAAGGCGGCAATGAGGATAACTATCTGATTATTCAGCTAGAAAATGAAACAGTACAAGCGCGTTTTTTAAAAAACCAACGTCCGCAACAAGCCACCTTAAGAAACTGGCCTTCTGAAAAATTGCGCATTGCCGTTGCCGATGGCATGGGTGGTCATAGTAATGGGCGTGAAGCATCAGAAAGATTAATTCAGCAACTTTTGACCATACCGCCGATGTCAAAGCCAGGCGATTTTGCTGCGCAAGTGAAAGCGATTCATAAAAAGCTGTTGGAAAGTTTTGAAGGTGAAGGCAGAACTCGTCCGGGCAGCACCTTAGTGGTTGCGGATATTGATGATGCCAGTGGTTTATGTGCCATTGCCAACATTGGCGACAGCCGTGCTTATTTGCTACGCGATGGGCGTTTGCATCAACTCAGTCACGATAACGTTTATTGCGAATTTGCGTGGCGCGATGGCGACATGAAAGATGATGACTATTTTAGTGCGCGTCTGGCAAACACCAACCATTTAACCCAAGCGATGGGATTTGGCTCACAGGGAATTATCCGCAATCCTGATGGCTCGCGCCCGTATCAATATAATCCTAATTTACGCATTGATTTTAAAGACGATGGGCAAACGTGGACTAAAGACTGGGACACCAACAAACAACAACATCGTGATGTATTTTTATTGCAATTGTTACCTGATGATATTTTATTGCTTGGCAGTGACGGCTTGTGGTCGGGCGGTGATTACAGTTTGTGGCAACCCAAAATCACCAGTCCTTTAACCAATGTTGCCGCGCTGGAAAAAATCGTAAAAGCCTCTTTAGACGCAGGTAGTCACGACAATATCACGGTGGTGATGTGTGCCAGAGAAGGCGCGGTGGGTGGTTATAACGTGTTAGATGGACGCACGGAGCAAGCGTATCAGGATTCAAAAAACTTTTTGCAAAAAGCACTGCATTCTATTTTGAATCCTTTGCAATCCACATTAAGTCGTCTGGATGCAAAATCGTTAAAACCATCCATTTTGCTAGGGGTGTTAGTGCTGTTTTGGCTGGTGATTGCTAGTCGAGTGATTTATTTACAAACAGAAACAGCCGTCACCACACAAGTTTCAGGGGCAAGTGAAGATTTGCAACTGTTTGAACGATTAAAATACAGTGCTTTATTAGACACGGATTCGCAAAAACGCCTGAAATTGCAGCCTGTGGATTATGATTTGGCGCAACAAGCGCAGGGAAAACCACTCTCAGAAAATGAAAGCGCGTTATTAAGCAGCTTGTATAACAGCACGGCAGGACAAGTGGTGCGCAGACAAATTGAGATTTGGAATCAAACGCGTGAATTTAGTGCGGTGCGCGATAGCAGCGCGGCAAAATGGCAAATCACCGACCAAAATGGTTTAAAACCCGCCAGCGGTGACACCGTGCCGGATGCGTTTGGATTTGTGCATCAAAAACGTTTAGGCGGATTCGCTTATGGCGCGTTGCGAACTGAATTTAATGAATGGCAAGTTGCTCAGCATGATAATAGCGTCACTTATCAACGCGAAATTCCCGCAGGTGACAAACTCTTAAGCCAATATGTCGGACATTTGCAAGATTGCCAGCTCACAGTTAATGGTCAATCGGCAACCGATTGTAAAAGTTTGATTCAACCGTTATGCAAAATTGGCTCTGGATTAAGCAGAATCTCCTGTGATGTGAATGAAGCAAACGCAGGGGAAGTGGAAATTAATCCGTTGCCCGCCCCTGCCACAATCGCTTTAAAACTTGATGCGGTTGCAAATCCTATCGACAAAGTGAACGGTTTAGCGGTTTTTTATCAATGCAAAACAAAACCCTGTCCGATTAACAAACAAAATTTTGCCTATCGCGCCGAAAAAACCTTAAGCGTTGCCCATCAAGAAGTGAAAGACTCGCGCTTTACCATCAAAACAGCGGATGGCGAATTATTAACCAACGACTTAGGAATTCTCTCCACACAAGCACAAGATTTAGGCTTAACAGGGTTAATCGGCACAGATAAAAATGATGTCGGTCGCTTAAGTTATTTAATGGCAAAAAGCCACTTTAACGAAAATTATGCCTTGTCCTTAACATTAGATAGCAAAACTCAACAAGCCGCGCATCAAGCGTTAACGGATTGGTTTAATAACGCCAGCAATAAAAATCAATATCAAGCAGTTAGACGCGGCGCATTAGTGGTGTTAGATGCTGATAACGGCGATATTTTAGCTTCTGCTTCTTTTCCTCAACCGCCTGCGGGCATCGACTGGAATGAAAAAGCATGGGACAAAGCGGTGTTTGCCAGCCGTTATTATCAGCTTGACCCCTTTTTGATTCGGGCTTGGCAAGGCGGTGACGCAAATCAAGCACCCGGCTCGACTTTTAAAGTGCTGATAGCATTAGCCGCAGCCCAGCGCGTTAAAGAATTAGCTGAAAATCCTGCGGGACAAGTAATCGGTAGTTATTTTGCAGGGCTTAATCCAACCCAGTTTAAAGCACGCACCGGTTTAACAATGGCAGATTACCAATTACCTGTGTTTGGCGATGAATATTTAGCTAAAGGCGCAACTCAGTCTTTTATTAATAATTTTCGTACCACAGGTGGAAATTATGAAACGATGGAGAGCTTTTATAACCATCCACTGAGCGCGGGTTGTGGCACAAATCTCATGGTGAAAAATCGCTTAGGTATTGCAGAAGCCTTGCGCGACTCTTCTAACGTCTGGTTTGTGGAACTTGCAAAGCTGATAGATGGCGATGCAGCGCAATACCATGATTTGCAAAACCAAAGTGGTGAAGTAGATTTATATCTGAAACGCTTTATGAAGCGTTTTGGCTTTGCGAATAACTTAAGTTTGTTAGCAGGCGTGGATGATTTAAACAATAAGCAAAAATTCTTGTGGGCAAATGCAACTTTGCTAAAAACACCTGTCAAAGGAAAAGACAATACGCCGCCGCTCTTGGTGAGTAAAACCGACGTGCTAATGAATTTGACCCAAACCGCGATTGGACAAAGCTTATCTGTTACTCCACTGGAAATGGCGCAAGTGGCAATCTTAGCGGCGACTGGCGATTGGCTGAAACCCAATTTAATTACACAATGGGCTGATAACACGCCCGCGCCTTTAGAGCATTTAGAACTGGATGCAGACACAAAGGATTTATTCACATCAGGATTAGCGGCTGTCGTGCAAGTTGGCACAGCAAAAGAAGCGTTTGCGCATCATCCAGACCGGTGCAGAATTTATGGCAAAACCGGCACAGCGCAAGTGGGCACAAGCGGAAGAGCTTTAGCACCTTACACTACCGCTTGGTTTATTGGCTGGCGCGAGCCTAAAGTTTCAGAGGTGACTGATGAAAAAGCAGAATCTTCTGCGAAAAAAGATAAAAAACTCGCTTTTGCTTGCATGGTGACACACGCCAGCAAATCAGAAACAGGTGGAAGTGTCTGTGCGCCATTAGTGGCTAATTTTTTAGCTAAACTGAATAATTCAGAAAATCAAATTACAACACCGTGAAATTTATTGTGCTTCAAAAACTATTATGAAAGCCACATTTATTAAAAAAATTTACTAGACTAAATTTTGTAAGTTTTAAAAACAGTTATTATATTTTGAGTTTTATTTCAGATTTTGTCTAAACTAGATAATCTGTGGCATTGCTTTTTAGACATATCGCAAAATAATCTAAAATAAATTATGTTAATTAAATTTTAATATTATATAGTATTCAATGAGTTATTAATAAATAACCCCTGTATATTATTGATATTAAAAGATAAATCAGCAATCAAACAGATTTGAAAATGATGTGCTTACGCAACAATGAGCAGAAAGGAGATTTAATGAAATTAGTATTTTTAGGCGTAGGCGTTGCATTTTCTTCGCGCCAGCTATATCAAAGTAATATGCTCTTAGAAATTGCTCAAAGTGATGGCTCGGTTAAACGCTTACTGATTGATGCCGGCGGCGATATTAGACATTCTTTAGCGGAATATGGTCTCAACATGTTGCAGCTGGATGCTGTTTATATTTCTCATCTGCATAATGACCATATTGGCGGATTAGAAGGAGTCGCGTTTTCTAATTATTTTGGTAAAAATAAATTTCGCCCTAAATTATTTTTGCATCATTCTTTGATTGTGCCTTTGTGGCAAGAATCATTGCGTGGCGGTTTAGAAAGCTTGCAAAATCAAGTTGCAACGCTTGAAACTTATTTTGATGTGATTCCTTTACACAACAACAGAGCTTTTTCGTTTGGCGGAAAAACTTTTGACACTGTGCAAACCTATCACTGTATGAGTGGTAATGTGATTTTGCCAAGCTTTGGGATTCGTTTTAAAAACCCTACTACTAATGGCAACATTTTTATTACCACAGATACTCAATATATCCCGCACCTACTGATTGATTTTTTAAAGGACTCAGAATTAATTTTCCATGACTGCGAAACATCACCTTTTAAATCAGGTGTACACGCGCATTATGACGAGCTTAAAGAGTTACCTGCTGAAATTAAACAGAAAATGTGGCTGTACCACTATTCAGATGGTGTGCTGCCTGATGCACAAGCCGATGGTTTTGCAGGCTTTGTTAAACCACGCCAAGAGTTTATTTTCGGCGCGTAAAATCCGTTGCCAGTTGTTTATTTATCTGTTGCAACATAAACACCGTTCCAGTTTTCTGGTGGTGGATTGCTGATAAAAAACAAAATTCTTCTTTCATAAAAATTATAAAAGTTTTTCAGCTCAAATCCTTCAATCTGCCGACACTCATTTAGTAAATCCAACGCTTTTTGCCAATTTCTGGCACGATAACAAACCAGCATTTCATGATGTAAATAAGATAAATGCTTAAAGTCTTCAGATTCTTTTACCGTTTTATCTCCAAGTAACGTAAAAATACGCACGGCTTTTAATTTTCCCTTCACTTGAATTAAGTCAAGCTCTAGCAAAGCAAAGAAAGGGTTAATTTTTTGCTGAGTCGCTTCTCCAATGACCGTAGTCACTTCGTATGTTTTTGATTGACTTTCTAAACGAGCGGCTAAATTAACATCATCGCCCAAAACTGAGTAATCAAAACGCATTTCTGAGCCCATATTGCCAACGCAGCAAACCCCAGAGTTAAGACCAATTCCAACATTAATCGGAATAAATTCACGATTTTCTTTTTCGGCTAATAATTCTTGTTGATGGTTGAGTTTTACTAATTGATCGAGCATTAATAACGCAGAACTTGCTGCGTGAATTGCATGATCTTTATCTTCCAGCGGCGCATTCCAAAACGCCATAATGCAATCGCCAATATATTTATCAATTGTTCCTTGATTTTCCAAAATCACAATCGTCATGGGTGTTAAAAAGCGGTTCACAAACTGAGTTAAGCCATGCGCATCGAACTGTTCAGAAATCGTGGTAAAACCGCGAATATCACAAAACAAAATACTCATGTCGCGCATTTCACCACCGAGCTCCAATTTGGTTGGGTTTTTGACCAACTGCTCAGTCAAACTTGGCGATAAATACCGATTAAAAGCGTTTCTGACATTGTTTCTCTCTAACTCGGTTTTCACAAAATTGATGATTGCCACGACAAAATAAATCAGCAAAATTCCTACAGAGGAGTAAATAGGGTCAATTAGCCAACCGTAGCGTTGGAAAGCAGTCCAACTCGCCATTGTTGAAAGCGAAATAAAAAGCACACCCCAAAAAAGACACCTCACAGGCCCTAAATAGCGCATTCCAACAATAAAAAATAATCCCCAGCCGATGACTAGCGCAATGTCTAAAGGCATTGCCCAGCGTGGAACGTATAAAAATTTACCGAGCAGAATCTGCTCTAAGGCGTTGACATGAATTTCAACACTAGAAGCGAAGGGATTTAAGGGGGTGGCACGTCGGTCTACCAATCCTGTTGCTGTTGTGCCTATGATGACAATGCAATTTTTAACATCAATATTTTGTTTTTTCTCTAATACTTGCCAGACAGGAATTACACGTTTAGGTGAATGCGGAGTAAATGACACCCATAAGTTGCTTAACTCATCGGTAGGGATGGTATAACGCCCTACTTGCACTCCCACAATTTCGGCAGGCTCAGTATCTTTTGTTAATACCCGAATAAACTTGCTATGTTGTTGAACTCTTAACAGCTCTAAAGCAAGACTAGGATAAGCGTTATTACCTAAATGAAAAAGCAGTGGCACACGTCTGACAATATTATCTGTCTCTGCACTAATATCATAAGAGCCGCTACCTGCTGCGGCTTGCTCTAATAAATCTATGTTTTTGATTGAACTGGGGAAAAATCGCAAACCATCTAAATAACTTTTAGATGCAGCTCTCACCTCAAAATTTAAGCGGGGCTTTACCTCACCAGGATCATCGCTTAAAGAAAAACTTAATACGACATTGTCTGCTTTTTTCATGGCATCAGCAAAAAGCAAGTCATGGTTAGGCAATTTGACAATTTCTTCTTGCAATTTTGCATTGATACCAAGATTTTGTTGCCATAACTGGGCAATATTTTGTGGCGATGTTCTATCCATTTCTGCAAAAACCACATCAAATCCTATGGCACTTGCCCCCATTGCTTTTAATTGCGTGACTAATTCTGCAACTTTTGTGCGTGACCAAGGCCATTGCCCAAATCTTGCTAAAGTGTCGTTATCAATATCAATCACTCTGATCGGCAAGTTTTGATACTCGCGTGGCTGCAAACGTTGATAAGTATCAAAAACGGCAAAGCGCGCACTTTTGATAAAATCTAAATCGACTACACGCACGGCGGCTACTGCCAACATAACTAAGATTGGCAAAATAAAGTGCATCCAATCGCTGATAACTTGTTTCTTTTCGTTAATCATGTAGGTTAGGCGGTGCTGCGGTTTATATAGACAGATCAGTTAAATCTTAAAACTTCAATCAGCCAGTTCGTTTTCACACATATTATTTGCGTGCTATTGTAGCTTGCTGTTGTTTATATAGTTAGTGATTTTATCTATCTTTTTTTGAGTTCGTGTTAAAAATTTTGTGTTGCAAGTTCTGATTTAGTTTGTTTTAAAACGGTATAGTTTAAAGAGAGCGACTAGGCTCTTTAAATATGATTTAATCTAAGCACTGTATTTGACATTATTCATAAATTGATGAGGTTACAAAAATGAAAAATTTAATAGTTTGGTCATTGTTTTTGCTAGTTTTTACAACATTGCCTGCTGCTGCAAAAGAAGCTGTTGCAATCGTTTCTTCTATTCTAATCGTTGAAGACTCTAATACACCTAATACTTCTAAGACTTTAGATGAGTCTAAAGATTTAAATGCTGCGAAGACTTTAACAATTATCCGCGCTGGGAAAACGATAGTTGTTTCTGAAAATGACAGTCTGGAGGCAGGTGACGTTGTTGATACGGCCAATAAAACAGTATCGCTGAAAACCCCAGGCGGCTCTTCATGGAAACTAGAAAATGCGACTAAGTTTTCTGTGCATTCTGCCACTAAAGACGGCAAACCTGTTTATGTTTTTTTAGAAGGCACTGCGATATATACAGGAGAAAAAGCAGGTGTCTCTATTATTAAAATAAAGGATAAAGACTATACAATCGGTGCAGGGGCATCCGTAACCTTTTTTCGTGGTGCTGAGTTGGATCCTATCACTTCTATTACCATTGAGAGTGGCACACTAACAATTGGCAAACAAGAGTTTCATCATAGCGGCAAATCTATAACAATAGATGCCCAAGGTAATGTAAAAACGAATACTGATGAGATTAAGCGGCGCGGAATTCGTGGATAGTAAATCCACATTGCAATAGTGAATCGTGAGTTTCAACAAAAAACTTTATTCAGTTTTTACTAAAATTGCATTTTTGAGGAAAAAATAAATGTTAAATCGTTTGATGTTAAAGCTTCTACTCTTGCTGAGTTTTTTATTGCCGTTACCAGCCTTTGCCGCGCCTTTTAACGCAATGGTTGTATTTGGAGATAGTTTATCCGACAACGGCAATCTTGCAGTCCTACCGGGGTATGAGTTTTTAAACAATCCGCCTTATCAACATGGTTCTACTAATGGCTTAAACTCCGTAGAGCAATTAGCTAAGCAACTAGGATTACCGCTTACACCCTCGCTTTATTTAACAGGCACAATTGCGGGAAATAATTTTGCAGTGGCAGGAGCGCGTGCAGGTGGCATTCAACGGATTGATTTAACTGCGCAAGTTTTATCATTGATTTAGCACAGTTTTTTGGTTTTCTAAACCACAATTCAAAAGCGTTAAAGTTGACTAATACAGATAGTGCTTGCTTTAGCAGTGTTAATTTCAACTTTTATCCGGTTTGTAACAACGGCAAAGCCATCAATCAGTTTATATTTTTTGATGAATTCCATCCAAGTCAAGTCATACATGAGCGTGTAGGACGTACTTTGTTTACCGTTGTTCCTGCAATGTAGAGCAACACTTTACCTCAGCGTTCAACATCAAAAGCCCAATCTGCATCAGGTTGGGCTTTTTTATTGCTGTTAAAACTGTCCTTTGCAAGCGGCTAATAACGCCTGCATTTTTGCCAAGCCTAACTCTCGTGTCAGCTCAATATTGCGCAACGGAATATTTTCAGGATGCGGAAAAGTCTTTAACGCTTTGGCAATACTTTCTTCACGAATCAAATGCAGCATGGGATAAGGAGAACGATTGGTGTAATTTGCCGCATCGGTTTCAGCCGCCCCTTCAAAGCAATAATCAGGATGAAAACTAGCAAGTTGATACACCCCTTCATAGCCTTGCAGCTCTAATAGCTTATTTGCCAGCTCCAAATACTCCAAAAAAGCATCAAAATCATCGAAATTATTGGGATAAATCAGCAACGTCGTTTCAATAGCGTCATCACTATCTAAGCGCACGGCTTCATCAATCAACGTTTGCAAGTTTTCCTCTATTTTTTCGGCTTCATCAATACAATAATGCAGGGTATTTTTTTCCACCACCTCGCGAGCAAACGGGCAAATATTATGCTGAATAATCACATTTTTTAACCACGATTGTGTGTGCTGTTTAATCTGCTGCGTTGTCATTGGTATCTACTAAAAACTTACGATAATTAATGGAGATTTTTAACCCTGCAAATCGACCTGCCATGCGGATTAATTCGTGGCTGCTTTTGTCAAAAGTCAGTTTTACCACGCTTAAAGCACGATCTTCGTAACCTGCTTCTATGTCGTGAGTGTCTAATAAAAAGTTATAAATATAAATTTCTTGCTCGGCTTCGGTTTTAATTTCTATCGGCGTACCGAGTTGTGCAATCACTGTGGCTTTTTGCGGTAATTTTGCAGAAATTTTAGTAATGGAATCGGCATTAGCATGTAATTGCTTTTTTTCTTTGTCGATTGCGCCGCCCGCTAATGAGCGCAACGACACTTCTAAAAACTTGGGCGGGGCAATTTGCAAAAAAAGCGGTGAAAAATACCAACTACTGACCCGATTATCGCGATTAAAATCAATATCAAAGAAAAATGTTAAGCCGGGCGTAATCAATTTTTGCTGTGCATCCACTTTGCGAAAGGTATATCGCCAACGTGTGCCATTGCTAATTGTGCTAATACTGCTCGGTTGCAATTTTGAGAGCGAAACTAAATCCGAGTTATACAAAATGGGGTGATTAAAATGCAGGGCAAACACCTTGTCATCTTGCACAACAAAATATCTATCAAAATCACTTAGTTGCAAATACGTTTGATAAGCTCTAATCCAATAAATGCAGCCTGTTAAGCTGCTTATCAGTAGCAATATAATAAGAAACCGGAAAGTACGCGCGGTGCTGATTTTTTTCATGATTTTTGGCGGTAAATTAATAATTGAAAAAGTGCAGCAGGATTTTAAGTTTTCTATGCAGAAATGGCTAATGATAAATCTTACGGGCATAAAAAACCGCAAACTGTTGCCAGTTGCGGGTTTTATGAGAATCCATAACAGCAACTAAGTTTTGGTGTAAGCTTTAACCACTTGTTAATTTCCCACCTGTTCTATGATGTTACAATGATTCAAAAATAACGCCTATTTCTGCTTTTTAGTTTAAAAACAATCATTATGTTCAACACCCCACAGCTTCAAACTATCCTCAAAGATTCTGCTTATAAACTGACGCAATTTAGCGATGCGCAAATTCAAGCCTTAGAAAACAGTATTATTATCAAACAAGTACGCGATAAAGCCGCGCCTTATGTTGTTTGTTTGGTTCGTGGGAAAGAAATCAAACTAACGCCGGAAGAAGTTGTAAGGCAACTTTTTATTGATACATTAAACAAGCACTACGGTTATTCGCTCGACAGAATACAGTGCGAATATCCGGTTAAAACTGGCAGCAGTAGCAAACGTGCGGATATTGTGGTGTTTGATGCGGATAATCCGACACAACCCTATATTATTGTTGAGTTAAAGCAACCTAACGTTAAAGACGGGCAAGAACAATTAAAATCCTATTGTCGTTTTGAAGGTGCGCCGCTTGGTGTGTGGACAAATGGCGCAGATATTGAATTTTTCTTAAAAAATCAAAATGTAAAATCAAAAACGGTTCGTTTAGATGGTTTAAGCGGATTGCCAACTGCTAATCAAACTTTAGCCCAATATTTACACACGCCTTTTACGATTAAAGATTTAATTATCAATGACAAACTAGAGCGCAGAAGTTTAAAAGAAATCATCACGCAATTTGAAGATGTAGTTTTAGCCAATTCAGGCGCGGATAGTTTTGAAGAAATTTTTAAATTGATTTTCACAAAACTGTTTGATGAATTTCAAAGTGGCAGTGATAAAGACGAAATTAACGCGCTACTTAAACACGGTACACCGATAGAGGCAATTAACGGTAAAGATTTTCGCCCGTTGCAATTTAGAAGTACCAGTTTAGAAGAAGATGCTGAAAAACGCGAAGCTGAAAATAAAAAACATTTAGAAAAACTCTTTGCAGAAGCGCGAAAAAAATGGCGTGGTATTTTTCCGGCTGATGACAGTTTTAAATTAACTGCGTCTCATCTTTCGACTTGTGTTTCTTATTTGCAAGACATCAAATTATTCAATTCCAATTTAGAGGTAATTGATGATGCGTTTGAATACTTGGTGAATCAAGAATCAAAAGGCAATAAAGGGCAATATTTCACCCCGCGTTATGTGATTGATATGTGCGTGAAAATGATGAATCCACAAGCGCATGAAAGCATGATTGATACGGCGGCGGGTTCATGCGGTTTTCCAATGCACACGATTTTTCATGTTTGGCAAGGATTAGCTCCTGAAAATACCAATTTATTTACGACCGATAAACGCACTCCTGCGCAAATTGAATATGTGCAAAATAAAGTGTTTGGCATTGATTTTGATGCCCGTTCGGTGCGAGTTGGGCGAGCATTAAATTTAATTGCTGGCGATGGGCAAACCAATGTATTGCGCTTAAATACGCTGGATTACAAACGTTGGGATGAAACGGTTAAAGAGCAAAGCTGGATTAATATTTATAACGATGGTTTCGTAAAGCTGAACGATTTAGCCAAAAATAGCGAAAGTTATAAAGAATTTGAATTTGATGTATTAATGGCAAATCCGCCATTTGCGGGTGATATTACCGATGAAGGTATGTTAGCTCATTATCAGCTTGGTAAAAATACCGCAGGAAAAGCACAAAGCAAAGTTGGGCGAGATATTTTGTTTATTGAGCGAAATTTAGACTTTCTTAAATCAGGCGGCAGAATGGCTGTAGTATTGCCTCAAGGTCGTTTTAATAATTCCTCTGATAAATATTTGCGTGATTTTATTGCGCAGCATTGCCGGATTTTGGCGGTGGTGGGTTTGCATGGCAATGTGTTTAAGCCGCATACGGGCACGAAAACCAGCGTGTTATTTGTGCAAAAGTGGGATGCGGTGTTGTGTCCGCAAGTGGATGATTACCCGATATTTTTTGCCACGATGCAAGAGCCGAGCAAGGATAATTCGGGCGATAAGATTTATGTGACGAATGCGGATGGTTCGCCCGTTTTAGATAGTCACGAGCATTTGATTGTGAAGCATGATTTGTTTAATCACGATGGTTTGACGCAGGATGGAATTGCGGAAGCGTTTATTGAGTTTGCAAAAAAGGAAAAATTAAGTTTTTTTGATTTAGACCTTCCAGGTTTTAAAAACCTGGAAGGTCTTTATGCCGCGCCGTTTAATGAAATGAAATATCGGGCGTTGTTGGAAAAGTTAGAAATTAGCGAAGTAATGCTAACATCGCTTAATGATGATAAAAGATTTGATGCAGAATTTTATGATAAACAGTCCGAAAATATAAAAGTTCAACTTACAAAAAAAGGCTTTACACTTTTAGGTGATTTAGCAAAAAGTATTACAGATATGGGAGCTTTTTCATTATATCGCTCAGAATATTTTGTTGAAAAAGGAGTTCCTTTTCTTCGCGTAAATAATGTAAAAAATAATTTTCTTGACCTCTCTGATGTGATTTTTATTTCAAATGAATATCATAATATTTTAAAAAAATCTCAGGTTAGATATAAAGATGTTTTATTAACAACAAAAGCAATAATTGGAATGTCTTGTACTGTTGAAAAGGATGTTAAAGAATGCAATATGTCACAAAATCTTGTAAGAATAGTTGTAAATGAAAAAATAATAAATCCATTTTTTCTATCTACATTTTTAAATTCAAAATATGGTAAAACTCAAACAGTTAAATCTGCTACTGGTAATGTTCAGCTATATTTGAATTTCGAGAAGATAAAAGCAATCAAAATACCTAAAGTTAGTGCAGAATTACAAAACAGTATTCAAAAACTAATTGAAGAATCAGAAGATAAACGCAAAGACTCTAAAAATAATTACGCTCAAGCCGAAAACTTATTATTCAACGCGCTAGACATGGCGGATTTTTCACCCAGCACTGAAAACGTCAATATCAAATCATTCAAAGATTCATTTCTTACAACGGGTCGCTTAGATGCGGAATATTACCAGCCGAAATATGACGAGATTCTATTTTCTTTAAAAACTAATAACTTTGACAGTTTAAAAAATTTAGCTCAAATACAAAAAGGTGTACAAGCGCGTTCTGAGGAAAAAAGCAGTGGTTTTCTTTACGCCAGCATTAAAGATTGTAATAACTACTCAATAAACACAACAGAAAGAACAAATGAAAAAACTGTTCTTGTCGAGCCAAATTCACTTGTATTCGCAATTACTGGAGCAACGATAGGAAAAGTTGCAATCAATAACACTAATGAACCTGTTGCAATAAGTGGCGATTTAATTGGAATTAAGCCAAAAGCAATATCACCTTTTTATCTTTTAGTTGTCTTATCAAGCCCATTAATTCAAGAGTTTTGCAAAAAAGATATTACAGGAGCAACAAATGGTCATTTATCAATTCAAGAATTTTCAAATTATCCAATTCCGCTAGTTGATTCTGAAATTCAAACCAAAATTGCCAGCTTAATCCAACAAAGTTTTTCTTTAAAAGCAACAAGCGAAAATTTATTAGAAACTGCCAAACGCGCGGTGGAAATCGCCATTGAAACGGATGAACAAACCGCAATGGCTTTTATTAATTCGCACACGGGAGAATAACGGATTTCAAAGTCACGACTTTGAAATCCTCGCTGAAAATTTTCAAGACGACTGGTCATCTTCAAAAATTTTGTAAGTTCTACCATGCTATCAAGGTGATTCAAACGAATGAAATTGCCAATCGGCAAGTGATTATCTACTTTTTGTCGGGTTAGGCTTGGTTTAAACTGGGTTATCTTATGCGGATAAATGACTCGTTAGCATCTTGATAAAAAATCTCAAGAGCCTCCACTTTGTTTCTTAGGATTAATTGGATTTGTCGGTTAGAGCAGTTGCCTTTCTTAATCCACACAACTTTAGGCGATAAATTTTCATCAAATAACAATTTCATGCGCTAATAACCCTTGAATGCCTTTCTCGGTCAGCAGCATAAGCAAAACACGCGCGAATATCCTCTTTAGTTAAATAATCATAATCTTCTAAAACCTCTATCTCGGTCATGCCAGCGGCAAAACAATCAAGAATATCATCAACGGTAATTCTTAAGCCGCGTATGCACGGCTTGCCACTACGCTTTCCCTGTTCAATCGTGATAATGTCGCGGTAATCAATGCTTGTTTCTGTCATGGTTTTATACTCCTTTGAGCTTTTCGCTTTATTTGGCTAGGCTTGGTTTAAACTGGTTTAAGCACTGAGTTGTAAGCGTTGAACAGGGTAGCGCGGCTTTTGCCTTGCTTGCCACAAATCATAATCCGCTTGCATGTGTAACCAACTCTCAGCACTTCCCCCCAAAGCATCCGCAATGCGCAACGCCATGTCGGGCGATATTGCTGCCTTTCCATTCAATACACGCGACAACGCCGCGCGGGTTACGCCTATTTGTTTGGCAAAATCGGTGACTGTCAGCGTGGAATTATCAAAAACGCCATCTTTTAAAACTTCGCCAGGATGTGGCGGGTTATGTTGAATCATGGTTAAGCCTCCTTAGTGATAATCTTGATAATCAACTAGCATGGCGTTGTTATCCTCAAAAGTGAACGTAAGCCGCCAGTTTTTGTCTACCCATACCGCCCAATAATTAACCAAGTTACCTTTTAACGGATGCAACCGCCAGTTGGGTAAATCCATATCGGTGGCATTTTGAGCGGCGTTAAGTTTTGCAAGCTGTAAACGTAAGCGCGTAGCGTGCTGGGCTTGTATTCCCACCTTGCTACCCGTTTCAAAGAATGCCTTTAAGCCTTTGTGTTGAAAAGTTTTAATCATAATTTCAGTGTATAGCGTGGCTTTTCACTTGTCAAAAAAAAGCCCTTGCCACTTTCGTGAGCAAAGGCTTGTTAATCATAATTATGGCGCGGTGTTGGGTTACATTTGTTTAGGTTGATTCTTTTGCCGGTGCGATTACAACCTGCGTTTTTAGGTTGTCCAAATAATCCGCCCACGCCTGCATCATTTTGTGGCGTTCTGCTAAATGTGACGTGCGATTGTAGGCGCGTCCGTTGGGGTCGCGTACTGAGTGCGCTAATTGGTGTTCGATAAAGTCGGGGCGAAAATATTTACCGCCTTTTTTGTGAACAAGCACATACATGCCTTTCTAACTCGGCTTAAGCTTGTAATCCTTGTCGGGGTTGGGTTTAGCGTTTCTTATGGCGGTATCTATTAGGGACATAGGGGGTATAAGTTTTTGAGGTGCCAATGTACCCCCGTTTATACCCCTTGATTTGCTTGATTGTCAACGAACCTTATTGAATTTCATTGAACATAAAAAAACCCGCTAACCGTTGCCAGTTGCGGGTTTTATGAATCTTGTTGAACTCTACTGAACCGCCTAATGGTGGCGATGGGTGGAATCGAACCACCAACCTCGGGGTTATGAATCCCGCGCTCTAACCGATTGAGCTACATTGCCTTATAGGATGGGTCTGTAAAAGAGCGGGCATTATAGATGTTCAACTTCACTTTGTCAAACATTAAATCTAAAATGCACGACATCACCATCTTTTACCAGATACTCTTTTCCTTCTAAACGCCATTTTCCTGCATCTTTTGCGCCTTGCTCGCCTTTATTATCAATAAAATCTTGATAAGAAATAATTTCAGCACGAATAAAGCCGCGTTCAAAATCGGTATGAATAACACCTGCGGCTTGTGGCGCAGTCGCTCCATTAGGAATTGTCCACGCTCTAACTTCTTTAACGCCTGCGGTAAAATAGGTTGATAAATTCAATAACTTATACGCAGCCCGCACCACGCGATTTAAACCCGGCTCAGTCAATCCTAAATCATCCATAAACTCTTGCCGCTCATCATCGTCCAATTGCACAATTTCAGCTTCAATCGCAGCACACACCGGCACAACACTTGCGCCTTCCTTTGTTGCAAACTCTATCACCTGATCCAATAACGGATTATTTTCAAATCCATCATCTTGTACATTCGCAACATACAGGGTCGGCTTAATTGTAATCAAACATAACTCTTTGATTAACTTAACTTCATCTTCAGACAAGCCCAAAGTCCGCACCGGCTCGGCTTTATCCAAATGCACCGCAACTTTTTCAAGCACCAGCTTTCTAGCCAACTCATCTTTATTGCCCGATTTAGACATTTTTGCCGCTTTCTGCAACGCCCGCTCCACCGAAGCCATATCTGCTAATGCCAATTCAGTGTTAATCACTTCAATATCATCCAAAGGATGAACTTTGCCAGCCACATGAATCACATTATTGTCTTCAAAACAACGTACCACATGCACAATCGCATCGGTTTCACGAATATTGCCCAAAAACTGATTGCCCAAGCCCTCGCCTTTTGAAGCACCCGCCACCAATCCTGCAATATCCACAAACTCAATCGTAGTCGGCAAAATCCGCTCAGGCTTCACAATTTTTGCCAATTCATCCATCCGCAAATCAGGCACAGGCACTACGCCCACATTGGGGTCTATCGTGCAAAAAGGATAATTCTCAGCCGCAATTTTTGCTTTAGTAAGTGCATTAAACAAAGTTGATTTACCCACGTTTGGTAAGCCAACAATTCCACAATGAAGTGCCATAAGGGTCTCTATAGTCTCAGTTTTTAAAAAATTTAATAACGCAGTTAAGTGCTTGTGCTTAAATATTCGTTTTAGATAGGTATACTTGCAGATTCTTAATGAATTTAAGATGCCAGCCATCTAAAAGTTTTTAGCCGCACCTTGCATAAAACATCAAAAGTTAAGATTGATTATACAATACTTACCACTTGAAGTAGGAAAAACACTCGCAATCGCAGCCATCTCGACTTTTAACACCAAAACTAACAAACAACTTAAGAAAAACCTCTAAAAATAACCATTTTGCTATAATACCCTCTCTTAAATAGGGAATAATTTCTCTCTAATGGTTAATTACAAAGCTTATTTAGGTCAAAAATCTAATAAGACTTAATGGAAATGTATCAATGAGTTCTAACATACAAAACACAGAATCAAATTTTCTATTTAAAGGACAAAAGCAAGAATTTTTGGATTGGCTGGAATCTTTAAGAATTTCAAAATATTGGTTAGATACGATGACGCACGAGGAAAGCTATGCGTTGTGTAAAGAAATTAACCAAGTATTAAAAAAATTTAAAGAACTTGAGTTAGTTGAAAAAGAAAAATTGTTTTCTTTAATTGAAATCAATTCTTCTTTGCAAGAAATTTATGAAAAACTACACATAAGCTATTTAAACAGCAAAATTCCATTGCATAAAAATCAACAAAAAACTGTTGATCTTATTATTGATACTTATATGGAAGTGGCTCGTGCTTATTATGGAATCATGCTGACTAATAAAATAGCAGAAGAGCAACTTTCTGAGCAGTTTTTGGGGTTAACTGCGTGTAAAGGATTGCAAGGACTCGGTATCGTTTTTTTAACAGCAGCAGAAAAATATACTAATCCACCTAAAGGATTTTGGTTATTATGTTATCAACTCTTTAAGTTATCTGACGAATATAAACTATTAGACAATAAAATAAAAATTGATAATAGTATTTATTCTGTCGCTGTATTATTTAAACAACTTATTGTATTTTATATTATTGATAAAAACCAACTATCCGCTAAAGAAAATAGCGATATTTTTCAAGTATTGTTACGCGGGATTAATTATATTCAAAGTTATGCTTTAGCAATTATTGATATGAATTTTGACAGTGAAGTTTTTGGATTTTGTTTGCAGCATGATGAAGCACCTACAACTCAAATAACTGACGACTTAGAATCTCCTGAATTTGTAAAATATATAGAAAAATATGAAGTTATCAAAATCATACAGTTTCTATTGCGGGAAGCAAAAGAGCCTTCAGAACGAAATTTAGTTAGTCCTGATGTTTTTTCGCGGATTCTTACCACATTAGAGCATCAAAAACACAAGCGGCAACGGCGGATTAGCAAACAATATAATTGCAGCGCGGTTGTTGGAATTATTAGTTTAATTGAGTTTTTACAAGATAAAGAAGGAAAAAAAGAGGCGACTACGCCTGTTAAAAAAGTCAACGAACCAACCGATGATTTTGAGAGTTTTCAATTAATATTAGATTGGGATTGTGAAAAGGAATTGAATGATGATAACTACATGGTTGAAAATTTACATATTGTAGATAGCAGCATGAATGGTTATGGTGTGTCTTGGGAAGGAACTTCTGTTGGAAAATTACAAATAGGTGAAGTCATAGGGGTTATTCCAGACTTTAATTCAACTGCAAAAAAAATTGAAGTTGGTTTAATTAGGCGAATTAAAATTATTGATAATCATGTGATATTTGGCATTCAATTAATTGGTTTAGAATCCACTTTGATTTATATTGAGCGCGAAAATAAAAAAACAGAAAATGAATGGGTTATTTTTTTATTTGGCTCTCCTAATTATGATGTCGGAATTTTAGTTCATAAAGATCGTGATTACCAAATGGGCGAGAATATTTTTGTGTTGACTAATGGTAAGAGAATTCCTTGTCAATTAGGGGAAGTATTAAATTCAACCCCTTTAGTGGAACATATTACATTGTGTTATTAGGTGGTTAATGTTTTTTTGTAGGTGCGACAAATTCCCATTGTTCGAATAAATTCGAACCTACAGATGCTTTATTACATGACTAAAGTTGCTTAAACGATTATCGGAGTCAAAAATCGTGATTTTTGACTCATTTTATTTGCTGCACTGCTCTAAATTTTTTCAAGACGACCAGTCGTCTTAAAAATTTTTGCAGCAACTTCTGTTTGAAACCTTTTTTGTACCGTGCGTAACATCCGCTACTTATTTTTGAAACTTGCCATAACGTAATAACAAAGTCGGTAACAGTAATAAATTCAACACAGTCGACGAAGCTAAACCGCCAATAATAATCGCCGCCATTGGCCCCATAATTTCTCGTCCGGGATTGTCACTATTAAACGCAATCGGAAACATTGCCAATGCAGTGACTAACGCCGTCATCAAAATAGACGGCAACCGCTCCTGCGCCCCCTGAATTGCCGTCGCCATATTCCAGCTTTTGCCTTCAATTTCCACCAAATGCTGATAATGCGACAACAACATAATGCTATTGCGCACGGTGATTCCAAACAGCGTCACGAATCCCACCACCGAACCCACCGATAATGTCGCTCCGGTGAGCAATACCGCCGCCACGCCACCGACCAAAGCAAACGGCAAATTCACCAAGGTCAGCAACATATTTCGCAATGAGCCAATCGCCAAATAAATAAAAATCAACACGCCCGCGCCGGCCAGCAGCGAATGCAAAATCAAATCGAGCCGCGCTTGCGCTTGTTCAACCGCTGCGCCTGTGAACTCAGGATAACTATCCGCAGAAAACGGCACTTCTTTGAAAACGCGCTGTTTTAATTCGCGCATAAACTCATCCAAATCACGTTTTTCCACATTCGCAGTCACAGTTTGTTTACGTTGCGCCCCTTGATGCAAAATATTGTAACGACCTTCCGTATGGCGAATATCTGCCAATTGCTCCAATTTAATTAAGTTTCCGTCTTCCGTGCGAATTAATAACTCACCCAGCGCGTCCGGTTGTCGTTTCAATTCAGGACTCAACGTTACCGCCACATCGTATAAACGATTGCCGTGCAGATTTTTTCCCACAATTTTCCCAGCGTAAGCGGTTTGCAAAGTGTTGATAACTTGCTCAGGTCGCACGCCCCAGAAATTGAGCTGTTCAAGATTCAACGCGACATCTAACACCGGAGTAGCGGGGGGAGAACGGAGTTGCACATCGGTCGCGCCAGTCATGTCATTGAGAATATCGGCAATTGCTTGCGCTTTGCTATCTAACTGATTCAAATCATTGCCATAAATATTAATCACCACAGCTGCGGTGTAGCCCGAAATCGTTTCATCCACGCGCTCAATTAAAAAAGTATTCGCCTCAAACAAAATCCCTGGAAACTTGCCTAAAATCGCGCGTAATTGTTGCAAAATCTGTTGCTGTTGCTTGCCAGAACTGGGTTTTAGGCGGATTTCGTATTCGCTGTAATGGCTGCCATAAGTATCCGCGCCCCGTTCTGCGCGTCCTGCCCATTGCGAAACTGATTCTACGCCGGCGATTTTTTTAAATTGCGCGGTTAAATGGCTGCCGATGCGCAAGGATTCTGCCAATGAGGTGCCGGGAATGCTGGTGGTGTGGACGATGTAATGACCTTCGCGCAGTTCGGGTAAAAATTTGCTGTCCAAGGTGAAAAAGGCGGATAAACCCGCGACACAAATGACAATGCTGAATGTCATCACCAAAATAAAATGTCGCGATACGAAGGTTAATAAGCGTTGATAAATAGGTTTCAGCCAGCGAATTAAGGGCGGGTCTTGCGAATCTAGGACTGCCAGTCCTTTAAAGGACTGGCAGTCCTGCTTACCTTTCCCCAGCAACACATAACACAACGCCGGAGTCAGTGTCAGAGCAACAAGCAGCGACATCAAAATCGCCAAAATATACGAAAAACCCAACGGTGAAAATAATCGCCCCGCCACGCCGCCTAAGGTTAATAACGGCACAAACACCAAAGCGACAATAAAACTCGCATAAACCACCGAGCTGCGCACTTCCATTGAAGCATCGAAAACCACACTCGCAATTGCACGCGGCATTTCTAAAAATTGATTTTCTCGCAAACGCCGAAATATATTTTCCGTATCAATAATTGCATCGTCCACCACTTCACCCAGCGCAATCGCTAAACCGCCCAAAACCATGATATTTAAGTTAATTCCGCTTTCTAATAACACAATCACCGCCGTCATTAACGACAATGGAATCGCCACCGCAGAAATAAATGCGGTGCGAAAGTTGAACAAAAACAGATACAAAATAATCATCACAAATAAGCCGCCCATCAATAAATGACTGGAAAGATTGCTGACTGAAGTTTCGATATAATCCGCTGGACGAAATAAATGTGAATAAAAATCAATATCTTGCTTTTTAAACAGCGGGTTAAATTCGGCTAACGTTTGTTCTGCTGCTTTTGATACTGACAAGGTATTCGCGCCATATTGCCCAATCACCATCAGCACAATCCCTTGTTTGCCCATGATTTGCGCCGCGCCAATCGGCGGTTCGGGCGCGTAAGCAATATGTGCCACATCGCCTAAAGTAATATTTTGCCCGTGCGCACGTTTCACGATAATGGTTTGCAACTGTTCCGGCGTGGAAGGTTGCCCAGTTGTTGTTAGGGTAAAGCGTTGATTGCTGTTTTCGACAAAACCGCTGCCTTGAATATCACCTGCTTGCGCTGCTGCGTTCACCACATCATCTACTGATAAATCAAAGCGTTGCAATTGCTGCGGATTGATTTGTACTTGCAATTGCTGCACGTCACCGCCAAACACATTCACATCCGCCACGCCCGGCACAGCCAATAAACGCGGCACGAGCGTCCAATCCACCAAGCTGCGCAATTCCATTAAACTTTTGCTGTCAGAACTTAAACCCAGCGTTAAAACCGTTGCCGAAGAGGAAGACATTGGCAACGGTACCGGCGAAGCTGCCACGCCAGCAGGTAATTGTGTCGCGAGGCTGGCAAGCCGTTCACTGACCAGTTGCCGATTGCGATAAACGTCGCTGTGTTCGTCGAAAATCACCGTAACAATGGATAAACCTTGAATAGATTCGGAGCGAATGGTTTTTAAACCAATTACGCCGCTTAATTGCGCTTCGATTTTGTGCGTGACTAAAATTTCCACTTGTTCGGCAGAAAGCCCGCTCGCTTCCGTTTGAATGATGACTTGTTTGGGCGAAAATTCGGGGAAAATATCTAAGCCGGCGGTGGAAAAACGATAGCTGCCGTAGCAAAGCAGGAGTAAAGCGAGGGCGATGACTACGCCGTAAAAGCGGATGGAAAAGCGAACTAGGAGCGAAAGCATGGATTTTTTTGATGGTCGAAAAAACGCTATATTCTACCTGAGTCAGCAAAATCGGCGTGGATGTTGTGGTCGGGTGAAATTTTTTAAGACGACCGGTCATCTGGAAAAAATTTGCCGTAAAACTATTACCCGTAGAATGCAGCTAACGTAACGAAGCGTATCGCAGCGCGATGTTTTTTGTATTTTTAATACAGACAAAATACGTTTATTTGTCATTTATGATTGCAATCATAAAATATATTACTATAATGTAATTTAACTTAAATGCGATTCATTAAAATAACGGAGCAAATCATGAGTGCAAACAACGAAATTAGTCCTATTGAAATAGGTAACTTTATTGGTCAAATCAGAGAGCAAGCTGGAATGAAGCAGGCTGAATTAGCAAAAAAAATCACATGGAGTCCTGCAATGCTTTCGCGTATCGAGTTAGGCGACCGTTCATTATCGCCTGATGAGTTACAAATCATTGTAGAAGCGATTAATACACCAGAAGCCTTACGTTTATCAGAAGTATTACAACGGCAATGGTTAGTTTTACCTAGACCACCGTTAAATCATCCAGACCAAGAAATACTTTGGGAGGCTGAGAAAACAGCACAAGAACTCGTTGAATTATCTGAACAACCGGACACTAAACAAGCATTTCAAAAGCGTTTGCAAAAATATATAGACGACATCAAAAGCAATACTGCGTGTTTACTAAAGCAAGAGCATCAAATCGCTTTTATTGGTGAAGTTGGTATTGGTAAATCAACCGCAATTTGCAAATTGGCTAATTTAACCATTCCTAATTCTAGCGGTAATTTTGATACTGTTTTACAAACTGGTTCGGGCTATATCACTGTTTGTGAAGTCCATTTGCTAACAGGCGCGGAATATGAAATCAGAATTGAGCCATGTACAGAAGATGAAATTCGCAATCATGTCCACGACTTTGTAGGAGTTTTATTAAAATCAGATGAATCTCAGGGCATTTCTAAAGAGATAGGTCGTGCATTACGAAATATGTCTAGTTTAACCAGTCGTGAAGAAGAAATTGATGGTAAAAAAATTCGTATCGATAAAGCAAAAGAATTGGCGCAAAAAATTACTGAAGAGCGTGATTTAGTTATCGAAATTATGTCCCGTATGGAACTGCCTAAAAGGGATAGTAGAAGTATTGCCTATCACAGCAGCACAGGTAAGCCTCCCTTAAAATGGCTGAAGGACACATTTGAAGCTATTAATAACGGTCGTCATCCTGATTTCACTCTGCCTAAACGTATCGAAGTTGTAGTAAGGGATGCTTTGTTGGAGCATGAAGAATGTTGGGTGCGCGTTATTGACACTAAAGGTATTGATCCCAAAGAAACAGCCGCTAGAGCCGACTTAGAAAATCATTTGTATGATTTGCATACAATTACCGTTTTATGTTCTGGTTTTTATAATGCTCCAGCAACAAATTTATATCAGTTATTGGAAAGAGCGAAAGATGTTGGTATTCAAGTTCAAGATTTAGAACTTAACTCGTCTTTACTTGTATTGCCACAAAGAGGTCAGGCATTAAAAGAAAGATATGACTCAGGTGAAGATGTTGAATCTGATAAAGAAGGTTGTGAATTAAAAAAAATAACTGTGGAAGATGCTTTGCAACCTTTAGGTTTCAAACAATTCCCAATTCACTTCTTTGATTCTTATCAAGATGACGTAACAGAATTGAAAGACTTCCTTGGAGAACGTTTAACGGCTGTGCGTGATTCATTTCGGCACAGACTAGATAGTACGATTGAGGATAGTAAAAGTTTATTGGCAAATCAGGGGCAAGAACAAGTTCGAGCTGTCATTCGTAATGCAGAAAAACTAATCGAAAACTGGTTAAAAGAGCATGAAGCGTTAGCTCCTGTCTATATTAATGTCCATGATGACTTATTGAGAGTAATGAATGGAACACACGCAAGAACAATTAGAGCAAGTGTTTGGCGCAAAGGAGATTGGTACAACTTAAATTATTGTTATCACTTAGGTTATGGTTCACGCCTACTTGCCAATAGGCAACTTGAACAAAACATCTCCTATTTTAAAGACTTCTGTAATACATTAAGTAATAACCCTGAATATTCAGATGCTCAGAATTTTATCCGTCAAGCTGAAAATACACTTTTCTCTGCTTTTCAAAGTTTGCTTACCAAAGCTGATTCTACAGGCAAAACTTATTTTAGTAGCGAGTTAGCATCAGAGAATGCTATGCAGTTGTGGAATCAATGTTGGGCTGAATACGGTACGGGTTATAGAAACCGCATTGTCGGACATAATAGAGATTGGTTTAACGAAGAAACAACTAAAAAATTGGAACAAGACATTCGCTCTCTTATTGGAAAAGAATGGGAAGCGGCTCTCAACAAAGTTCGTGAACTAATGGAAACGGAATAGCAAGTAGCCCGCATGAAATAAAATGAAATGCGGGAAAAACGCGATAAAACAAAACCGCCCTTGAGGAAACTTAAGGGCGGTTTTTTGTTACACTGGCAAATGAACTTGAATTAAAGAAAAAAGCCGATGAAAATTTTAGGTGACATATCGGCGATTGAAACCATTGCACAAGGAACTGGTATTCGTGAGTTAGCCTTGTTGCGGCAACGTTATGGACTAGGGAATTGGTACAAAAGAAAAGGCGTTGCAGTTGTAGAATTACCCAGTGTTGAACGGCAAATGGCTGAAATACACTGGTACGAAGCGCACGGTATCGGCAAAGTGAAAATGAAAGTAAAGAGGTGGTTATGAAATTTGTTGTTTGCTTAAAAACAGAAGAGATGGGGGATTTTTCCTGCGATGATTTAACGCTCGGACGACTTTATGAAGTGCTTGAAGTCGAGGATTCTCACGGAATGCTACGGCTGATTGATGATTCAGGCGAGGACTATCTTTACCCTGGCGATTATTTTGAAACAGTAGAAATTCCTCTGCGGGCAACTCAGAGAGTGCATAACGTGGTGCTGCATTACGCTTAATTGATGCTACAGAGATATTCTTGAAAAACAAAACCGCCCTTGAGGAAACTTAAGGGCGGTTTTTTGTTGCCTGCAAAAATGCAAGGTTTGTTAAAATACGCTAAACACTTTAGGAGAACGCCATGAGCCTTGCCAACCCGACTTTAGAAGATATTTGGAAACTGTTTCAAGAAACAGACAGAAAATTTCTGCAAATGCAGGAAGAAAGTAAAAAACTCGATGAAAAACTGACCGAAAAAATTAATAAAGTCAGCACGGATTTAGGTCGTTTAGGCAATAAACTCGGCGATTTTATTGAGGAAATGCTTTATCCAGCCGCTGTACGCTTGTTTAAAGATCGCGGTATTGAAGTTCACGAAGTACACCGTAATGTATCTGCACATCGCAATGGTGAAGGCATTGAGGTGGATTTATTAGTCATCAATGATACAGTTGCCGTAGCCATTGAATGTAAAAGTACACTCGGCATTGATGATGTAAATGAACACTTAGAACGTTTGGATAAATTAAAACGAGTTCTGCCAAGCAACGCTAATAAACAAGTGATGGGAGCTGTGACTGGCATGATTATTCCTGATAATGTTGCTCAATACGCCTACAAAAAAGGCTTGTTTGTGATTGGACAAACAGGCGATCAATTGGTTGTGCGAAATGATGCAAAATTTAAAGCGAAAATTTGGTAGGTCTTATCTGCAAATCCATAAAACAAAGCCGCCCTTGAGGAAACTTAAGGGCGGTTTTTTATGGCATTATTTGAATCAAAATTTTTTAAGACGACTGGTCGTCTTAAAAAAATTTGTAGAATATCTAACGCGCTATGACTGCCAGTCCTTTGAAGGACTGGCAGTCATGTTTTTAAATTCGCTTTAAATCTGACTTAATCCGCAGGCAAACTTAAATGCTTTTCCGCAAAGTACAGCAACCCATCATTACTTTCTATTCGCAGTGCCTGCAAACGCTGCCCAAAACACACCGGACTTTGGCATTCGCCCGTTTTTGGGGCAAAAATAAAACCGTGCATTGAACAACGCAAATACTTTCCAGTTTCATCAAACACCGCATCTTCTTCGCAATTTAACGGTCTGTGCATGTGCATACAATGATTAACGTAAGCATACACTTCGCCTTCAAATGCAAAAATAAGCGCGGAAGTCGGCTTATTTTTCAACAGAATAGGTCGAATTAAAAAGCTGACTTTATCCAATTCCGCGCGGGTGCAAATAGGTTTTTGGAGTGGTTTTGCCATCATGTCTCCTCAATTTTTCAATCACAATACGAACTAACTCCAGTATTGCGCTAAGGTTTTTAGCCATGTTGCTAATCGTTCTGGGGTAAGGTCTTTTTGATTTTCTTGATCTAAAGCGAGTCCTAAAAAACGATCGGCAACAACGGATTTAGAGGCTTTAAAATTGTATCCTTCCGTTGACCAATCGCCGACAACGGTTGCGCCACAGTCTTGAAATTGTTGATACAAATAAAAAACGGCATCAATAAATTCATTCGGATAGCTTTTTTGATTGCCTAAACCATAAATAGCCACTGTTTTTCCAGAAAAGTCGTGACCTACCATTTTTGGCAAAAACTCCTCCCAGCTTTCAGTCGCATTGCCTGTTGATAAGCCCGGCAAAAGTCCTTCACCATAAGTGGGCGTGCCTAAAATCAAAAAATCGTAGGCTTGCAAATCAGCGACACTGGCAGTGCGTACGTTTACAGGTTTTGCCGCCACAGCCGAGCCTAATGCGGTAGAAATGTCTTTCGCAATCCGGCGCGTATTGCCAGTATCTGTTCCAAAAAATATACCTACTTTAGCCATGCTATTCTCCTTAAATAAAATAATGAAAATATCAAGCAATACTCATGCCTTTATGAATCGTGTGGGAATAATGCAAAATTGAACAAAGACTAACAGAAAAGCAATGTGGATTTAACCACGCCAGCCGATTTCAAATGAATCGTGGAATGTAGTCAAAACGACAAAAGGAAAGAAAGGTGTGTTTACGAAGGGAATTTGAAACTGGTAGTTGTTAGAAAACTGCCAGTTTAGATGTTTATCAGACAACCTTTTAAGCAAGAAAGCTTAAAGAGGTTGCCTGTTTTTTTAGACTGACTCTTTATTGTTTTGCTGGCGCAGGTAAGGCAACACTCACATCGGCACTGGCTTGCAAGCTATTTATCACCGCTTCAAACAAAGCATCACCAACTGCTTTTGCAAGATTTTTTTCTGCCAATTGTTTTTGTTTTTTATCGCTTTCACTCATCACGCCTTCTGTGACTTTGTTTAAGCTCACTACAACTTGCTCACCATTGGGCATTGCAACGGTCAAAACAGTCGGTTTGCCAGCCACAGGTTTTGCGGCTTTAAAGACCGCTTGATTGACTTGCGGAGGTACTTGCGTACCGTTACGAGTGAGTTGTGCAACAGTAGTTGCAACTAATTTGTGTTCAGCCGCTAATGCTGCTAGTTTTTTACCTGCTAACAATTGTTTTTTCAGTTCACCCGCTAATTTAACCGCTTCTTTCTGAGCTTTTTCCGTTAATAATGCACCGACAATCATCGGTTGAACTTCTTTTAAATCACGCGTTGCAGCTGGATGATGTTCTTTCATCCGCAATACCACAACTTTATCCGTGCCTAATTCCACAGGTTCGCTGTTATTGCCTTTTAAAACTTCTTCAGAAAATGCCGCGCTACGAATTGCTGCTTCTTTGGCAACACCATCGCCTGCATCTTTAGTGAACAATTCGGTTTTTTCAATTTGCACGCCTAACGATTCTGCAACCGCTGTTAAGCTATCAGGGTTTTGATAACTGACTTCTGCGAGTTTGTCATTTAACGCATAAAAATTCGCTTCAGCTTCTTTGCGTTGATAGGCTTTTGTGACTTCTGCTTTTACCGTTTCAAACGATTTCACAACCGCTGGCACTAATTCAGTGACTTTGATTAAATGATAACCATAAGCGGATTTCACAGGTTTTGAAACTTCATTCAGTTGCAACTTAGCGGCAACTTCTTCAAAGTTTTTCTCCATCACGCCTTTTTCAAATAAACCCAAATCGCCACCTTTTGCAGCCGTTGCTTTATCTTCTGAAACCTCTGCCGCTAATGCTTCAAACGATTTGGTTTTTAACGCTTCTTGCGCAGCTTCTGCTTTTTTCAACACGGCTTTTTCATCCGCGCCTTTGGTAAAAGCAAATAAAATATGGCTGACTTTGCGGCGTTCTTTCGAGCTATAAAGCTGTTTTTGCTCTTCATAAAATGCTTTGAGCTGTGGCTCAGCGACAGGAACTTCTTTTGCCAAATTATCCAATGACAAAGTAACAAATTCGATGGATATTTTTTCAGGTGACTGATATTGGTTTTGGTGTTGTAGGTAATAAGCTTTGATTTCAGCTTCTGTCGGCTGATTAGCGGTGGGAGTCACAGCAACGGTTGTGTATTCTATGTCGCGCTGTTGATTTTGAATTTTAAAGAAATGTTCAATGTCATATTGCGTAGCAAAACTGCTTTCTGTAACGCTGCGCTGGTATTGCTCCATCACTTCGCTTTTTTTAATCCGATTTACAAACTCAGCGGATGACAGATGTTGAGAGGATAATAAGCTTTGATATTGGGCTTTATCAAACTTTCCATCCTTTTTAAAATAATCCAATCCTTGAATCAATTCGCGGGTGTTTTTATCTGTTGCAACAAGGTTTTCTTTTTGAACGTGTTGCAATAACACCTCATCTTTTATTAACTTGTCTAAAGCCTGCTTTTTTAAAATGGTTTCGTCAATATTCATGCCTTGAAATTGCTGGCTATATTGCTGATAAGCTTTGTTGACATCGTTTTGAAAAAACTCTTTGTTATTAACAGATGCCACAGCTTTTTCTGAGCCACCGCCAAGATAATTTTCAATGCCCCATAGTGAAAAAGGAACACCAATGACCAAAACAAGCAACCATGAAAAGGCTCTTGAACTTTCTCTAATTTTCGTCAACATATATAGATGCCTTAGACCTTAAAAAATAGACATAGCCCAACGTGCAGGCTGTAAAAACAGACAAAAAAAAACCCCGAACCAAAAGATCCGGGGTTTTTTAAGTTTGGCGGAGTGGACGGGACTCGAACCCGCGACCCCCGGCGTGACAGGCCGGTATTCTAACCAACTGAACTACCACTCCTTAATCTGGTGGGTGCTGAGGGGTTCGAACCCCCGACCCTCGCCTTGTAAGGGCGATGCTCTCCCAACTGAGCTAAGCACCCGACTAAAGAAATGCTAGTTTACAGCATCTTTTAAAGTTTTACCAGCTTTAAATGAAGGAATCTTTGCAGCTTTGATAATAATCTCATCTCCAGTCTGTGGATTACGACCTTTTCGCTCTGCTCTTTCCTTTACAGAAAACGTTCCAAACCCAACCAGGGCAACGGATTCACCATTACCTAGCGCAGTTTTTACCGCATCAAGAAAACCATCTAAAGCTTTTCCTGCATCTGATTTTGTTAGTTCAGAAGCGGCAGCAATTGCGTCTATTAGTTCCGATTTATTCATTATATTCCCCTTAGGTAGTTTGTTTATTGTAACATTCTGTAAAAAGCATCTTAAATTCCCCACGCTAAGCCTAGTGTAACGCTAAGAACCTGAGCTATTTATATCAATGCCCTTATGGGGTGTCAAGCTTTTAAACCGCTACAAGGCTTGTCTTTTAAGGTTTTGCTCGTTTTTTATCTAGCTTTTATGACAACATTTATAACGAATATCACATTGGGGTTATTTACAATTTCAAGATTGATTTTTATTCGATTTAAAAAAGAGTTACATCCTACAGATAATCTTTATTTCCGTTTGTTGAATAGGAAATTACCTTTTTTATAAAAAGGAATTTATGATAAAAAATTTGCAAGTAAGCTTTATTTATACAATGCGCATCCCAAAATCTGATAAATCCTCATTCTGACAACAAGCTTCAGTCTTTACTCAAAACACCATTTAATAAGTACAATGACAATTGACAGCGGCGTTTGGGATAATTCCCTCTCAATGATGTTATTTCGAGTAAACTAAACCCTTAATTTTTTGGAAATGAATATGAAAATACTAGCCCGCAATTTACCTCGTGAATTAACAGAAGCAGAACTGACCGCACTATTTTCTGAACATGGTCGTTTGCAATCGTGCAATTTAGTCACAGACCCAGCAACTGGGCAGTCGAAAGGCTTTGGTTTTGCAGAAATGCCGCTAGTCAATGAAGCGAAAGCTGCGATTGTTGCATTGAATGGCAAAGAAATATCAGGCGTTAAAATTAGAGTTAAAAAAGCGGATACCGTTAGCAAATAAACTCGTTATAAAAATCAATGACGTATCTTTACACTTACCATTAGGAGCTTACGATTATGATAAAAAAAAGATTCTTGCTCAGCACATTGTTGATATTGCTCAGTAGTGTTTTTTTGAATGGCTGTGACTCAAAACAACCTAGCAATAGTTTGCCAGCGCAAACCACAACTAAACAGTATGAAAAAGCCACAACTCTGCATGGTGCAGTGAGTGATGATAACGGCTTTGCAACTCATGGAACGGTTACAGCAACGCATTTGGATGGCGAGTTTATCAGTACCGCTACTTTGCAAGATAGCAAAAACTATTCCTTGGAAATTCCCGCTAATACGCGCTTACCTTTGCTGCTTACTTTTTCTAGTGCAGATAAAGAAAGTTTTATTGCGGTGGTTATTCACCCATCTATCACTAAATATGATATTAATCCGTTGACCACCGCAATCGCCAAAAAAGCGATGACATTAGGCGGTTATACCGATACTAATCTGCGGCAAGCGGCTGAAACAGTGTCTTCAATGTCTGATAACGCTAAAGCAACTGCCGGAGCGCATGGCAATCCAACGCAACGTTATGGCGGCTGGCATTAAGTTCACTCTTTCTAGTAAATAGTCAGAAAGCGGCTATTATCTTTAAAGCAAGGCTTCAGGCTTGTCAGTTGAATCCACTTTATTAAACGATTACGATAATGCCATTAAATTTCAGAACCCCAAAAGGAGATTCATGATTAAGTTATCACAAATATGCACTTTTAAAACACTACGCAGCAGTTGGGCGGTTTTATTAGGCGTTATGATAGGCTTATATCTGGGACTTTTTAAACATGAGTATGTAGATTTTGTTGCACCGGTTGGGCAAATTTATCTGGATACTTTAAAAATGTGCATTTTACCCATTTTGGTCTCTGCAATTTCGGTCAGTATTGCCCGTTTATTACAAGCGAAAGAAAACACGCGCTATATCCGCAGAATGCTGATTGTCTTTACTAGCGGTGTGTTTTTATCGGCTGTTCTAGGCGTAACAACAGGCATCATGGGACAACCAGGTTCAGGCTATGACAGCGCGTCACTCTCTGCATTAGGCTCTATTATTCAAAGCTCTAACTCGCCTGATCTTGAAATCTCCTTAACAGCACCTTATGTGCCAAAAGAAAGAGAGTCGTTTGTTAAAACCTTTTTCACCAGTTTAGTCCCTGAAAATATTTTTTCCGCGCTTAGCACAGGCAGCAGTTTAAAAGTTTTATTTTTCTCCCTGTTGTTTGGTTTGGCGATTGGCTCTTTAAATAAAGAGATTTCAGATCACTTAATGACAACGCTCGACGGCGTTTATCTCGCTTTTGCCAAGTTGGTTTATTGGTTAATGTATTTTCTCCCCTTCGGATTGTTAGGCTTAATAGCTCACGATGTCTCGCAAGTAGGCTCTGATGTTTTAATCGCCATGCTTAAGTTTATCCCGATCGCGCTGTTAGCTTTTTTATTGCTGTTTATTTTGAGCAGCACCATTATGTGGCATCGCACCGGCTCATTTAGTAAACCGCTAATTGCTCTGAAAGACCCAATTATCATGGCATTAGGCACAGGAAACACGCTTGCTTGTTTGCCTTCAACCTTGACCGCCATGCACGAAACACTCGGCTATGATAAAAAAACGGTTGATTTACTCGCGCCGCTAACTTTTATGATATGCAGAACAGGCCCCACTTTATACTTCGCGCTCGCCACCTTATTTGTTGCGCAACTTTATGATGTAGATTTAGGGATAAACGGCATCATAACGGTTGTGTTCAGCTCCGTGTTTGCAGGACTCGCAACCGCAGGCGCATCGGGCGTGGTGCTTTTGTCTATGCTCAGTTTGGTTTTAGCTCCGTTAGGATTGCCTGTGGATGCGGTATTAGTGTTATTTATCGTGATTGACCCTGTGATTGGGCCTGTGCGGGTATTGGCGATTGTGCATACCGCCTGTGCCGTGATGACGTTAATTATGCCCTCTCAAAGAATAGCAAAAGTCGCTTCCGTTGAATCTAATCTACTGTAATCCCTTCTAAGTTCCGAATAACTTGCCCTCTTTTTAATCTGTAGAAAACGTGATTATCAAATTCGTAGGATTAATCATTCTTTCAAAAACGCATTTCAGCTATAAGTTAGTGCGAAAATTTTTAAGACGACTGGTCGTCTTGAAAATTTTTATGCTTAAAACGTCCATTTAAAACCTGACAGGTCTTAAAGACCTGTCAGGTTTGGGTTATAAAGTTTTGTAGTAGAGATGCAATGAATCGCGCCTCTACATTTTTGCCTAATTAAAATAGCATACAGATTGTTATCACAAAGGTAATTGCCGACACCAACGGTAAAAATATTAACTTTGAAAATAAATTATCTTTGTAATGCAATAAAATCATCTCATATCGACAAGCCAGCAATACGCTATTAATACAAACTAATGAAATACTAAAATAGCAAACAAAATAAAAGGTTTCAAAATACGTTATCCCCGTCGATGACAAACTGGCTCGCAATCCACTATGCCATAACGCTACCGAAAATAATAACCCTGCATTAATTGCCAGCACCGCTAAAAGATCATCTAAAGTGCCAAATAAAAGCACAAATAGAATCAAATAAATAATAAAAATAGGCACAACCGTTGAAAAAATCGTATCTAAAAATACGCGCTTAATTGCAATATTAAAAATTAATTCTTGAGAAACCTGTCCTTTATAATTATCCATCCCAAAATTACTATTCAGCGTGGCTTTTAAATGCCCATAAAACGTCGCAAATACATTCCAGCTGGGCAGCACAAAATTTTCAGAATCTACCCCCATTAAAAATTTGCCATAAATATAAGGATAGCTCGTAAAGTCTGGGGTAAGCACAATATAATCGGTGTGACTGGTCGGGTGCATTCGCAACCAAATAATATTTTTATCCAATGGAAAGCTTGAATAATCAAAGGATTGGCGCAGTTTCACATTAAAATACCAGCCAATTGTCACGGTATGGTCAACAACTTCCTTATAAGTCGCATCATTACAAGACAAATTGGTTTTGTCTTGGTCTTCAAATGCCTCAATCAGCATAATACTTTTTTCTTTCGGGATTTTGTCTGTAGCCATAGAACAAAAATCTTCTGGTATTACATTCGGTGGCAATGAATTATCTAATTGATATTTTTGCCAAATATAACCGGCTATTAACACATTATTAGAACCTTCAAATTCCGCCGCTTTCACAAATACGCCAGTGGGAATATAAAAGCGTTGTTTTTTGTGCATGGCATCTAAAAATTCATCTTGGCTTTTTTTGTATTCGGCAATATCTTTGGATGATTCAATTTTTTCGGTATGCGGCGGCAATTCAATTTCTTTTAAATCAGCATTGTGCCATAAAAAAGCCGTTCCAATTACAAAAGCGGCGGTAATAATGGTACTAAAATACCATAAATCATTAATTTTTTTATAATGCCGAATAAAGACAATAAAAGCTAAGACAATAGAAAAGGCAATTAAAGAAACAAGTAAATAAAGCCGTGTTTCTAAGGTTTTTTGCTGAATGCCTAATTCGCTTTCTAAAAAAACAATTTGATAACTCCAATTGGAGGCAGAAATATTTTTAAATAATACCCATGCTTTTTCATGTGTTTTCGGCAAACGATACGATTGAATATCTTTATTGACTTTCCTGTCTTGTCTGATTTGATTAATAAAATCAAATTCATTTTTAAAATATTCGTAATGTTTGCTCACCTCCGCTAATGGCATCAAATCATTCGGGTGATAAACTAAATGCCCTTCATCGGAAAACACCATTCCATAACCTGTTTTGCGATAATCTTGTTGATACATCAGGCTTTTTAATTCATCAGTGGAAAAGCCAACAGCAACCACACCGGCAACTTTGTCTTTTTTCGGTGAGGTGAAAAAAGGAATGCTATAAGCCACCAAAAAGTTGTTAGAAACATCCGCATATTTGGGTTGTTGCCAAAACGGTTTTTTATCCACTGCCGCTTTCACAAACCAGCTGGTTTTGGATGTTTTATCGTCAATGCTGTAGTCGTAATCACGTTTTAGCGATTTAACTTGCCCAGTTTTTTTATCCGCAATATAAATCCAATTGGCTAATTGATTAGGCTGATTGACATCATAAGCACCTTTGGCAAACGACACGCTAAAGTTATAAAACTTAGACGGCGCGTCATCAGTGCGATTTTTTATCATCACTTGTTCAGCTTGATGCTCGACATTAGCATACGGAATTTGTCCATTGGTGAGCGCGTCAGCAAAATTTTGCCCTGTTTCCATTAAATATTTCAATCGCTTATTAATATCGAGCACCGCAAGATCTGCCTCGTTATTAATCGCCATTTCAGTTTGCACAATGGTTTCTTGATTAGTTTTCCAATTTTGGTAACTCGAATACAGCACGATAAAAAGCGTAATGCAGGTAATAATAATATCGGGCAATAAACTTTTTCTGGTGGTTTTTTTTAGGTTTATCATAATTAAAATGATTCAGCTTAATAAATACAGATTCAAGGTTCATGCGGTGAATAATATCGCTAAACGTGCATGAAGGTGTTTGACAAAGAACGTTTTCAATAGCTTGTTCAAGATATTTGAATCGATAGAGACGCAAGATTTTGCGTCTCTACGGCTCAATTGAAAATGCCGTTTTTTAAAGTTTCTTAAATGAGACAAGCTTTAGTTTAGTACAGGATTTTTTCAACGTGAGGAAGAAAAAATAGTTCTAAAAGTCAGATTAATCCGCGCCGATTTTTTAAGGCGTGTTTTTGGCACAGAATGTTGCCAATAATTTTGCAATGCCCCCGCCATTATCAGCAAATCGCCATGTTCTAGTGGCACATCCAGAGTGATTTTCTGTTGTTGATGTTTGAATTTTAACAAGCGACTATCGCCTAAACTTAACGAGGCAATCACAGGATTTTTCCCAAGTTCTGGTTCATCATCCGCATGACAGCCCATCGAATCATTGCCGTCTCGGTATAAATTGCCTAAGACGCTGTTAAAACGATAGCCACTGATGTTTTCTACTTGCTGCTGAATAGTTTTTAAACTTTCTATCCAAGGCAACGGTTGATGCACAACATGCGAATATTGATAACTCGCGTCTTTATCACCGTACCAGCACATCAAACGCGGCACTTTCACCCAGCGACCGTATAAAAAAATACTTTCTTCCTGCCACGCCAATTCCGTCAGCAATTGTTGAAATAAGCTATCCGCCTCGGTGTATGAATAAAATTGTTTGATTAAATAGAGTTCGCCATCAACAGGGGCAAGATTTTGAGAATAAGGCATCGCGTTGTTAAATATCAAAATCTTTGTAAACGTTCTCAGCTACGTTTGTGTGCGCGATAAAATAATTTTCAAACTCCTCCGCCATCATAGGTTTGCCAAATAAATAGCCTTGCGCACGTTCACAACCAAATTGTTTGAGCAAATCGAATTGTCCTTGTTTTTCAACACCTTCTGCAAGCGTGGTTAAATCCAAAGCTTTTGCTAAATCAATCACGGCTTTGGCAATCGCGGCATCATCTTTATTGGTTATCATATCGAGAACAAACGAGCGGTCAATTTTCAGCAAATCGACATTAAATGATTTTAAACGACTTAAACACGAATAATCCGTGCCGAAATCATCAATCGCTAACTTATAACCTAAGTGACTTAAGCGATTTAAAATCTCAGTCACATTGTCAGGATATTGTGCCAACGCGCTTTCGGTGATTTCTAATTCAATTTTATCGCTAGAAACACCGGATTTTTCACAAATATTCACCAGTTTTTCCACAAAATCCGGCTGAATCAATTGATGAATAGAAACATTCACCGCTAAATAATGAATATTGATGTTTTCATTCAATTCCCAACGGTTGATTTGCAGGCAGGCTTGCTCCAGCACCCATTCACCAATAGATAAAATCAGTCCGGTATCTTCTGCTAACGGGATAAAGTCAACGGGAGAAATCAACCCTAGTTCTGGGCTTTGCCAGCGCAACAACACTTCCGCACCAATAATTTGTTTATTTTTTATATTAACAAGCGGTTGGTAGGTTAAATATAACTCATTATTTTTAATTGCATTTTTCAATTTATGAATCATCGTGACACGCATTTTAATCGTGTCAATCATATCGCTGGAAAAAAAACGATAAGTATTGCGACCACTGTTTTTGGCTTCATACATGGCTGTGTCAGCCAGTTGAATCAAATCGTTAATATTGTGGGCATCATCCGGGTAAATCACAATCCCAATACTTGCGCCGCCATAAAAAGTGTAATCTTTATAGCTGTGACTTTCACTTAAGCGAAGAATGATGCTTTTGGCAATTTTTTCACAGATTTGCACGGTGACGCTGGTTTCAATTTGCTCTACGTCATCCAAAATCACCACAAACTCATCGCCACCCAGTCGCGCCAGCGTATCTGAAGAACGTAAGCAAGAGGCAATTCTTAACGCCACTGTTTTTAACAGCTCATCACCTGCATCATGTCCCAAAGTATCATTGACATCTTTAAAACGATCTAAGTCAATGAATAATAACGCTAATTTAGATTGATATTGTTTTGCCTGAATTATCGCTTGTTCTAATTTGTCATAAAATAAAGTGCGATTGGTTAATCCTGTCAAAGCATCAAAAAAAGCCAGTTGGTTAATGCGCTCTTCGTGTTCTTTTCGCAAAGAAATATCATCAAACACACCAATATAATTTTTCACTCGTCCTTTATGGTCATATACCGCCGTGATGGTGAGCCATTCCAAATAGAATTCACCGTTTTTGCGTCTGTTCCAAATTTCACCTTTCCAACGTCCGGTCTCTGCTAAGGTTTTCCACATTTCCACATAAAATTGAGCATGGTGTTTGCCCGAACTTAAAATCGCCGGCGTTTTTCCTATCACATCCGCCAAGCTATAACCTGTGATTTCCGTGAAGACAGGATTGACGCTGAGAATTTTTTTATTGGCATCGGTGACAATTAAACACGCCAAATTATGTTTAAACACCGTGTCGGCTAACGACACTTCATCCAACGCTTGTTTAAAGCGAATTAATTCTGCAATCGTGCCAGCAAATGTTTTTAACGTGTTTCTTTCCGCTTTGTTTAATTCGCTTTTGTGACTAATCGACACATATAACGTGCCTAATAATTGCTGGTCGGATAACAACGGTACAACATAGTGATTGTCGTTGATCATTTCGCCACAACACTTTGCAGCGCGGGTATGGTGCTGTATCTCTAGCAAGCCAACCGCTTGGCCACATGCGCAATAGCCATATTCAATATGTTTACATAGCTTGAGACTCTCTGTTAAAGCCGGATAATACGTTGCTAAAGTTAAAACTTGTTCTTCTGCATCCGTTAAAAAAAGCACGCCTTTCGGACTGGATTTTAACCATGATAAACCAAGCACAATGTTGAGGGATTTTTGTAGCATTTCTTCCATATCCAATTGATGAATTGGCAAGGATAACAATTGGTTAGTGGCTTGTTGTGATTCTAAGTTTTGCTGTAACTCGCGCGTATTGTTTAATAAGGATTCCGCCGTAACTTTCAATCGCCATGCAACGGGCGAGACAAACAGCAATAAAAAACCGACATCCAAAAATACTTTCCATCCGTTTGTGGCATTGTCAGGCAAGATGATGGGCATCACTAACATAATAGTGCCTTCAGAAACCCCAACAATCAGCAACACTTTCCACAACACGACTTTGTTATCCGCTAATAACGCAAACAACAGCAATAGCATTAACAATAAATTGGAACACACCACTGCATAAAATAAGTTGCTGCTTTTAATGCCATGCGTAAGCACAGCAAGGGAAATGCTATCGCTGTGAAAATGTGCCGCCGCCATCGCTGTGTAGTGCATTGCACTGACGGCTAGTCCTAAAATAGTTCCGGTCAATAACAGCAAACGATAGGATTTTTGAATCGGGCTTTGCTTCCAATATTCAGTAATTTGTAATCCAACGTAGGACACCACAAACGCTACGATAATCGACGTGGAAAACCAAATTACATCATAATCTATCGGCGGACTCATCCGCATTGAAGCCATGCCGGAGTAGTGCATCACGCAAATCGCCGTTGTCAGACATAACGTAGCTTTAAATTTGCGCCAGTGGGTGTGTGTATTTCGGCTGATAATCAGCATGGCGGGAATTGCACCTATCACTGCAAATAAATAGGAGCACAGCGTAATGATAGGGTCATAAGCAAGCGCGATGGGCAAAGTCACTGCCAACATCCCTATAAAGTGCATAGACCAAGTGCCTGTCGCAAAAGCCAATCCTGAGAAAACTATCCGTAAGCGTTTGATATTACTACTCAACGCATCAAAACCACTGAGTAAAAATAACGCCACAGATGAACAAAGAATAGCAATAAGAACTGAAGCGACAACTAAACCAAGATGGTATTGGGCGTGCATATTCTCTTTTTCCCTTTTAGTAAATTTTTATTATTCCATTCATAGATATAAACCGCATCCATTTAGAAATACATAGTTTTTTAAATGGTTAGACGCTATGCAAACGTGTAGAGACGCAAAATATTGCGTCTCTACGATTCAACGTTTCTCAAATTAGATGTGGTTTATCCGTTAAAAGTGATTGCTTTTTCCAGAATTTTTTATTTTTTACTCGTTATTCTGAGAAATTTTCAGCATTTGATTAAGTAATTTAATCTTAACTGTGATTGTACAAAACGACTTCCAGTCGTTTGAATACTGGAAGCCGTAATCAGCTTGAACACCTTTTTTATGCTCTTAACTTTTATGTTTCTACCGCTTAAAACATCTTAGTTTTCTTGCGGTGGATTTAATTTATTATGCCGTAATGACGAATAAAACGATAAACCAATAAACGCCGCGCCAATTAAACCTGTGATCACTTCAGAAATATGAATCGACATGCTGCACAACATAATCACCGCCAACGCGCCAATTGCATAATGTGCACCGTGCTCTAAGAAAATATACAAATCTAATGTGCCTTGTTTCACCAAAAATACCGTCAAACTTCTGACAAACATTGCGCCGATGCCTAACCCTAACATGATAATCACCACGTCTTTAGTGATTGCAAACGCACCGATTACACCATCAAACGAGAAGGACGCATCCAGAATTTCTAAATAAATAAAGCTCATAATCCCAGCTTTTTGCACACCTTTCACAGCCACTTCGCCTTCTTCTTCATTTTCAAACAAAGAAGACAAACTGCCAACAATCACATACAACACAATCCCAACCACACCGGCAGTCATGGCACTGGCTTTTTCATCCACGCTGTCTAAATACGATTGCGCAACCAATAATGAAATCAACGTCACCATAATTTCAATAGATTCAAGTTTGCCGAGCAACACCAATTTTTCTTCAATAATTTTAATCCAGTGTAATTCTTTGCCTTCATCCAAAATAAAGTCTAAGAACACCATCAACAAAAATGTGCCACCGAAAGCAGAAATCAAAACGTGCGAATCAGTTAAATGTTTTGCATATTCTTGCGGATGCGCAATCGCCATTGCAGCAACATCTAACATGCCCATGTGCGTAGCAACCCCAACAATTGCCAGTGGGAAAATTAAGCGCATTCCAAACACTGCAATTAAAATCCCCCAGGTTAAAAAATAGCGTTGCCATTTTTCTTCCATATTTTTTAACACCGCCGCGTTGACAATCGCGTTGTCAAACGAGAGACTGACTTCCATCACCCCTAAAATAATAGTAATAAAAACTGCCGATAATGAACCTACGATAACGCCATCGCCAGTTGCGCCGCCCCACAAAAGCGCGATAACCAAGCACACGGCAGTCACTTGAAAAGAAAGTTTAAAATGTTCCACTTCTGATGCTCCTAAAAATTGTTATATTTTTCAAAGTCTGTATTGTAATACGTTGTTAGTTTTTTAGCTTTGCAGAGATGATTTTTCTAAGGCAGATAATTCACTGAGTGTGTTTAAATTTAAAAAAATAGTGGCGGCATTGCTGAAATCAACCGTCACGAAATCATGCCGCTTTATCCAGTTTTCTAATTTGCGTTCACCGCTATTTAAATAAGCTTGCAAATCATGTTTTAAATCAGGATTTACCGCTAAAAAAACCGGCTGCAATTTCTCACCATCGTGCGCCACTGCAATCTGACTTTTGCTTTCTTGCAATGTGCTGATAATTTTTTGCAAATGTTCAGATTTTATCAACGGCGAATCGCACGGCATCACCACTAAAATATCACCTGTGCAATTGAGCATTGCCGTTAAAATACCTGCTAAAGGCCCGTCAAAATTGGCGGTTTGATCTGCAATCACCGGAAAACCCCATTGTTTATATTCATCTTGATTGCGGTTGGCATTAATCAGCAATTGCGATACTAACGGCGCGATTGCGGTAATGGCGTAATTTATTAACGCTATGCCGTGATAGCGCACCAAACCTTTATCTTGATGATTCATGCGCCGTGCCAAGCCGCCCGCCAAAATCACGCCGGTTATTTTTGTTTGTGTATTCATCATGCTACGCTGTTATTTTCATCAGGGGAGATTGTTATGCTACTAAGAATTGTCATTTTCGCAAGTTTGTTCAGTTTGGCAGGATGCAACACTTTGCCTGCGAATAGTGAAATTATTCAATATTACGAAGTGAGCACCACGAAACCTTATGATGATGTGTTAAGCGAGGTGCAAGGCGCAATTGCTGAACATAATTTTAGAATTACCGCGCATAGTCGGGTGGGGAAAGTGATTCGGGAGCGCGGCGCGGTGGGTTTTCCTGAGTACGATACGATTCAATTTTGCAATCTGACTCATGCAAAAACGATGTTAGAGATTTCGCCGCATTTGGTTCATTACATGCCTTGCAATATTGTGTTGTATCAGTTTCAGGGCAAAACCATTGTGAAAACGCATTTGTTGCCTACCGATAGCGAGAATGCCGAGTTGAATGCTTTTTTTGCCACAATGAATCAGATGTTGAAAGAGATTGTGGATTTTGCAGTGGAATAAATGGCGAGTTTTTATAGTTTTAGGAACGTGTACAAATCAATTTAGGCAAGTTTATTTTTAAAATCGCTGAGGTCACGACTGACAGTCCTTTAAGGCATAGGTATCTACACAAGTTATCCGAAAAAAGATTTAGCCGTTTTTCGTAAAACAGCTAAATCTTCTGGTGAGTAGCTTTCCATCATCTCTAGCATGGAAAGAAACACCCACAAACCTGCCAGCAATGCTGGATTAGTAAACTCTACACCCCATTTCATCTGTCGCCCACTTAACTTAATCAAAAAAGTTCGCAACGAGCGAGTTTCCTCATTTTCGGTGGCAGCAATCTCCCAAACCACCACACAAGCCATACTCACAACAAGGAGGCGTTTGGCAATCGCAAGCCCCGTTTCTTGCTGCCAAGACTCCAGGTTTTGCCCCGCACTTTTAAGCAATTTAAAAAAGCTTTCGATTTTCCACCGCCAGTAGTACCACAGCGCGATTTCATTCGCGTCAACCCTTTGCACATTAGTGATTAATACCCATTGCGCCAGAATCGTGCCAGCATCGGACATCACTCGACTGACCACCAATCGCGCTTCAACAGGCTTTCCTGCAACGGTTGTTCTTTTCTGATTTTTCCGCACATGCGCATGACGAGTAATGACAATTTTTGCTTCCGCAACCCATTGCCACTGCGATTTACCATGATAATTCACTTCGCGTATCTTATTGAAAGACAAGCTGTTTGCAATCATCGGGCAGGTCAGCGTTTGCTTTTCAAATGTCACAGTTGTGTGATCTTTGGCGCGTGTTAACCATAAATAGCTGTTTTCTTGCCATTGGCTTTGAGACGTTCGCAGAAGATGTGAATCAAAGGGTTGTATTTCCAAGCAACCATCGCGGGCATATACAAAGCCTTGCGTAAACTGGAATCACCGTTTTTCGCAATATGGGTATTCC
>ERZ1034361.127-NODE-127-length-53991-cov-5.439867_pt1 | contig 53991 bp, 49 predicted proteins | sample MGYA00520617_ERZ1034361 | MGnify/ENA primary metagenome ERZ1034361 (study PRJEB33736, sample SAMEA104284507) | Azolla filiculoides | biome: Urban; feature: Water surface; material: Ditch water | place: Netherlands | collected 2015-10-28 | depth 0-0.1 m ... | reverse complement strand
CTGGTGTTGGTGGGCATTACAACACCTTTACCCGATTCCGAAAATACAAGGGAATTGATGATAAATCCATCTTAAAAGAATATAGCGACAAGGAACATCTTTTGGTCGGAAACAAAACCTATTCTGTTAAAATAATTGTCAATAAAGGTCGCATTCAATATTTCTTAGACAATAAATTTTATTGGGATTTTCAAGATGAGAAGCCTTATCAGAAAGGTTTTTTTGGATTTAGGACTTCAAAAAGTCATCAGCAATTTGATAATTTTAAGGTTTTTGAAATAGAGTAAAATTTAATTCAAATAGTAACCTATTTTTTCTAGCAAAGCTCTTAGGATATTTTTGCTAAAAGGACTTTCTAAATCTTCCATTCTTTCGGGATGCCATTGCACAGCCAATAGAAATTGTTCGTCTGGATTTGCTGATTCTATAACTTCGATAACGCCATCTTCAGAATGAGCGACAGCTTTTAAACCCAAACCTAATACATCGATAGATTGGTGATGTGCACTATTGACATTACCAAATTCTTGTTGTACAATCGAATAAAATAAGGAGTCTTTTTCTACTTGAATACGATGAATTTTATCCTCAGATTCTCTTCTATGAATTTTATTTTTATCCTCACCATTATCTAAATGCAAACTGCCACCCCAATAAACGTTAATTAATTGCAAACCTCGACATATGCCAAGAATAGGCTTTTTTTTGTCTAAAGCTTTTGCCAAAACAGCCATTTCAAAACGATCACGAGCTAGATTAAATTCTTTTGGCGCATTAGCATATGCTACTTTTTCAATAGGATCCATATCAATTCCGCCTGTAAAAATGATGGCATCACAAAGAGCCACATCTTGTAAATTATTTACTTCATACGAAAGCTCAATAATTTCAATAGTAGAATCGGTTTCTTTTATCCACCTCGGATAATTGGCATAATTAGATTCAGAAAAGGTTAGTCCAATCTTCATTTTACTAGATTAGTTCGTAAAGATAAAAATATTCAGTCTAATAGGAAGGGTTTATGTGTTGAATTCTAATTTAATAGGATGTTTTTTTTCATTATTTTTTAACTCAAATTACTAAATTAATTTATCTTTATAACTAATTTTATTTTTTGTGAATTTTATTCAATTCTATGAAAAAGTTTCGAGACCTCAATACTTACTTCAAACTACTTTTATTGATTATAAGTACTAGTGTTTTGTTTTTTTTGTTATATGTTGCACTTTATATTTATACCAATAAACAAGAACATCATGTTTATAAATCTACTCAAGAACAGTATGACAACGAAGTTTCCTCAATTATTCAGCTCAATTCAAAAACACTTGTATCGACCCTTGTTGATATAACATTTTGGGATGAATTAGTAAAGTTTACTAAAACAAAAGACAAGAAATGGTATGATGTTTTTATAGCAAGTCAATTTGAATCCTATGACGTAGATTATCTTGCTGTTTATGGAATAGATAATCAGTTTATTACTAAAACGTCTAATACTAAAATTAAAACGATTGATTTCATTCCTAAAGAGGTTTTGACTCGTTTGTATGAGGCAAAATTGACTCGATTTTATATGAAAATTCCCGAGGGTGTGGTTGAAGTTTTTGGAGCCACAATACATCCTTCTGATGATCCCAAAAAAAATAAGTCAAAGCCTTCAGGCTATTTTTTTATGGTAAGACTTTTAGATCAGAATTTTTGTAAAAATTTGGACAACATTAGTAGTTCGAATGTGAGATTAGTTGTCCTAAATAATACTGCCAATATTCAGAAGGACGTTCTTGAGTCGGATGTTAAACTATTAGATTATAAGAATACAGCGATTGCAAATTTAGTTTTTAAAAGACCTTTTAATTTGCATTATCAGAACACAAAAGAAATTCTTATTATTTTGATTTTGGTTTCTTTGATTAACGTTTTTATCTATTTGTATTTTTCTAGAAAATGGATTTATAAACCTTTGAAAACCATAACAGATGTTCTAGAAACAGGCAATGAAATGGCAATTAAAGATTTGCAAAAAGAGCCTGGAGAGTTTGGATATATTGGCAATTTATTTGAAGAAAACAGTAATCAACGAAAACAGTTAGAGCTCTCAAAAGAAAAAGCCGAAGAAAGTGACAAACTTAAATCTTCTTTTTTGGCCAATTTATCTCATGAAATTCGAACCCCAATGAATGCTATTGTAGGATTCAGCGATTTGCTAAACGAACCCAATTTGAGTGAAGAAGCTAAGCGTGAATATTTGAAAATTATAAAAAATTGTGGAATTAATTTGGTGTCAATTATTGAAGACCTTATTGAGATGTCTAAAATTGATTCCAAACAAATTGTGCCAAACATTAGTAGGGTTGATTTGGATGCTTGTATAACCGAATTGTACGAAACATTAAAAGTTACTATTCCTGTGGATAAAGATTTGAAATTGTATTTTGTTAAAAATGAATCTCCTTTCCCCAATAATATTTTAACCGATGTCATAAAACTCAAAGAGGTTATTGTCAATTTGATTTCAAATGCAATAAAATATACCGAAAAAGGACAAATTATTTTTAGCTATCAAATAAATGAAAAGGAGAAGACTATTGTATTTGCAGTTAAAGATACCGGATTAGGAATAGATGAAGAAAACCTAAAAGTAATATTTGATAGGTTTAGAAGAATTGAAGATGAATTTTCGGCTCAATTAAGTGGTTTAGGTCTAGGTTTGGCCATTTCAAAAGCTTATGTTGAAATGCTTGGAGGAAAAATTAGTGTTAGTTCACAAATCAAACAAGGCTCTGTTTTTACATTTACAATACCATTAGTTTATGATGAAACAAGTCCGATTCTGAATCAAAATACTAGCCTAAAAAAGGTTAATAAATCAAATTATGAAACTATTCTGGTTGCCGAAGACGACAACATCAACTTCTTGTTGATGAAGAAAATATTGCAATTAAAAAAATATAAAGTTATTCGAGCCGCAAACGGCCATGAAGCTGTAGATATGTGTCGAGAGAATCCTGATATTCACTTGGTTTTTATGGATATAAAAATGCCAGTATTGAACGGTTTTGAGGCTTTTAAAATTATAAATTCTTTTAATCCAAAACTTCCAGTTATTGCTCAAACTGCCTATGCATCGGCTGAAGATTTTGATAAAATTATGAAACACGGATTCATAGCTTATATTTCTAAACCTTTGGATAAAGAAAAAATATATGAATTAATCGATTCTGTTTTTCACAATAGTTGATAGTTGTGGTTCTTTTTCAACTTCTGATTGAAAATTTAAAAATGGCGAAAATATAAAATGGTTGCCTTTTGAGACAACCATTTTTTGATATTCAAATTTTAAGATTTAAATATTTTTAATTATCAGTAAGATTGTTAATGCTTCAAATCAGACACTGTAAATTTCGGATTTTTATCATCTTTGATGTACATCACATCGTTGTAAAAGGATACTTTTCCAGTTTCGATATCGTGCCAAGCGCCTACAATTCCAATTTCTCCATTTTCAACCATTTGTTCTAAAATAAAACTGCGTTCAATAATACTTTTTACAGAACGTTTTACATTAATTGTAGCTACATTTTGAACAAAAAGATCATTTTTTGAATTTCGGTCAGATATAGTTGTCTTTTCTTCATAAACAGCAGGTTGAATTTTTGATAATAATTCAGTGAGATTCCCCATTTCTACGTGGTCACACGCTCCTTTTACGGCTCCGCATTTGCTGTGGCCTAAAACTACGATTAGTTTAGAACCAGCTAGTTTGCAGGCAAATTCCATACTTCCTAAAATGTCAGTATTGATAACATTTCCAGCAATTCTAACCGAGAAAATGTCGCCTAATCCTTGGTCAAAAATTAATTCTGCTGAGGTTCGACTATCAATACAACTTAGTATGGTAGCAAATGGCCATTGACCATCACGGGTTTCATTGGCTTGTTCTAATAAATTTCTATGAGCTTTTAAGTTCTTGATAAATCTATCATTACCTTCTTGTAAAATTTCTAAAGCTCTTCTTGGTGTTATTTGGTCTTGTGATTCTTTTGTATGTGTTTTCATTTGTCGAGAGTTAAATTAATGTTTTAAGATTGCGTTACAAATACGTGCTTTTCCTCTTCGCCTGTATTCTCTAATTCATATTCTTTTTTAAATCCAGTTAATTTTACTTTAATATTTTCTTCTTTTGCTCTAATTTTTTTGAATTCTTTTATTAAATCCAATACATCGTGAGCGATATAAACAGTGTCTTGAGCATTAATAACTACTTTAGAATTTTCAGGAATTTTACTTAAAGTTGTTTTGATTGCAGCTTTGTTTAAGAACGAAACTTCTTGAGCTAAATCGATATGAATTACATCTCCGTCGTGATATTCTTCTTTTCTGAAAATGTAGGCTCTTTTCATGTTTCCTCTCAAAATGGCAAAAACACTAATGAGTAATCCTAGAGCGACTCCTTTTAACAAATCTAAAAATACAACAGCTAATAAGGTAGCGATAAAGGGTGCAAATTGGTATTTTCCGTTTTTCCAAAAATGTTTGAATGTTGCTGGTTTTGCCAATTTGTATCCTACTAGTAATAAGATAGCAGCCAATGTTGCCAACGGAATTTTGTTCAAAAGTGCAGGAATTGTCAAGACACTTAACAGTAAAAGAGAACCATGAATGATGGAAGACATTTTAGATTGGGCTCCAGCATTTGCATTTGCCGAAGAGCGAACCACTACCGATGTCATTGGCAAACCACCTAAAAGGGAGCTAGCTATGTTTCCAATACCTTGAGCTTTCAATTCTACATTGGTATCGGTATAGCGTTTGTGAATGTCCATTCTATCAGCTGCTTCGATGCATAATAAAGTTTCAATTGAGGCTACTATTGCAATAGTTAAACCTACAACCCAGACTTTAGGATTTGTGATTCCAGAAAAATTGGGAGTTACAATAATTTGTTTGAACTCTTCTACTGATGTTGGGATGGGTAACGAAACTAAATGTTCTTTTGCAATGGCTAGCGAACTGCCTGTTGCTATAAAAACTTCATTCAGTACAACTCCTATTGTAACCGCTATAAGTGCTGCTGGAATTAATTTTAATTTTTGAAGAAAAGGAACTTTGTCCCAGGCTATTAAAATGATTAGGGAAATGGCAGTTATGACAATGGAACCTAATTGAACATAATCGACAATGCCTAATAGAGAGGTCAAAGTGTTGCTACCGTCTGTTTGAGAAAAGGCTAAATCTCCTTCAAAATCACTGTCGTAACCAAAAGCATGGGGTAGTTGCTTTAGAATAATTATGATTCCAATACCTGCCAACATTCCTTCAATAACATTTGTTGGAATATAATTTGATAGGCTACCAGCTTTTAAAAAACCGAGTGCTAATTGAATTAAACCGGCTATAAATACGGCTGTCAAAAATATATCGAAGGCTCCTAAATCAGTAATTGCGGTCAATACAATTGCTGTTAAACCAGCCGCTGGACCAGAAACGCTAATGTGAGAGGTGCTCAAATAGCCCACAACTATTCCTCCAATAACACCAGAAATAATACCTGAAAATAAAGGCGCTCCCGAGGCCATTGCTATTCCCAAGCATAATGGGAGTGCTACTAAAAAAACCACTAAACCTGAGGCAAAATCAGATTTAAGGTTTGCAAAAAGATTGATTTTTTTTGACATAATACCTTACTTAAAATTAAACGTGAAAGATTTGCCATCTCAATAATGAGTATAGCAACTGATTTTAATTCATTAAAATCAACGAAATATTAAGCTTGGTCGGGTGGAGGAATAAATATCTTAGAGGAGATAGTATCGTGCTTGGAGGTATTCTCTGAAAGTATTATTTTACAATTAAACGGAGATACATCTACAGTAGTACAATTTAAATCAAGGTTGATAATTGCTTTAATTTCTTTTTGCGCTTTTTCTTCTTCAGAAAAGCTATAAAATGTAGAAATATCAGCATCTTTCTTAATTACACAAACTACAGTTGGAGTAATTAGAAAGGCTATAAATAAAATCAATAATAGTTGTGCAATCAATTTCATATTTTGCAAAAATAGAGTTTAGGAAATCATATCAAAGCTAATAGTATAAATTTAAAATAAAATTAACATCTGCTAATTGTCGTCGGAAAATTATTTAGAAAATGCTGCTTTTTTTATTCAATAAATAACAGTGAAAAAAAGGGTTTTTTTACGGTTGTTAAATGACACTCAGTTTGTTTGTTTATTTTGCTTTTCAATGGTTAAATAAGATAGATTTTTCTCTTAAATGGATTTAATTTTAAAAATTAATTTCCATTTTGGCTGATTTATGATTTTTTAATCAAATTTGGGTAATGGTATTTTTTTAGGGGGTAATCTTCATTATTTAGTCGTAAAAAGCTATTTTTTTTGATTTTTATTATCATTTTTTACTTAAATGTTGAAAAAAATAGGGGGTATGTGTAAAAATAAAAATAGTAATCTGATAAAATAAATTGATTTAAATGGGGATTGTATATTTTTTGATATTCATTTTTTGGTTATTGACAATTCTTTCAAGAATAAGTCAAAAAAGAGTTTTTATACTGTTTTAGTTTGACAAAAGTTGATAGATTTGTCACAGAAAAATGGTGTTTTTCAAACCGAATTTTGACCTACTTTAATGATGTATTTCTTTTTTGAAAACGCATTTGGTACTAATAAATTCAAGATTAAAAAAAACTAATTTAACTTTTAAACTAAAACAAACATGAAAAAAGTAACCTTAATTTTAGCTTTAATGCTAGCAAGCGCTACAACTTTTGCACAGGACGCAGAAGCTCCAAAATCAACTCCATTAGAAATTTCAGGTTCTGGTGATTTGTATTACAAGTATGATTTTGCTAAACAATCAGGAAATATTCCAACTAGTTTTGCAGGTGATCATAATTCAGTTTCTTTGGGTATGCTTGATATAGCATTGAAAAAAACAGTAGGAAAAGCATCTTTTGTTGGTGAAATATCTTTCGGACCAAGAGGACAATACGAATCAATTCCTAATGCGGATGGCACTTATAATGACTCAAATTCTAATTCATTTCATATTCAAAACTTATATGCAACTTACGCATTCACTGACAAATTTAGTATGACTGCTGGATATATGGGAACTTTTATTGGTTATGAAGTAATTTCGCCAGTTGCTAACTTTCATTATTCAACGTCTTATTTGTTTACAAACGGACCATTCCAAAATGCAGGTGTTAAAGCAAATTATAAAGTATCTGATAAATTTGGAGTTATGTTAGGGGCGTTTAACGATCAGTGGAATGTATATACATCTGATTTTGGTATTAAAGCTATTGGAGCTCAATTGTCTTATGCTAGTGGTCCAGTTAGTGCTTACCTTAACTTTATGGATGGTAAAAACAGCGGAACAATTTTTGATTTAACTGCAACTTTGCAACTTGCTGAAAAATTCAAATTAGGTATCAATGCTGCTGATTATTCAAATGATGGTGATGCAGGTTATACAGGATTTGCTTTGTATCCATCTGTAGCTTTAACAGATTCTTTTGGTTTAGGATTGCGTGCTGAATATTTTCAATATAAAGAAGGTTCAGGTGATACTGATGTAACTGCTTTTACTTTGTCAGGAAACTACAAAGTTGGTGGATTGACTATTATTCCAGAATTTAGATTGGATAGTAATTCAGATAAAGTAATCTTTGAAGATTCAGATTTAGATCCTTCAAAATCTGCTTCTCAATTCCTTATAGCTGTTGTTTACGGATTCTAATTTTTGAGGTAAACGATTATAAAAATATTTTTTTTTACTGCCAAGATGCTGTCATAGTATCTTGGCAGTTTTTTTTGTAATAGATAGTAGTTAAATCGCTAGTTTGGGATTATCTAAAGTAGATTTGATGTACAGATTATTTTGATGTTTATTCCAATCACTTTTATAAGATAATTCAATTAGTTCGATTGGAATTGTCGGTGCTAGCAAGTCGTTTCTCTCTGCAATAAGATCAAATAAAAAAGCGGCCTCTGAAGTAATTCAAAGTCCGCTTCCAAGTATTTTATTATGCAATTATTGTTTTTTGTAAATATTGTATATTGTATTGATTGTTTTTTCGTCTAAAACACTATCAACTTCTGTTTGAATGTAATGAAGTTTGAAAGCTGAAATTGCTGCTGCTAAATTTTTTGTATTGTAACCAATTATTCTTAATGCTAATTCAGCATTGAAATTAGCAGGAGCTGGTTCTAAAATTTCATCTGGCCAAATACCAAATCCATTTGAAGCCAAAAGTTTCCAAGGGAAATACTTACTAGGATCAACTTTTCGGCTTGGCGCAATATCAGAATGACCTAATATGTTTTGAGTTGGAATATTGTAATCCTTTTTGAGTTTTGTAAGCAATGCCAAAAGACTAATAATTTGTTTGTCTGAAAACGGCTCAGTTCCATTATTGTCTAATTCAATTCCGATAGATGCTGAATTGATATCAGTGTTTTTTCCCCAAATGGCATTTCCTCCATGCCAAGCGCGAAGATAATCGTTCACCATTTGAACAACTCTTCCGTCATCGGCAACAACATAATGGGCGCTTACTTGAGGTTTTGTTGTTGTAAAAGTCTTTAATGTTTGAGCCAAAGAATCTTGTGCAGTATGATGGATGATAATGAAATTAGGTTTTCTTAGATTAAAATTTACCGTGCTTATCCATTCTGTGCTAATACCATTGTTCAATGCAACTGGAGTTTTTATAGACAGTGTGTCTTTATATAGAGATAAAGGATCTATAACTGCTTCCGTATTAGGTAGAATTGTAGTGCTACTAGTTTCTAATTTGGCCGCTTCTGTGTTAGAAATGGTTTTTTTATAATCGTGAAGCTGTTCTTTGTATGATTTGTTACTAGCTTTATAAGGGTTAGAAGAGCAAGAAGCGATAATTATTGCTAGAGTCAGAAGATAGAAAGTATTTAGTGTTATTTGTTTCATTCCGTTTGTTTGTCTATTGGTTTTGAAATGTATTATTTCTTTTTATCTTTTGATTTTGATTTTTTGGGTTGTTTTTGTTCTTCTTTAAAAGCTAGATATTTTTCTTTTTGATCTTTATTCAAAAAACCGTTGATTTTTCTATCGGTGGTTTCCGTTAGAGCTTTATATTCATTTATTAAATCCTCTTGGGGTAAATTTAATTTTGTAATTCTGCCTTGTGCATTTACACTTTCAATCAAAACATTTGTTATGGCGATGGTTTGCAGCTCATCAAGTGCTAGAGCTGGTTTCATATCTTCCATGTATTTGGCGACAATTACTTCGGCAGGAACTTCTTTTGGTTTTTCGGGTTGGCTATTTTGATTCATACCTCCCATTTGACTCATTCCATTTCCGTAACCATTTCCGTAACCATTTCCGTAACCGTTACCATAGCCATTTCCATATTGAGCTGATATGGTGTTTACAGAAAAGAGAATAATGATAGCTGCAATAATTTTTTTTGTACTTTTCATGTCTTGAGTATTAATGATGTAAATTTAAACAGGTTCTGCGAATAAATCAAATTCAGTAGCATCAATAATTTTTACCATTACAAACTCACCTGTTTTGATATAATGCTTTGAGGCGTCAATAAGTACTTCGTTATCAACATCTGGACTATCAAATTCTGTTCGTCCAACAAAATGCTCGCCTTCTTTTCTATCAATAATACAACGGAAGATCTTACCGATTTTTTCTTGGTTTAAATCCCAAGAAATTTGAGATTGCAATTCCATTATTTCATTTGCACGATCTTGTTTTACATCTTCTGGAACATCATCGACTAATTCGAATGCGCTTGTGTTTTCTTCATGTGAATAAGCAAAACAACCCAAACGCTCAAATTTCATTTCTTGAACCCAGTCTCTCAAAATTTCGAAATCTTCTTGAGTTTCTCCAGGATAACCTACAATTAGTGTTGTTCTGATAGTCATTCCTGGAACTGCTTCACGGAATTCTTTCAATAATTGAGTTGTTTTTTCTTTCGTCGTTCCACGTTTCATCGATTTCAAAATAGAATCCGAAATGTGTTGCAACGGGATGTCTAAATAATTACAAATCTTAGGTTCACGTTTCATAATTTCCAACACATCCATCGGAAATCCGGTTGGGAAGGCATAATGCAAACGAATCCATTCGATTCCTTCTACTTTTACCAAAGCTTCTAGTAGTTCTCCAAGATTGCGTTTTTTGTAGATGTCTAGCCCATAATAAGTCAGATCTTGTGCAATCAAAATTAATTCTTTCACTCCATTTTTTGCCAAACCTTCGGCTTCTTTGACTAATTTTTCGATGGTTTGCGAAACGTGTTTTCCTCTCATTAATGGAATCGCACAAAAACTACAAGGGCGGTCACAACCTTCGGCAATTTTTAGATATGCATAATTTTTTGGAGTTGTAGTCAAACGTTCTCCAAGCAATTCGTGTTTGTAATCGGCTCCTAAAGCTTTTAATAAAGCAGGTAATTCTGTTGTGCCAAAAAACTGATCTACATTTGGAATTTCTTTTTCTAAATCTGGACGATATCGTTCTGATAAACATCCTGTTACAAATACTTTGTCAACAATTCCACGTTCTTTTTTATCTGCATATTCCAAAATCATATTTACAGATTCGGCTTTAGCATTATCTATAAATCCGCAGGTGTTGATAACTACAATGTTGCCTTCCTCTTCGTGAACGACATCTTTTCCGCTAGCTTTTAATTGTCCCATTAAGACTTCGCTATCATATACATTTTTTGAACACCCAAGAGTGATCACGTTGATTTTATTTTTTTTTAACGACTTGGTTCTCATAGATTTATATTTCCGATAATTTAGAAGTTGGCAAAATTACGATTTTTATTTTTAGGAGCATAACTCTTTGTATAGTAATGGTTTTATAAAAACAAAAAACCACTTCAAAAATGAAATGGTTTTCTATTCGAAAATTTTTATAAAAAATCTTACATTTCAAATAATAACGTCATTGTCAAATTATTGTTTGTAGTATTGATTTTTGCTGAATCAGTAAATCCTTGATTAAAGAAAGGTTGTTGCGTATTTCTTTGTGCATTTGTGTATGAAAGGTCTAATTTAAACATTCCAAAGTCATAACCTAATCCACCAGAAAAGGAGTTTAAATCGCCAATAGTTGCGCCGTTTTTATAAGGACTTTCTTCAAAACGATACCCACCTCTAAGGCTCCATTGATTGATTTTGTACTCGGCTCCAAGTCTTAATTCTCCCGAAGATTTTAGGGTATTTTTCATTTCATTATTCAAACCGCTATAATAATAATCATATTCGGGTTCGAATTTAGTATTTCCATAATTTTTTAAAGAATAATCAAGGCTTATTATGCCTTTTTTTCCAAAGACATAGGCAAAACTTCCCGTAAATTTACTTGGAGTAGTCAATTTATAAGGATCATAGTAATTAATAATTTGTGGATCAACAACGTCAGGAGGTAACTGATTTACAGTATTAGCACTTACTGCGACTAGCTTTTGTGAAAACTCATCACTTAATTTATACCAAATTGGGGAATCATAGGCTAATCCTAAACGAATTTCATTCGTTACTTTTGCTATGGCTCCAATTTGAAATGAAAATCCAGTTCCGAAGGTGTGCAAATTATTGTCAAAACGCAAATTGGTTACGGTATAGTCTGTGCTTAATGGATTATTGTTCGATTCATAAAAACTGCTTGTGCGAACATAATCGGTAAAATGTGAATTTAAATTTGCTCCTATATAAAACTTGTTTTCATTGGAAGTGGATATATTGAAGGATAATTTTCCATTATATCCGCTAGAATAAATACTGTTTTCTTGATAATAATTTCCTCCAGGAGTCACATTTGATGTATAGTTAGTATTATTCGGAACATCGATTAAAGGGTTGATTACATAGGCTTGATAACCTAAAAATGCTTGTTGACCACCATTGTCTAATTCTCCATAATAGGAATCTTGTAATACATTTAATGGTACACCATTTGCATAACTAAGAAAATAATTTGCTACGCTACGTGTTGGATTTACGCCAGCCGAAAAGACTGAGTTGTCAAAATCATTCGTGTTTTCATAATTTATGGCAAATGCAAATTTTTTCCAATGGCTAGATTGGTTTTGATTTTTAAAAACAAATACCCCTCCAGTTTGATTCATATCAAAAGAACTATCAGAATTTGAAGTTTTTGTTCCAAAATAATCAGAATCATTTTTTTTGTTAAACGAGCTTAATGATATCGTAAGCTGATTATTTGAAAAAATGGACGAACCTGCTGGATTGACATTTAGTGAAGATAAGTCTCCACCAAGTGCTCCAAATGCGCCTCCCATTGCTCTAAAACGAGCTGTTCCGTTTAGATTATCCTGCGAAAAACGAAGGGCATCTTGAATTTCTTGCGATTGAGCTAGGTTGAAACTGAAGCCAACAAATATAAGGAATAAGATTTTTTTCATCTTTTGTATAATTAAAAGTTATGTTTATTTTCTACAGACGTGATTTATCTTCTTCCTCCGCCGCCACCGCCACTATAACCGCCGCCACTGCTTCCACCGCTACTTCCGCTACCTCCAGAAGATCTACCGCCGCTGTAACTGCCACTACTACTGTTGTTGTAGTTGCTGCTTGATGATGATCTAGAGTTGCTGCTACTATTGTTATAATTAGTTGAGTTTGGAGTACTTGAAGTTCTAGCATTAGAATAGTTTTGACCTCTAGTATTGCTAGATGTTGTATTGGTGCTAGTTCTTGAATTAGATGAGTTGCTTCGTGAATAGTCGGCAGTCATAAATGAGGAACTGTTTCTAGTAGCACTATTGGTAGCACTTCTTCTTGTATTAGAATATCCGTTTGTGTTGCTTTGGTTTTGAGAATATCTATTGTTGTTAGGATTTGCATCATAAGCATATGATGAACCTCTTCGGCTTGAATTATAGGAATAATTGTTGTTATATCCATAGCCATAACTTGGATATCCCCAACCATATCCTGGATAACCCCAGTCATAATAAGGATAGCCCCAACCGTAATAAGGATAACCCCATCCATAATATGGGTAACCATATCCGTATCCGTATCCGTAATAAGGATATCCAAAGCCAAATCCGAAACCTATAGACCAATTCCAAGGGTCGTCATTTACATTATATACATTTACAATATTTGTTTCTGTGTAACCCTGTTTTGGAATTTTAATGGTATCTGTAGTAACACTACTTTCGTCTTGCAAGGTTTTGAAATAGTTTTTATACTGTACACTTGAAACCGTTTGAGTCTCTCTTGGTGAATTTCCGTATATTCCATCGGTGTTATAATAGGAACTATTTTGATAAGATCCACAAGATGATAATAAAACACTTAAAAATCCAAATAATGAATAAAGTGTTGCATTTTTAAAGGAAAAAATATTTGTTTTCATATCAATAGGATTTTTATTGTTGCACATTACAAAAATACTTAGTTTTGTCGAACTATTTAGTTAAAATTATTAAAACAAAATTTGTGCCAAACTATTCAATATGAGCAAGAACCTTACAACACGAGAAGAAGATTATTCAAAATGGTATAACGAGCTAGTTGTAAAAGCCGATTTAGCCGAAAATTCAGGAGTTAGAGGATGTATGGTTATCAAGCCTTACGGCTATGCCATTTGGGAAAAAATGCAAGCAGAATTGGACCGAATGTTCAAAGAAACGGGTCATCAAAATGCCTATTTTCCTTTGTTTGTTCCTAAAAGTATGTTTGAAGCAGAAGAGAAAAATGCCGAAGGTTTTGCAAAAGAATGTGCCATCGTGACTCATTATAGATTAAAAAATGATCCTGAGAATTCAGGCAAGTTGATTGTTGATCCTAATGCAAAATTAGAAGAGGAATTAATCGTTCGTCCTACAAGTGAAGCTATAATTTGGTCAACCTATAAAGGATGGATTCAGTCTTATAGAGATTTACCTTTATTAATAAACCAATGGGCAAATGTGGTACGTTGGGAAATGAGAACAAGATTGTTTCTTAGAACAGCAGAGTTTTTGTGGCAAGAAGGTCATACAGCCCACTCTACAAAAGCAGAAGCTCTTGAAGAATCTGAAAAAATGATGAATGTATATGCAGATTTTGCCGAGAATTTTATGGCAATTCCTGTAATAAAAGGCTTGAAAACCGAAACAGAACGTTTTGCAGGTGCCGAAGAAACGTATTGCATAGAAGCTTTAATGCAAGACGGTAAAGCATTGCAAGCTGGAACTTCGCACTTTTTAGGGCAAAATTTTGCCAAAGCCTTTGATGTGAAGTTTGCTAACGCCGAAGGAAAACAAGAGCATGTTTGGGGAACTTCTTGGGGAGTTTCAACCCGATTGATGGGAGCCTTAGTAATGACTCATTCTGATGATCAAGGATTGGTTTTGCCTCCAAGTTTAGCGCCAATTCAAGTGGTAATTGTTCCTATATATAAAACAGACGAACAGTTGAATGAAATTTCCGCAGTTGTTAATGAATTAATTTTGGTATTCAAGAAACTTAATATTTCAGTAAAATTCGATAACAGAACCACTCAAAAACCAGGATTTAAATTTGCCGAATGGGAATTAAAAGGAGTTCCAGTTCGAATTGCGGTAGGACCAAAAGATCTCGAAAATGGAACTTTTGAAGTAGCCAGACGTGATATTTTGACCAAAGAAGTGGTCTCGAAAGATGGAATCGTGACTTATATAAGCGATTTGTTAGCTCAAATTCAAAAAGATTTATTCCAAAAAGCATTAGATTATAGAAATACTCATATTACAGAAGTAAACAGCTTTGAAGAGTTTAAAACAGTTTTGAATGGGGAAGGAGGCTTTGTGTCAGCACATTGGGATGGTACGGCAGAGACCGAAGAAATGATTAAAGAATTGACAAAAGCAACCATAAGATGTATCCCTCTTGATAGAGTAGAAGAGTCGGGAAGCTGTGTATTTACTGGTAATGCTTCGTCTGGAAGAGTCTTGTTTGCTAAGGCTTATTAAAAAAATATAAAAAAATATACATCAACTATTGTGCGAACAGAAAATAGTTGTATTTTTGCATCCGCAATAACAAAGTAGGTCCGTTCGTCTATCGGTTAGGACGCCAGGTTTTCATCCTGGTAAGGGGGGTTCGATTCCCCCACGGACTACAAAACTCATTTTGAGTAATACAATAAAACTGCCTGGGAAGGCAATGGTCCGTTCGTCTATCGGTTAGGACGCCAGGTTTTCATCCTGGTAAGGGGGGTTCGATTCCCCCACGGACTACAATTAGTTGTAAATAAGTTTTATAAAATAAAGATAAGTGTCTCTTATTTTAATTTTATTAGTTAAAACTGAAGTGATTGAGAAATCAATTGTGGGAGGTTTTTCTTTTTTAACTGATAGTTTATAACAATTAAAAAAAACAAAAAAAATGGCAAATCACAAGTCAGCTTTAAAAAGAATTAGAAGCAACGAGAAAAAAAGAGTATTAAACAGATATCAACACAAAACTACTCGTAATGCAATCAAAGCATTAAGATTATCTACTGACAAAGCAGATGCTGCATCTAAATTGTCTAGTGTTATTTCTATGATCGATAAATTAGCTAAAAAGAATATCATTCACGATAACAAAGCTTCTAATTTGAAATCAAAATTAACTAAACATGTAGCTAAATTGTAATATTTGCAATTAGTTAATATATAGAAAGCCCCGATTAGTTCGGGGCTTTTTTTTTAAAATAAAAAATTTAAGCTTCTATTCTGAAAATTGTGATTATTGTAGCATTCAAAAAATTAATGAAAAAACGATTTCCTGAAATCTGATTTTGCCTTATCTTTGGATTTCTATGGAAACAATAAAAATCATCGAATGCCCAAGAGATGCTATGCAAGGTATAAAAGCATTTATTCCTACGGATCGAAAAGTGGCTTACATTCAATCGTTGCTCCGAGTGGGGTTTGATACCATAGATTTTGGAAGTTTTGTTTCGCCCAAAGCCATTCCGCAAATGCAAGATACTGCCGAGGTATTGGCACGATTAGATTTATCCCAAACAGAAAGTAAATTATTGGCCATCATTGCCAATACTCAAGGAGCAATTACCGCTTCTCAGCATCATCCCATTCAATATTTGGGGTTTCCATTCTCGATTTCAGAGAATTTTCAAATGCGGAATACACACAAAACCATTGCTGAATCATTAGTAACCTTAGAAGAAATTTTAGAAATTGCGGATAAAACTAATAAAGAAGTTGTGGTTTATCTTTCGATGGGATTTGGTAATCCTTATGGGGATCCTTGGAATGTGGAAATCGTAAGTAAATGGACCGAAAAAATAGCTACTATGGGGGTAAAAATTCTTTCGCTTTCGGATACTGTTGGTAGCTCGACTCCTGAAGCCATTCAATATTTATTTTCGCATTTAATCCCGAAATATACGACTATTGAATTTGGAGCTCATTTGCACACCACGCCCGATAAATGGTTTGAAAAAATAGATGCAGCTTATAATTCGGGTTGCAGACGTTTTGATGGAGCCATTCAGGGTTTTGGAGGTTGTCCGATGGCTAAAGATGTTTTAACGGGTAATATGCCTACTGAGAAATTGTTGTCTTATTGTAATTCCAAAAAATCCAACACCAATTTAAGTGCTATGAGCTTTGAAAGTGCTTATAATGAAGCTATAAAAATATTCAAGACCTACTATTAAAAATAATAAAAAACGAATATCTTCGTTGAAAATGTAATTTACAAATACATTACTATTATGAATAAATTTTTGAAAATATTTATCTTATCTATTCTCTTTATATCGTGTTCAAGTGATTTAGATTTTAACCAAGTCAATGACTTGAAGTTAGAGCCTGTTGCAGTAGCAAATTTGGCCGCTTTTGATATTAAAGCCAGTCAATTTGTCATTGGAGGTGTAGAGCAATCTCTGGTTGGAGATGTGATGAATTTTGATGTTTTTAGCGATGTTGATTTTTCTAAAAATTTAAGTAGAGTTGATCTGTTTTTTGAATTTAATAATACTATCTCTAGAGCTTATAATATTAGCTTTTATTTGCTTGATGATAATAATACTAAGCTATATACTATTCCGTTTTTTGTGCCTGCTAATACTGGTTCACCAGTTGTGATTTCAAAGACCGAAATATTTGAGAACACCAAACTAGACATATTAATAAAGACTAAAAAAGTGGGATTTGTTATTACGATGTTACCTGGAACGCCGCTTACTGATGCTAGTGTGGGGAATTTGAAAATGCGTTCAAGTGCTACAATTTACTTTTTGGCTCAATGAGAAAAATCAGCTTATTTATTATATTAATTTCTATGAGTTGTTTTTCGCAAAACAAGCAACTTTTATATAATTTCACTTCTGTGCCTCAATCTATGTTGACAAATCCGGGTTCGGATGTGAATTATAATTGGTTTGTTGGCATTCCTTTATTATCTGGATTTTCTGCAAATGTGGGTTCAAGCAGTTTTTCGGTTTATGATTTGTTTGCTAATAATGGAGTTGATTTTAATACCAAGTTAAGAAATGTTGTGTTTTCAACCTCTAGGAATGATAAGGTGGTTATGAACGAACAATTAGAAGTTTTTAGCGGCGGTTTTAAATTGGGTGATTGGCAAGAAGGCTCTTATTTCTCTTTCGGAATGTATCAAGAACTGGACGTTTTGACTTATATGCCCAAAGATTATGCTATTCTAGCTTTAGACGGAAACAAAGATTATTTGGGTAAAGTTTTTGATATGGGCGATTTGAATGCAAGAGGTGAATTACTTTCGGTTTTTCATCTGGGTTACCATAAAAAAGTAAACGAAAATTTAATTCTTGGCGTTCGCGGAAAGATATATTCCAGTATCTTTAATGTAACTTCCACTAAAAATTCAGGCTATTTTTATACCATTCTAGGTACAAATAATGTTTACGACCAGGTTATTTCTGCTAATGGATTAGTCCAAACTTCTGGTTTGACCAATTACCTCGAAAATTACTCGGGTAATGCCCAAAGTGATATTATGAAAAAAACGCTGTTGGGAGGAAATCTAGGTTTGGGTTTGGATTTAGGACTTACTTATTATCCCAAAGAAAATCTTCAATTTACGGCAAGTTTAATAGATATTGGTTTCATAAAACACACCAAAGAAATTGAAAGTTATCGTTATAAAGGATATTATAATTACGTAGGTTTAACTCCAGATTTTGTGCTTGGCAACTCAAATGATATCTTAGATGAATTTAACGATGCCATTCCTTTAGATACTTTACACACCAAATATACTACTTGGCGACCGCTGAAATTCAATTCTTCGATTCAATATTCTTTTGGAGATGGCAGAAGTTCGGATTGCAATTGCTCTGGTGGAACCGAGAATAAATATAAAAATGCCGTTGGAGCACAATTGTTTGCGATGACAACGCCTAGAACGCCTCTTATGGCTTTGACTGCTTATTATAGAAGACAAATTTTCGAGTCATTAGAAATGAAAGCCACTTATACGGTTGATTCATTTTCATCCAAAAATATTGGTTTAGGTTTGTCAACAACCATCGGGAAAGTCAATTTTTATATCCTAGCCGATAATCTTTTAGAATACAAAGACATTAGCAAAGCTCGTAGTTTGGGATTTCAAATGGGATTGAACATCATATTTCCAGACAAAAATACATTCGATTAAATCTTGATTATTCTCGAATGCTACGCTTGAATATTTTATAGATTTCTAACCACATTACCGATACAAATCCAACCAAAATACTCAAGCCTATTTGCCCAATTGATAGCGATTCAAACATAAAGAATTTAGAAAAGATTGGGACTACCAACAATAAACTTGTAATAATAATTGTAGCTCCAATGATTACTAAAACCAAGTTGTTTTTGTATCGAATGGTTGTAAATATCGAATAATAAAAGGAGCGATTGGCTAATGTTAAGAATACATTCGAAGCAATTAAAGTCAGAAAAACAAAAGTTCTAGTCACGCTTTCTGAAGCATTTTCTTGAACACAGTATTGATAGACAAATAAAAGTCCCAAGGTGATTGCAAGTCCTTGAATAATACTAATCGTTATTTCCTTCAGATTAAAAAATGTATTGGTTAGCTGACGTGGTTTTGCAAGCATCAAATTAGATTCCATTGGTTCATTTTCATAAATTATAGAACAAGTTGGCCCCATAATAATTTCCAGAAAAATAATGTGTACTGGCGAAAAGATATTAGGATAAATCCAGCCTAAAACCAATGGGATGAACACAATCAGTACAATAGGAATGTGAATTGAAATGATGTATTGTATGGCTTTTTTGAGGTTGATGTAGATTTTTCTTCCCATTGCAATGGCGTCAGTCATTTTCGATAAATCATCATCAATCAAGATGAGATTGGCGGCTTGTTTGGCAATTTCAGTTCCCTTTTTTCCCATTGCAATCCCAATATGAGCTGATTTTAAGGCAGGCCCGTCGTTTACACCATCGCCAGTCATGGCTACAATTTGATTATTTTCTTTTAATGCTTGAATGATTTTTAGTTTGGCTTCGGGAAACATCCTAGTAAAAATCGTAGTTTCTATAACTTTTTCCTTCAATTCGGCTTCGCTCATTTTCATTAATTCATCACCATTCAGGCAGTTCTCAGGATTTCTGAAATCAATTTGTTTGGCAATTGTTGAAGTAGTTGTAGCATTGTCACCAGTGACAATTTTTACCTGAATTCCAGCTTTATAAAAAGTGTCGAAAACTGTTTTGATGTTGGCTTTTGGAGGATCGTAAAAAGCAACCAATCCTTTGAATTCGAATGCAAATTCCTGTTGCGTTTTTGGAAATTCTTTGCCTGAATAGAGAGAAACACCAACTGCTAACACTCTAAAACCTTCCTTCGACATCGCTTCATTTGCTTCATTGATTCTTTGTATTTGGTCTTTCGAAAGGTTAGAGCAGGCTATCAATGCTTCTGTAGCTCCTTTGGCTGCAATAATTCTATTTCCCGTTTTATTTTCAAAAATATGAGTCATCATTGGCGGCTTGCCACTCAAAGGATATTCGTGTATTAATTTATAATGAGGTCTTTCGTCATTTAGTGTCGATTTTGAATAACTTTCGTGAAGCGCCATTTCCATTCCATCAAACGGAATTGGTTCGCTAGCCCACATCGACAGACTTATTAGTTCTTGTTCGGCTTCATTGTAGTGTTCTTTTGTTGTTATTAATTGATTGGTTGAAAAGAGGTATAATTGAGCCAAACTCATTTTGTTTTCAGTTATAGTTCCTGTTTTATCGGTGCAAATTACTGTGGCACTTCCAAGGGTCTCAACTGTTTTGGTGTGTTTTACTATGATTCCCATTTTCATTAATCTCCAAGCTCCCAAAGCCATAAAAGTCGAAAATGCAACCGGAATTTCCTCTGGAATTATGCTCATCGCTAGAGTAAGAGCTTTTAGTAAACTGTCTAAAAGAACTCTAGAATTATAGAAATTTATTGCCCAAACAATGCCGAAAATTACTAAGCCAATAATTGACATTTTCTTTACAAAATTTGCGATTTGTAGTTGCAATGGCGTTTTTTCTTCAGAGATTGATTCAAGGCTTTTGCCAATTTTTCCTAGTTGAGTTTGATTGCCAATGGCAGTAACTTTGCAAATTGCCAAACCACTGGCTACAATCGTTCCTTGAAAAACGGTATTCATTTCGGCTTTTTCATTTTTAAAAACAGCCAAAGATTCACCTGTAAGAATGGATTCATTTACTGAAAAATCATTCGACTGAATGATAAAACCATCAGCAGGAATAAAAGTACCTTCTTCGGTTTGAACGCAATCGCCCAAGACAATTTCTTCGCTTGGAATTTCGATGATTTTTCCGTTTCTGATGACTTTGCTTTTGGGTTGGGTTAATTTTTTTAGTTCTTCAATGGCATTTCTGCTTTTCGATTCTTGATATAGTGAAATGGTTGAAACCAAAATAATAGCAACGGTCATAAAAATTCCATCGGCAAAATCTCTCATTATAAAATAAATACTCGTAGCAACCAAAAGCAGCAAAAACATAGGTTCTTTAATCATTTCGACTAAAGAAGTGATAAAATGGTTTTTAACCTGATGGTCTAATGAATTGAAACCGTTTTTTTCTCGGGATTGAGTAACTTCTGCGTCAGAAAGTCCTCTTAATGAATAGTTTGATGGTGCCATGGTGTGTTTTTTAAAAATCTTTTTAAGATTTATAAAAGAAAATATTCAAAATAGGCTTAAAAATAGTATTGTACTGCAATTTACAACATTTATAGCAAATGAATGATGTTTGTTTCCTTAAGATTGTCTATATTTGCACGCAATTTAACTACAACTTCAAATTGCAATGATAGCACATAATTCAAAAATTGTCGGCGAAGGTTTAACTTACGATGATGTATTGCTGGTTCCAAATTATTCTAATGTACTTCCTCGCGAAGTAAGTATTAAATCAAAATTTTCTAGAAATATTACGCTTAATGTTCCAATTGTATCTGCAGCTATGGATACCGTTACGGAAAGTGATATGGCAATTGCTATGGCACAAGAAGGAGGAATTGGAGTTTTGCACAAGAATATGACTATCGAACAACAAGCCACCAAAGTTCGTAAAGTAAAACGTGCCGAATCGGGAATGATTATCGATCCTGTTACTTTGCCTTTGACATCTAATGTTGCTGATGCTAAAGCAGCTATGAAAGAATATGGTATTGGTGGTATTCCAATTGTTGATGAGAATAGAATCTTAAAAGGAATTGTAACCAATAGAGATTTGCGTTTCGAAAAAAATAACGCAAGACCTATCATCGAAATAATGACCAGTGAAAACTTGGTAACTGTTGCCGAAGGAACTTCACTTCAAGAAGCTGAAGTAGTTTTGCAAGGGTATAAAATTGAAAAACTTCCTGTAATAAATGCTAAAAATGAGTTGGTTGGTTTAATCACGTTTAGAGATATTACTAAATTAACTCAAAAACCAAATGCCAATAAAGATAAATTTGGTCGTTTGAGAGTAGCAGCCGCTTTGGGTGTTACTGCCGATGCTGTCGAAAGAGCTACAGCTTTAGTAAACGCAGGAGTGGATGCAGTAATTATCGATACTGCTCACGGACATACAAAAGGTGTGGTAGATGTATTGAAGGCCGTGAAAGCCAAATTCCCAGAATTAGATGTAATTGTTGGAAATATCGCTACTGCCGAAGCTGCTAAATATTTAGTAGAAAATGGTGCCGATGGTGTTAAAGTAGGAATTGGACCTGGTTCTATTTGTACTACACGTATCGTTGCTGGTGTTGGTTTTCCTCAGTTTTCTGCTGTTCTTGAAGTGGCTGCAGCCATAAAAGGTACAGGTGTTCCAGTTATTGCCGATGGTGGAATTCGTTACACAGGAGATATTCCTAAAGCGATTGCTGCAGGTGCTGATTGTGTAATGTTGGGTTCACTTTTAGCAGGAACAATGGAATCTCCAGGAGAAACCATTATTTTCGAAGGAAGAAAATTCAAGTCTTACCGTGGAATGGGTTCTGTTGAGGCGATGCAAGAAGGTTCAAAAGACCGTTATTTCCAAGATGTGGAAGACGATGTTAAAAAATTAGTTCCTGAAGGAATCGTAGGGCGTGTGCCTTACAAAGGAGAGTTGAACGAAAGTATGCAACAATTCATTGGTGGTCTTCGTGCTGGAATGGGATATTGTGGCTCTAAAGATATTGCTACTTTACAAGAAACAGGACGCTTTGTTCGTATTACTTCTAGCGGAATTACCGAAAGTCATCCTCATAATGTGACGATTACCAAAGAAGCTCCAAATTATTCGAGATAAAATAAGACGAAAGTCTAAAACAATAAAGGTGTAAGATTTAGTTCTTGCACCTTTTTTTTGGTTGGATTTGTACTATATTATGTTAGTATTCACGAGCGGGACGCTCGCGCTAGCTGGGGAAGAGTCTTTGGTCAAAAATAAACTTTTTAGTATCTATTATTTTAATTCTTTTAAATTCTGTGTGATAAGGATTTATAAGTAAATTATAATCGCCTTCTGTAACTGATGATGGAATTTGAAGAACGCAATATAAATTTTCAGAAATAAACTTGTCACCAATACTTTGCGTTGCTGAAGGATGTGGAAATTTGTTCCAATCTACTGGTAAATCAGCAACGTTTAGCCTAGTCATTGAAATGTCATCTGGAATATGTATTGTCATCATCATATAATCATCTGGGAGTGTTGCAAAAGACAAATGTACAGCCACTTCTGCCATCGCTAAAGATCTATTAGATGCTGTGTATATCATTTCTATTCCTATAGAATTCCATCTTGCGCCTTTCATTGCAGCACCAATACCAGATAAATTTGAAGAAAATTTTTCTCTAGATAGTCTATAAGCTTCCATTATACTAAAATCCCATAATTAATTCTAGTTAATTCACTTATAACTAATTCTTTGCCGTATGAATCCCTTAACAAATCCATAGGTTTGATATTGCCTAATGAAAAATTAGGAGTTTCCAGCCAAAGTTTAAACTTTTCCATACTACCAAATACATCTAAACCTATATTAGTAACTTCTGCCATTTCGATTATTTTTTCCGAATGAATTGGTTTAAAATTTTTAGTAGATTGTTTATATCTTAAAAGGGATTTGGTTGATATGTCTAGAAAATTTGACCAATCTTTATCAGTAAAAGGTGTGTAAGCTTGAATTGTTGTAAACAATGAATAAGGAACGCCTTCTCTTATAACTTTTATCATCATTAATTTGTCTTTGAAAAAATCTGAATGACTTATTTTTACAGTTGCTCCAACAGATTTTCTCACGACACCAGTTTTTACAACGTGAGTGATTTCGTGGTCTAGTTTTTCTACTACGCTTTTTTCAATTGTTTTCATAATAATTTGTTTAGACATTTGTCTGTAAATATAAGACAAATTTCTTAAGTATCATTTTATTATAGTTAAATTTATGAAAAAATAGCTTATGTATTCTATTCGTGTTTAAATATCTGGTATCTGATGAAATACTACTTATCCACCCAAAATTGGGTCGCTTTGTTTGACCAACGTCAGTGTTTTTGGTATTCAAATATATAAAAAAATCATTACAAATTTTAATGATTTTATCTTTGAAATAGTTATTAGAATGATAATTTTTTTATCTAGCCCCGATGGAAGCCAATATCCTTTTGGGCTGGTGTTCAGACCAAAAAATATGGCGTACAGCGGGAGGGAAGTTGTTCTGAAAAACTATCGTTATGCTCCTAAAAAAAAACACCAGCCTTTCGACTAGTGTTTGTATAAATTTATAAGAAATTGTTATTTCGGGTAGAGGATTTTAATCGTGAGCCAAATCAGCCAATAGTTTTCGGTCACCAACAATCCAAAGAATATCGTCTTTTTCTAGAATGACATAGGATTCTGGATTTAAGATTCGATTGCCTCTTTTTTCGATACCTACAATCAATCCTTTTGTTTTTTCTCTTAATTTAGAATCTTTGATACTTTTTCCTAAAAAGCTGTGGTTTTTCAATTCAATTTGGCGCAAAACAATGTCGGGTTCTTGAATTTCTGGTGAAACATCGGTTTCGTGTTGGTCTAAATATTTTTTAAATTCTTGTACCTGTCCATCGGTTCCAATCACGCAAACTTCATCTCCAGGAAAAATGCGTTCGTTCGCATTTGGGATATGAATGGTCACTTCGCCTCTTTTTATCGATACGACATTGATGCCCAGACGCTCTCTGAGTTGTAAACTTTTTAAGGATTTGCCCGCAATATTCGATTCCGTTGCAATATCAAAAACGGCCATATGTCCATCCCAAGGGCTTAAATCACTTCGGCTTCGTTTGGCCTTTGCAATTTCTCTGTCGTTTAAATTGGCCAGAAAATGATTCTCAATTTTATGATAGCGTATGTGGAGTTTCTTTTGGAAAATCAAATAAATGACAACGGCAATTATCAATGCAATAAGAGCAATTATTGGAGAAAAGAAAATGTTCAGTAATAATCCGATGAAGAAAATAGACAATACAATGCGTATAAAAAACAGCATTGTCAAAGGGCCACGAGATTTTCGGTCGTGCATTAGTTGTTCTACTTCGGCAATGGCAACTCTTCTAAAAGCCAATGCCCACAAGAAAGGCGCAATGATACTCAATGTTATCAAAGCTCCTAGGGCATTTCCAAAATGATAATCATCTACTAATGGTTCGATATATCTCGCAGAAAGCAAAATGATGGCCAGAATGATTACTACAAGTACAATCACTTGAATTAAAAAAGCATTGATTACCGTTTGCCATAAACTAACTGTTTTTATGGCTTGTGTACTGGCAGAATACCGTTCGATACGCTTTGTCAATTTGCGAGGTAATTTTTGTGACAAATACTCTGAAAAAGGCAGCGAATATTTTATCATAAACGGAGTTGTAAAAACCGTTACTGCCGAAACCGCCACTACAATTGGATATAAAAAAGAATTTGTCGCTTTCAAAGTCACTCCTAAAGTGGCTATAATAAACGAAAATTCCCCAATTTGTGACAAACTCATTCCTGTTCGGATGGAATCTTTCAAAGGTTGCCCCGATAACAAAGCGCCAAACGTAGAACTAATAGATTGTCCAAAAATGGTGACAATCGAAAGAATTACCACAGGAATCGCATGTTGAAATAAAGCATCAGGGTCAATTAACATTCCCACCGATACAAAAAATACGGCTCCAAATAAATCTTTTACGGGTTTTACCAAATGTTCAATGTGTTCGGCTTGAGTGGTTTCGGCAATGATAGAGCCCATTATAAACGCACCTAAGGCTGGCGAAAATCCAACATTGGCGGCCAATCCAACCATTGTCAAACACAAAGCTAATGAAATGATGAGCAACATTTCGTCGGTCAATAAATGTTTGGTTTTTTTGAGCACCGTTGGAATGATAAAAATACCTCCCAAAAACCAAATTACCAGAAAAAATAAGAGTTTTAAAACCGACATTAAAAGGTCGATTCCAGAAAACTGATTACTGACCGCAATGGTCGATAATAAAACCATCATCAAAATGGCCAATATGTCTTGAACGATTAGCGAGCCAATGACGATTCCTGCAAATTTTTGTGTTTTGACCCCAAGTTCATCAAAGGATTTTAGAATAATTGTGGTGGAAGAAATGGAAAGAATTACGCCCAAAAAAACACTATCCATTTTAGACCAATCCATCCATTGGCCAACAGAATATCCCAAAAGACACATAAAGACAATTTGTGTACCCGCTGTGATAGAGGCAGTTCCGCCCACTTTCATTAATTTTTTGAAACTAAATTCTAATCCCAAACTGAACAATAGGAAGATTACACCAATTTCGGCCCAAACTTCTACGCTTTTGATTTCTTTTACTGAAGGGAAAAAGTCAAAATGATTTCCTGCCAAAAAACCTGCAATCAAATAACCTAAAACGAGTGGCTGTTTTAATTTTCGGAATATCAAAACGGCAATTCCCGCAGTCATCAAAATCAGTCCTAAATCACTGATTAAAGGTTCTAAATGTTGAGCAACTTCGGTTACTTTTTCTGTTGGAGTCATAGGATTGTACTTATTTCTCTGTTGATTTTGGTAAGATACAAAAAAACTTTTTTTCAAAAGTTAATCTTTTTTAAAAAGCTTTTTAGTTTCTATTTTAAATAAAAAAATCCCTTTGAAAATATGTTTTTAATATTTTTTCAAAGGGAATTAAATTTTATAAAATGCTTTTTATTCGAATTTATTTAAATCTGATATGGTGTAAAAATTCATATTGTTTTTCTTGATATATTGACAAATGAATTCTAATGTAGCATTTTTAGTTTGATAATCACCTGTAATTATATCTGCCGTTTTGTGACTATTTAAAATCAAAATTTTATGGTTTTTCTTGGCATATTCCAATAATTTCAGCAGATGAGGGATGTTGAAGTGATTGTGTGTATCGTCGATACTGAAGCTAAAAACTAATTTAGAGTTGTTGAAATAACATCCTTGTTTAGATGCGTTTTTTTCGCAAAAAGCTCTTCCTCTTATGATTTTAAATTTTTTGAGTAAAGCTGCATCCAATGCTTGAGTTCGTCCACCATAAGGATAGGCAAAAGAGGATACATTTAGTCCATAAAATTTCATTAATTTCAACATTGGGTCAATTTCCTGATTCATATATTTGTTTATGCTGTGGATTTTGAGAAAATCAACAGCATTAATATGATTCAGTGTATGACCAGCAATTTCGTGCCCTTCCTTTTGCAATTTGAGCAGTTTTTGGATTTGGTAATGCCTTAAAGTGTTTATTTTACAAACAAAAAAAGTACCTTTCCAACCATACTTTTTTAATTTTTGGTCAGTCGCAAACCATTCATTTACATAAGCATCGTCAAAAGATAAAATGACCCCAGCCTTATGTGGTTTTTTTGTAGGCTTCGAGGTTTCATTATTGCACGAAAACAAAAGATAAAAAGCACAAAATAAAAGGGGTTTTAGAAAAGACTTCTTCATTATTATTTTGTGCTTTAGGAGTGTTTTTTATTAAATCCCCAAGAAATTACTTGGAGTAATTTGCAATAATTCCGATTTAATTTCCGCAGAGACATCCAATGTTCCAATAAACTCGTGGATAGAATCTTTGGTTATGGCTTCATTGGTTCTGGTCAATCCTTTCAAGGCTTCATAAGGATTTGGATAAGCTTCACGACGCAAAATGGTTTGTATCGCTTCGGCAACAACTGCCCAGTTTTTCTCTAAATCTTCGGCAAATTTTGATTCGTTCAACAGCAATTTGTTCAACCCTTTCAAGGTAGCTTCAAATGCAATTAAAGTATGTCCAATCGGCACACCAATATTTCTCAAAACCGTACTATCGGTCAAATCACGTTGCAATCTTGAAACAGGTAATTTAGCCGAAAGATGTTCGAAAATAGCATTGGCAATCCCAAGATTTCCTTCAGAATTTTCAAAATCAATTGGGTTTACTTTGTGTGGCATTGCCGATGAACCAATTTCGCCTGCTTTGATTTTTTGTTTGAAATATTCCATCGAAACATAGGTCCAAATATCTCTGTCCAAATCAATAATAATAGTGTTGATTCTTTTCAATGCATCAAAAAAAGCAGCAAAATGATCGTAATGTTCGATTTGAGTGGTTGGAAAAGAATGGTGTAAACCTAAATTTTCTTGCACAAATTGAGTACCAAAATTTTTCCAATCAATTTGTGGATAAGCCACGTGATGTGCGTTGTAATTTCCAGTAGCACCACCAAATTTTGCAGCAAACGGAATGTTGAACAACAAACGCATTTGTTCTTCTAAACGTTCTACGAAAACGCCAATTTCTTTTCCTAAACGAGTTGGTGAAGCAGGTTGTCCGTGGGTTTTTGCCAACATTGGAATGTTTTTCCACTCTACGCTTAATTCTTTCAACTTTGAAGTCAAAGCAATCAAAGAAGGCATATATACTTTTTCGAAAGCCTCTTTGGTCGAAAGCGGAATCGCAGTATTGTTGATGTCTTGTGAAGTCAATCCGAAGTGGATGAACTCTTTATATTCGGATAATCCCAGTTTTTCGAAAGCATCTTTGATGAAATATTCCACGGCTTTCACGTCGTGATTGGTTACTTTTTCAGTTTCTTTTATCCAAAGGGCATTTTCAGTCGAAAAGTTTCTATAAATGTCACGCAAACTCTCGAAAACATTCGGGTTTACGTCTTTTAGTTGAGGTAAAGGAATTTCGCAAAGCGTAATAAAATATTCAATTTCAACCAATACACGGTATTTGATTAAAGCTTCTTCTGAAAAATATTTTGAAAGTGAACTGGTTTTGCTTCTATATCTACCGTCAATTGGAGATACGGCGTTTAATTCGTTTAAAGTTGTCATTGTTAGCGGTTTTTTAGAAAGGTGCAAAAATAAGGAATAGTGTTCAGTATTCAGTATTTAGTATTCAGTTTTTTAAAGCGATTATCAAATTCTTATTTTCAATGTAGTTGAAATTGATTTTTGAAATTGTTATTTCAATTTTTCAAGATCTTTTTGAATCTTTTTCATCCCTTCTGAACCAGTTGCAGCTATGATTTTGAGGTCATTTGGCAAATCATAAATTGGCGCTGGTTTTGGGTCAATATAATAAATAGGAATATCTGGTTTGGCAAAATTCATCAAACCTGCTGCTGGATAAACTTGTAGCGAAGTTCCAATGATAATAAGAATGTCGGCTTTTTCGACAATTGCAACGGCGTATTCCAAAGCAGGAACTTCTTCTCCAAACCAAACAATATGTGGTCGCAATTGATGTCCTTTGTTGTCAAAATCACCTAAATTTAAATCGGTATGCCAGTCCAGAATATAATTGTAGTTTTTTGTACTTCTGACTTTCAATAATTCACCGTGAAGATGCAATACCTTTGAGCTTCCTGCTTTTTCGTGTAAATTATCTACGTTTTGAGTAATGATATGCACCTCAAAATCCTCCTCTAATTCGGCTAGAATAAGATGTCCACGATTGGGATTTACTTGCTGTAATTGTTGGCGTCGTTGATTGTAAAAATCCAAAACTAACTCGGGGTTTTTATGAAAACCTTCAGGAGTAGCCACATCCATAACGTTATGACCTTCCCAAAGTCCATCGGCATCTCTGAAAGTTTGAATGCCACTTTCGGCACTGATTCCGGCTCCGGTTAGAGCAACTAGTTTCTTTTTCATATCTATCTACCGCAAATTCGCAAATTATTTAATAGAATTTAAAATTAATCAATTCAGGCTGAAAATTGTTGTTATTTTTGACAAATAATTTTATGGCTATGATTGATTTAGACTACCTCACTTTTCTTGAAAATATATTAACAGATAACCGAAAAGAACGGTTTTTGAATGTCTTGCAGAATCGCACCAAACATTTTACGGTGGTGGTAGAAGATGTTTTTCAGATGCACAATGCTAGTGCAGTGATGCGCAGTTGCGAGGTTTTTGGTATTCAGGAATTAAACGTGATTGAGCAGCGCTTTGGCAAAAGCATCGACAAGGAAATTGCAATGGGTGCCCAGAAATGGGTCGATATCAATAAATTTGACAACGTGACGAATTGTATTGATTCTTTAAAAAGTCAAGGTTACCAAATTATTGCCACAACTCCTCACGAGAATGATTGTCTTTTAGAAGATTTTGATATTTCGAAACCTAGTGCTTTGTTTTTTGGAACAGAGAGAGATGGATTATCGGAAGAAGTTTTACAAAAAGCCGATGGTTTTCTTAAAATCCCGATGGTGGGTTTTACCGAAAGTTTGAATATTTCGGTTTCGGCGGCGATAATTATTCAAAATTTGACCAATAGATTGCGACAATCCGATATTAATTGGCATTTATCAGAAACTGAAATTTTAGAAAAGCGATTGTCTTGGGCTAAAAGTTCGATTAAAGATATTAAAAGAATAGAACAAAGGTATTATTCAGAATTCTCATAAAAGCACTGATTTTTCTAATTTTTTATCGATAAAATGCACGCTACTTGTTAATTAAAGAGTTTTTTGTCCGTTAAACGATTTTACTGTTTTATTAGAAGGAATGTTGATAAGTTTGTATCAGAATTTTAAACTCATCTAATCATGAATTCTAAAAATGTTTTTAGTACAACATACCGACAAGATTATTTTAAGGGGTATTCAATTGGGCAAAATCCTTTATTGCAAATAGATCCTAACAATAATAGTTTTGGTTATATTTCTGGATTTAATTCAGGAAGAATGGATTATGAGGAAATGAATGGGCAAATTGCAAAAGGGATTCCCAAGAGAATTGTTACCATCAAAATTTTAGAGGAATTTCTTCTTGCAGGTCTTCTTGGATTAGGGATAGAAGAAACAGATGATTTTACATCCTATCAATTAAATGTCATTGGAAAATGGTATCAGAGTGGTGTGGAGAAATATGACCCAGAACAAAGTAATTATCTTTTTGAAATCCTTGAAAACAGAGGCATTCAAATTGATTAATTTTTTAGGTTGGGAATTAAGAAAAATTAATTTGCCGTTATTAATTTATTTTCTTTTCAAGATTTTATATTCTTCATAACAGGAGCTAATAGCGTCTAAAATTTGCAGATCATTAGCTGTTTTTACAAAAGATTCTGAGTAATTGCATCGTTCCAGAATTTCTGCAAGTTCCTTTTTATCTACACCAAGAAGTGCCGCAACTGTTTCACGGTCGTATTTAGTTTCCAAAAGATTTCGAACGGTGTCATCTTTTTTCATTTCTTTCAACCTTTTGAGTTCGGTTGGTTTTTTACCAAAAAAGTTATAAAGTGCATCGGCAGGATTAAAGATTGAACCCATTACTTTTCCGAAAGCATTTGGCGAATATTCTCCGGCTTCATAACCTTCTGTCAAGCCTGAAATGCTATAGCGATAGTTTTCTTTTACAGGAATTAATTTAGAATCCACTTCGATATACCCCGTTAAATTATAACGTCCTACTATTACTTCTTCGAGAGCATAAGCTTTTTCAGTGAGTTGGATTTTAGTTATTTTATTTTTTAGCCAATCGTTTGTGACTCTAATTCTCAAAGATTGATATCCAATGCTAGTAATGTGTAAAGTGTCATTTACAGAAACAGCCAATTCAAAATTTCCTTTTTCGTCAGTAGTTGTTCCTCTTACTTTGTTGATATTGATAATGTTTACATTGGGTATAGGGAATTTTGTATTATCGTTGATAATAGTTCCACTAACAGTTTGTGTCGGTTCAATAACTTGAGCAAAAGTGATTGAGGTGAGTATTAAAAAAAAGAAAACTACAAAATATTTCATAAACTGATTTAAAACTTTAAAAGTAATAAAACGGGATTAAATATTTTGTAGTTTCAATATAATTATAAGAAAATTAACAGTAGCTATAATTACAAATCTATAATCAGTACTTTTTCTTAGCTTCTTCTTGGTCTTCTTTCTCTTGGAGCGTCACCAAAACTTTGAGAACGTCTCGCTGGTCTTTCAGAAGAACCACCTTCACGTCTTGGAGCATCTGATGATCTTGGAGATCTGTCTGAGAAACCACCAGTTCTTGGAGCTGATGCACTTCTTTCATTTCTAAACCCACCTTCTCTAGAACCTCTTTCACTTCTGAATCCGCCTTCACGTCTTGGAGCAAAGTTTCCTTCACGTCTTGGAGCAGAACTTCTTCCACCACCAAAACCTCCAGAGTTTCTTCCGTTGTGATCACGTCTTCCGCCACCATCATTTTTAGAAATCTCCACATTGATTCTACGCCCTTCAAGTTGTACGTTGTTCAATATTTCCATAACTCTTTCGGTGTGTTCTGGTTCGGTGTTAAAGAAAGAAAACCCTTCTTTTACATCTACTTTGAAAACGTCATCCCGACCTAAGTCTAATGTTTCTTTCAAATAATCTTTCAATGACATCCAATCGAAATTGTCTCTAGAGCCAATGTTTACAAAGTATCTTGTAGCACCGCCATTATTGTTTTCTCTAGGTTCTCTATCATCGCGTTCACGTCTGTCTGAACCTGCAGATTGAGAAGAAATATCTCTGTTTTTCTTGTAGTAATTGATAAAACGGTTGAATTCTACAGAAACCATTTTTTTAATCAATTCTTCTTTAGATAAATCTTCTAATACATTATTGATAGCTGGTAAGTAGTTGTCAATTTCGTGATCTACTTCGGTGTCTTTAATCTTAGTAGCCAAGTGCAATAATTGAATTTCGCAGATTTCGATTCCAGATGGAATGGCTTTTTCTTCAAATTTCTGTTTGATGATTCTTTCTATAGCCGAAATTTTTCGTATCTCACTTTTGGTTACAATAACGATAGAAGTTCCCAATTTTCCAGCACGACCTGTACGACCTGAACGGTGATTGTAAGTTTCTATTTCGTCTGGCAATTGATAGTTTACTACGTGAGTTACATTGTCAACATCAATTCCACGAGCAGCAACGTCAGTAGCTACAAGCATTTGAATTTGACGTCCTCTAAAAGATTTCATTACGCCATCACGTTGTGCTTGCGATAAATCTCCGTGCAAAGCAGCAGCGCTGTAACCATCTTCAATTAATTTTTCGGCAACCGCTTGTGTATCCCGTTTTGTTCTACAAAAAACTACTGAGAAAATGTCTGGATTAGCATCGGCCAATCTTTTCAAAGCTTCGTAACGATCACGTGCATTTACTAAGTAAAATTCGTGTGAAACGGTAGCTGAACCTGAATTTTTTGCACCAACTGTTATTTCTAACGGATTGTGCATAAATTGTTTAGCAATACGGGCTACTTCTTGTGGCATTGTAGCCGAGAATAACCAAGTGCTTTTTTCGTCTGGTGTAGTTGATAGGATGTTTACGATATCTTCATAGAAACCCATATTCAACATTTCGTCTGCTTCGTCAAGAATGCAGTAATTAATTTGAGTAATGTTGACCAATCCTCTGTTAATCATGTCTTGCATTCTACCTGGAGTAGCCACAATAATTTGCGCACCTCTTTTGATGTCTCTAGCCTGTTCTGTAATACTCGCACCACCATAAACAGCCACTACATTAATACCTTTTTCGTATTTTGAGTAGTTCTTCAATTCGTTTGTAATTTGCAAACATAGTTCGCGGGTAGGTGATAAGATTAACGCCTGTGTATTTCTGTTGTCGGCATCAATTTTTTGAATGACTGGAAAACCAAAAGCTGCCGTTTTCCCTGTCCCTGTCTGAGCCAACGCAACTAAATCTGTGTCTTGTTCCAATAATAGGGGAATCGCTTTCTCCTGTACTTCGGTCGGATTCTCAAATCCTAGATCGATAATCGCACGTTGTAGCGACTCACTCAATCCTAATTGTTCAAATTTATTCATATATGTTTTTAAAATTTGGTGCAAAAGTACTGCTAATAAATGAGATAATCTAATGTAAAATTTAGATTTACCATTTTATTGTCATTTGAAAATCAATTAGTTAGTTTTTTAAGAAGGCGATAAGTTGCTCTGTTGCCTTGCCACGATGGCTGATGGCACCTTTTTCTACGAGCGAAAGTTGTGCAAAAGTGACATCAAAACCTTCTGGTTTAAAGATAGGATCATAGCCAAAACCTTGATTTCCTGTTTTTTCTATTGTAATTTCCCCTTTTGCGATTCCTGTGAAACACTGCTGTTTGCCTTTTAGGTTTAAGGCAATTACGGTTTTAAACTGAGCATTTCTATTCGGTTCTCCTGTCAAAGTCTTTAATAATTTATTCATATTATCGTCCGAATTGCGTTGTTCTCCGGCATATCGAGCCGAGAAAACGCCAGGTTCACCGTTTAGTGCTTCTACTTCTAGTCCAGTATCGTCTGCAAAGCAATCGTAGCCGTATTTTTCAGTCACATAATTGGCTTTCATAATGGCATTTTCTTCGATAGTTGCAGCAGTTTCTGGAATTTCTTCAAAACAGCCAATACTTTCGAGACTAATAATTTCGATAGTTTGAGGAAGCATTTGTTGAACTTCAAGGATTTTATTTTTGTTATTGGTTGCAAAAACGATTTTCATAATTCAGTTTTAATTGGATAAAGAACAAAGGTATCTTATTTTTAAAATGGTTTTGTGAAACTCAATTGTAATTTATTATATCAATATTTATAAAAACCTAAGTTTTAACTTAATATTTATCGTTATTGTAGTTAATGAACTGATTTGTTTTTTGGTTGGATATTTTTTAATTATTATTGTAGCGCTAACCCAATTTGAAAAACAATGAAAAAACAAAGTATTTTATTCCTTTTGATATTAATTATAGGAACAGTTTTTACTTCTTGCACTAAAGATATTAGTGGTCCTGTAGATATGAATTATCTAGAAGGAAAATGGAATTTCAATAAATCAACGGCTTCTTCAAGCGGTTTTACTATTCCTTACTCAACAGATTATTTAAAAAATGAAGATGGATGTAATAAAGATTATGTCGAATTTATTACTGGAGGTATAGTTAGATTTGGTGATTATAAACCCAATTGTGTTTTTGAAGAAAAAATTGGGACTTGGTCTCAAAATGGAAATAGTATTATAATAAATGTTGTAGGTTCTAATTTTAATGGCACTTTTGATGTAGCAAGTCTTTCTGCAAACGAGTTAATATTAAAAATTGATGGAACCTATGGTGGGAAATCGGGAACATTAAATCTCTATTTTGCGAAATAACTTGTGGCTGTATTATTTTTTATACAAAAGATGAATACAAACTTAATTTGGTGTTAAAATATTGAAAAACAGTGTGATTAATCGAAATTAATCGTAAATTTAGGTGTGATTCTGATTAATTACTTGAGCATATAATATCATAAATATTTAATATTAGAAAAAGTATCTCAATAGTCAGCTATATTTAAGGTTAAGTGTAAGTTAGATAATGATAAATCAGAATTTACAAATGGGAGGTCTGTAAAAAGGCCTCCTTTTTTGTGTTAGATATTCAGAATCACTTTTCAATAAAAAAACCAATCTATTACTAGATTGGCTTTCTGGGTTTTGGTTAATTTAATTTTGGTTGGTTAATATAAAATTTATGAATTCTTCCAATACATTGGGTTGGTTTCGGTAGTTCTTTGAAACCAATAATCCTGGGTTACTCTGTGTCCGTCTAGAGTTTTCATTTTTCTTTCGAAAATCCAGATGGTGGGATTGAAAACCATATCGGTAACTGCAACTGTATATAATTGAGGATCTTCTTCCGCTTTTTTCTTTTCTTCTTCTAAAACCACTTCAAAGCCATTGTGCTCTAAGAGTTGTTTCAAGAAATCTTTTCGAATTTCGTCAACGCCTTTTTCAACAAAAGTGACTCTTGTTTCTCCAATGCTTCCAAATGAATGTTTTCCGTCTAATGTTGCCATAACTTATTTATTAAAAATGGTGCTTAATTCAAAAATGTAATCGTACAATGGGCTGTATAATCCTAGAATAAGAATACCCAAAACGGTGAGTATTAATCCCAATCTCATATAAATTTTGTTCTTGAAAAATGGAATCGGATTGTCACTTCTTCTGATGAACATGGCTCTTACTACTAATAAATAGTAATAAAGCGAGATGGTTACATTAACTACCGCCAAGAAAACCAATAGGTAATAGCCTTTGCTTGCGGCTGCTGTGAAAAGGAAAAACTTCCCAAAAAATCCTGCCACTGGTGGAATTCCAGCCAAAGAGAACAAGGCCAACATCATTACCAAACTCAAGTTAGGATTGGTTCTGTACAAACCGTTGTAATCGTCTCTGTTTTCTTTGCCTGTTTGCAAGGAAATGGCTTGAACCACACCAAAAGCGGCCAAATTAGTGAATACATAAACTAGTACAAAATAAACGATTGTGGCTGTTCCTAATTGTGTTCCTGTGATTAAACCCAACAAAATAAATCCAGCTTGTGCAATGGATGAAAAGGCCAAGAATCGTTTCATGTTTTGTTGGCGCAAAGCAAATAAATTACCGATAAACATCGTTGCTAATGCTACCACATAAATAATGTTTTCCCAAACGTGCATCAATGGTTTTAGAACGGTAAATAATAAAATCATCAAGATGAAAGCCGCAGCTCCTTTTGAAATAACTGATAAATAAGAAGCCACTCCAATGGGTGCTCCTTCATAAACATCGGCAGTCCAAAAGTGGAATGGAACTAATGAAATTTTAAATGCCAATCCAGAGAAGAACAATACAAAACCTAATATTGTAAAGTTCGTTGAAGTTAAAACGCTTGTAATGTCAGCGAAATAAATCGATCCTGTGGCAGCATACAAAAGTGAGATTCCGAATAAGGATGTTCCCGATGCCAATCCTGCTGAAAGAATGAATTTTACACCCGCTTCACTCGAAATTCTTTTGGAAGTTTCCCAAGCTACCAAAGCGGCTACAGGCAAAGTAGATAATTCCAATCCGATGTAAAACATTAGAAAATCACCTGCCGAAATCATAAAATACATTCCCAAAAGAGAAGAAAATAGCAACATAAAGAATTCATTTCCTTTGTTTAACGGCACCATTTTTTCTTGAATCCAATCGGCTGATTGAAGTAGGACAATCAAAACACCTACATTAAGTGCATTTTTGAAAAAGTGAATGAGTGAATTCGTGCGAAACATTCCGCCAAATAAACTCGCTTCTTCAATGGCAAAAAAGCCGATAATAGTGTGAATCCCAAATAAAAATAAAGCAAGATGCGTAAGTGTACCTTTTTTGTTTTTATGGATGAAAATTTCGCCTACAACCAACAATAATAAAATTGTCAAGAGGAAAATTTCTTGTCTCATTGCGATAAAACTGTTCAAATTCATTTTCGTTATTTTATAAATGATTTAATACTCCTTGAATAAAAGGTTGGATACTATCCATTGTCATATCGCTCAACCAAAGTGGAGCAACACCCATACCAAGCATTGGAATTAATAGTAGCAAAATACCTGTAATTTCGAACCAAGTTGCTTTTGGTAAATTTAAATATTCGTCGTTTTTGACTTCTCCCATTAGCATAATTCCTAATACTCGAAGAATGTAAACCGCCGTTACCACAATGGCCGAAACTGAAATTATGGTCGCTACTCTGTAAAACATTCCTTCGTGTTGGAACGCTCCGACAAAGATGTTCATTTCAGCAATGAAACCGCTAAATCCTGGCAATCCTAATGAAGCCATTCCAGCAATTACATAAATTACGGATATAAAAGGCATTACTTTCAATAAACCTCCTAGTTTGGTGATATCTCTAGTGTGGGTTCTTCCGTAAATCATCCCGATTAAGGCGAAGAATAAGGCAGTCATAAATCCGTGGGAAAGCGATTGTAAAATAGCTCCATTCCAAGCGGTTTTGTTCAACATTAATAAAGCGAACAACACCATTCCCAAGTGACTCACAGAGGAATAGGCATTGATGTATTTCAAATCGGTTTGTTTTAATGCCCCAAAAGCACCATAAATGACTCCTGTTGCCGATAAAATGATGAAAAACCAAGACCATTCAATGGCTCCCAAAGGCAATAAAAACATAGCAATCCTGAAAACACCATAACCTCCCAATTTCATCAAAACGCCTGCATGCAGCATTGATACCGCTGTTGGTGCCGAAGCGTGACCATCAGGTGACCAAGTATGAAAAGGAAATAAAGCACCCAATACAGCAAAGCCAACAAAAGTCAAAGGGAAAAATAATTTCTGTGCTTCGAATGGAATGTGCACTTTAGCTATTTCCAAAATATTAAACGTTAAAGCGCCACCATCGGCATTCGAATTGAAATAAATTCCTAGAACGCCCACCATCAAAACGGCTGAAGCTCCCATCAGCATCAAAGTCAACTTCATTGCCGAATATTCTTTGGGTCCTGAGCCCCAAATTCCAATCAACAAATACATTGGGATTACAGCAATTTCGTAGAATACGAACATTGTAAACAAATCAATAGAAATAAAGAATCCATAAACTCCCGTGGCCAAAACCAAAAGAGAAACAAAGAATTCTTTGGGCAAATCGTCGGTTTTCCAAGAAATGAAAACACCGGCTAATACTACTATTGCAGTCAACAATAGCAAGGCAACCGAAACTCCATCAACACCAATGGCATAATGCACATTGAAATTTTTAAACCAAACATAATCTTGAGTGAAAAGCATCACGCTTTTATCGACCGCTCTTTCTCTAAAATAAGCAAAAAGTAAATTGATAGCCATTCCGAGTTGAATGAAACTTCCAATCATTGAAATCAATCGAGCCTGTTTCAAGCCTTTGGAGAAAACCAAAGCTAAAACCGTGAGAACAGGTACAATTACAAAAAGTGATAAAATATCCATATTAATTGATTTGTTATGTCCATAAATAAATGAAAACCAAAGCGACAACTACAACTCCCGAAACAAAAAACATAGCATAATCTTGTAATCGACCGGATTGCAATCCTTTTATTTTTTCGGAAATGATAACCGTTTTGTTTCCAATACCTTCCATTGTTCCGTCCACATATTTCTTGTCAAATTTGGCTATTGGTGCTGAAATTAGATTGAAAATGATTTTTCTGGTAATAAAAAGGTAGAGTTCATCGAAATAGAATTTGTGGAAAGTCCATTTGTAAAACATCCCAAAAGCATTGGAAAATCGTTCGGCCAAATCATTTTCTTTTTTATAGAAAATCCAAGCCAGAATAATTCCGACTAATCCCGTTCCAACAGCAACGGCTGCTAATGGTAAATCCAAATGACCTTCAAATCCCGCTTTGTCTGCAGTTATGAATTCGCTGAACGGAATAAATCCTGCTACAATACTCATAATTGCCAAGAACAACAAAGGAAATGCCATAGACATTGGCGATTCGTGCGGTTCGTGATGGTATTTGGTTTCCTTGCCCCAAAAGATGCCAAAATACAATCGGAACATATAAAAAGCAGTTAATCCTGCAACGAAAAGTCCAACAAAATAAAGCAATTGATTTTTTTCGAAAGCAGCAACCAAGATTTCGTCTTTACTCCAAAACCCTGCAAATGGTGGCACTCCAGCAATCGCTAAAGCTGCGATTAAGAAAGTAATATTGGTGATTGGCATATACTTGCGCAAACTTCCCATATCTTTCAAATAATTGCTGTGAACAGCGTGAATTACGGAACCAGCTCCCAAGAATAATAAAGCTTTAAACATAGCATGAGTGAACAAATGAAACATAGACGCCATATAACCAACTCCCTCGTGACCTTTGTAACTTGAAACACCTAAAGCCAACATCATATAACCTATTTGCGACATAGTCGAAAAAGCCAAAACTCGTTTGATATCGGTTTGTGTGAGGGCAATTATTGCGGCAAACAACGAAGAAAAAGCACCTACATAAGCCACGATATTAAGTGCAAAACCATCTTCCACAAAATAATACATCGGGAATAATCTTGCTACCAAATACACTCCAGCCACAACCATTGTTGCTGCGTGAATCAAGGCCGAAACTGGTGTTGGACCTTCCATTGCATCGGGTAACCAAATGTGTAACGGGAACATCGCCGATTTTCCAGCGCCTCCCATAAATATTAAAATCAAAGCCCAAGTAATTACCGATAATCCCATAAAGGAAGAAGCTCCCCACTGAAAAAGTAATCCTTCGCCTTCGGGATTCACAGCATTTAAGGTTTGGAAATCAAAAGTACCAGCGTAATAACCCACTATCAAAATTCCGATCAAGAAGCCAAAATCAGCAAAACGAGTTACGATAAAAGCCTTTTTTGCTGCTGCCACAGCCGAAGTTTTGGTGTAATAATAACCAATCAACAAGAAGGAGGAAACTCCCACCAATTCCCAGAAAATATAGATTTGGAAAAGGTTGGTTGCTAAAACTAATCCCAACATTGAAAAGGAAAACAGCGATAAATAAGCAAAGAATTTGGTATAACCAGCATCGCCGTGCATATAACCTCGGCTATAAATGTGTACCATCAAGGAAATGGTGGTCACCACGATGAGCATCATTACCGAAATGGGATCAATCAAAATTCCCATATCAATGTGTAAGGTGTCGGTGAAGTTCATCCAAACTGTTTTTTCAACAAAAGTTGGGTAAACGCCATCTACTTTTCCACTGACGAAAAAGTATTGATAAGCCGCATAATAAGATAAAGCAGCAGAAGTTGCCAAGCCTAAAACGCCAATATAACCCGAAACGGCTGGTTTGATTTGTTGGTTAAAGATTCCCAATAGCAAGAAAACGGCTAGCGGAATCAACGGAATAAATACTATATAAGAGATGTCCATAGTTGATGAATATTAATACTTCATAATTTCAGTGTCCTTCACTTCAACAGAGCTAATTTGTCGGTACAGATTAATGATTATTGCCACAGCCAAAGCAGTTTCGGCGGCAGCCACGGCAATAATAAAAATCGAAAAGAAAACGCCCTGTAACACATCGGGATATAAATATTTGTTGATGACAACAAAGTTTACTGCCGAGGCATTTAAAATTAACTCAAGCGATATTAAAATCGAAATCAAGTTTTTTCTGGTAATAAACCCATAAATCCCTATAAAAAATAGAATAGAGGTGAGGGTAAAAATTTCGTATATGCTAATTCCAGCTATCATAATGTGTCGTCGTTTTTAGTTAGTTTGTCTCCTTTTCCGATGATGATGGCTCCAATCATAGCGGCCAATAGTAGCACACTGATAACTTCGAAAGGCAAGATAAATCCACCAGCATCATAGCTTAGAAGTCCTCGTCCAATATCTTCTACAGTTGTAGTTTTCGAATTTTCTACGACATTGAAATTAGTAGAATAAATAGTAGCTAAGAAAACACCAAGTCCTACTAAACAAGCTATTGCAGTTATTATTTTTTTGGACAGTTTGGCCATTTCCAATTCCATTTCGATGTGGTGAACCAATAAAACCGAGAAAATAACCAAGACGATAATCCCTCCAGCATAAACCGTCAATTGCACAGCGGCCAAGAAATTATAATCAATCAAAAAGTAAATTCCCGCTACGCCAATCAATACAAACAGTAAGTAAATAACAGACCGAAGCATTTTGCGACTCGTTACCGATGCAATGGCTGCGACTATCATTATCAAGGCTAAAATGTAAAATAGTATTTTTTCCATAAGATTAATCTTCTACACCAGGCATTAATTTCGATCCTGGTTTGTTTAAAACTCTAGTGAGGTATGCTCTATCGTAAACGGAATTTTCAAAATTTTGAGCCCATTTAATCGCATCGGTGGGGCAAGCTTCAATACATAAACCACACATCGTGCACATTCCTAAATGATAAATATGTTGGTCTATCATTTTTTTCTTTTTGCCTGTTTCAGGATCGACTTGTCGGTCCCAAATAATTTCTATGGTACCGTTAGGGCAAGCCAATTCACATTTTTGGCAACCGGTACAACGGTGTTCATTGTTCTCATCGTGCGGCATCACTACCTCGCCACGAAAACGGTCGAACATTTTTAAAGTGTCTCTGTTGTCAGGATATTGTTGGGTTATCGCCCCTTTTCTGGAATGTAAAAAATACTTTCCGGTGACACTCATTCCTGTGAGAAGTGTTTTTACACCATTATATATATCTGAAAAATAACTCATAATTTTTAAAATTGAATTGTTAATCCAAGCAATACCATCAATGCCATTAAAAGTAAGTTCATTAAGTTTAACGGAAGCAAATATTTCCATTCCAATACCAGAAGTTGGTCAATTCTTAATCTTGGAAATGTCCATCTGAACCACATCATTAGGAATATTAATAGCAATGTTTTTCCTAAAAACCAGAATACGCCAAGCAAAGGAATGCTTTCGGTTATGCCAAAAGGAGAAAGGTAAGCTCCAAAAAAGACAGTGGTTGCAATCGAGGCGATGATAAACATATTGATAAATTCTGCTAGGAAGAAATAGGCAAACTTCATTCCCGAGTATTCGGTGTGAAAACCAGCACCCAATTCAGATTCGGCTTCTACTAAGTCGAAAGGTGCTCTATTGGTTTCAGCAGTTCCGGCAATCATATAAATGCAAAATGCGATTAAGGCAGGAATATGTCCTTGAACGATAAGCCAACCGTGTTTTTGAACTTCGACAATTTGTGAAAGTTGCAAAGAACCTGTCATTAAAACTATGGTCAACAGCGATAATCCAACAGATAATTCGTAGCTAATGGTTTGAACACCGCTTCGCATCGCGCCAATTAAGGCAAATTTGTTATTGCTACTCCAACCTGCTAATAAAATTCCAATCACTCCAATCGAGGAAATGGCGATTAAAAAGAAAATACCAATATTAATGTCAAAGGCGTGCAATTCTTTCGTAAAAGGGAAAAGCGACATTGCCATCAAGGCGGTTACAATAACAAAATAAGGAGCTAAATTGTATAAAAATTTGTCGGCTTTGAAGGTTCCGGTCAACTCTTTGGAAACCAATTTCAAGGCATCGGCCATAGTTTGTAATAAACCTTGCCAACCCACTCGGTTGGGTCCAAGTCTCAATTGAAACCAAGCAGCTACTCTTCTTTCGAGTAGAACCAAGTACAAACCAGCAACGGCAAAAATACCGAGGTAAACTACTGCTATTAATGCCATTTCCACTATGCTTGCCGTGGTTTCTGGCATTAGGCTAAAAAGCCATTCGTGAATATTTTTTGTGATGTTCATAAAATTAATTTTATCTGTCGATATCAGGAATTACAAGGTCTAATGTTGCCATAGTTGCTACTAAATCTCCAATTTTTCCACCTACAGCAATGTGATTTAATAAGGATAAATTAGAGAATCCTGGCGAACGGAATTTCATTCGGTACGGATTTTTTGTTCCTGTACTAACGATGTAAACCCCTAATTCTCCTCTTGCAGTTTCTACTTTTTGGTAAAATTCGCCTTCAGGTAATTTGATTACAGCATTGGTTTTAGCAAAAAAATCGCCTTCAGGAATATTGTCAATTAATTGTTCTATTATCGACAAGGATTCCCACATTTCTAAAACTCTAACTTGGTAACGGGCATAAGTATCGCCTTCGGTTTTCAATACTTCGTTGAATTTTACTTTGTCATAAGCACTGTACGAATGGTGTTTTCTCACATCGCAAGAATAGCCAGAAGCACGACCCACAGGACCAGAAGCTCCAAACGAAATTGCATCTTCTTTGGTTAAAATTCCAATGCCTTCCATTCTTTTTCGGAAAATGATATTATTGGATAAAAGCAAATCGTATTCGGGCAATTTGGTTTTGAAATGAGCGATAAATTCTTTCGTTCTTTTTACAAAATTCGGGTGAATGTCGAACATTAATCCTCCAGGAATGTTGTAGTTCATCGTCAAACGAGCGCCACAAGTTTCTTCGAAAATGTCGTTGATCATTTCTCTGTCTCTAAAACCGTAGAAGTAGGTGGTCAAAGCGCCAACATCCATTCCCATAACGCCCCACCACAAAGTGTGAGATGCGATTCGGGTCAATTCGGCAATGATGGTGCGAATGACTTTTACACGTTCAGGAATTTCTAATTCTAGGGCATTTTCAACCGTTAGACAAACGGCTTCATTGTTGATGTGAGAAGAAAGATAATCCATTCGGTCGGTCAAATGCACGATTTGCTGATAGCTATCGCGTTCACACATTTTTTCGATAGAACGGTGAATGTAGCCTAAATCGGGTTCTACTTTTTTAATTATTTCACCGTCGATAGTCAACAAAAGGCGCAAAACTCCGTGAGTTGCTGGGTGTTGCGGCCCCATATTGATTTGGTATTCTTCGGATTTAAAGTTGTTTATTATGGGTGTTGTGTCCATAGTTCCTTATTTGATAATCATATTAATTTCATCTACATAATCTTTTCTCAACGGAAATCCGTCCCATTCTTCGGTCATAAAAAGTCTTTTTAGATTGGGATGATTGGTGAATTGAATTCCGAAGAAATCAAAAACTTCTCTTTCGTGAAATTCTGCCGTGTACCAAATTTTGCAAACCGTATCAAATGTTGGGTTTTCTCGGTCTTCGGTTTTTACTTTTACTACCAATTGATGGCGGTGAGTTGTAGATTCTAAATGGTAAACAACACCTAATTCTTTGCCCCAATCCACACCGCTAAGACAAAACAAATAATCGAAATTCGTTTCGGAATTACTTTTTAATTGCGTCATTAGTGGGATAAGTTGTTCGGGCTGAACGGTGATATTTAGAAACTGTGATTTTTCTTCTGTGAATTCCAATTCTGGAATCCAAAGGCTTATTAAATTTTGTAAGGCTTCGTTTGTCATAATTTTGGTATTATAGTCCTTCGTCAAACCCATCAATAGGGTATATTTTTTCTTTCATGCTTTCTGTTTTGATTTTTGCTTGAAGCATCAACATTCCTTCGAGCAAAGCTTCTGGACGAGGAGGACAACCCGGAACGTAAACATCTACAGGAATTACGTGATCGGCTCCTTTTACTACCGAATAGGAATTGTAATAGAAAGGACCACCAGAAATGGCGCAAGCTCCCATTGCGATAACGTATTTTGGTTCCGCCATTTGATCGTACAAACGACGTAAAACTGGTGCCATTTTGTTGACAATGGTTCCTGCAATGATAATTAAATCGGCTTGTCTTGGCGAAGGTCTTGCTACCTCGAATCCAAATCTTGAATAATCGTGACGAGCTGCTCCGGTTTGCATCATTTCGATGGCGCAACAGCTAGTTCCAAAATAAAGGGACCAAAGCGAGTTAGCTCGTCCCCAATTGATAATATCGTCTAATGAAGTGACTAATATATTTGCTCCATTACCTCCAGGAATTACCTTTCCTGGGAAATCTGCTGGTATATCTGAATTGTTATTTACTCCCATTTTAATGCTCCTTTTTTCCAAGCGTAGGCTAAACCTAAACCTAATATTACTAAAAAGATGATGATTTCGACAAAAGCGACCATTCCAATTTCTTTGAAAACGACTGCCCAAGGTATCAAAAAGGCTACCTCGACATCAAAAACCAAGAATAGAATGGCGTACAAATAGTAGCCCACTTTAAACTGAACCCAAGTAGGTCCAATGGTGGTCATTCCGCTTTCATACGGTTCCCGTTTTTGAGTATTGTCTGATTTTGGTGAAATTAAATTAGAGAGAAAGTTGGCACCGGCGACCAAAACTATTCCGGCTAATAAGAAAACTATAATTGCTTCTGAACCCATATATATTAAATTTATTTATTGTAATACTTCGCAAATTTACATCATACAATCTACTATTCCTATAGGGTAATAGATTTTAATGTAATTTTTTTATTTCACTTCATAAGTCTCTCCCGAGAAGAACAAATCGTCAGTTTTTGTAAAACTCGAATTGGCTTTAACTTGCGCTGTCAAAGCATCTTCTCTTTCTTCTAAGGTAACATCATCAAAACTTCTAATCACTCCAGTTGCCAAAGGATAATCCATTCGAACCAACATATAATGTAGCGTAGGATCTTTTTCTTTGGCATTATGTACTAATAAATCTTCTTGTGTTATTCCGTTTTCGCCAATGGTTACCACTTCTAGTTTCAACCCATTTAAAACTAAACCTTTGTCACGATTTTTACCAAAAATCATTGGTTTTCCGTGTTCAAGAAAAATTTGTTTGTCTTCTTTTACGTCTTTATCCGTAAGATGATTGAAGCAACCATCATTAAAAATTACACAATTTTGTAATATTTCAATTAATGAAGTTCCTTTAAATTGTTGTGCTTCGATAAAAATCTGTCCCATTTCTTTTGGACTTCCACCGCCAACTCTTGCAAAAAAACGTGCTTGAGCTCCCAATGCCAATTCGCCGGGAGAAAAAGGAGGTTGCGTATTTCCGTAAGGGGAAGATTTCGTTTTTTGTCCAATTAATGAAGTAGGGGAGAACTGCCCTTTGGTTAAACCATAAATTTCATTGTTGAAAAGAATGATATTCAAATCGATATTTCTTCGCAAAACGTGGATAAAATGATTTCCTCCAATGGCCATTGCATCGCCATCACCAGTTGCAATCCAAACGCTTAAGTTAGGATTTGCCAATTTTATTCCCGAGGCAATTCCCGGTGCTCTACCGTGAATACTGTGAATTCCGTAAGTATCTAAATAATAAGGAAAACGCGAAGAACAGCCAATTCCAGACACAAAAACAATGTCTTCTTTGGCCAATCCCATTTCGGGAAGTGTTTTTTGCATCGTGCGTAAAATCACGTAATCGTCACAACCTGGACACCATCTTACTTCTTGATCGCTAGTAAAATCTTTTGGTGTATATTTTTTTTCGATAGTAGTTTCCATAATTATACTAGTGATTTAAATTGCTGAATCAGTTCTTCATTAGCAAAAGGCAATCCTTGAATTCTATTGAATTGTAAAAATTCAAAATTACTGTATTTAATTTTCAAAAGACTCGCAAATTGACCGCTGTTCAATTCGCAAACCAGTATTTTTTTGAATTTGGATAAAATGGCAGCGGTATTTTTGGGCATTGGATTAATGTAATTGAAATGCGCATAACCAATGTTTTTATATCCTAATTCATTCATTTGTTTCACTGCCGAATGCAAAGAACCATAGGTTCCGCCCCAACCAATGACTAATAAATCGCCTTCATTGGCAAATTCAGTTTCTAAGTCTGGGATATTAAATTTTACTCGCTCGATTTTCTCGGCTCTAATTTGAGTCATTTGCTCATGATTTTTCGGGTCATAAGAAATGTTTCCGGTAACGGCATCTTTTTCTAATCCACCAATTCGATGTTCTAATCCCGGAGTTCCTGGAACAGCCCAATTTCGAGCTAATGTTTTTTCATCTCTATCATAGGGATGCCAGTTTTCTTTCACTTCGGCAATTCTATTGTTTTTTATTTCTGGCATTTCGGCAACGGTTTGTATTTTCCAAGGAGCCGATCCGTTAGCGATGTAACCGTCAGTCAATAAAATAACTGGAGTCATATGTTCTAAAGCTAGTCTAGCAGCTTCGTAAGCAAAGTTAAAACAGTTGGCAGGAGTGCTGGCAGCTATAACAATTAATGGACTTTCACCATTTCGACCATACATGGCTTGCAATAAATCAGATTGTTCTGTTTTGGTTGGCAATCCTGTTGAAGGGCCTCCACGTTGCACATCTACAATCACTAATGGCAATTCGGTCATTATGGCTAAACCAATGGCTTCTCCTTTTAGTGCTAGACCTGGTCCTGAAGTAGTTGTTATGGCTAAATCTCCCGCAAACGCCGCTCCAATTGCTGAGGTAATACCCGCAATTTCGTCTTCTGCTTGAAATGCTTTTACGCCAAAGTGTTTGTGTTTTACCAATTCGTGTAAAATATCGGTGGCTGGAGTTATAGGATAAGATCCTAAGAATAATTCCAATCCTGATTTTTCGGCTGCTGCCAAAAATCCCCAAGCAGTTGCTGTATTTCCCATAATAATTCTATAGGTTCCAGAAGGCATTTTTGCTGGCGAAATAGTATAGGAATTAGGAATAAGCTCTAAGGTTTCGGCAAAATAATAGCCTGCCATTAAAACTTTAGTATTCGCTTCGACAATATGTGGTTTTGATTTGAATTTTTTATTGAAGAAATCAATAGTATAATCGGTCGAACGGTTGTACATCCAATAAATCATCCCTAACGAAAACATGTTTTTACTTCTCGAAATCGATTTAGTGTCTAAACCTGCCACATCTTTCAATGCTTCTTTGGTCAAGGAGGTCATATCTACTTCGATAACTCTGTAATTATCCAAACTTCCATCTTCTAATGGGTTTGAGGTGTATTCTGCTTTTTCTAAATTTTTCTTATTAAAAGAATCAATATCTACTATTAGAGTATGACCTGGTTTTAAAGCATACAGATTGGTTTTTAATGCAGCAGGATTCATAGCTACTAATAAATCTACAGCATCGCCAGGAGTGCTTACTTCAACACTGCCAATGTGAACTTGATAGCCGGATACTCCATACAAACTGCCTTGAGGTGCTCTGATTTCGGCTGGATAGTTGGGAAAAGTGGCAATATCATTGCCAAACATTGCTGAGGTATCCGTAAATTGAGTTCCTGTTAACTGCATTCCATCTCCAGAGTCACCAACGAAACGGATTACTACGGCTTCTAATTTTTCAGGCTGAGGTTTAATTGTAGTTGCACCCATAAGTATGATATTTTTTCATTATTAATAAAAAATGTTAATAAATGATGTGTCAAATTTAATTTTAGATTATTTAATAAAATATGACGATTATCATATAAAAGTAATAAAAAGCCATTTAATTTTACGGGGAATTAAAAAATATATCTCTTATGGCAATAATTATTACGGACGAGTGTATCAACTGTGATGCATGTATTTCAGAATGTCCAAACAACGCAATTTATGAACCAGATACTAAATGGTCTTTTGCAGATGGATCGGCTTTGAAAGGAATGGTAAAATCTCCTTCAGGAATAGAAGTCGATGCTAGTGAAGAGCATGACGCAATTTCGGATGAGTTTTTCTACATCGTAGCTGACAAATGTACAGAATGTAAAGGGTTTCACGATAAACCACAATGTGCTTCTGTTTGTCCAGTTGACTGTTGTATTCCTGATGGGAATCACGTAGAAACAGAAGCTCAATTATTAGACAAAAAAGCTTGGTTGCATAATGAGTAAATCATGGAGTTGAAAAAAGCTAAAAAGCCATTTGGAATTTTAGCTTTTTTTGGCTCTTAAAATTAAATACCGTCAAGTAATTTGTAGATTGAATGGTTCGTCACAAATTCGAGATGGTTTAAAAACTTTATAAAAATGAAGAATAAAACTTTTAAAAAAGTAATTTGTGACGGTAATGAAGCAGTGGCTTTAATTGCTCACAAAACCAATGAAGTCTGTGCCATTTATCCTATTACGCCATCTTCGCCAATGGGGGAACACGCCGAACTTTACAGCTCAAAAGGCAAAAAGAACATTTGGAACAATATTCCAAGAATTGTCGAAATGCAAAGTGAAGCGGGTGCTGCAGGAACTGTTCACGGTTCGTTGCAAGCCGGTGCTTTGACTACAACATTTACCGCTTCTCAGGGCTTGTTGTTGATGATTCCTAATATGTATAAAATTGCTGGTGAATTATTGCCTTGCGTCATTCACGTGGCAGCCAGAACAGTGGCAACTCATGCGCTGTCTATCTTTGGAGATCATTCCGATGTTATGGCTTGCCGACAAACAGGATTTTCTATGTTATTTGGTGGTTCTGTTCAAGAAGCACACGATTTTGCCTTGATTTCTCAGGTGGCAACACTTAAAACTAGAGTGCCATTTATGAATATTTTTGATGGTTTTAGAACCTCTCACGAAATTTCAAAAATTGATTCTATTCCTGACGAAATCATTCAAGCGATGATGCCCGAAGATAAAGTAGCCGAACACAGACATAGAGGATTAGACCCTGATCGTCCAGTGCTTAGAGGTACCACTCAAAATCCAGATGTTTTCTTCCAAGCCAGAGAAGCGGCCAACAAATATTATGATGCTGTTCCTGCTGCCGTTCAAGAAGTAATGAACGAGTTTGGCGAACTTACAGGTCGTCACTATAATTTGTTTGATTATATAGGACATCCTGAAGCCGAAAGAGTAATTATTATTATGGGTTCTGCCGAAGGTCCTGTAAAAGAAGCTCTTAGTGTAATGCTTGAAGAAGGCGAAAAAGTGGGTGTGATTTTAGTTCGCTTGTTCAGACCTTTCGATATTAGTGCTTTTGTGAATGTATTGCCAAAAACAGTTCAAAAAATAGCTGTTATGGATAGAACAAAAGAGCCTGGAAGTATTGGTGATCCAATGTATTTAGATGTTGTTACTGCACTTGTTGAAAGCGGTAGAGAAATGCCTATTGTAGTTGGTGGTCGTTACGGATTGTCATCCAAAGAATTTACACCAGCGATGGTAAAAGGAATTTATGACGAATTATCGAATAAAAAACCTAAAAATCACTTCACTATTGGAATCAATGATGATGTGACTTTCCACAGTTTGTATTTTGATCCTAAGTTCGATATTCATACAAAAGCCATTAGCTGTATGTTCTATGGTTTAGGTTCTGATGGAACGGTTGGGGCCAACAAAAACTCCATCAAAATCATTGGTGAAACTACAGATAATTACGTTCAAGGTTATTTCGTTTATGACTCTAAAAAAGCAGGGGCACAAACTATTTCGCACTTGCGTTTTGGCCCAGACCCAATCAATTCGAACTATTTAGTTGATAAAGCCGATTTTATAGCTAGTCATAAATTCAATTTTATTGAAAAATTCAATATGATTGCTGAGTTGAAACACGGTGGTACTTTCTTGTTGAACTCACCCTATTCTAAAGATGAGATTTGGGCGAGATTGCCTATCCAAATTCAACAAGGAATCATTGACAAAGAAGCTAAATTCTACGTAATCGATGCTACAAAAGTAGCTTTCGAAGCCAGTCTTGGAAAAAGAGCCAATACTATTTTACAAACATGTTTCTTCGCTATTTCGGGAATTTTACCTAAAGAAGAAGCGATTGAAAAAATTAAAAACGCTATCGTAAAATCCTACTCTCACAAAGGTGAAAAAGTAGTGAAAATGAACTTTAACGCGGTGGATAAAGCTTTAGAAAATTTATTCCAAGTCGATTATCCAAAAGTAGCTACTAGCGAAAGACATTTAGCTTCAGCTATGAAAAATGCTCCTGATGGTTTTGTTACCGAAGTGTTAGAAAAAATACTAGGTGGTTTTGGAGATGATCTTCCAGTGAGTGCTTTCACGGTAGATGGAACTTTCCCAACAGGAACTTCACAATTCGAAAAAAGCGGTATTGCCGACTTTATTCCAGTTTGGGACGACGAAAACCTTTGTACACAATGTAACAAATGTGTGGCTATTTGTCCTCACGCTGCCATTCGTTCTAAAGTGGTTACCAATGATGAATTAGCAAAATTCCCAGGTTCATTAAAAAGTGTTCCAGCCATTGGAAGACCTTTTGCTAAAGAAAACGAATCTTATATTTTACAGGTTTCACCAGAAGATTGTACTGGTTGCGACCTTTGTGTAATGGTTTGTCCAGCAATTTCAAAAGAAAAAGAAAACTTCAGAGCCATCAACATGCACAAGAAAATTGAAGTGGATGTCGAAGAAAATGTAAACTGGGATCATTTTGTAAGCTTGCCTTATTATGATAGAACTGCGTTGCAAATCACGAATGTGAAAGGCTCTCAATTCTTAGAACCTTTGTTCGAATTCTCAGGAGCTTGTTCTGGTTGTGGAGAAACACCTTATATCAAGATGATTACGCAATTGTATGGCGATAGTATTATGATTGCTAACGCCACAGGATGTTCATCAATCTACGGTGGAAATTTACCAACTACACCTTACAAAACCAATGAATTTGGTAGAGGTCCAGCTTGGGCAAACTCTCTTTTTGAAGACAATGCCGAGTTTGGTTTAGGTTTAAAATTAGGATTGTCTAAAAAACAAGAAATTGCAGTTGATTTATTAGTTTCATTAAAATTAGTAGTTGGCGAAGAATTAGTGGATGCTATTCTAAACAACACTGAAGAAACCGAAGCCTTGAAAAACGAAAAATTTGCTCAAATTGAAGCTTTAAATAAAATTTTAGCTCGAATTAGTGATACCAATGCCGATGCTAAAAAATTAAGCCAATTGACCGAGTATTTACGTAAAAAAGCCGTTTGGATTTTTGGTGGAGACGGTTGGGCTTACGACATCGGATACGGTGGAGTAGATCACGTTTTATCAACAGGTGAAGACATCAATATTTTGGTAATGGATACTGAGGTGTATTCTAACACTGGTGGACAAGCCTCTAAATCGACTCCTCTTGGAGCCAGTGCTAAGTTTACTATTGGTGGTAAAAAAACAGGTAAAAAATCCCTAGCGCTTCAAGCTATTTCTTATGGAAATGTGTATGTAGCTCAAATTGCAATGGGAGCTAAAGATCTACAATCGCTTAAAGCTATTGAAGAAGCGGCAGCTTATCCTGGACCATCCTTGATTATTGCTTACTCTCATTGTGGTGAACACGGTTACGAATTGAAAAACGCTATTTCTCAACAAGAAAAAGCAATCGATTCAGGATACTGGCCATTGTTTAGATTCAACCCTATGGAAGCAAAAGGTAAAAAATTCAAATTAGATTCTAAAGCACCAACGATTCCTTTGAGTGACTTTATGTACAACGAATCTCGTTTTACCAGAGTTGTGAAAGAAAATGCTGAATTAGGAGCTAAATTGCTTACTCAAGCTCAAGAAGAAGTAGATTCTAAATGGGAAAGATTGGAATTGTATAGAGATTTGTAATAGGATTTATTAATTTAAAACTGCCATAACAAAGCAGCAAAGATTGTAAATTGAAAAACCTACTCGGGATGTATAATCTTGGGTAGGTTTTTTTTTGAATTTTAAGTAAATAATGAAAAAAAATGAAAAAAAGTTCTGCCAAATGTGGAAAACCGTAAAATAGAATATTGTGGACTTTGTAATTTTGAAACTATAATTAAAAACGTACAAAAAAACAAAGTTTTCATTTGTAAAAAAAAAGAAAAAACTGATATTTTGGCAAGAAATTTGTAAGTAAATATTCAGTGTTATTATTGCAAATAGTTAATTAACAAAACACTAAAAAACACTAACGTTCGCTATATGAAATGAGCATAACCGATAATTGGTCGCAAATACCAATGTTGATATGCGAATTACATATGACCAATAAAAAACAATAAATATTAACATATGAAAATACAAAAAAAGAGGCTGTTGCAAGACCACAGCCCACCCCTAAAAGCAGATTAATCATTATTAACTTTTATAAATCTTAAATATATAAATATGAAAATAATTAAATTATTTTTTATCTCTACAATTTTATTTACTCTTTCTGCTAGTTCACAAATCACAAAAGGAAATTGGATGGTGGGTGGAAATATTACATTCTCAAATTCAGTATCAAGTCCAGATGACAATTCTTCATCGGAAGTAAAATTAAACTCAATAGATTTCTCGCCAAACATTGGATATTTTATAATCAATAAATTATCAATCGGGACATTGTATCAATATATTTCGACAGTTTCCAAATACGAAGGAGGTAAGTCAGAATATAAATCTTCCAACATAGGTCCATTTGTACGATACTATCTTTTAAACCCTGAAAAAACTGCAAATATTTTTTTAGAAACATCGTACAATTTTAGTACAATGAAAGAAAACAACAATACTGTTTTTGCTTCAAAATTAGGTGCTGTATATTTTTTAAATAGTTCAGTTGGATTTGAATTAATGCTTAAGTATTCCATCAATAAATATAAATATAATACTGACTTAATACCAAATAGCACGTCAAAAGGATTAACAGTTGGTTTAGGTTTTCAAATACATTTAAAAAAAGAATAAAAATTTTAAAAACAAACAAAATGATAAATTAAGTATATTTAATGCGATTTTTTGCATTACTGTTTTTTTCCTTGGGTCTTTCTGCTCAAGTATCGGTGCCTCCACAAGC
>ERZ1034361.125-NODE-125-length-54096-cov-7.139895_pt1 | contig 54096 bp, 69 predicted proteins | sample MGYA00520617_ERZ1034361 | MGnify/ENA primary metagenome ERZ1034361 (study PRJEB33736, sample SAMEA104284507) | Azolla filiculoides | biome: Urban; feature: Water surface; material: Ditch water | place: Netherlands | collected 2015-10-28 | depth 0-0.1 m ... | reverse complement strand
GGCAGTGCTATGAACCCGCTAGAACTACCGGTAACCAGCGAGCTTCTTGAGCCAGACGAGATTCAAAAAATCACGGGTGCAGCACGCTCTCGTGAACAGATCGAATGGCTAGATAAAAACGGCTGGGTATACCAATTAAACCGCGCACGGCTGCCTATTGTTGGCCGGTTATACGCACGGCTGCGCATGCTTGGCGTGATGCATCCAGCGGCAATGGTTAACCCAACCTCCTGGTCACCTGACTTTTCAAAGCTCAGATAACAAGGGTATGCTTAAAAAATGTCTCCGAAAAATTCGAAACGAGACCTCCCCCCGCGTATGTTTCAGCGGGTTAAGACCGGCGCCAAAGGCCAGGTCTGGGTCTCGTACGTCTATGACGGCAAAGACGAGAATGGAAAGCGCAGAGAGATTGCATTAGGATCTGACCTGCTGGAAGCCAAGCGCAAGTGGGCTGAGCTTGAGGGCAGGAAGGCACCGGCAGAAGTCGGTACCATGTGCGGCATATTTGATCGGTACGAACGGGACGTTATCCCTGGCAAGTCACCCCGCTCCCAAAAAGATAATGCCGGTGAGCTAAAGCGCTTACGGGCCGTCTTTGACAATGCCCCAATTAACTCAATCGAGCCGTACCATATTGCTCAATACTTAGAGAACCGTGCTGCGAAGACACGAGGCAATCGCGAGATATCGCTGCTGTCTCACGTATGGAACAAAGCCCGGGCCTGGGGCTATACGTCTAAGGCCAACCCCTGCATAGGGATTGAAAAGAACAAGGAAAGCCGTCGCAGTTATTACGCTGACGAGGCTGTATTTGCCGCTGTCTATAAGCACGCGTGTATTGAATTGCAGGATGCTATGGACCTTGCCTACCTAACGGCTCAGCGCGTCTCTGATGTACGGGAAATGATGCTGACGGATATGGTTGGCGACGGTTTATTAGTCACCCCTAACAAGACGAAGAACTCGTCCGCCAAGAAAGTGCGGATCTTGCTTAAGGAAAACGGGGTGCTTACTGAGCTGGGCATACTGGTCGAGAAGATCAAGAACCGGCCCCGTAAAGTGAAGAGCCTGTACATCATCGCCACCCCGATGGGTGCCAAGCTGACCAAGTGGACGCTTCGTGCCCGGTGGGATAAGGCTAGAAAACTAGCGGCTGATGCTATTCGGGATGAAAACCCGGAGTTTGCTGAGCATATTCGGGAATTCCAGTTCAAGGATATTCGACCTAAAGCGGCCAGCGAAACTGACCTTGCACACGCACAGGTTTTGCTTGGTCATACTAAGGAACAGATCACCAAAGTGGTGTACCAGCGGGTGGGTGAAACCGTCCGTCCGACCAAATAATGCGGGAGCGCTCCCGCAAAAATGAGTAAGGGGCTACAGCATCTCTACCGTAACCCCTTGATTTTACTGGAGGCGCGAGCCGGAGTCGAACCGACCTACACGGATTTGCAATCCGCAGAGAATGCCAAATGAATCAACAACTTAATCCACTTTCACTCCCGCAACCAACTGAATCTTATGTCCCTGGAGCCCTTTATTTACAAGGGTCTGTCTCCGAGATGCGGGAGCGATTTTAACCCTGTTTGATAGGAAAACGCAATGCTTCACTACTGGTTTATTTTTACCTTGCTGGTCGCAGTCATCCTAGAGCCGTGGTTCATTGTGGCCCTAGGACTGTATCTGCTTTTCTGGTGGTTGGTAGCCAAGTGGTTCGACGGTTAGTCCAGAACCGCCGAGCGAACTTGCTGACGCATTTGCTGAGGTGCTGACTTGATGAAGCGTGCTTCCTTGGTCAGGCGAGCTTGCTTAACCCGTTGCTGGATGGCAGACATGTTGAACTTGATCCGCAGATCGGGGTTCTTCTGGTTCCAGTCGCGAATCTCTTCACGTACCTCAGACATAGCCTCTTGGTCCTTATCAACAATCGCCCGGGCATACTTCCCGTTGGCCTCTTCCTGCTTGGTCTTAACGATATCGATATCAGCCTGCACCTCACGCATCCGGCGGTTGCCTTCAGCGATCTGACGAGGCTGGAAGCCAATGGCCTTAGCTACTACATCACTGCCATCCACCTTCTGAACCAGGCGGCCACGGGTGTCGCGGTACTCGCCAGTCTCTGCCATCTCGCCAGCCTGTACCAGGTTGCGTACAGCGCCCGGTAGGATAGACATAGCAGCACGGCGAACGTCACCACGGGCCATGGCTTCTGTTGTATCTAGGGTAGACATAGCCAATCCACCGGCCACACCAAACACCTCGGCCACTTCCCTGCCCTTGTCCTTCCGGGTTGGGTTCAGTAGACCTGTGCCCGGGATGATGTTGCCTAGGCCCAGACGAGCCTGAACATCGATTGGCATACCAGGCAGAGTCGATACACCATGCATTGCAAAGGCTGCCATATCCTCGCCTAGGATGTCTTCCAGGAATTCGCGCTTCCACTTCTTGGTATTGGTGGCATAACCCATCCAGTTGCCAGCGGTATCAATCACGTCGTCCAGGTCGTCAGCACCAGGCAGGCCCTGCAGGCCAGCGGCCATAATCAGAATTGCCACAGCGATGCCGAATGCCTTCTTGTCGTTCTTGTACAGGCGAGTCATAAACTCCAGGTACGAGATCGAGTACTGCTTGAAGGTAAACACTGTGCCGCCTACGGCGCCGCGAGCCCAGTCAGGGCGGTTGCCCTTGTTGTATAGCCCTTGAGTTTCGTAGATCGTGTTCTGAGCGAAGCTGTAGGCATCGGTAGCCCCAGCCTTCTGTAGGTCTTCCTTGCTCAGCGTCTGGCCAATCTTGAATGCAGCGGCAAACGTCACGGCTCGGTTCATCAACTCGGTCACGCCGAAGTTAATACCCCACAGGCGCATCAGCTTGTAGCTCATAAACGACCCCGCTCCAGACTGCGATGCTGCCATCAGTTGGTAAATCTCTTGCGGATCGATCAGGCCTTCAGCCTTGGCCTTTTCCATGGCGGCCTGAAGGATCGGATCGCCGACCTTCTTGCCACGCAGGAAGTGCGTTGCTGCTACTGTGCCAGTCTTCATTGCTGCACCGGCCTTCCCTGCCCCGAACTGCGACAGGTACGGATAGGTCATCATAATTGGCTGGGTTAAGTTGACGATACCGGAAGCAATCGAGCCACCCAGGTACTGGAAGAACAGGAATCCACGCAGCTTTGCAGCCTCTTCGCCTGGGTTCTGTAGGTACTCAACCAGCTTAACAGCCTCGTCTTTAATGTCGCCATCATCACGCGGAATTGAATCAGCGGCCTGCTTCATATCCGACATATTCAGAGCTGAAGAAGACTTGCGTGCATTCGACGTCAGGAAGGTTGCCATTGTACGGGTGGCGTCCAGCGAGTAGCCAGTTGTACCCTTACGATTGATCAGGCGCTTCATGGCGCTGCGCGACGATACGGCCAGCTGCAGGTACTCCTGCGTGAGCGCATCGGTATCCAGAGCGGAGTGCTTGGCAAACAGTTCAAGCGTATCAGGAGTTACCCCCTTGAAAAGCTTGTGTGCCTCAGCAGACATCTTGCCGGTCTCTACGCGAGCAAACTGATCGCCCAGGTTCTTAGCCATCAAGCTGGCTTCGGACTTGGTGTCTGTCATCTGGAAGAATGCAACCTCACCGTTCTCGTCGTAGGCGGTTACCGTGTGCTCACCGAAACGCATCAGCGGTGCATAGCCGTGGTTCTTCAGATTGGTGGTGGTCGAGTAAATCCCGTTGATCTGAGACTTGGTCTTCTCCAGCATCCTAGTTGCGTCCGCATTGTTAGTCGTAGCAATGCCCGTCTCTAAAGCCTGGACCAGCATATCGCGTACTTGTTGCAGCGACAGATCAGCACGGATCAGCGGGGTGATGTTGGCCTTCATGGCGATACGCATATGAGTAGCCATCTCAGACTTAGCCAGGTCGTCTAGCGATTGATCCAGCGCTGCACGAGCCTGACGGTAATAACCGATCTGCTTGTCGTCCATGCCGTACTTGGTACGCAGCTCTTCGTCAGACCACACCACGCCATCGTGCGGGTTCGGTCCATTCTCAAGCGTGCCTTCAGCCAGTGCGCGACCGATCAGTTGGTTGTCGGCTTTCGACAATCCCGTCTTTAGCAGAGACTTGCTCAGACCAAAGCGCGGGAAGATGTCGGCAGCCTTGTCCTCAGCGCGGGTAGCAAACAGAGTCACGTCGTCCAGGAACTGCTGACCAAGATCGAACACCTTCTTGAACAGCGGGTTAACCTTGGCCTTGTGGAACTGTGTGCCAACCGTCTTGTGGAACCAGTTGAAACCATTGCCCGGGGCGATGATGTCAGCCAGCTTGAACTTGGTTTGATTCAGCAGGTCGTGCTTGAACTCTTGACCAGCCAGAGCGTCAGCAACTGATTGGCGAGATGGGCTGAACCTGGCCTTGATCTGGCTAGGCGAGTATTCAAAACTGCGTCCAACATTAGCACCTGTGTCACGGGTGAATCGCACATTTCCAATGCCGCCGTTTTCCACTGCGTAGCGACGAACGAATTCGCGAATGAACTTTCTTGACTGGCCTGTGCCAATTGAAACCTTTGAATACTGGTGCGAACCATTAGGCGTTTTGTTGTTTAACAGCTCAACCATACCAGCGCCTTGCAAGGCTTTATAGGCCGAGCTTCCTGGGTTGGCTTCAGATACAGAACCCTCGATATTGCCGTTTTTATCTACGACGCCTACAACAGCAAGGATGGTTTTATCAGCAAGAACGTCAGCGGTTAGACCCTTGAACTCAGGCAGCAAGCTCTTCGGGATGACAAGCATCGTGAATGCGCCATCAGGGTCGTTTCCGGCTAGGGTGTAGTAGCCTTTGAATCCGGCAACGGTTCCTTGCCATTCGAAGGCGGATTCGCCTCCAGCCCCGCCAAGATGTTTTGCATCAACCCGTCGGTTAAGGTCTCCCGCATAGGCCGACGCGAGTTCATCCACGCTGAAACTATCTCCTGCGTCAATGCGTCCCCAGAATCCGTCTCGTCCATCTTGTTCATCCTTTGGATTATACGTTTCAGTCGATTGTACTGCAGTGCCACGTTGTTTGCTGAATAGTGGCAGGCCTTCCCCTTGGAGCTTTTCGCGCATCTCTGCAGTGACCGCAAAGCCCAGTTGCCCAGACTGCTCAAGCGCAGCCTTAGACCCATCCCCAGCACCGTCTTCTGGAACCCATTGGTCCAACTCAGCATTTGGGTCGTTTGAAATCGTAACCGATTCAACGAGTCCGCCAAGCTTCTTGAGTACGTCGCCAACAACCTGCGGAACAATGCGGTCGTAGAACGACTTCATGCCCTCGCCGCCGACAGATAGGTCTGCATTTTTCAGCATTCCGTAGCTGCTTGGTTCACCAACGTCACGGGTCCCTTCGTTGTTTACGATCTTCTGTGCAATCTCTTTGCCAAGCAGATTTTCCAGGTCGGCTGGAGTTTGCTTGTACTCGGTGACTGCGGCACGACCAGTCTTGTCAATGGCCTTAACGAAGTAATCGTTTTCGCCAGTTTTGTCATACTCAATGTAGTCGATTTGTTTAGCAAGGTTATAGCGATCAGCAGACTGTTTACCATTAACGAATGCCACCTTGTCGTAGTTGCCCTGGGCTGCCAGCAGCATGACACGCTTAACAGCGAGAGAGACCCAGTCTTTTGTGTTTGCCATGAACGGTGCGGCGGGTACAGCACCACGTGCCGGGCTCTCTATCTCTTCGACTTTATTGCTGATCTGGTTCGCCTGCTCCATTAAAGCGCGGCGTTCAATAGGATTTTCAGACTCTCGCCACTTTCTATCGAGCGCAATTCGCTGACCCCTCAATTCCGAAACCCGTGCCCTATCTTCTGCGCTGAGCTCTCCGCGAAATCCACCTTTACGACCAGCTTGTGCCCAGTCAGACTGGATCTCTTCGACAAAAAGAACCTTGTTGCCCTTAGCGTTGGTACGGTCGTTGATTCGGATGTGGGCCAAAATGTTTGGCTCGTCCCAATGGCTGGAGTTGTAGCTAGTTGGCGCAGAGCCCGTGTTTCTTTGTGCGAACTTAGATGCCCGTTCGATTGCAGTTGCTTGATCGGGTGCATAAGAACGCACATTTCCATCTTCATCTAGCGCAACATATCTCTGTTGCGAATTTGCGTCTGCCCCTTGGTCTCGAATACTCCATCCGTTTGGAACAACATCAAGACGCTCTGGCAACGTCAGCAGCATCTCGCGGTAGTTAGATCCACCCGGCAGAGTCCACGTTCCGTACTTGGTGCCATCTGCTTCATTGAGCGCATTCCAGTACTCAGGTGCTGCAGAGTAGGCATCGGATAACGCGTCTTGTTCTGTCTTGCCAACACCAACGACTGCTTCGTCCTCGGTATCGATGACCTCAAACCTGTAACCGGTAGTGCCCAGCTGGACTGTCAGGCCTTCAGGTACCGGCAGCTCGTCCACTGCACTGTAGTCGATAGCCGCAGGTCCGCCCTTCGTGACTTCTTCGATCTTGACGTTGTTCAGGTCCAGGAACTGGCCGATCTCTTCAGCCGTTACCTTCTCCTTGCCCCGCATAGCCAAATAGTCGTTAATGCCAGACCATTCGATCTCATCTTTTTTGATGCCAAATTTGGCACTATTTGAAGCAAGCCATGCCTTCCACTGAGCGGCTGGCTGCGTCTGTAGACGGGCTGGCACTTGCTCAATGGTGCGCTCAAGCTGCGAGTAGAAGCGTGGTTTGGATAGCTTGACGTTGCTCTCAGGCTTATCGCTAGGCTGATCGCCAATGGCGGCTTGCTGCGCTTCGATGCCTGCGTCGTAGTCAGATACTTCGTTGTCTGTTTTTCGGTTTGCGTTCTTTGGATCAAAAACCATGAATACAACATCTGGCTCGCCATTGTTGTATTTTGCAAACGTGGCTTTATTCCAATCTACTGGTCGGTATTCGTCATTCCACCCTAGCTTAGCGACCGACTTGAAGCCGTTGGCAGCATAGAGAGCTGGCAGCACAGTATTAAACGCGTCAAGTCTTTGGCCGCCCTCGTCCACGGCAAGCTGCAGCATTGCAGAGGCAGAGCCTTTCTCACCAGAGAAAACGGAAACAATGTCATTGCCTTTTATGGCAAATCCAGAATTACCTTTCTCGTTGATGAACAGGCGCATGCCTGCGTAATCAGATTCGTCGTATACATATACAGCTGCTCCAAATTGAGTAGAGTCTTTTGCTGTTTGTATTGCGTCACGAAACAACCCTGCCCCGTCACTGTCCAGCTCAAACATCTTTTGAGCCGGGAGATCAGCATAGCCAATGGCGTTTTTAAACTTGGTTTCTGCTGTGTACTGCGCTACTGCGTTTTGACCTAGAACCCGAAGTCGCTTGCCATCTGTTCCGCTTCTTCTCTTGTAAGCCCTGGATGGTCCGCCATCGCCTGTGCGATAGGATCGGATGATTCGGCTGATGAGGAAGTCTTTTCGTTCTTCGCCAGTAAAGCCTCGAGCTCCGCCCTCGGCGCTATCTTGAGCGGTCGCTTCGAGTTTTCCAGGTCGTGTTCCTGCTGTGCGTCCATTGGCTGCATCTTGAATCTCCTGTTCAGAAACGCCGTTTGCACGCGCAAGTTTTGCAGCGGCATTGGCATAGTCTGGCGCTTCATCATCTGCATAACCTTCTTCGGTTTCAGATGCTTTAGCTACATCATAAAGTCGTTTCTCAGGATACCACAACAACGCCTGCAAATCGGCCATCGTCAATCCGTCAAACCCTTGATTGCGAACGGATTGTAGTATTTCTGCAAACACTTCGCGTATGAAGTTACGCTCTTCTGGACCGGCTGGCGCTTCCTTCTGACCGTCAAGGTATTTTGCAAGGGCATTGCCAGTCTTGCGAATCTCCTCGCCGGTATCCGTTTTATTGAATAGCTTGCGAAGCTCTGGCTTCATCGAAGCCTTTTGAATCGCTAGGGCAAGGCCATCCATGTCTGACAAAGCGAGCTTGCTGCCCAGTGCCTTTTCAAATTCCCTGGTAGCGTTCTTGTCCTCGCGCATCTTGCGGACTAGCTCTTTGAGCTCAGAGCGTTTGGCCTTCACCATGTCGTCTCTGACTTCAATCAACGTGCCTGTCCAGCGACCCCATGTGCGCATAAGCCAACGGTCCATCGTCAGCTGGTCAAAGTAACCATACAGGTTCGAGAAGAAACCATTGCCAATCTTTGGACCGAGGATAGCCGCGCCGCGTACCGTAGTCTCTGCAAACTCACCGCCAGGCTTCTTGCCGGTCAGTCGTCCAACTTGAGCTACCGTGAATTCGGTAACCATGAACTTGCGCAGATTATCAATGCCCCACTCTGCGGCCAGTTCGTTGAAAAGCTGCAGGTTCTCGTTGATAGCTTCCTGTGCTTGGCCTGCCTGAATATCGGTTGGCATGTTGCCGGATTGTTTATATTGGTTATAAACGTACTCAGCCAGCTCAAAGTTCTTGTCTACCTTCAGCCCGTTGGATGTAACTGCTAGAGCCCAGGTGAAGACAAATCGAGCATTTTCATCTGTAGCAAGCTCAGGGTGAATCGTTGCCAAAACACGAAGCGCTTCAGACACTTTTTTGTCATACCAGCCTACAGCGTTTGCATTGGATTTAAGCGCATACAGTGCGTCTGTTGCGCCGACTTTGACTAAGTAATCTTTAGAGCGTGACAGAGCCTTCTTGCCTGCAGCGCCAATTACCAGATTCTGCAGGAATTCCTTGAGTGATCTGTTTGTATTGAACGTGCCGTTGCGTGCTTTATCAAATGCGTTCTCAAGCTTTGCGACCTCTTCTACGTTTGCAGATGACACAGTCGTTGCATTTCGAGCTGGGCTGAACTTAACCAGCTGATCTTTGTAGACCTTCTCGTCACCATTGAATGCGCCGCTTGGTTCAATCTTGGCGTGCAAATCAGGGCGCGTAGCCTTAAGCACTTGACCCCAGCGTTCACGGGTAAGCTCTCCAGACGGAAGGGTTTTAAGTTTCGACAGCTCGCCGCGAACAGAGGCTTCCTTGCTGTTTGGAACGACCTCAGCAGTTCCGTCTGACGGAACAACTGGGACTTGCTTATTATCAAGCACCACAGCCATGCCTGCAGAACGGTTGATGAACCCATCGAAACCGGCGTCTAATACAGCAGACTCAAAACTGTTTTCATCTGCCGCTGTAATTAACCCGGTTGCTGTGTCGTACAGGTTATTTAAGTAAGCGGTGTGCGGCACAGAACCAACATTGGCTTCTGGCTTAATCCCATTGCCTGTGTTGATGTAGAAGTACCCGCGCTTGGTGATGCGGCGGTCTCTGGCTAACCGAACGCGCTCCGCCTCGGCTCCATTGTGACGGCTAACATTGGAGCCGTAAAAGTTGCCATCTACTTGGCTGAGCTGTCCTTTGCTGTAGTGGACTCCTTGGACTCTAATGCTGCCAGCTCTGCCTCCGTCAGTTCCGAAGCTGGGGATCTGATCATTTTGATCGCGCCCATAGCCAACAGATCCTGGCCTATTCTCTCCTGGATTCTGTTGTACGCTTGGAATTCTTCCGGTGTCATTTTCTGTTGCATTTTCAGCCCCTTGGCTTGTTAGTTTATCACGCGTCGGCGACAGTTGAACCTTGGCTTCTTCACGGGTAAATTCCATGGCCATCTTGGCAGCAGACTCTTTCTGCTGGACGGCGTAGGTTTTAAGTGCTGATTTTAGTGCGGCACGAATCTCTTCCAGATTATTAACCATCTGGTCGGTATCGAAGGCCTGGCTAACCGGCATACCCTTGATGACATTCAACGCAGCCTTAATTGCCTTGTTGATCGTGGCAGCCAAACGCAGGATGATCGAACGCGCCTGGCCTTCTGGCGCCATCTGACCAATCTCATTGAATACGTCAGACAGAAAGCTTTCCTGGGTGAACTCGTTGCCCATTAGGTCAGCAACCATCTCCTCTAGCTCAGCGTCTGTCAGCTCGTTATTCTGGTTCGGACCTTCGGCGTTGTAGTAGTCGCGGAACTTAGAGGCAGCATCGCCCTTCAGATTGCGCCCTACGACTGCAGCAACGGCCTTGTACGCGATTGGATTGTCGCGCTTGAGCAAGTGCATCAACTCATGGCCAAAAACTGCCAGAGGGCTCATCTTGCTATTGGCATTGATATAGATTGCCGAGTCTTTGCCAGGCTGCACAAAACCATCAGCGGCTAGATCCGAGGTGAAGAACACTGCCTTCTTGCCAAACAGACGGGCAAACTGCTGGATCGCGCCGGATACACCTGGTGCCGCACCGCTATCAACGACATTAAAGTTATAGGTCTTGCCCTCAGAACTTACTGTGCCCGTGGTACCAACTTGATCGTTATTGGAAACAGTTGCTTCCAGGGTGGCGATGCCAGACTTTGGCGATACCGTACCGGCCGCCGATGTCGTGCCCATATTTGGCACGAACGTGCCCATTTCAGGCACGGCAGATTGGGTGCTATTGGGTGCAAGATTAGGTGTTACGGTCTGCGGCGCATTGCGGTCTGCGTAGATGTACATCGTCTGACCGTTGTTCTGCTGCGTACCCACCAGTCGATAGCCCTCGCCCATGGCTGTAGGAGAGTAGATCAACTCAGCGGCTGGGAGCTCGGTTGCCTGTTCGGCAGACTGCTCTCTATCTGTAGAGAGCTTAGCGGCATTTTCCTGTGAACCAGGTGTTTGCGTGGGTTGCTGGAAAGACGCCTGCTTTTCAATGAAGCGAAGGCGGATTTGCTGTTCAGCGCTTAAGTTGCCACGATTAACGGCGGCAGCTTCTAATAACTGAAAATCATCAGTAGGTAGATTCTGGCGTGCTGCGTTTAACGTAATACGTTGTTCGGCTGACTGTAGACCCGGAGGCGTTTTTAATGCCTCGATAACATTACCGACATTGATAACATTAGTAATGTTAGATTGATCAGGCGTTGTTACGGTCGGCGCTGCGGCGGCCTGGGCTCGGTTAGCATTGTATCGATCCCAAGCTTCCGAGTTCTCGGCCTGGAGCGGATTATCAAAACGCACCGTCTCCCGGGGAGCGCGGCCATTGTCGGTAATGATTGGGCTTTGATTGCCAACCGTCGGTACTTGTTCAGAACTACCGACCACTTGGTCGTACATCTTCTGGCCCGGGAATGCGCGGTCAAGCATAGCGGCCTGGGCAGGCGTAGCAACGCCACCAGCGGCTTCAACCTCACGGGCAGCAACATCCCCTGCCTCGGTGACTGCAGACGCAGGAGCGGCGATTGGCGCAGGCTGAGACAGATCCAGAGACCCTACGCGATCCATCGCCCCCTTGGCAGCGGCAAGCTCCAGTGATTCAGACGGATTAAGGGCTGGAGAACGAAGCGACGCGGCGTTATAGGCATCGATGTCTGAGGCGAGCTCTGGCACCAGGCTGGTCTTGAGATCTAGATCGGCAGCACGAACGGCGTTATCGATAGCCATATCAACGCTCGGCGAACCCATGACGTCTGTTGTTCCAACATCGCGTTGTTTGGATGACGAAAGTGCGCCACCAATTGACCCAATGCCGCCGCCGCCTACAGCGCCTAATGCACCTGCAGCCAGCCGTTCTCGATGGGCTTGATCAGTAAATACGTCTTCGCCCTTGCCGTACTGTTCAATACCAGTTTGTAAGTATTCAGTACCGAATTCGGCAGTTGCGCCAACCGTGCCGCCAATTGCTGCACGGGAGGCCAATCCACCGGTTCCGCCAATCTTGATCTTGCCGGTAAGCGCACCAAGGCCAAGCATGTCTACGGCAGTTTCAACGCCTGCAGCTCCAATGGTTGCGCCAAACGCACGGGCGATCTCATCTCCATCTAGGACGCGACCTTCTTTTGCGGCGTTGGTGGCGAGGTCACCAAAGATTTCTCCGCCTTCCATGCCGACGTTCTGAGCGCCAAGCGCCATGCCTGCGCCAATACTGCTTGCTACATTGCGTGCGGCAGCATTGCGAACAACATCGGTCGCGGCGGTCTGAGCAATAGCCTCAGCCGTAGCGCCAGCGCCAAGTTCTGCTGCGGCAATCTTAGCCGCTTGCTTTTCAACTGTTTGCGCCAGAACCGACTTTGTGGCGGACGACAAAGCAGCCTTGCCCACAACAGAACCAACGCCACCGGTTACGGCGGCCTGAATAACTTGACCCGCGCCATAACCAAGACCATACTGAAGCCAGTCAGCCATGGCGCCAATGTCGCCGCCCTTGGCTTTATCAAGCGCGACGTTAAAGTCGTAGACGTCTTTCTGGTACTTGTCGATATCTTGAGATGATTCTTGGTACTTCTTCAGACCGTACTCTTTGACACCTGTTGATACACCGCCTTCACCAAGAGCCGTTTCAGCAACAGCGCCAGCACCAGCAATCAATCCATAACCAAGTTGCGGGATCTGCTTGAACGCCGTTTTGAAACCGGCGCCTAAGTCGCTTTGATCATCAAGGTTTTTGGTGGGCTTCTCTTTGGATAACAAGTGGTCGAGAATGTCAGACTCTGAAACGCTGTTTTTGCGTGCGCCAGCAAGATCGTAATTGTATTTTTTACCGAGATAATCATTGATCTTGGAAAGGGGTACGCCAGCTTCAAGTGCTCCATTGAGATCATATGCCATAGACTATCCTTATTTTGTTGCCTGAACAGCGGAGATTTGGTCTTGTAATCTTCTGATTTGCTTGCTGTAATCCAAGCCTTCGTCTGGATATTTTTTGAGCGCAGTGTCGTATTCGTTAATTTTTGATTGCAAGCTAGCAACTGCCGCGTCTTTGCCTTGGGTTGTAAAGATCCTGCGAGTTGATAGATCCATTTTTGGAGTCGCCTCAACTGCTTGAGCGCGGGGCGCTGGAGTTTGCGTGTCAGAACCCTCAGGCTTTTGCTGAGGGCTTGGATCAAAATCTGCTTCAGACTTACCACTGCCGCCAGAGTTTCCAGTAAGCAACGAATGGATTTTTCCATTGAGCTCTGATTGGCGCTTGAGAAGAGCTCTGGCGTTATCGCTGTTTGGGTCCCAAGTATTTTCAGCTTGAGCCTTAATAATCGAAGTGTTTATGTTTCCGATCTCTTTGCCGTATAACTCGACAATTGATTTTGTTCTTGGATCAAGCTTGCCAAGCGACCCCTCTGAGGCAACGCTGTCGCCAGAACGCATTGCTTTTAATTCTTTCTCACCGGTTGCTTCTGCGCTGTCTTTTCTAGAGATTGCTTTTAAATATCCAGGCGAGCCAATCTTATCGACAGTATTCTTTGCCTCCTGCACAGCGGCCAAATTAGAAGTGGCAAGCTCGTTCTTTACCATGTCACCAGTTGGGTCTTTGCGGCGTAGGTCATCTTGATACTTTCTCTCAGTCTTGGACTCATCGAGACGATTCTGTTTCTCCATTTCAATATCCGCGAACTGGCGTTGCAAATCAACTTTTCGTTCATCGTCGATATAGCCCTTTGCGATTTCTGCCACACCACCTGCGGCCTGGCCAATACCGGTACCCAATGCGCCTGCTAGTAATCCGACCATGGTTAGGCTCCTTGCTGTTGTTGTGCTTGCTGTGCAAGCTGCTGCAGCTGCTCTGGGCTGAATTGACCAAGCTTTGCCATCATCTGGTCTGGGTCTCCGCCGGACTTCTGAATGACCATGTAGATATAAATCTGAGTGGCTTCAGCGATATCTGAGCTGCTTACTGCCAGGGCGCCAGAGCGCTCAAAGAAGTCAGCAGCTTCCGCTATCAGATAGATACCAGCAGGGATAATCACTTCTGGCGGAATAGTGTTGTTCGATTGTTCGGTCAGAATCCCCATTAGACCTACGACGCCCTCACCCAACAGCTGGCCAGCAGGCTTGGTGTCGAGGCCTTGCATCATCAGAGCGTGAGTCTTCTTGCCGTACATCAGCGTCATGCCTGCAGCGATTACGCGGTCAAAGGCATTCTGCAGGTGTGCTGGCATTTGCATGTTTTCTCGTACCGACTGCGGTGTGATCTCGCTGCGGCCATGAGGACGTGCCATTTGTTGATTGACGATACCTGCTTGCATGATTAAGCCCTCGCGCTATTAATAATTCCGGCACCGTTCAGAGCGTTGCCAAAGATTGGGTTGGATGCGTTATTCAGTTGAATTGGTTTCAGGTTCTTAACGGCTTCGTTCTGACGGCGCTTGCGATCTTCTAAAGCAGCAATCGCACTGGCTTCCTGGTTGGCAAGATTTGCCTTGGCTTGATAAAGCTCAATAGCAGCCTGGTCAGACTGAGAAGGCACCGCGTACTTCATTGCGCCGCTAATCAGATTTCCGCCAATGTTTGCTGTTGTCTTGTACTTCTCGATACCCTTGGCTATGCCTTCGATCTTATCGAGCCAGCCAGTTTGTCCGTCAGCTGCAGGCGCTTGAATGTTTGCGCTGCCAGTCGCGCCTAAAGGGCGGGAGCTGTCAATAATTTGTTTGGCAGTTGATGGGTTACCGTTTGGCGCATTAGCAATAAACTCCTCGCCAACTGGGACTTGAGTTGTGTACTCATTGCCAAGACCGCCCATCTCACTAACTTGCGCACTTCCAGTGTTGCCGAAGCTGCCGTTCATAAGATCTTGAGTTCCATTTGGAACAAGCTGGGTGTTGCCAGAGGCGTCTGCCAGAGATTCGTATGGGCTTGACTGAAGCGTGTTGCCTGCGACATTCGAAAACTCGGTGGTCAGCTGATCTGTCATTGCGTCTACAGGGTTTGCAACCTGCGGCGCGATGTCAGCAACCTGTCCTGCTGCATTGGTATCAATTGCATTATTGATCAAACCATTGCTAGGCCCGTCTACGACACGGCTAGTAGCCGTAGGGTCGTAGGAATTGGCAGGGGCTTGGTAAGAGTTAACAGTGGCTTCTGTGGCTGACGGAACGGTAGTGGCTACACTTTCAGTGGCCGTTGGAACAACTGCTTCTGTTCCATTGGCCATTTGACCGCCAGTTTCTAACAGTGTTGCCTCTGTTGTCGCAGCGCTACTAGCATTGGCCGCGTCCGCCGCAACAACTGAAGAAGCTGCAGCATCGGCAAACATGTTGGCAGCGCCAAGACCGAGGCCGCCTACGCCTGCAACAATGCCGCCAATCATGGCTAGCTTTTTATTTCCAGATACAGTGCCAATCAGCGAAGCAGCACCACCGGCAATCATCAGGCCACCCATTACGGCGGCTAGGGTTAGCGTAGTTGCTGCGGCAACAGTTGAAGCGCCAACCCCAATTGCCACGATTGCGGCAATCATTGATACGGGCTCTTCCTTCAGTCCATAAGCCGGTCCGCCAAACGGATCGCCTACAGGGTTATCCATTGACCAGATGCGCGATTGAGCGCGGCTTAGGTAGGTTTTCTCAAACGGGGCTGCAATCATTTTGCTTTCCTTTCATACGGCAGATTGGCAAGCAGGTAGTAATCAAACCTGCCGTCTGACCACGTCTTTTCAAACCCGACTCGTTCAACGAATCGAGCCTGGTCTATATGGCCAATTAAAATTCGGGTGGTTAAGAAACCCATTCGATCAAACAAAGGCTTGATCGCGGCACGCATTGGACCGCGACGCATGGCCTTCTTGTAAAGCTTTTTATCTAAGGCAAAGTGGATCTCTGTGCCTTTGAGCATTGCTGTTCCAGCAACCTCGCCATCAACTAAGTAATCGTGCGATTCCCAACCTTCAAGAACGCTGGCGATATAAGCCTCTGACATCCCGGGTTGAGACCCGAGATGTTTGATCAAGTGGTTCATTAGGTTGCTTGCGTTGTTTTAACTTTGGCTTCGTCAGAATTTTCTATCGCAGTTTTTACTTGCTCCAAAGTCATCTGCCCAGAATTGACGGCGTTAGTCCAATAAGTTAAGCCTTGAGGCTCGGGAACTCTTCCCAATATAGATTGGTAATACTCGCTAATTGAACTTTCGTTTTTGGCATTAGTTACAGCAGATGTCGATGAGCCAGCGCTAGAGAAGTTAACCGTGCCAGCAACGCCAGTTTTACCAATTGCATCAAAAGCCGAAAGGCTGTTATCAAGCATGCCTGTCTGGATAGCAATTGCTGCATCTTTAGCTGGTTGATCCAGGTCAGGGTTGTTAACAATATCGGTGATGTTCTTAACCACCTGCTGGTACATGTTGGAAGCGGACTGGCTTGTCTGCATTTGAGTCTTGTAATTTGCCTCGATGTTAGCTAGAGACAGTTGGGCAGATGTCTGCATCTCTTGCAGGGAAACCTTAGTCTGGTTGTCTGCGTTGGCGATTTGAGATTTAAATGCGGAATCAAGTTGCTGCGAAACAAGAGCCTGAGCGGTCTGATTATTTGATACTGATGCTTGCAGTTGCTGCTGAGCATAATTGTTAGCTGCCGTATTGGAAGCCTGAGCATTGGCCAAGTTCGTTTGCTGGGTGTTCTGCAAGTTAGTCTGTTGCAGAGTGTTGGCGGCGCCTGCATTAAATTGGCTGGCCTGATTCGCGGCATTAGCGTTAAATTGTCCAGCAGTATTGGCGGCCTGCGCATTGGCGATTGCAGTCTGCTGTTGATTAGCAATGTTCTGGCTCTGCAGAGAATTAGCAGCTTGCGCATTGAACTGGCTAGATTGGTTCTGAGAATTGGCGTTAAATTGACCAGACGCATCTGCAGCTGCAGAATTAGCCAACGATACGTTAGTTGTATTCTGCGCATTAAACTGACCAGCAGTGTTTTGCGCATTCTGATTAGCAGAGGCTGCAGCATTCTGAGCTGTGGCATTGAACTGTGCCGCAGCGTTAAGCGCTTGAGTATTTGCTAGCGCAGAGTTGTTATATGCCTGTGCCCCAAATTGTGCTGCCGTATTTTGTGAAGCAGAGTTAGCCAGCGAAACTTGATTCAATGCGCCTGCATTAAACTGGCCCGCAGCATTTGTCGCGCCGGTATTGAACTGAGCCATCTGGTTGGCTGCGTCTGCATTGTATTTACCTGCATTCGCATAGGTTGTTGCATCTGTCGTTGCAATTGGGACGGCGTAGTCATACAGTGCGCTCTGACCTGCTTTTACAGCCATGCTTGAGTTCAGCAGGCCGCGAGCGTTCATTGATTGGTTTGCTTTGGTTTCTGCCGCAGTCATCAATGGGTTCTTTGTACTAAGAACCTTTGCCAGTTGTCCTTGAACAGTCTGATCGTCGTTGACGTTCCAGTTGTTTAGATTGGCTTGTGCTGCGTTATAAGTATTGGCTGTGGCATTTTGAGCGTTATAAGTTTGAAAGTCAGACTTATTTGCATCATAGCCCTGGGCCGTCATGTTCTGCGCAGTGTACCCAGTAGCGTTGGCCGCTGTAGGATTATATGTGCTTGCAGTAGATGTGCCAGCTACGCCTGCGCCAGTCGCAGCGTTTGCGTTGGTAGCGCTATAAGAATTTGCGGTGGCTGCTCCTGCTACGTTATTTGCTGTTGATGCGCTTGCATTGGTGACACCGGCTTGATTTGCTTTAACCTGGTTTCCGCTCAATGCATTTGCCAGAAGGCCCGATGTATCGGTCGGTGCTGATACTGTGCTGATATTTGCCATACTGGCCTCCGCGATTAGGAATTGGATTGCGCAAGTTCAAGCGCATCCACTTTTGAATTAAGTTCTTTTATGGCGCCAACGAGATAGGCAAAGATGTCGTTCTGCCATCCAATTGACTTGACCAGTTCGCCTTCTTCAACAAATGGCGCCTGCTCTTCTGTTGGCTTGCTTTGCGTAATAGCGGTCGGGAAATGCGGTTCAACTTGCTGTGCAATAAAACCTACATTAGCAACGTCAGCCCGATCGTATTTCCACTCGTAAGACACTGGGTTGAGAGAAAGAATCTTGCTCAACGCTCCGGTCAGCGGTTGGACGTTTTCTTTTAGCCGCTCATCAGATGTATCAGCCCACGACCCGCCGCCAGGTTTGTAGGCGTTAGCGTACACATTTCCAAGCGTCAGATTGCCACCAATAGTACAGTTGGCGCCGTTGTCTACCTGAAAGATCGTATAGAGGTATGAGCTGTTAACGATTTGGAAAGTGCCTGCGGCGTTTACGCGTAAGAACTTGTTTTCAACATCATCGCTGGCATACGGATTGGTTAGTTTAATTACCGCACCTGACTCTACATCCGATGTGTGGTATCCAGTTATATCCAGCATCACGTTTTGCATGCCGTACACAGCGTTAAATACAACGCTTGCTTTGTTCTGGAACAGATTGGTGCTAGTCCAGGTGTTGGCTTCTGCATATCTCGCATAAGCAGCAGCGGCATAAGAACCTAGTTTTGTTGCTGTTGTTGCTGTAGCGGAATTTCCAGAACATGATGATGCTGTTGTTGCAGTTGCTGCATTACCGCTACAAGAAGCAGCCGTTGTAGCCGTTGCCGAGTTTCCAGAACAAGATGATGCAGTCGTAGCAGTAGCTGAGTTACCCGAGCAAGACGCAGCCGTTGTTGCAGAAGCAACCGCCCCGATTATTTTTGAACCAGCAAGACTCGTAATCCATGCAGGATTCGCATATGAGCCACTTGTATACACGCCATTGGTAACAGTTGCCGCATTACCAGTACATGATGCTGCAGTTGTTGCACTAGATACAGTTGAACTTACCTTTGATCCTGGTATTGAGACCAACCAGCTTGGATCTGTATAAGAACCTGTTGAGTAAAGGCCATTAGTTACTGTTGCGGCGTTGCCGCTGATGCCAATGTTCCAAGTTCCAGAGACGTTGCTTCCAGTTGTTGTTGCAAAATTATTGCCAACAAATGCTGTAGTTGCAATAAATGTGCTTCTGTCTGTTGATGCTTGCGTGTCAGCTGTGACAGCCTTACCGTTAATGCTGATATTCCAGGTTCCAGTAGCATTGCTGCCGCCAACTTTTGCAAAGTCTCTAGAAACAAATGCGGTAGTTGCAATTGTTTCATTTGCCGTTCCAGCAGCTTGAGTCGTCGCATTCGTTGCATTAGTTGCGTTCGTTGCGTTTGTTGCAGTTGCTGCATTACCAGTACATGTTCCGGCAGTGGTTGCGTTGACTGCATTTGTCGCATTGGTTGCAAGCGTTGCAGTTGAAGCAGTAGTGGCTGAGTTTGCCGTATGGGCGTTTCCAAGGATGCTGATATTCCATGTGCCGTAAGCGTTGTTACCATCGTTAACGGCAGGAACAAACCCAAGCGCATTAGTTACGTCAGAACTGAGTAATGACACAGACCCAGATCGCGAGTTGAAAGTCGTTACCGCTCCAGTAATCGTCCCGGCCGGGCCTTGCGGGCCCTGCGGTCCAACAGGCCCCTGCGGGCCAACTAATGAAGGCGTGTAGGTCGTCTCACTAGAAACCGTAATACCAATTCGGTTGTTTGCAGAATCCCAAAACAAATACGGTGTCTCGCCTGGAATACCGTCGCTGCCGTCAGCACCTGGCGGCCCCATCGCTCCGTCGTTGCCTGGCAAACCTGGCGCACCGTCTTGCCCGTCCACACCTGGCAAACCAGGGTCACCACGATCGCCTTTGGGTCCAATGATAGATCCACAATATGCCCAACCAGATTGGTCAAACGAAGTGCCAACATAAACCCATGCGTGGTTCTGGCCCGTCGATTCGACTGCGTATCCATCAGCGCCTTCAGTGATGATCTCAGCACCGGCTTCGGTCGTCATCTCAAAGTAGCCGCCAAGATACAACAGCGCGTCACCGATCTGCGCCTGATATGGTGAAGGTGGATTTCCTGGGGCGTCCCAGTTTGCTGGAAAGTAACCGTTTGCAGGCAAATCTGAGAAGCTCTTTGAAACACCGAAGGTGCCCTTCAGAATAGCTGTCGTGCCTGGACTGCCTGTCGATCCAGTGTCGCCCTTAATTCCTTGTGGCCCGGTCAAGCCAATCGGCCCAATCGGGCCAGGAACTTTTGCTATGTTATCCACGTAGTTTTTAGTCGCTGCTTCAGACGTGAGCTGTGGCTCAGGCAAACCGATCAGGCGTGTGCCATCGAAGTTTGCAACGTCGCTTTGCGACAGAACGATCTTTCGTAAAGAGACCTGGCCGCTAGCGGATAAGTTTGTAAACTTTCCTGGCTGCGGCGTGACTTGCCCTACGGGTGCATTGTTAATTGATCCACCGGTTAGACTAACGCCTTGAAGTGATGTGGTTGCCTCTAATTTGCTACCGTCAGCAGAAACGGCAACGGCTTTGTTGTTGTTACCAGTTAACGCTGGGAGCTTATCGAATCCGGTCGTAATAAGATCCAGCTCATTACGCATGTTGGCGGAAGCGCCAGCCGAGTTAGGTGCGGGATAAATCCCATGGGCATAAAACTGATTGCTCATCTAATACCTCGACGCGGTGTGTAGTGCAGGATCACCGTATTTACAGTGAACGGGCGATATAGGTTTGATACTGATGCAATACGGATAGAGATGTTTTCTGCTGTGCCTGTTACAGCAAACTCAGATGGCGTGTACTCTCCACGGTCCCATGTAAAGTGATCCCAGTTGAAAGCATCCCAATAGGCGTTTCTAAGGTCCGATTGATCTGATCCGTACGAGGCCTTTAGATTTTCTGGTTGCACCTGGTTTTCCAATGTGGCACCAGTCAGTTCGCCAATGGGCTGCCTTAAATAAGGCGACGTATAACCTAGGTTGTAACCAAACTCGAACTCAACATACGAGTCTCCAGTAACTTCAATGCTTGCCTTGCGGAACCGCTTAAGGATTCGAGGCGAGCCAATCGAGTTATAGACCAAATCAATACTGGCAGCGATCTCTTCACCGTCGAAGCTTCCGCCAATATCAAGTCGATAGACGTAGCCATTGGATGAGCCGAAGAACGATGTTTCTGACCCGTCAGGCTTTTCGCCATCACACATGCAGGTAACTGGATTTGGAAAAGAAACGGGCATTGCGCCAACCTTAACGCCGTTGACAATAGTTAGGTACAAGCCAGACCCGTCTGAAAAGAACACTCGGTACTGCGATTTTTCACGGTTAAGGCAGGAGTCTGTTACTAAACTCCGACGTGCTTGCATAAATGGGCGAAGCTCAAATGTCAGCGTTGCCGTTTCGAAGTTGCCATAGTTTAGCGATGCAGCCATCGACAATACGCCACGGTCATCAAGCACGTAGGTATCGTTCATGTTCTGGCCGGTACATGCAATAGCCCCAGTGCCAACATTGAACTGAGTGAAGTTCCAGTTGTCAGAACCTGTTCCATACAACACGTAGGTATCGTTGCGCGTAAACACACCCATAGCACCAGTGCTCTGGTCGCCAGGCAGTACGATCATCTCAGTGACAGGCGCAGATACAGCGATTTCGCCAGCGCCAGACACTGGATCAAAGTTATGCGGCATACCTGGAGACGAGTGAATGATCGACTCGCCAAAGGCAAAGAACAGGTGATTTTTGTGAGCAATAACGTTAGTTGGCTTATCTACAGACATCCCAGTTACCATTGGCACAAAGATATCGTCTGGATAAAGTTCAAACCCTGGATTAACGCCGTCGCAACCATAGACGTTTGGCGTCTCCCGATAACCCTTAAACGTGGCAATGGTAGTTCTGACTCGGCCACCTGGTAGACAGGTAACGGCAGTTGGCGACCCAGTCATCGTGGCAAACGTTACCCCGCCCTTTGCGATCTGCTCATTGGCGGTAAAGGTGCCTGTAAAGCCAGTGATTGTTAAATAGCCGCTAGCGTCATCAGTATCCCAATCTCCATCCAATACAACCACATGTCGAATTGTCGATGAAGCTAGTGATGTCACACCATTAAAGACGTCGCCAATGGCAGGCTTAACAGATCCATTTGTAAAATTGACCCTATACCCAAATGGGACCAGGGTCCACCCAAGGCCTGAAGACTTGTATAGCTTTAGTTCTGTAGCAGCGGCATTGTCACGCCACGCATACACAAAATCATTGAAGTAAACAATTCCGCGTATAGGGCCTGAGCCTGGAACTGCGGCAATTGAATTACGGTACTCGTCAGCAGCAAGTAATTGATAGGCCGCATCTTGCGCCGCGCTCTCTGCTACCGTAACTTCGGTGACAGACATTACGCTAGTCTCTGACTTCGACAGCACGTCCCCGACAACGAAATAGCCAGTCATTCTGGTGACTATAATTGCCCCAGAAATAACAGAGATAACCTTGGCTGACTTCCCTGATACAGAACCAACCAATGTGTCGCCGACAGTAATCGAGCCGCTGATAACGCCACGCACAATTGAATACTCAGCATCGTATGGGCTAGGTCGCCCATCGAATCGTTCATATCCAGCAATACGCGTATAGCCACCAGTGATGTTGCACTCAAAATTCATTGCTCGGCGAGCTACGCCTGGCTTAAGGGATAAGGTTGGCGTGATTTGATCAACACCACCACTGAGCTTTACCAGGTCGTAGTTAACCGGTGGCATTCCGCCACCTTGTCGTGGCCCGGTCGTCCTCATGCCAATGCAGGCCCATTAGTCATCGTCGGCAGCTGATCTATCTCAAGTCGGCTCATTAGACGATTAAATTCAAACTGGCCTCGGGCCAGCACCTCGGGAGCAGCTTCGAATCCAGCGTAGTAGACCATTGCTCTGTAAACGATCATAGAGTGAAACCGCTCAGGAATGATCGGTGTATCCGTGTCAGCTATAAGAGTCTGTGGCGCTTTGAAATACTCAGCAACAATCTTGTATGCATTGTTTGGAATTGCTCCGAAACCAAGCTTCTTTGCCGGATCAATGGTAACCACCACCGGGCGCTGTTGCGTATGACGCATGTTGCTGTACTGGTATAGGTTACGGAACGTAGCCCAATCCATATAATTGAGAAGCTGTTCATCGCGGTAATCAGAACCAACCGTAGACGCCCGGAAGCTGTCACGCTTCCAGTTGCCAAAGCTATCGATGCCAGCTTCTGCTGCTGTGTAAAATTGTTTTCCTGCCGTAGTTGTGAACTCAACTGTTTCACGGAGGAATTGCCAGTCTTCCTTGGTGGATTGAATATCAATCCAAGCTGCATTGACCCAGTTCTTAATACGAGCTGATTCGCCCGTCAGATTTTGAGCTGTAGTCAGCGCAGGCCCAGACACACCACATTCATCGCGTGTCCGGTTGACCAAGGCAAGAAGGTTCATAGCGTTTTCTCTTAAGCGGGTTCAGCCAGGATGTGTTGCAACCAGGCTCGGCCCTTTGGGTTTTGGTCATCAATCAGCGAGAACGGATAGGCCAATGCGGTACGTGCACGCATCTCAATCTGGTCTGGCGCCGAAGGGTTCGGTGTGAACTGGTTGTAACGGGTCTCTTTCATGCGAGCCAAAACTTCAACGTACTTACGCTTAACTTGTGTTGGTACGCCACGCATGATTGGCATATTGGTGCCGTTCACATTAACGATGATGTGCGGTGGCTGGTTCTCGTCTGTGCTGGCATTGACTTCGATAGTCACCAGCTCATTCATAAACGCTTCGCTATTAGCGATGTCTTTGAAATCAGTTACCAGGGAAACCGGATCAACATGTGCTTGATCGTCGTGTACCTCAACGCCGCGTACGGCCTTTTGGCGAGTCATGGAAAAGCTCCTTTTGTAGTTAGTACTGCAGTTGTGTTGGCAAATGCCTTAAACATATTGCGCTGCACAACTGCTGGTGTTCATAAGTAAATTTGCGTAGAATTTGATCTGGATCAAAAGGTATTCAGGTAGCAATAAAAAAGGCGCCCGAAGGCGCCCTCTTAGCTGCATACTGTTTAGTTAGTCTTTAATCAGACCAGCAACAGTTGCTGCATAGTTCGTGTCGGTAACGCCAGCATCAGCATCCAGCTTTGCGGCAACAGCTTGCAGTGCATCGACCACAGCTGCTACAACAAAACGGATTTCCTGAGCATCAGCACCATTCGACAATTGGCCCAGACGGGCTTTTACAGATTCAGTCATGGTGTTCTCCAAGTTCGTTTAAACGGGGTGAGGTTTCCCCCACCCCTGCTCAATTACAGAGCTGTAACACCAGCCTCGATGCGAGCCATGAAGGCGTCGTTCAGGCGAACGGTGGCGAACCAGGTCGAAGCACCTACATAACCGAACTGACCCAGTGGGTTAGCGTGGTTAGTTTGCGAAGCCTTCAGGACCACAGGCTTGATAGCCGACATGCCCTTTAGTGCCACTTGGCCCCATGCGTCTTCACCGATAACGATGAATGGGTACACGTCAACCTTGGTGCCACCAATCGAGAACATGCCCGACGAACCAACATCATCACCACCGGCAGCGAAAGGCTTCAGCAGCGGCGAGCTGATGAAACGGAAGTCTTCGCATGCACCAACTTCGCGGTCATGGATTGGCTTGAACGAACCGTATTCTTCGACACGGGTGAAGCCTGGCAGGTTGCGCAGGTCAGCAACAGCATCGGTGTGACAGAACACAACGTATGCAGGCTGAACAGCACGAGTACCGAAGTTCACGCCAGGAGCAACACGCGAAGTCACGCGACGGGCGCGGTTAGCTTCAAGCGTACGAGCTGCCTTACGGATTGAGTTCAGGCTGATAGCAGTGTTAACGCCAGCACGGGTAGAGCCGTTTGCGTAGATCACAGTCGAGCCAGCCTTCAGAACGCCGTAACGAACCATTTCCATCACTTCAGCAAGGGTTTCGCCAGTCAGCTTAACCATTTCACCTGGGATGTCATCTTCGTACAGTTGCTCAACCTTGTTCGAGTACTTGAACAGAACGCCATATTGTTGCAGCGTTACGGTCACGTCTTGGAACGAGATTGTGTTCGAGTCAGGGGTAACGCCTTCCGACAGAGCGAACGAGCTACCATCACCAACGTCAGGCGTACCGACGTAGCGCTTGCTGCCTTCGTATGTCGTACCGGTAGCCGAAGCACCGAACGGCAGTGTGCGACGGAACACCAGGGTGTCTGTCGAGTTTTGTGGCATCTCGCGCTGAGTACCGAAGTCGCCCAGAACGGTGATAGGTTGTGCATGCTCAAGCATGCCTTGTGCGGCACGGATTAGATTACGTGATGCGGAGGTGCTGTAATTTTGGATACTCATGGTGAGTCCTTTCAAATGTTTTTAAAAGCCTCGTTGCGCTCGAGTCTTCTCGCGCTTCTTGGCTTCAAGATTCCATATTTCTGCGGGGGTCATGTCTTCCACCGATTTTGGCGGTGGCGCGATATTTCCCTTGGTCGGTGCGGCAGCAGCGGCAAGCCGTGCTCCACGCTCTTGCTTAATTGCCCCGGCTGGCCTTTCCTTCGCCGCATGGAATAGATCAAGCATCTTGATCGCATCCGTAGCTGACGCGCTTTCGGCCAATAGTCTTACGTCTGGCTTTTGTGCCGAGAACCATGTGGCAAAGTCGCTGGTGTTAACCAGTTCCCGCCAGTTCTCGTACTTGCCTTCGATTCGGGCTTCCTGAAGCATGCGGCCCATCTCCGCCTTGCTCGCGTCAACTTGCTGACGAACAAAGTCCACGACCTGATCGGCCTGTAAACCCTGCGGCGCCTGCATAGACGAAAGCTTGGATGAGACGTACTCCTCCATTGCCCCAGCCCATTCGGGGAAATCTTGCTTGAGCTGCTCCCACTTCTCCGGGTTTGCAGCGGCGCTCGCGATTGCTTGTTGGCTCGGCGCTTCATTAGGGGCAACAGATTGTTGCGCCTTCCGTGCTGATTCAAACTCTCGCTGCATCGCAGCCACACGACCTTCGGCTGTCTTGACGTGGTGCAGCAGTTGGGCATTTGCTTCTCTGATCTGATCGATCTCGGCGAGTTTCGCCTTGACCGCGTCTGGCAAAGACGCAAAGGGATCTTCAGACGCTTCCGGTCCGGTCTCAGGTTCAGCTTCCGGTTCGACATGCGGCGCTTCGTCAAACTCGACTTGCGGCGCTTCAGCTTCCAGTTCGGGCGACTCGTCGGCCTCTCTGTTATTTGCTTCTTCGTTCCAAATTGCTTCGGCCTGCTCCGTGGTGAGCTGTTCTGTATCCACGTTTACCCTCCTACAAACGAAAAAAGTCGCACTAGGCGACTTGATTACGGGTTACGGGTCTTAATCGACCGGCAATCCCACCACTTCCCGGGCTACCTGTTGCTGCAGGCCGAGTAGTTTCTTGTATGCGCGGATCTCTCCACGCAGCGCCGAGGTCTCGTCAGGCGATAACCCCAGCGCATCATTCTTTTGGCGACATTTCGCCATCTCGTCTTCCGCCCACTTGCGGATCTGGTGCCAGGCAGACGACTGAAAATCGATCATATAAATGCAAAAGCCCCAGCTTGTTGGGCCAGGGCTTGAAAATGCGGACGCAATGTCTCACCGATTGATTTTACTCAGCTTTTCTTGTGAGTCAAAAAGTTATTACGCCTTGTCTTCTTTTTTGTCGAGCTTGTCGTAAATCCTCGAAACCATATCCTCTATCCGGCGCATAGCATCGGTGAAGTCTTCCCGTCGAATGTAGCTCTTCGGCAGATCCGTCTCCAGGATGTGTAGATCCTTGCGTAGGTCTGCCACGGCATCCCACAAAGTGCGAGCAATCCACCCTAGAACCGTCAATAGCAGGCCGCCAACGATATTAAATAGGCTTTGAAGGTCCATGTTCATCTCGCATTTTTTTAATTCGCCGTAGCGTGCTTAGAAGGTATCCGGTCACAATTGCCAGCCAGATAATCTCGATCACTTCGATCATGTTGTCGCAGGCAATCATTGCGCTGCACCCTGATCCACAGTCCATTCTTGTAGGTCCGTCAGTTGTTGAGTGGTTTGAGCGCACTGCTCTGCCAGTTCTGGGGCAACAGAAACGTAGTAGGCGGCGGCTTCAGCAGGCTTTGTGGCGGGGTCGGGTACTTCGGACACTCCACCGCTACTGGCTGGGCTGCGCAGGCGGAGAGCAGCATAAGCGCTGCTAATAATGGCACGGGATTTTGCATGGTTGGCCTCGGCTTTCTTGGTTATCTGGCCCTGGCGTACAACCAGGGAATCAATCTTGTCTTGCTGGGCTTTGGCAGCGGCGGCTATCTCTGCCTTATAGGCGACGAGTTTCTTGTTCTCATCAAGGCGACCTTTGACGTAACAGCCGCCTAGAATAGCCAGCGCAAGAAGAATTGCGCCGACCCATCGAATAACGGGACTAGCAAGAAATGAAATCATTGTTGCGCCTCTATACAGTCGTTGTATCGATCAAGGCTTCTTGCCCATACGCCAAAGCACTGCTTATTTCCTGGCGTAGAGCAGTCGTATCCTTTAACAAATCGATATTCAAGGTAGCCTTTGCACGACCCGGCATAATCGCCAGCATTGGCTTTCTTAACCATCGTTGAATTGCACAAGCGGCGAACCCCGTACTGGTACGAGAAGTCCAGCATGATGTCGTACTCCACCTGGGAAAGTGGCGCAGTAACACAACGCTTCATGCCAACCTCGTCCTTCTGGACGTGGGACAGGCTTCGCTGCAACGCTTCAACCGGCGTGGTCTTGTCGCCCATCTGAACTGGCGTTCCATCTGCTCGATGCGTCATACCAAACCCGTAGGTAGGCACATCACCCTTCACCGGGATAACTGCCTTATCGGTGTAGCCTTCCTGGACGGCCAGGCTTACCAGCAGCACAGCGGATACAGACAGTGCCGCAACGTGTCGTCGCTCGATAGCCATCAGATATCCTTCTGCGCCACCAGGCGAGCAATGAATGCAGCACAGACAAAGACGAACGACAGTGCAGCCAGGACACCGGGCTCAAAGTAACGGTCGCCAATAATTGGCAGCACCACTTCGCAACCTGACAGAATTCCGGCAAGGATGATGAATCGCAGGCTCCACGACCGCCGGAGTATTTCCTTCCAATTGTCGTAGAGCTTCATGGCTGATCCTCAACGCTGATCGTTATCTCTCGTCCAGCGTCGTAAGCGCTCTCAAGATCGACGAGTAGCTTTTCAAGCGCCACGAACCCGTTAACAACTCCAAAGCGATTACGGACAGTCCCAATTGCCACCCCATCCACATGTGGACCATAGGGTTTGGCAGGATAGATCCAGTACTCGTCATCAGCGATAATACGGGGGAGCTCTTGATTGAATTCTTGATTGAACTCGACAAGGATGGCGTATACCCCTGAATCGATATTACTTTCCCCATCGTCGTTCTCCATGGTGAAACACAGATACAAACCGTCCACATACAGGCGGCCGTTGCCAAGCGCCTCGCGTATCAGTCGTAATTGCATTAGTGGATCTCGCGTAGCCGGTACAGAGTCTGTGCAAAAAGCGCACACACTTCGTCGATGATGTTCTCGATATACGATGGAGATCCTGGGCGGTTGTCTTCGATCCAGGCAAGGATCTGCTCAAGCACATCATCGATCGATCCAGAATAATCGTTATCTAATAACGGGATCTCACCAAGCTTCTTGCTCTGGTGGCCCATCCACGACTCTGCTAGCTTATCTGCCAGACCGACTATCTCGTCATAGAACGTGTTGAGCGCCATGTGCTCTGCAAGGCTATCCGTACGCAAGTGTGCGGCATGAGCTAGGTCACGCGATAAGAACAGCGTTGCAATCATCTTTTCCATGTAAATCTCCGGGCGTAAAAAAACCCGCATCAGCGGGTCGTGTGTATCGTGTGTATTGCGTTACTTCTGCTGGTCTATCATTGCTTGCACTTCTGCTTCTACTGCTACCTTGTCAACACCATTAGCGTAAACCCAGCTAAGAACAATCTCATCTGTTAGTTCACTCATTGGCATGAATTGGTCTGAAGGCTCAAACGGGATATCCACTGCACCTGATGTTTCTGCATAGCCTACAAAAGCAGGATCTTCTGGATCACCGTCAATCTCTGTTCCAGAGCATTCCCATTCAACCCATGTCACCACATCAACGTAACCATCAATGTCTGGGTTTGCTTGCATTCCTAAGATGCGCCAAGTAAATGTTGTCATATTAAGAAGTCCCATAATAAGTTAGAACAACAATACCTACGCCGCCAGTAGCGCCACCTCCACTGATACCGCCACCAAGACCGCCGCCGTATTGACCGCCAGAGCCTCTGTAGGAAGTTGTAACACCGGGTGCAGAAGTCGCACCTGCGCCGCCGCCACCGCCGGGACCAGCAGTTGCGCCATTAGAGGTTTGTGTCCAGATAGTTTGTGTTGCACCATTACCACCTTTGCCAGCGCCGCCAGTACCGCCGCCGCCACCGCCTGTACCAGCCGTAGCATTCCCACCAGCGCCAGTTCCTACACCACCAGCGCCGCCACCCGTTCCACTAGGGCCATTACCACCGGGGGCAGCACCACCATCGGCTGTGCCGCCTACTGAACCATTGTTTGCACCGCCGCCGCCGCCGCCGAATCTATCAAATAAGTCGCCAGCACCCCCATTTTTACCTGCACCGCTTGGTCCAGCCGAGCCACCACCACCGCCAGAAGATCCACTAATACCGCCGTTACCACCGGTGCCACCAGCATAAACAGTCGTTGCGACTGCGCTAGTTACTGGACCTCCTGTTTGACTGCTAGCGTTTCTTACCGCAACGCCTTGAGCAGTTGTTGCTGGGGCTGTTGTACCACCTGAACGGAAGAATACAAGCGTGTTGGCTGTCGTTGGGAGCGAAACATAACAAGCAGAACCTGCGCTCATCCCTGTAACGGCAGTTGATTTTGCGTACGCACCGCCACCAGCACCTTTTACTGTATCCCCGGACCCAGAGTTACTAATTAACTCAACAGAAACAAAAGAAACAAAGTCAGCAGGTGTTGTAACACTTCCAGTTGCTGTGTAGAAAATTGTTTTCAGAACAGCATTAGATTTCCCATAACCATCAGACATTGAGATAACACCAGACGGCTTACCGAACAGAGTTCTTACATTGGTCTGGTTAAGTGAGATAGCTGTTGTTGAGGCGATCCCTAATTCGGTATTAACCTGCGACAGCGATATTGCACCGGATGCTGGTAACGTCATGGCTTAACCTTTCAGAGCCTTGATCTCTGCTTCAAGAGCAACCACACGCTTGGCTAGTTCAACGCAAGCAGTAAGAGCAGCATTGCCGTAGGCAACTGATAGCATACCTTCGGTATCTTCAAGCACTGCGTTAGGCATGATATTGCGTAGGCTTTGTGCAGATACACCTACCTGTGTCTTAGCAAACTCGTTGTCTGTACGATCAAAGATGCCTGACTTTACATTAGCAAGGTTTTCAACAAAATCATTTGGCAGATCACGCCAGTTTTCTTTTAGGCGCTCGTCTGAATAAGCTGTTACGTTACCGGCAGAAATGAAGTTTGCGCCATTGTAGGTGCGAACATTTCCTGCTTCAGTCGCGTAAATGCCTACAGCGTAAGACTCGTTAAACCAGCCAGTTGCACCTGTGCTTCTAAACCAGTTCCCGCAATTAAACGACCCTGCATATAGATAGTCATTTGAAGGGTTGCAATATATACCGCCCGTACCATATACAGCATTACCAGATCCCCAAAGCATTTGATATGTGCTATTGGAGTCGTTGTTGTAGTTGATAGTGACATATGTAGATGTGCCACCGTTAGCAGGAGCAGATCCAGCAGTAGTTGCATAGTTAACGCTTAATGCACTAGTAAGATACGTCCGTAGGTAGCTATCACTACCGTTTGTACCCCAAACTCTTGTAGGATTTAAGTTATTACCTTCATCCCCACTGGACGAGTTGATATAACCAGTCTGCAAGTAACCACTAGCGTCTGTTCTAACTAGCTTGTTAGCTTCATTATTACGGGCAGTATGAATATGCAAGCTATCAACAGTATCTGCATTTCCAGCAGAAGTCGCATAGTTCACCGATTGCGAACCGATGTTGCTTGTGGTGATTGCTGTTGAAGCTGGCTGTGCGCCTAGAGCAGTTAATGCAGCAGATGCTGATGTAGCACCTGTGCCACCGTTGGTAATTGCCACAGTGCCACTGACGTTTGCTGCTGTGCCACTGCTGGTGATGTAGCCGCTAGGGTTTGTGCTGTTGTACGGCGTATATCCCAGAGCCGTAGTCACCATGCTTGAGTTAATGCCGGTAATGTAGCCACTAGGGTTTGTCGCGTTGTACGGTGTGAAGCCCAGAGCGCCAGTTACTTGCCCTGACGTAATGCCGGTCAGATAACCAGCCGATGCGTGGTTGCCCCAACCATATGCTGTATCCCAATTGCCTAGCTTAGTAGTTGTTACGCCATAAGCAGCGTGTGCAGTGAAAACAGGATCAGACTCAGATGTTAGATAACCTGAATCATTAGTAAACGACGATACCGTGGTCGGCACTGTCGGGATTGTGGGCTTACCAGTTAGGTCGGCATAAACGCCAGAGAACAGACTAGGCTTGTTGGTCAAGTCTGCATAGCTACCTGAGAAAAGCGTTGGCTTCCCAGTGAGGTCGCCATATGCACCGGTTGCAGCCAGTGTTGCAAGACCTAAGTTTGTTCGCGCTGTTGATGCGCTTGATAGATCGCTCAAGTTGCTTGCTGCGACTAGGTACCCGCCCCCGCTGACATAAGCAACGACCCATGCAGACCCTGTGTAAACCCGCATGCCTTCGCTGCCAGTTGCTGTGCAGTAGTAAAGCGACCCTGCGACCAGGGCATTGCCGTCATTGTCAGTGGTTGGATCGGATGACTTAGCGCCCAGATAACGATCATCAAAGCTGTCGAATGCTGCAAGGGTTGAATCGCGTGCCGACTCTGCAGCAGCTTGTGCTACCGATGCTGCGCTGGCACTAGTTGCCGCTTCGCCCGCCTTGGTTGTAGCGATACCGGCCTGAGTTGTCGCAGTCCCAGCCTGGGACGTAGCGATGCCAGCTTGCGTCGTAGCGGTGCTTGCAGAAGTTCCTGCGGTGTTCTTATAGGCAAGTGCGTTTGCTTCGCTTGTGGCTGCAACCGATGCGCTTGTTGAGGCATTGCTAGCTGATGTCGAAGCTTCCCCGGCTTTAGTCGTAGAGATACCTGCCTGGGTCGTGGCTGTGGTTGCACTGGCACTAGCTGAATTCTTTGAGCTTAGCGCATTGGTTTCGCTGGTCGAGGCATTTGTGGCAGAAGCTGCCGCATTGGTGGCGGAGGTCGATGCTTCTCCTGCCTTTGTTGTCGCAGTGGCAGCGCTTGCAGCAGAATTGGTCGCGCTGGTCGATGCAGAAGATGCGCTGGCCGAGGCTTCAGAGGCCTTGGTTGTTGCGGTTGATGCGCTTGCTGCAGAAGCTGTTGCACTAGTTGCCGCTTCGCTGGCTTTGGTAGATGCTGTAGTGGCACTGGTTGCTGCGGCGTTCTTGGAGCTCAGGGCGTTTGCTTCGCTGGTTGCCGCTGCTGTTGCGCTTGCCGCTGCAGTAGAAACGCTATTCCCAATAGATGCGACGGAAGCCGCTGCGTCCTGGGCGTACTTTTTAGCGCCATAGCCTTGGCTGGACACGACCTCGCCATCTGTCTTTGTGGCCCAGTCCTGTGCTTGGATAACTGATGCAGCGCTGTTGCTTGCGGAGATTGCCGCTTCCTGTGTATACGTCTGAGCTGAAGCAACTTGAGCAGAAGCCAGAGCGGCGCTTGTTGCCGCACCCTCTGCGTAATCTGAAGCGTCAGCTGCCGCAGCCTCTGCTGCTGCCTGTGCCGCTGCAACTGGAGAGACAATCAAGTCATTGATGGCTGATGCGCTGATCTTCTTGGTAACGCCGCCTTGAACGACGGTCATCACCTCTGTTCCAGATAATGGAGATGTCGCCGAAGGTAGCTGGGAAATCTTGATGAGTGTCGTCATTCGTTTACCTCGACGATGAAATCAGGCCAGGCTTGGCCGACATAAACTTGTTTCGGGCTGTCTCGATAAGACCAACGTCGTTAATGCCTGACCGCTCGGCTTCAGCCATGGTCGGTGTCGGGTTGGCGATCTCACGCATCTGAGCCATGGACAGGCTGGGCTTCTTAGCATTGAACGCGCCAGGCTGGTCAGGAAAACTCATTTGCTCATAGGTGACATCTATGTAGCCCATGGGCTCGCCGTTTTCATTGACGCCGTTGTCGCCGTATTTGACGTCTTTGTACTTGCCAGACGACAGCATTTTCTGCGCTTGCTCTGCGTCACCGCCAATCCGCTCGGTTACAAACTGGCCTGTACCCCGCCCACCACTGCGCAATGCTGCATAGCCATTGCCCAAGTCTTTGTAGTAGCCTTCGCCACCTTGCCAGCCATCAAACGCATGGACAGCATTACCGTCCTGGCCTTCGCGAACGGCCCAGGTGCCTGACCCGGTTGGCCTGCCTTGGTTGTCGTTGGTTTCAGCGTACTGTCCAAAAGCCCGGCGCTGCTCTTCATTAGCGGCTTGATAGGCTTTCTGGTAATCATCAGCCGTACCCTGCTTAACAATCTGACGCTCTGTGCTAGGTGTGCTGTATAGGCCTAGCTGCTGACCGTCAGTGGATTGAACATGGATTTGGCCGCCTGTGTAGTCGGTCGTATTTGTATAGGCACGCGCTGAGCGGTTGTACTTCTTGGCAGCGTCTTCGTAGTCAGTAATGTATTGACGGTAGATATCTGCGGCAGCCATCTTAGATACCCGATCCAGCGGCTAGTTTCAGACGGGCTTCAGCGGTGAAGAGCTCCTTCTTGCCGCGCTCTTTGATTGCTGTGTCAGCCAACTTGGCTTTGATCTGTTCCAGGGTCAGCTCTTTGGTCTGTGCCAGCTGGATCATTTCGATCTCACGCTTGAGCTGTAGCTCGGCAATACGGGCCGCTTGGTTCTGTTGTGCAAGCTGCAACTTGGTCTGCGCTTCGATCTGCGTAACCTGGCCAAGCACCTGAGCCCTCTGTCCTTCGGTCTGGGCACGCATCTGCGCTGCAATGATCCTCGGGTCTTCTGGTTGCTGAGGTTGTTGAGCAGCCGCTTCTTGTTTCTGAGCGATCTCTTCGTCGGACAGCATAATCTCAGCTGGGTCGATGTGCTGCGCTTGGAGTGCCTTTTCGAAGAGCTTCTTCGGATCAACCATCTGACCGAATACTGGATTCGTTGCAGCGGCCAGCAGGTTCATAAATGCCTGGTTCTGAATGTCGCGGATCAACAGGGCTGAAGAACCACGGGCATCAACACTGAAGTCGCCCTTGATCTCTTCCTTGTCGTTGTACATCATGTTGTAGTCGTAATAACGCCGGATGTGCGGTTTCGTGACGTAGTCATCAAACTGTTTCACCAGCCGACGCAGAACTACGTTGGCCGCATTCATCAGCATCTGCATACCGCCGACTGTATCCGGGGCATTCGTCTTCTCGCCCTGCGCCAGCATAGGCAGGCCAGTCTCTTCATCGGCCAGCTTGCTTGCCATGTCAATGATCTGAGCCAGCTCACCCTGGTGGCTATTGAATTCGAACGTCGTAAACGCCTTGCGTACGTCGTCGATGTCATCGGTCGCGTACCAGATCTTGCCAGCGGTCAGTTGCCATTGTTTATCTGCAGGCTGCACCACCCCAGGCTTCATCACCACCTGGCCACGTGAGGTTACCCCGGCGTTGTCCATCATCATTCGCCAGGCAGCGTTAAGCACCTTCTGTTGAGCTCGCATGAGGTAAGGAATACCGTAGCCCCAGACAGAACCTGCAACCTTCTCCCATGGGTAGAAGTCGTAAGGTATCTCGCCCGTTTCCAGCGGATTCAGGTAGGCCTTGACCACAGTCGAGTTAATCAGTACCACACAAGCAGACACAGTACGTAGCGGGTCATATTCACCCACCTCAACACCTGCGCACTCAAGGTCATCGTGGCTGACTTCACCCCAGTAGGTCCATACCTCGTAGGTTTCTTTGTAGTAGTCGCGAACGTCTTCGTCGCTGATCTCTTCCAGCGTGGCAGATCGCTTCGGACCTTCTTCCAGAACAGAGCGCAAACGATCTTTCATGTAGCCAGGCTGCTTGGCCAGATCGCGGATCTGCTTGGCCGTCATGCGGTCTCGCTCGTAGATCCCCTTGCCGTCGTGAACATCCTCACCGCAGGCAGGATCTGGGAATACATTGCGTGGGTCTACACGGAAGCTGGCCGGATTGATTTCCTCGACCACTTCCATCATCTGTACCGTTTGACCCATTGCATCGGTCATTGGCTGCCAAGCTTTACGTGTACGGTTAGTGACGATTGGACCCTTGATAATGCCAGTGCCAAACACAGCCGCATCGTGGAGCATCTTGCGTACTTCGCTGTTGTAGTCACACTCGACCAGCTGATCATCGATCTCGTTTTGCATCGACTCAGCGCGGCGGTCTGCTGCTTCACGCACGGCCTTGGCAATATCCTTCTCTTTGAGCGGCTGACCATCTTGGCCAATCATCTGCTCGCCGCTCATCGGGTTCACTGCATCTGCATTAGACTCAATCATCTGTAACAGTTCTGGCAATGGCGTAGGCTTCACACCCCAGTTGCGGTCATCAGTCGGCAACAATATATCGGCCAGTCGGGCTTCACCGGCATTCGTCTTCTGGCGCGTCAGGCCAATGTACACGGTAGAACGTGTGGCCTTGGCGCCCTGGGTGGTAACAGGGAAGCCCTGCTCCACCGAGGTCATCATCTGGCTAGCTGCCTTATTGACGTTGTCCTTAGCGTTGTACTGATCAATGTCTTCTACCCAACGTTTATCAATGCCAGCCGAATACCGGGCGCGGACCCATTCATCACGCATTGAAGCCAACGAGGAACCAAATGACTGCAGCCGCTCTTCTTGCTGGGCTCGCAGCATATCCTCGTCGATGAACTCATCTTCGTTGACTTCGACTTCTAGGTTACGTGGGTCCATTAGTGTTTCTCCGTTAAGCCTGGTTGCTTTGCTTCAGGCGCTTTACGTATTCGTCGTCCCAAGCTTGCTTCTCAGCCAAGGCTTGGGCATCTGCTTTCTTTTGGCGCTTCAATAGATCTGAGCGCTCTTCGTTCGGGTCTTCCAGGTCAGCAGCAACGGCTTTGCGCTTCTGCTTCTCGACGATGGCTTCAACACGCTTCTGCTCTTCGGCGTCTGCATTCATCTCGATGTCGCGTGCGTCTGCAATCAGTCCCATATCACTTACCCTTCTTTGCGGCTTCTTCGTTCCAGACGCGCTTCTCTGCTTCTTGCAGCTCTTTGCTGCGTAGCTTGCTGATGTGCTCTGAGCGATCCTTGGCGGCAGCAACTGCTTCGTCTACCGTGTCGAACTCTGGAAACTTCCAGCCTTCGGCCTTAGCCTTTTCAACGTGACCACGAATTGCTTCGTAATCTTTATCGTCGTCCGGGTTGTAGCGCTTGCCTTCCCAAATCGATGGGAAGTTAACGAACTTGTCACCGACCTTGTCAGTCACTGATAGCTCCGTGTGCACACCTTCGTCATCAACGACGATTGGCCGCTTCAGATCTATCGGGTAACCCTGGCGGTCTAGCGCTTGTTCGTTGTCTGCCATAGTGTTTCCTATCTATTCCCGAGCGGGAATTTATTGACGCCTTTTGCTGCGCCAATGACTAAATTTACTGTTCGGGAAATCAATGTGTTTCCTATTCTTTACATTCAGCCTGGTTTGTATCTTCTAAGACACATAAACGGCATTTATCGGCTAGCACCGATTAGTAACCGGCTACTGAATCGAACACGCCGAACGACGCCACCGGGGCATTCCCGAATGGCTTCTCGTCTTCGTTGCTCAGTTGATCTGCAACCACCCCGACATAACGCCAGGCGTCAGCACCGTGGCTGAACTCATCGTGTACCGGAGAGCCAGGCTCGCCCGTCGATGCATTGATCGAACGGCGGTAGCGCTTCAGGCATTCAACTAAGCGGGATGTCTTGGCCTTATCGAAGTAAGAGCGTTGTAACGCCATACGCGCCAGCTTGATCCCCGGCTCGATCCCAATGTTTGGGATGATCTTCGGTGTCTTGTTGCCCTGGCGCATCTTCTTCAGGAGCTGCTGTACCGATTGGCCAGTCTTCAGATCCTTGTGTGTTCCGTCATGCGGAATCCACCAGTCGCCCCAGTTGTAAGGCTTCTTGTTAAGTTCCGTAGCGTAGAAGTCCAGAGTCTTATGGCTGTCTTCAATGTAATCAATGACGGCCAGGCTGGTAGGGCCAACCCTTTGGACAATGACAATTGACGTACTGTCGTTCCAACCCAAGTCAAAGACGGCATGCGCTTTGGCCTTCGGATCGTACGGCAGCAAGGTAATTCTTGCGTCGGCTACCAGCTGGGTCATTTCCCCGGCATAGATAGCACCATCAACAGCAGCCCGGCATTGGCCTTCCCAGATATTCTTATAGTCATCTGGACTGCTCGCCTGGCAGTGCAGTCGTTCCTGCTCCAGCTCAGGCGGGAAGTACGGGTTGTCCTGGTAATTCACCTGCATTACCAAGCTCTTCGGCGGGGGGTTTGCTACGAATCGAACCCAGGTCTCATCGGTGTCCAGGTTCGGGTTGAATGTGATCCAGATCTCTGAGCCGGGCTTACGGATCGTAGGGATCAACACGTCCCAGCTTTTCTTAGATATCGAGTGCGCTTCTTCTGCCCAGACAATATCCACACCTTCAAACGACTTGATCGAATCGATCGTGTGTTGCAGCAGGCCAGCAAACGAGAACGTGGTGCCGTTAACCCCACGGATCTCGGTGTCTAGAACCTGGTAGAACTGACCAAGACCCATGCGCTGGATCTGATCGGTCAGCAGTTGATGCACTGAATCCTTCAGAGACTTCTGCACTTCCCGGGCGCACAAAATACGAAGGGGGCTTTTCGCCCCCAGTATCAACAGTGCTGCAGCAAACGACCAGCTCTTGGAGCTGCCCCGCCCTCCCCAGGCTACCTTGTATCGGTAGGGCTTGAAGAGTGGGTCCGCCCACTTAGGTAGCTCGATCCGCGCCAATGAAGGCTACCTCAAGGCTGAGATTAAGCGGACCACCATCTGCGCCGGTCATTTCGACACGGTCTTTGAACATGCCCAGGTGCTTACCCAGAAGCTCGCAGGCTTTCAGTGCAGCCGGATGGTTGTTCATCGACAGATTTCCCTCGCGGTCAGAAATCTTAGTCATTGCGTCGGCTTTGATCTTGTCGATGTCGCGCAGTACATTGTCCTGTGTGATCTGAGTTCTGATCTCGCGCTCTTTCTGGCGTTCAGACAGATAAGCAATCACGTCAGGTTTGGTCAAGTTTTCATGGCCAATCGATTTGGCAGTCTTCTCGCTGTAACCCGCTCTGATAGCGGCTTGCGTCGCGTTCAGATCAATTAGGTATTCGTCGCAGAAACGCTGCTGCTTATCGTTTAGAGCCATGTTCTCCTCGTTCTAGTAACAGGCCAAAGGGGACAGGGTCCGGCTGTGTATACGGTGTGTATACGGCGTTAGGAGCCTTGGTCCGAATGGCGCAGTGGGATAAACGCATAGTGACGAGCTCCCGCTCTTGTTCTTCGATATACGGGAGCAGGTCATCTTTGTTCATTGCTCAGGTCGTTAGACCTTGCCGTTGATCAGGCCGCCGTTAAAGCCAGCTGGTGTCTTAGCAACGCCGCCGCCTTGTTTCGACTGGGTCTTGTCAGTGCCTGGCAGTGGAACGCTTACCTTGTTAGGCAGAGTGCCAGCTCCTTGTGATTGATTGCCGCCGACTTGGCCAGCTGCGATAGATACATTGCGGCTAGCAGGATTCGAATAGGATTGTTCAGCCATGGTGATAGCTCCTTGATTTAGGCCATCAGGCCAGGTTGGTTACGCTTTTGTGCTTCTTGATCCCACATGTCACCGTAGTTTTCTTGTGGTTCAGTCGCTTGTTCTTCCGGGCTTTCGCCGGTTTCTTCTTGAAGAACCTTCTCTACGAACTGGGCGCATTCGCCAATGCTGTCGCAGGTATAAGGCTCTTGCATCTCTGGGCCTTCGACCGTGATCTGGCCGTCATCTTGCATGGTGATTGTTAGCTGGATCATGGTGAAACCTCTAAGCGGAAATGAAAAAAGCCCACCGGCTGGTGAGCTTTCTGCGGACGCAATTCCGCCCACCCATTTTATGGGGTGTGTTTTCCAAAAGCAAAAAGTTATGGAGCGGGTACAGAGAATCGAACTCTGGCCATCAGTTTGGAAAACTGAGGTTCTACCATTGAACTACACCCGCTTGGGTGGCTACTCGCTGCGTCTATCGGCCTCCAAGTTGTCATGGGTCAAGCCCACGCACCCAAGGGTTAGTCGTGTATCCAATAGCATCCGCTTTCACCAACACGGCTGGAGCCTCCGGTCGATCCTCCAGACCTTCCGAAGTCTGGCGATCTAAAGCTCCATGCGTTTTGGCCTCAGTCTTTCCTGAGCGTCATCCGCTTACGATACTGCGGCGTTGCTGCCGCCCGGTGTTCCCGACTAAAGCCAGTACTTTCCAGACCTTCGTAGCCGCTAAGCAGCCACTGCAACCGATCAAGCTGGACCGTCTTTCCGATCTGCCAATCCAATTTTTTCGCCCAAACCGCATATATGGTTTAGAAGAATAGTCATCTTGGCATAAGCCCCGACCGTCAATTGATAAACCCCATACAAACAAGTGTTGACTTCCGAAATCAACAGGCGTAGAGTCGGTTCTGTACTCAGATAACTGACTACCTCTGATCAAGCCAGATCCCCGCTCTGTTACGGGTTACAACACAGGAGAATCACCATGCAACAATTTGACGCAGTAGGTATCGCAGAAGGCTGGATCGCAGCCGAATCTGAAGAGCAGTTCTACGCAGCCTGGCAGCACCTGATCGACACAGGTCTTTGCTGGCAGCTTCAAGGTTGGTTTGGTCGCACGGCTCAAAGCCTGATCGAAGAAGGCATCTGCCAACCAGCTCGGAGGGCCGCATGATGTACGACATCAACGTATCCCGCACACGTAACGAACAGGAAGAGCGCCGTGCTATCGAGCGCATCCGCCGTGAACGAGCCCAGCGCAAGCTGGATGAAGCGCTTCGCAGCAATCTTCTTGAGCGAGACCCTGCCCTGGCAGGTGTTCTGTCCCGTACCGTTATCACCGTTGTGAGGTAAACCATGTCTGCTTATATCTGCAATCCTGAGCACTTCGGCCTACTGGCCGCCTATTACGCCACCAAGGAAAACAAGGGCAACGAATTCGCCGAGCGTGCTGCTCATATCCTGGCTCTGGAAAACATCCGTTCGGTGGCGACCCGCTACCCAGACGACAAAGATGGTCAGCGCCCAGGCCCAGGCATGTACGACGACGAGATCTGCCTAGCTGCCCGGGTATGGGCTAAGTGCTACTTCAATAGGATTCCGAAGTCAGTCACACCGGTCGCCATCCTGAGCTTATGCGGTGGCCTGGACTATCAATCCTGCGAGACTGAAGACTGGAGATCAACCAAAGCATTTGGTCTGCTGTGCCAGATTGAGTCGTGCGCTACCCGCCAGCTACCAGGATATGACGAATCACCATGGAGCTGGAGCGATGAAACGCAGCCGGATATGGTTAAGATGTTGTACAACGATATTGGCTACAACGTAGAGGTTTAAGATGACACAAGACGAAATCATCAGCATGGCGAGGGAGGCTGGCTTGGAACAAGTCGTTTCCATCGACCCGAAGAACGGAGGGATTATAACTAAATCGCTGCCGCCAGAATTGCTTGAACGCTTTGCCGCCCTAGTCGCTGCCCATGAGCGTGAGAAAGCCAAAGGCGTGTTTGAAGAACTAGAGCGCGAAGTAAAGGCAGAACTTATTAACGCTATCAATTACGCTGTTGAATTGGAACGTAAGAACTCCGCAAAAATGCAAGGAGACTGCACATTAGCCGCAGTCCTAGCAGAGCGTGAGCGGGTATGGGGCGAAAAGGATTGGGGCGAAGCAGCCGAATGGATACGCCAGCAGGAGCGTGAGGCATGTGCCGAAGCGTGCCTAAAAACAGGCATTAAGCACCCACAGCAAACAGGGCAAGAGGCTTGCGCCGCAGCCATCAGAGAAAGGATTGAGAAATGAAAAAACTAATTGCCGTTATCCTACTAGCAGTGGCTAGCGCTTCAATCGCTGATACTGTTGTTGTTACCGACAGCAAAGTCCTGCAGTGCAAAACCTTCTGCGACGAGAAGGGTCAGAACTGTAAGGTGATCTGCCTGTGATTCCACGTATCACCTTAAAGGGATTGCTAGAGCACTTCCATCCCGATGACGTTGCCGACGTAGCCAAAGCCTTAAAGCGCACCGACATCGATGGGGGTGTTCTAGCATCAACTTCAGACGGATATACCTGCCTGGCTTTTGGCCAGGGGTCTAGCTATAAGAAGCTAAACGACGCATGGTACGCAACGCCTGAGCCTGTGGCGCATTACATCAAGCGGTCCGTCACTAGACCATTAGACCGGGCTATTGAATGGCTCAAACAAAACCCATCCAAGCCAATGCGTGCAGCAGCCAGGGAATTCGGAGTGGATGTCGCTGCCATATCACGGGCATTGAAACGTGAACGCTGCCCGTGTTGTGGCCAGACAATTAAAACATTGAGTCCCTAAGCTTGCGCATCACTGCCCCTGCAGCATCAGACTCCATCAGAGCGATCTGGCTTTGTAGCCAGAGCTCATCATCGTTCTTGGTCTTAAGCTTGACGATTCCATGGCCCTTACACACCGGGCAAGCTTGATCACTCAGTGTTGGCGTGCCTGGAATTACCTGGTACCCGGTTCCGCCACAATGATCGCATCGGTCGCTAAGGTAATGAACCAGCACGTGCTCTGCTGCGTTGATAGCCTTATCCCGATCTAGGTTACGGCGCTTGATCAATAGATCCGCCAGGCCGTCACGGCAAAACATTGCTTCGCCGATCACCTCTGAATACTTCAAACGAAATAACGCCATACCCAATGGGTGCTTTTGGCTAACCATACCTGCTGCCCTTATGTAATCTACATCACCCAAACCCGTGACAACTTCCCCTAGGTCGCTTGTCATCTGGCTGCTAGCCAGTCGTTCTGTCATTGCCATATCAAACCTCTCGATAGTGTTTACAACGACGCCCGTGCTGGCATCTTTTACCGTTCGACTGAACGTACGTACAAACCTTGATCACCTTGCCAAACAATCTGTCTGTCAGCTCGTACACGCACCCTTTGCAGGTGCGTGACTCACGTTTCAGCAGAATGCTCAGAGGATCGTTGCGAGACAGCTTCACTTTCTAACCATCTCCGGGGTTACTGTCACGCGCCCTACCTCACCATGCTCACGGTGATAGGTAATCGCTGTTGCCTTACGCTCAGCAATCCAGCCGCCGCGTGCTGCATAGGCATCCCGTGCAGCCAATGTCGGATGCTGCACCACAGTCATGCCGGAATGTTCTTTTTCTTCTACGTGGTGCCTGTGTCCGGTATGGGCAAAGCGCTTTTTGGTTGAACCCCAGATCTCAGGGAACTGGGCGGCAAACAGAATTGGCAGCTGGTCGTTTTTGCGTAGGTGTCCGTGGTGCCAGGCCAGCATCACCTGTCCATGCTGGTAGATGTAATACGGTAGCGGCGTATCAATCACTGAAACCCGTGGTTCGTTTTCATATACGGCCTTGAACATCTCTCGTAACCAGATAGAGCTTGAAAGGTCGTGGTTACCTTCAGCCATCAAAACAATTACCTGGTCATGCTTAGACAGTGCCATACCAATCACACGGCGCAGAATGCGAACAGCAACAGACACGACCTTGCTATACCGACCATCGGCATCGAGGACGTGGCCACTGGTCGGAGTAAGCGGGTTGATATTATCTTGGTGCAACCAGTCGCCTAGCTGGGCAACTACTGCTGTTCCAGCGTTCGGTGCGCACTCAACCAAAGCACCAAAGGTATCCGTCAGAACTTGCTCTGCAATATCCAGATCCCAATCGCCAGACTGCGTCTCCTGGTTCCAGGCTCGCATCCCCACGTGACAATCGGTAAGGGTGTAGACCGTAGCAAGATCGGCTACAGTTGCAGCATCTTTTACGACAGGCTCATACCTCGGAAGATCTTCCTTGAGCGCATCGATGGCCATGCGTATAGCAAGCTCACGCGCTTCTTCTTCAACCGTCGTCTTGATCCACTGCAACCGGGTCTCTCCGGTGCGCTTATCAACCAGGGTTGAGGTGCCCTTGATCTGTTGCCCATAGGGAAGCGGATAGTTAAGGTCTCGCTCTGGGCATTCACCAGCAATAGCGGCACGTGCTCTAACAGCCTTCAGGTGCTTGAACACATTGCGCTCGGCAATGCCGACATGCTTCGCAGCTTCTGCCTTTGTCTCGTACTTGATGCAGGCCTCAATGATGTTGCGTTGGTGATCGTTCTCGCAGTATTTCAATAGGTGCTCCACGGATCACCTCCTCTTGTTGGTAAGCTCTTTGAGCTTTGCTTTGTATTTCGCCATGATTTGCTTGGCGTCTTCGATAGACCACTTCACTACTTCATTAAAACACTCAAGCGCTTCGACACGCGCCTCGCCGATCCTTGCCTTGAGTCCAATGCGGTATTCGATAGCATTCCCGCTTTTGTGCTGATTACAGGCGACGCACTGTTTATGAATGTTGTCTTCGTTGAACCGGAGCCCAGGCGCAGCGGCTACAGATCTATAATGACCGGCATCCCAAGATGTCGCTGTTGTTGATCCGCAAGATATGCAAGGCTGATCCTCGTCTCTAAGCCTGACGTATTTGTTGCAAAATCTTTGGGCATCGTTAAGCCATTCTCGCCGCGTCTTCAGCGCCGCTTTGCGTTCTCTGTACTCTTTGCGCTCTGCTTTTATTCTTGCTTTCTCGCGCTGAATTTTTAAATAGGGGAATGCACAGGCCATGGAGCAGACCTTCTGCCCCGGCTTTTGTTTGGTAAATGATGCTTTACAGGAAGGGTTTGCACATATGTGCAGCCTCACTCGGTCCGCTCCGATGATTTGCATTCTGACTTCATGCCGACGCAAATGCATTGCTTGTTAAGCGCCAGGATCTCGTTAACCAGGCTCACCATTCGAAAGCCGACTTCACATCCAGCAAACCCGTGCTTTCTAGCAATCGGCAAAATCTCGTCCCTAGTCATGCCGCTAGCTCCAGTTTCTTTTCTGTCCACTGCACACCCTGCTCTGCCCCAAAGGCGTAAATAACTTCAATCAAATCTGAGAATTCTTTCTTGCCCATCTTGCTGGTCCGTTGTCCGCAAACAACGAAACTGCCATCAACACCGGGCACGACCTTCTGCTTCTTAATCGCAGCGGTCATCACATCCTTCCACTCGTCTTGCGAAAGCTTGTTGCCGTACCAGCTCACCTGCCTGGATAAGTCGGTAAGGAGCGGCCAGAGCAATGAGTTCTGCTCAAGGCTTCTTGTTGGCTCCTGGATCGACAAACAAAATCCCAGAGGAGCAGACATCAAGGCGGCCATTGCTCGTTGCCTGACGGCCTCTCCCGTAAGGATGAAGTACTGTTTACTCATCGCTCATCCTGAACTTTCTTGCGATCAGAGAATCAATAGCCACCTGGTCCTTATGGATACCCCACAGATACAGCTCGTCTGATGAGATAGCCATGCCCGTCTTCAACTGGTAAAGCGTTCCGGTAATAACGTCCATCCAGTAAGCAATTAAACGACCGGGTCGTTTTTTGGCTTCTTGTTTGCGCCTGATACGCATACGGCCTAAGTGGACCAGGGCAACAACTCGGCGACCCACAGGCGTCTCAGCAACGTACACACGCTTTTCTTTGCAATAGGCCGAGCGGGTTTCTTTGTTCCCGGTAATCGGAAAGCAGGAAGTCGCTGCTGCGTACGGACCCTCATGGGAAACATCGATCATGTGATTCATTCGTCGCGCTCCCAATCAAACACGCACCGTTTTTGGAATACCGCGCTCCCCTTTTTCCCACGCTTCGGTTGCGGCTTGGCGTAGTCTGTTGGCTGCTTCAGCCCCTCGCTTTGTTTCAACTGCGAGAAGAAACTTTTGAGCTTGAGCCAGGCCTTTTTCACGGCGCATACGGCACACGCTGATAACTTCACAGTCAAACATTCGCTGCATTGTTTTTTCGTGCAATTTTTTGTAGTCATCAGAACGTCCTGTGCTCATCACCAAATTCTCGGAACGACTGGCCAGACTGGTCATAGGTCAGCAACAGCTTCCCTTCCCATTCGCCATTTCGTTGTTTATCAATCTGCATTACTGCGTCTTCACCCATAGCGCGTTTCTCGTCCTTGTTGCGCCATACGGTGATCACGTTGTCTACCTGGTCGGTGATCGTCCCTGAGCCACGGATATCCATCTTTCCGGGGATCTTGGTCTCGTCCTGTCCCTTGCGTGAGTGGCACACCAGGTGGATGTGCATGTTCGAATCACGGCCAATTGAGCACAGCTCATCAACGAATGACTTCTGGGCGTTGTAATCGTCCTCGCCTAGGCCGCACTTCATCAGTGAATCGATAACGAAGTGATGCACTTTCAGATCCTTGGCGCAGTACTTCATCGCAGCAACCAATTCTTTGGCACGCACAACGCCCTGGTGGTCATAAAGCCAGCAGTGCTCACCGATCAGCGAAAAGAACTGGTCTAGTTCTTCGCGCTCCGGCTTGGGGCTGTTAAAGAACTGACGGGCAATCCGCTGCAGCGTTGTCTCTGGCTTCATCTCCATCGATGCGATGCAGATCTTCTTTGCGTGTGCAGAGATCATGTTCATCATCACCTGGCCCAGCAGCAGCGACTTGCCGTGGCCATTGAAACCAGCCCAGATAGTTACCTCGCCTGGGCGGAATCGGAACCTATGCTCCATCTTCTGGAATGGCATGGTGTCGCCCTGCTCGCTAGGTGGCGCATAGAAGCGACGGGCTACGTCTTCAGCAAAAGCATCAGCAGAAACGATCTTCGCAATGTGCGATGTGTCGTTCAGGTATTTCTCAAAGTCGATAGGGTCTAGGATGTTCATAGCTCGACAACCTCACCGTTAACGACTTTCCAGCCCAGGTCTTCGCCAAACGCCACGATGGCAACAAACAGGAAGCTGGTGTGCTGCTTGATTCGTTCAACCAGAACGGTCAATGCCTGGCTGTAGGTATCGGCATGCAGGAATACAGGAATGCCAGCTAAGGCACGAACGTCAACGCGCTTAACCTCTGCCTCACGTATCACTACGTCCTTCGTCTTGGTATCGATCTGGTCATCCAGCCAGACAGTAATCGTCTTACCTTCAAACCCGTTCGCTAGGCGCATGGCCATAAATTCTTGGGCGGTCATACGCACATCTCCTGCAACGACTTTGCCTGGCCGCCAATGGTGATGCCAGACTGCTCGAGCCAAGACGCTTTGAAACCACCCCACCCCTGCTCACAGCAAAGCTTGATTACTTCAGCCAATGGCTTGCCGGTCTTTTGCGCTTCAGCAACTACGCCTTTGATTGCCGTCTCTGTTGCCGCTAATTTTTTAACCTTGCGAGTCTTGAGCCAGTCTTCAGCAATCGACTTCTCAACGCCCATCGATACAAGATGCCCCCTGGCATCGTATGTGTTTTTATCTTCTCTTCTCTTCTCTTCTCTAGCTAACGGAGGAACCGTTACATCTGTAACGCCGTTAACGTTACATTCACCGTTACTTTTGTTACGTGATTTAGCAACGCGTTTTGCTGTAAGTGCCCGTTCTTTCGAGGTTTTTCCATTGTGTCGATCAAAGTTCGGCAACGACACACCAGACGATGTCTCTTCTAGCCAACCTACACCAACCATCGCGTTGATAAAGTTTGTAGTGTCGTCACCGTTACCAAGTGCATAGCCTAGCGTTACAGTTGTAACGCCGGAAGCGTTACCGTCTTGCGTATGCTGATCGAACCATGTCCATAACCGAAAGCACTTACCGACTATAGCGTCTGGGTGAAGACCCGTTGACGCCGACATAGCCAAAACTTCTGGCTTCATTGGCAGATTGACTTCCATTTTGATCCAGTCCCCGGCCATTACTTCTTACCCATTGCTAGCTTGAGCAACGTGCATAGGATCTGGATCTGGCTAGTGCGATCCCCTGGCGTCTGGGCCTGGCGTATGCGCTTTGCTTGTCTTTGTGCCGCGATCCAATATGATGTGTTCATGGTAAAATTCCCTTTCAAGTTGTTTAAAACCCACCGGAGCCGTTAGCGCGGCGTTGATGGTGGGTTTTTCTTTTGCACATAAATTAAGTAACCGGATACAGATCTGGCCGTAGTTCATGGCGGCTAATGCCAGACGCCTTTTCAATGGCTATAACCCGGTTATGTGAAGCCCTACCCGCGTCAACCATTTGCTGAACACGCTGAGGCGTTACGCCAATCAATCGAGCTAGAGCGCTTTGTGATCCAACAACGGCCACTGCTCTCTGAATTGGTGTCTTACTCATCGTCCATCCCTGTAGAAGTTACAAGCGCAGCTTACAGTAACATAAATAAAGTTGCAAGCACCCCTTGTGGTGACAGATACAAGACTTACTTGTATAGTTCAAATATGGAAACACTAGGTCAAAGACTTTCCCGTCTTCTAGCGGCCAAAGGTGTTAGTCAGTCAGAGCTCGCTAGAAACATCGGGGTATCGCCACAAAGCGTTCAGCTTTGGGTTAAGGGCGCAAACATGCCAAAAGACGACAAGCTCAAAGCTTGCGCAGATTATTTTGGCCTGACCCCGGCTGCCCTGAAGTTTGGCGATGATGCAAATGTATCTCCAGTTAATACCGTATTCCCTGCTGTGCCTTTGATATCTTGGGTGCAAGCTGGTGTGTGGACGGAGATCGTTGATAACTACATGCCAGGGACTGGAGAAGAACTATGCCCTGCCTATACATCAAGGCCTGGCGGACAAGCGTTTGCCCTTCGCGTTGAGGGCGACAGCATGGTTTCGCATAACCATGTGAGCTTCCCTGCTGGAACGATACTTATTGTTGATCCCGCTAGAGCCCCGGCCCCAGGTGACTACGTCATCGCTAAAGACGTAGAGACCCAGCAGGCTACTTTTAAACGCCTTATGCAAGATGGCGGCCGCTGGTTCCTGAAGCCGCTCAACACTGCCTACCCAATCATGGCTATAGATGACCCAGCCATAAGAGTAGTTGGCGTTGTCATCGAAGCCCAGAACGTACAGAAGCTTTAAGCAATAAGGCAGTGATGCAACGGCTTCACCCATCCATGAAAAGGCTGTACAAGGTTGCTTACGAAAAGCTAGGCGACGAAATTCCAGCGCAAGTCGCTCGGCGAATGAACGCCTCACCACAAGTCATTAGCAACTGGGAACGCAGAGGCATCTCTGAGCATGGAGCCATAGAAGCTGAACGCGCTTACGGAGCTAGCCCACTATGGATTCTTGAGGGGTAAACAAATCAATCCATTCCCAAGAAACCCGCTTCGGCGGGTTTTTTGTTGCCTGAAATTTGCCGTCTGTAAGCTCCGCTTCCAATTATTTACAATTTTCTCTTGACACCCTGTAAGTTTTGCTTGTAAGATTCATCCATCGCAACAGAACTTCACACAAAGGATGGCGTGCTGAGTGTGGAGCAAAGCCCTAGCAAGGCGGTTCTGGCAGAAAACGCCTAGTGCTAAGCACGGCAAGTACGCAGCGGCAGCAGTAGGTTGGCCAGCAATGGCCGTGGAAAACCGGTACAGGAGAACGACATGAGCAATAGCAATAACACCCTGCGATTTGATCGCACTAGCAAGGATGCATTTGGCTACCAGCTGAGAAGCTTTCACTTCCAGCCACCACCACCTGATGTTGGTGACAAGTGGGTAGGAATCACTTGCATTGTCGTAGCAATCACCATGCCTATTTGCAGTTACGTATTTGGCTGGACGATTGGAGGCTGATCGTGCGCCACGACGAACACATCTACAACACGCACCTGGACTTTGGGCTGCTTGGCGAGTTGCCGGTAGAGGTTTTCTATACCTACCACCAGGCACTGCGTAGCAACGACCCTTATCAGGTTCAAGAATCCGCTGGCGCAACAGTATGCGCAGCTACCGCAATCATCGAGGGCAGAGAGGTCAACGTGACCAACTACGTCACGAATAACCTAGACCTGCTGCAAGACCTTGAATACGAGTGCAGCGAGGACTTCCGTGGATAGCCAAGAACAGTACGACTACGAAGTAATGCGCGAACTTTACGAACTGGAGCATCAAAATGAACAAGTCTGAATCAATCAAAGAACTAGCCACTGCCCTATCGGCAGCCCAGCTTGAGATCGAAAACGCCAGCAAGAACGCTGCCAACCCACATTTCCGCAGCAAGTATGCTGATCTGGCTGAAGTGCTGAACACGGTTCGCCCTGTATTTGCCAAGCATGGCCTTGGTCTACTGCAGTTCCCATCGTATGAGAACGGTACGGCCAGCGTTGAAACAGTGCTGACCCACTCGTCTGGCGAATACATTACTGGCACATCAAGCTGCCACGTAACAAAAGATGATGCCCAGGGCGTTGGCTCGGCGACAACCTACCTTCGCCGCTACTCGCTAGCAGCTGTAGCTGGTATCGCACAGGAAGATGACGACGCTGAAAGCGCAATTGGTCGAGGCAAGCAAGCTGCCAATAAGGCGCCAGCTAAAGCCGTAGTCATCACGTTGGTTTCCGAAGATCAAGCCGCCAACCTTGAAGCTCTCGCAACTGAAGTCGGTGCTGACACAAAGGCCTTTCTATCGTTTGCTGGCGCTAACAGCTTTTCTGCAATCAAGGCAGACGCATACGACAACCTAGTTAAGGCGCTTGAGGCTAAGCGTGCAAAGGCTGCGTGATGAAACCATACGCAAGTGGTCCATGGGTCACTAAAAAACACTCAACTACAAGCTCTGTCTGGACCGCAAATGGCGACACGCAAATAGCTGTTTGCAGGTCTGACAATTTGAGCAAAGCATGCAACAAAGCAAACGCCCGACTTATAGCTGCAGCGCCAGATCTTGAAATCTGGCTTGGGTGGGCTCTCAGGTTAATCAAAAAAGACGCGCCAGACCTTACTGAAAGTTGGCAATACGAGCAAGCAAGCATTGCTCTTGCCAAAGCAACGGGAGACCAATTATGAACATCATCGAACTAGAACAAGGCAGTGATAGCTGGAAATCCTGGCGCCGTACCCATCGCATGGCGTCAGAGACCCCAGCGGTCACTCGTCGTAGCCCTTACCAAAACTGGGAAGGACTTCGTAAGGTAAAGCGTGGCGAGGACATTGCTAACAGCTGGATCTTGCAGCACGGCCATGACTACGAGCCTATTGCACGAGCCTATGCCGCTGCAGAAACTGGCCTCATGTTTACCCCTGTAATCGTACAGGAAGGCGAATACGGGGCATCTCTGGATGGGCTGGAGAGCAATAGCATTGTCGAGATCAAGTGCCCAGCTACAGGTCGCCGTTCAAAGACCTGGCAAATGGCTGAGCAAGGTTTGATTCCTTCGCATTACGACGACCAGATCATTCATCAGCTGGCCGTGTCTGGTGCTGAGATTTGTTACTTCACCGTATACGACTCTGGCTCCAACAAGGGAATCATTATTGAACGCCGTCCAGACGAATCGGCATGGAAGAACATCCAGAAACAGTGGGATGAATTCTGGCCGTGGCACCTGACCGAAGACGTGGACCCTGCTAAAGACATGCGCAAGGACAAGCCATGGCGCGAAGCTGCTGAACAGTACGTTGCTGCAAAGCGTATTGCTGACCAGTTTGCAAAGTTGGCAGAAGGGCATCGGTCACGTCTGGTTGAGCTCGCTGCAGGAGCCACGTCTATAGGCGCTGGCGTCAACGTGGCAATGCTTAATAAGGCTGGATCAATTGACTACAAAGCAGCGCTTAAATCCCTGGCCCCAGATGCAGATCTGGAAGCCTTCCGTAAACCAGGCACAAATGAAACACGAGTAACCATTCTATGAAAGACCCCATCGACATCGGAACAGACACCGTTAACAAGGCTGCTAGAGACAACCGAGCGATTGCCCTGCTCCGCTCAGTCGATGGCGTAAAAAAAGTTAGAGCTTCAGAACTAATGCCAAAACACGAACAGTTTTTGATTGGCGTGTACACAAGCACCACAACTCCAGAACAGATTGGCGAAGACATTCGCTACGTTTTTCAACACAACCTTTGCAAGTAAGGAATAACAATGGCATCACTCAATAAAGTACAGATCATTGGCAACCTTGGGGCCGACCCAGAAGTTCGCCATACAACCAATGGCGACCAGGTAACAAGCATTCGTGTTGCATGCACAGAGAAGTGGCGCGACAAAGCTAGTGGAGAAAACCGCGAATCTACTGAATGGGTAAGCGTTACGTTCTTCCGCAAGCTGGCAGAGATCGCAGGGCAATATCTGCGAAAAGGCTCGCAGGTCTATGTCGAAGGCCGCCTAAAGACAGAAAAGTACACCGACAAGAACGGCGTAGAAAAGTACACAACAAAGGTTGAAGCAACTGAACTAAAGATGCTTGGATCACGTGATGCAGCAACACAACAATCTGCTGCTCAACCAGTTGATACCGACAACATCCCATTCTAAGGAATAAAAATGGCCGAATTTATTCTCAAGCTAAGCGATGGCAAGCAAGGCATCGACATCGAGGCATTTGCTGAGCCAGCACAACTTGATCCGTTTTCTGCAGTTCACCAGTTTGCATTTGCTATACAGCAAAACCAAGACCTACTGGGCGATTTCATTCAAAACGCAATTGACAGCATCAAGACAGAAAGCGAACCGCGCATAGTCAACCCGGACTCTGCCGAGTGAAGACTGCTGTATTTACATTAGAACTGAGCTCTGATGAAGACTTCCCAGAAGACTTTATTGACGACATTGGCAGCTACCTTGGAGAAGGCATTGAGTACTACTTCGAAGAGTTTGGGTCGCCAATCGACGTTACCGTTCAGTTCTTTTTAAAAGGCGAAGACAAACCCCGTATTACACATTGAGGACATTATGGAACCAACACTTAAGTTTGAACTTACCGGTACAGAAGCGAACCTAGTACTAGCAGCGCTATCTAGCTTTACAGCACCGCTAGTACAAAAGCTGCAAGACCAAGCCAAAGAACAGATCGTCCAGCATTCGGCAGACACCATTAATGCCGAAAGCGAAGTCGATACACACGACTAATAGAGAGCGCCCTTCGGGGCGTCCTGCCAGCTGAGCAAATACACGATGACGATATTGACTCCAACCTCTCGTTCCCTAGAGGACTCCGTTGACCACCATCCAGTGGGTGCGAACCAATCGTGGAATAACTGGAACTCAGCTGACAGGGCGAGCCGATTATCAAACCCGAAAGGAGCAGATAGTGCGGCGGGAAAATCGCCCTGCCCAGAATTTCAACTTGAAAGTTACACATGCACGATAGCAACAAACGATGCAGCCAATGCCACCACCGGCACAGCCACCAAGGCGGTCGCTACATCGTTTACAACAACGGACTTAATCAACGGTGGGTGTGCAGCACCTGCGCTAATCGTATCCATGGAGGATCTCATGCAAGCAACAACAAACACATTTCTGCTTAAAGCCGTAGCCATGCTTGGCGCCCTTGAAAGGTCAGGCGTTTTGTTCAAAGTGATAACGCCCGACGGCAACGAGTACGGGACTCTGCCATACATGCGCGAACTGATGAACAAAAAGATTCGTCGAAAGCATGGGTCTATATCAATACACATTGACCCACACTTGAACAGCATGAAACAAGGCGACGTGGCTGTAATCAAAATGCCACATGATGCCGATTTCAGCATCAACGATTTTCAGTCGCGGGTTTCATCTCGGATGTGCGCCTTATGGGGATCTGGCAAAGGAACATGTCATCGTAATGAAGACACCATTGAAGTGCTGCGAATTAAATGAGCGCACTAGATAACCAGATCGGCGGTAGCCATTACTCAAAGATGGCTATCCAACCGATGGAGTTCAGCATGCTGAATGGACTTGATCCTTGCCAGCACACCATCATCAAATATGTAGCTCGGTTCCGCGATAAAAACGGCATCGAGGATTTAAAGAAGGCAATTCATACAATCGAATTGCTGATTGAATTCGAGGAGTTGAAAAATGACCCTGCAAGAAGTTCTGTTTAAACCATTCGTGCCGCCGCCTGTAGTAATGACGCACCGCTACACCAATATCGGCGAAGAGAAATACGAAGGCGGTTATGTGCCAAGCTCTCTGCAGATCACGCTTGAAAAGCGTCGTGCCGCTAGAGAGAAGGACCATGCAAAGGTGGTTGACCTTCTGCGCGATGGAACACCACGCTCAGCAAATCAGATTGCTTGTGCCTTTCAGTGGGGCCATAACAAGGCTTGCAACATTATGGATGGCCTCATGCGTGACAAGCGTGTAGTCCGCCAGGGTCGAAAGATGCACAAGACCGGTGGGCCTCAAACGTACTTCTACACGGTCTCGTAATGGACAAAGAATTCACACGTCAGTTTTGGTCAGCGCTGCAACGGTGGCGCCTGATCAAGATTGCAGAGCATCTTAGAGACGCACTTACCTGGTGGAAAAAATGAATCACGGTTACTTAGTAGAGACGGCAATTGGCGATCTGATACGTCAGTATCCAACCTGGCCATCGACATTCAGCACCTGTGAATGCAAACGCAATATGGCTCGCGGAACCGGGCCATGCGCTCAATGCCTGGAAGAAAAGCTTGCCGGTGTTATTGGCAAACCTTTGGCCTGGGAACTACATCAAACAATCGCTGAGCTTGCAAAGCTTAAGCGGGAAGCACTGGATAAAGCATATGGCAATTAACGACATCACCGGGGACGCTCTGATCAGCCGTGTCCCAAGCCAGAAGTACAAAGACAATTACGATCTGGTTTTCAGAAACAAAAATAAACAGACAGCAGATGTCACCCACGCTGATGAGGGTGACAAAACAGAAGATAAACCAGACTGCGACGGAAGCCAGCATGCCACCAGTTGAGGACCATGAGGTCCACGAAAAAGTTCGGATCGACATTGATAAGCCATATGGCTGTCATAGTCGATCCGGGCTAGCGAATGGGTACTATGCACCTGACCGGGTGTACCGTGCCGATGGCAAGACATGGGACAACGTCAAAGTGTTTATTAAGAACGCAATGTCTACGTCATGCAGAAGCTTCTATCTGTGGGATACAGATCCAAGATGCGCAGGCTGCACGGCTGACAAGGATATTGAATACAGGGATAGGATGGCAGTGCTATGAACCCGCTAGAACTACCGGTAACCAGCGAGCTTCTTGAGCCAGACGAGATTCAAAAAATCACGGG
>ERZ1034361.124-NODE-124-length-54449-cov-6.911296_pt1 | contig 54449 bp, 49 predicted proteins | sample MGYA00520617_ERZ1034361 | MGnify/ENA primary metagenome ERZ1034361 (study PRJEB33736, sample SAMEA104284507) | Azolla filiculoides | biome: Urban; feature: Water surface; material: Ditch water | place: Netherlands | collected 2015-10-28 | depth 0-0.1 m ... | reverse complement strand
GGGTTTCCCAGCGCTCGCTCAGCGCATTGAAGCCCTCGATGAAAAATGGCTTGCTGCCCACCCGGCGCGTCGCCGGCAAGGCGGCCAGCACGGCTTCGCCAGACACGGGCGCCTCCAGTGCAATGGGTGCCACGGCGTCAATCAGCGGATCAAGGGCCGGCTTTTTCTCGGGCGCCGGGCTGCTGGCAAAGCTTTCGCCATCGAGCGGGTGGTCGGTCAAATGGGGCTCGATGCGCGCATCCAGCGACGCCGCCAGTCCCGGCTCGACCGGTTCAGCCTGGCGCGGCCTGTTTTTTCGGGCCAGCCAGGCGGAATAAGCCGCCATGGCGAGCAACAGCAAAACCCCAAGAATCAGCAAAGCCAATTGCAAAGACATCGTCATTCTCCCCATTCCGTCATCGACAGGGCGGCGTCCATGTCCACCGCCACAATGCGCGACACGCCCTGCTCCTGCATGGTGACACCGATCAGTTGTTTGGCCATTTCCATGGCAATCTTGTTGTGGCTGATGAACAGGAACTGGGTTTCCTTGCTCATGCTCGACACCAGCCGGGCATAACGCTCGGTGTTGGCGTCATCCAGCGGCGCATCCACCTCGTCCAGCAGGCAAAACGGTGCCGGGTTGAGTTGGAAGATGGCAAACACCAGCGCAATCGCGGTCAGTGCTTTCTCGCCGCCCGAGAGCAGGTGAATCGTCTGGTTTTTCTTTCCCGGCGGTTGCGCAATCACTTGCACGCCCGAGTCCAGAATTTCGTCGCCGGTCATCACCAGGCGCGCATTGCCACCGCCAAACAGCTCGGGGAACATGCGGCCGAAGTGCTCGTTGACCTGGTTGAAGGTGCCCGACAGCAGGTCGCGCGTTTCCGCGTCGATCTTGCGGATGGCGTCTTCCAGCGTGTTCATGGCAGCCGTCAGGTCGGCGCTTTGGGCGTCAAGGAAGTTCTTGCGCTCGCGGGCCGCCGTCAGTTCATCCAGCGCGGCCAGATTGACGGCACCCAGCGCGGCGATTTCGCGCTGGAGGCGGTCAATCTCGGTCTGCATTCCGAACAGACGCACATTGCCGTCCTTGATGCTTTGCTCAATGGCGGCCAGATCGGCCCCAGCATCGATCAGTTGGGCTTCGTACTGCTCAAAGCCCAGGCGCGCAGCCTGCTCCTTGAGCTGGAATTCTGTGATGCGCTGGCGCAGCGGATCGAGTTCGCGCTCCAGTTGCATGCGGCGCTCATCGCTGGCGCGCAGCTTGGCGGTCAGGTCGTCGTATTCGCTGCGGCGCGCGCCCAGGGCCTGTTCGCGCTCCAGTTTCAAGGCCAGCGCGTTTTGCAATCCGGCTTGTGCAGCGGCATCGGTGAGGCGCTGCAACTCCTCTTGCGCGCGCTGTTCTTCGGCATGAATCGAGGCGGTCTGCTGATCGGCGGTTTCCATGGCGCGGGACAACTCGGCGTTGCGGGCCTGCAGGCTGCGCTGGGCAAAGCCCGCCTCTTGTGCCTGCCGCTCCAGGCTGCGCTGTTGTTCGCGGCACTGGTTGAGCTTGCCCTGCCAGTCAATCACGCGCTCTTCCAGTTGCGCATGGCGCTCCTGTGCATCGGCCAACTGCATGTCCAGCGCCTCAAAGCGGCCCTCGGCCACCACGCGGCGCTCTTGCAGGTCTTCCAGTTGGGCATCAATTTCGGCCAGATCGCTGTCAATCTGTGCGCTGCGGGCGCGCGCCTGCTCGGCCAACTGGTTCAGGCGCAAGGCCTCCACCTGCAGGGCATGGTGCCGGCTTTGGGCATCGGCTGCCTCGCGCCGCACGCCCACCAGCGTCTGCGCGCTCTGGGCATAGGCGCTCTCGGCGCGCGACAACGCCACCCGCGATTCATCTGCAATCAGCACCTGCGCACGCAGTTGCTTTTCCAGATTTTCAATTTCCTGCGCACGGGCCAGCAAACCGGCTTGTTCAGAGTCTTGCGCATAAAAGCTCACGCTGTGGGCGCTGACCACATGGCCGGACTTCACGTAAATGGCTTCGCCGGGCTTGAGTTGCGCGCGCTGCGCCAGTGCGTCGTCCAGGCTGCCGGCGGTAAAGCAGCCATGCAGCCAGTCCACCAGTACGGCACGCTGACCGGCCTCGTTCACCCGCAGCAAATCGGACAGGCGCGGCAAGCCGGTGGCGGCCTCCGGTGCAGCGGCCAGCGGGGGCGTGAAAAACGCCAGCTTGGCCGGAGGTGCGTCGGCAGCAAAGGCGCGCACCATGTCCAGCCTTGAGACTTCCAGCGCACCCAGCCGTTCGCGCAGCGCGCCTTCCAGCGCGTTTTCCCAGCCCAGCTCGATATGAATGCGGCTCCACAGACCCTGCAAATGGTCCAGCCCATGTTTGGCCAACCAGGGTTGCAACTTGCCGTCGGTGCGGACTTTTTCCTGCAGCGCCTTGAGGGCTTCCAGCCGCGCCGACAAATCTGCCTGGCGGCCCGACTCTTCGTTGACCGCTTTTTGCGCCGTGCTACGGGCTTCGTCCAACGCGGGGACCGACTCCTGCAGCGCGTGCAGGCGCTCCTCGGCAATGGCCAGCGCTTCTTGCGATTCTTCCACCTGGGCTTGCAGCGTCAGCAGGCGTTCCTCGTCGGGGGCACCCAGGGCGTTGCGGTCGGCGCTCAGGCGCTCACGGCGCGTGCCCAACTGGCGGCTCTGGTCTTCAATGGCGCGCTGCTCCACGGCCAACACCTGAATCTGCTGCTGCACCTGCATGGCGGCGGTGCGTTGCTCGTTGGCATTGGCTTGCGCCTTGCTCAGCGATTCCTCGATCTCGGGCATTTGCTGGGCTTGCTCTTCCACCTGCGCTGCCAGCAACTCCGCCTGTTCTTCGCCGTGCAGCGCCAGTTCGGCCAGTCGCTCGATTTCCGCCTGCGCGTCTTCCTTGCGGGTGGCCCATTGCGCCACTTGTTCTTTCAGGCTGACCAGCCGCTGCTCCACGCGCTGGCGGCCTTCCACCACAAAGCGGATTTCGGCTTCCAGCCGCCCAACATCGGTACTGGCTTCGTACAGCAAGCCCTGGGCCTGATTCACCTGGTCACCGGCGGCGTAATGCGCCTGGCGCACTGTTTCCAGTTCGGACTCAATATGGCGCAAATCGGCCATGCGCGCTTCGAGCGCATTGACGGCTGCCAGGCCTTCGGTCTGCACCTTGGTCTGGTCAGCCAGCGCCTCGGCACGCTTCAAGAACCATTGCTGGTGCTGCTTCTGCGTGACTTCGGCCTGCAGGGTGTTGTACTTTTTGGCGACCTCGGCCTGCTTTTCCAGCTTGTCGAGGTTGGCGTTCAGTTCGCGCAGGATGTCCTCGACACGGGTCAGGTTTTCGCGGGTGTCGCTCAGCCGGTTTTCGGTTTCACGGCGGCGCTCTTTGTATTTGGAGACGCCGGCGGCCTCTTCCAGAAACAGGCGCAGTTCTTCAGGCTTGGACTCGATGATGCGGCTGATGGTGCCCTGGCCGATGATGGCGTAGGCACGTGGCCCGAGGCCGGTGCCCAGAAACACGTCCTGCACATCGCGGCGGCGCACCGGCTGGTTGTTGATGAAGTAGCTGGAGCCGCCATCGCGGGTCAGCACGCGTTTGACGGCGATTTCGCCAAACTGGCCCCACTGGCCACCGGCGCGGTGGTCGGAATTGTCAAACACCAGTTCCACACTGGAACGGCTGGCCGGCTTGCGGGAATTGGTGCCGTTGAAGATCACGTCCTGCATCGACTCGCCGCGCAACTCGCTTGCCTTGCTTTCACCCAGCACCCAGCGCACCGCATCCATGATGTTGGATTTGCCGCAACCATTGGGCCCCACCACGCCAACCAACTGCCCGGGCAACAGGAAGTTGGTGGGTTCTGCAAACGACTTGAAGCCCGATAACTTGATTGAATTGAGACGCACGTGACCGACTTGTTTAGGCTAAGGTGTTGATTCCATTAGGAAATTTTGCGTCACACCGGGGCGACGGGGACCCTGATGATACCGTGCGACGGCCCGGCGCACCGGCCCAGCTCAACGCGCTTTCGGTGCTGCTGGCGGGTTGAGTGCCAATTCAATTTTGGTGTTCAGTGCGGTCAGGTTTGGCGGCTTGACCAGATAGCCCGCCACGCCCAGCGGCAAGGCCTCGCCCACGGTGGAGGCGCTGGAGTCGGCACTCAAGAAAATCACCGGAATGTTGGCCAGTTGGGAATGCGCCGAAGCCCGCAATTTGCGCACAAACTCAATGCCGCCCATGGGCTGCATATGCACGTCGGTCAGGATCAGGTCCGGCTTGATGGTGGGCACTTCACGCAAGGCGACCGCCCCGTTCTCCACCGCAAACAAATCCAGAATGCCCAACCGCCGCAGGTTACCCATGATGAAGGTGCTCATGATCTTCTCGTCTTCGACGACCAGCACCCGCGCCCGTTTGATGTCCATTGCTTGTGTCCCCTGCAATTGTTGGATTCAGACGCCCGAATCGACTTGCTGCAGGTGGGCATTGACCTCCTCCAGCAAGCCCTCCAGTTCAGGCTTTAGAGCCGCATAGGCAGCCCCGATCGTGGTGCTCTGGCTGTCTTTGCTCTGGGCTTCCACCTGAACCACATGCGCGCACAACGACTCCACGCAAAAAATCGGCACAAAACCCTTGAGCGCATGCAAAACGCGGTTGGCCTCGACGATCTGGCCATTGCCCAGCAATTGCGCCACCAGCGGAATGTCCCGAGTGAGTGACTCCTGCAGCATGGCCAGCATGCCGTTCATGGCATCGGTATCGCCAATTTGCTCCAGCGCCAGATGCGTATCGAGGTAGGTTGGGGATGGTGATGACATAGCTAAAGGCTCCTCCAGGTGTCGCGCTTGTTGCGAGGCAATTTCTCGAAGCGAAGTGTAGCCAAGGCTCGGACATAATTCCTGCCCATGAATCCCAATATGTCCCGGCTGCAGGCCTATCCCTTTGAGCGCTTGCGCCAGCTTTTCTCGCAAGTCACACCCAACCCCGCCTACGCCCCCATCAGCCTGGGCATAGGCGAACCGCGCCACGCTGCGCCGGAACTGGTCAAGCAGGCCTATTGCGATGCCATTCTGAACAGCGGCGGCCTGTCGGTCTACCCCGCTACCGCCGGTGACCCGGCACTGCGCACCGCCATGGCCCAATGGATTCAGCGGCGCTATGGCCTGACGCTCGACAGCGCCACGCAGGTGCTGCCGATCAATGGCTCCCGCGAGGCGCTGTTTGCTTTCGCCCAGACGGTGATCCAGCCCGTGCCCCAGGGCCAGGGCGCGTCAGCGGTGGTGGTCTGCCCCAACCCGTTCTACCAAATTTACGAGGGCGCAGCCTACCTGGCAGGCGCTGAGCCCTACTTTGTACCGAGCGACCCGGCGCGCAACTTTGCGCAGGACTGGGATAGCGTGCCCGAGTCGGTTTGGGCCCGCACGCAGTTGCTGTATGTGTGCTCGCCCGGCAATCCGGCGGGCGCGGTCATGCCCCTGACGGAGTGGGCCAAGCTGTTCGACTTGAGCGACCGCTTTGGCTTTGTGATCGCCTCGGACGAGTGCTACAGCGAGATTTACTTCCGCGATGAACCGCCGCTGGGCGGCCTGGAAGCCGCCGCCAAGTTGGGACGTTCGGACTTCAAAAACCTGATTTCCTTTACCAGCCTGTCCAAGCGCAGCAATGTGCCGGGCATGCGCAGTGGCTTTTGCGCGGGCGATGCCAAGCTGATCAAGCAGTTTTTGCTGTACCGCACCTACCACGGCAGTGCCATGAGTGCGGTGGTGCAGGCCGCCAGCATTGCCGCCTGGAACGACGAGGCCCATGTGGTCGACAACCGGGCCAAATACCGCGCCAAATTTGCCCGCGTCACGCCCATGCTGTCGGCGGTGATGGACGTGGCTTTGCCGGATGCAGGCTTTTATTTGTGGGCCCGGGTGCCGGGCAGCGACACCGACTTCGCGCGGGATTTGCTCGCAAATTACAATGTGACGGTGTTGCCCGGCAGCTATCTGGCGCGCGAAGCGCACGGTTTCAACCCCGGTGCCGGTCGTATCCGCATGGCTTTGGTTGCTGAAACCGAAGAATGTGTGGAAGCCGCAGAGCGCATTGTCCAGTTTGTGCAATCCAGAACCTGAATCCAATCTCACCTTACCAAGTTATGACACAACAACTCCAATCCATCATTGACCAGGCCTGGGAAAACCGCGCCTCCCTGTCCATCGCCAGCGCTCCCCAAGAGGTGACCGAGGCGGTGGAACACGTCATCGCCGAACTCAACAACGGCAAGCTGCGCGTTGCCACCCGCGAAGGTGTGGGCCAGTGGACCACCCACCAGTGGATCAAAAAGGCCGTGTTGCTGAGCTTCCGCCTGAAGGACAACGAAGTCATCAAGGCCGGCGACCTCGGGTTTTACGACAAGGTGCAAACCAAGTTTGCGCACATGGACGAAGAAGGCATGAAGGCCTCCGGCGTGCGCGTGGTGCCGCCCGCTGTGGCGCGCCGTGGCAGCTATCTGGGCAAAGGCGTGATCCTGATGCCGTCGTATGTGAACATCGGCGCTTATGTGGACGAAGGCTCCATGGTGGACACCTGGGCCACCGTCGGCTCCTGCGCCCAGATCGGCAAGAACGTGCACCTGTCGGGTGGCGTTGGCATTGGCGGCGTGCTGGAACCCATGCAGGCCGGCCCCACCATCATTGAAGACAACTGCTTCATCGGCGCGCGCTCCGAAGTGGTGGAAGGCGTGATCGTGGAAGAAAACTCCGTGATCTCCATGGGCGTGTACATCGGCCAGAGCACCAAGATTTATGACCGCGCCACCGGCACCGTGACCTATGGTCGCATTCCGGCCGGCTCGGTGGTGGTGTCGGGCAACCTGCCCAGCGCCGATGGCAAGTACAGCCTGTACTGCGCCGTGATCGTCAAGCGTGTGGACGCACAAACGCGCGCCAAGACCTCGCTGAACGACCTGCTGCGCGACTGATTTCACCTTTCGGGAGGCCGCCATGGCAACGACAACCCCACCGGGGACGATGGAACGCATTCTCCGGCTGATGGCGGAGAAAAAGGCGTCGGACGTCTATTTGTCGGCCATGGCCCCCGCGCTGATCAAGATCAACGGGCAGTGCGTGCCGATCAACGCACAGGTGCTACCGGTGGATGCGCCACGCAGTTTGCTGGCCGAGGTGCTGCCGCCCGCGCGCATGGAAGAACTTGACCAAACCGGCGAGCTCAACATGGGCTTTCCGCTTGCCGGCGTGGGTCGTTTCCGGGTCAGCGCCATGCGCCAGCGCGGAACCATTGCAGCGGTGATCCGCTTTGTGGCGGTCGAGGTACCGGAGCTGGACGACCTGAATGTGCCCATGGTGCTGGCTGACTTGATCATGGAAAAGCGCGGGCTGATCCTGATGGTGGGTGCCACCGGTGCCGGCAAGAGCACCACGCTGGCGTCCATGATTGATTACCGCAATCAAAATGCCACCGGCCACATTCTGACGATTGAAGACCCGATTGAGTTCTTGTTCAAAAACAAGAAATCGGTGGTCAACCAGCGCGAAATTGGCGCGGACACCGAGTCGCTGGAGACGGCCCTGAAAAACGCGCTGCGTCAGGCCCCTGATGTGATCCTGATCGGCGAAATTCGTGACCGCGAAACCATGACGGCAGCCATTGCCTACGCGCAGTCGGGCCACCTGTGCCTGGCCACCATGCACGCCAACAACAGCTACCAGGCGCTGAACCGGATTCTGAGTTTCTATCCGGTTGAAGTGCGCGCCACCATGCTGGGCGATCTGGGTGCGGCCATGAAGGCCATCGTGTCGCAGCGCTTGCTGCGCACCACCACCGGTCTGCGCACGCCGGCAGTGGAGATCATGCTCAACACCAAATTGATTGCCGAACTGATCGAAAAAGGTGACTTCTCGGGCATCAAGGAAGCGATGGAAAAGTCGATGGCCGAGGGCTCGCAGTGCTTCGAGCAAGACATTGCGCGCCTGATCGTCAGTGGCCTGGTCGACCGCAAAGAGGGCCTGTCCCACGCCGATTCGCCCACCAACCTGATGTGGCGCATGCAAAACGACTTCAACCAGAAAACGCAGGTTGCAGCGCCTGTTGAAGTGGAAGAAGAAGGCGCCTCCTTTACCGAAATTACGCTGGACGTCAAACACTGATGGGCCCCACGCTCTACCTGACCGAACAACTGCTCGCCCGCCCGTCAATCACCCCGCTGGACGAAGGTTGCCAGCAAATCATTGCAGAGCGCCTGAAGCCACTGGGCTTTGCGTGCGAAAGCATCGTCAGTGGCCCGGAGGACTTTAGGGTCACCAACCTGTGGGCCAAGCGACCGGCAAGTGCCCCCGGCGCACCGACGCTGGTGCTGGCCGGACATACTGATGTGGTGCCGACCGGGCCGCTCGACCAATGGCACAGCGCGCCCTTTGTGCCGACGCACCGGGACGGCAAGCTGTATGGGCGCGGTGCTGCCGATATGAAAACCTCGTTGGCGGCATTTGTCGTGGCCATTGAAGAGTTTCTGGCGGAGACCCCCTCGCCTGCGTTGTCCATTGCCTTGCTGCTGACCAGCGACGAGGAAGGTCCGGCCAACGATGGCACGGTGGTGGTCTGCAATGCGCTCAAAGCGCGCGGCGAAACGCTGGACTATTGCATCGTGGGCGAACCCACTTCGGTGGAACGCACCGGCGACATGATCAAGAACGGCCGCCGCGGCACCATGAGCGGCAAACTCACCGTGAAGGGCGTGCAGGGCCATATTGCCTACCCGCATTTGGCCAAAAACCCGATTCATCTGGTGGCACCCGCATTGGCCGAACTGGTCGGCATTGAATGGGACAAGGGCAATGCGTTCTTCCCGCCCACCACCTGGCAGGTCAGCAACATCCATGGCGGCACCGGCGCCAGCAACGTCATTCCCGGCCATGTGGTGATCGATTTCAACTTCCGCTTTTCGACCGAATCCACTGCCGAATCGCTACAAAAACGCCTGAGCGCAGTGCTCGACGCCCACGCGTTGGAGTACGACCTGAGCTGGGTGGTGGGTGGTCTGCCGTTTCTCACCACGCCGGGCGCGCTGGTCGATGCGGTGGTGGATGCGATTCGCACAGAGACCGGAATCGAAACCCAGTTGTCCACCACGGGCGGCACCAGCGACGGACGTTTTATTGCGCAGATTTGCCCGCAGGTAATTGAGCTTGGCCCGCCCAACGCGACCATCCACAAGATCAACGAGCATGTGCAGGTTGCGGACATTGAGCCTTTGAAAAATATTTACAAGCGCACCCTGCACAACCTGAACCGTCAGGCCTCGGCATGAATCTGCTGGAACTGATTGAAACCTCGGCCGCGCGCTTGACGCAGGCGCAGGTGCACTTCGGTCACGGCACCACCAACGCCCAGGACGAAGCTGCCTGGCTAGTGCTTTGGCAGTTGGGTCTGCCACTCGACACCGAATTGGAAGGGCCGCAATCGCAAGCCCAACGCGCGGTGACTGCAACGGAGCAGGAGCAGTGCACGGCACTGATTGAGACGCGCATCGCAACCCGCAAGCCTGCAGCCTACCTGACCCGCGAGGCCTGGTTGCAGGGCGTGTCGTTTTACGTGGATGAGCGGGTGATTGTTCCGCGCTCCCTGATCGCTGAACTGCTGGTGGATGGCAGTCTGGATTACTGGCTCAGCGATCAAACCCACGCGGTGCTCGACATGTGCACCGGCAATGGCAGTCTGGCCATCATCGCAGCGATGGTGTATCCGGAAACGGTGGTGGACGGCGTGGATATTTCTGCCGACGCGCTGGCGGTTGCCAGCATCAACGTAGAGCGGCACCAGTTGCAGGACCGGGTTACCCTGTTTGCAGGGGATGGCCTGGCCGCCGCACCGCGCAGCTACGACTTGATTCTGTGCAACCCGCCCTATGTCAATGCCGGCAGCATGGCCGCCCTGCCCCCCGAATACCAGGCCGAGCCGGCCATTGCGCTGGATGGCAACACGGCGGGCAGCGCGGATGGTATGGACTTTATTCGCAGCTTTCTGGCCGCAGCGCCCCGCCATATGAACGAAGGCGCGGTGCTGGTTCTTGAAATCGGCCACGAACGCCCCTTCTTTGAAGCGGCTTTTCCTGATCTGGCGGCCATCTGGTTAGAAACCAGTGCCGGTGAAGACCAGGTTTTACTTTTGACGCGCGACGCGCTGCTTGCATGATTACTCTTAAAAATATCACCTTGCGCCGAGGCGCCAAGGTGCTGCTCGATGGCGCGACCGTCACACTGAACCCCGGTGAAAAAGTGGGCCTGGTGGGGCGCAACGGTGCGGGCAAATCCTCGCTGTTCGCGGTCCTGAATGGCACCCTGCACGAAGACGCGGGGGAATTTTTTATCCCGACCCAATGGCGCATGGGCCAGGTGGCGCAGGACATGCCTGAAACCTCGCAAAGCGCCACCGACTTTGTGGTGGAAGGCGATGTGCCCCTGACCGCCGCGCGTGCCGAAGTGGCCGCTGCTGAGGCAACCGATGACTACGACCGCATGGCCCACGCCTACATGGCGTTGCACGATGCCGGCGAGCACGATGCCGCATCCCGTGCACAAGCGCTGATTTTGGGCCTTGGCTTCAAGACGTCCGAACTGGACAACCCGGTCAACAGTTTCTCCGGCGGTTGGCGCATGCGCCTGCAGTTGGCGCGGGCACTGATGTGCCCTTCCGACTTGCTGCTGCTCGACGAACCCACCAACCACCTGGACCTGGACGCCCTGGTCTGGCTGGAAGCCTGGCTCAAGAAGTACGAAGGCACCATGGTCGTGATCAGCCACGACCGGGAATTTCTGGACGCGGTGACCAACGTCACACTCCACATTGATGCCGGCAAACTGGTGCGTTACGGCGGCAACTACAGCAAGTTTGAGGACATGCGCGCCGAGCAGATGGAACTGCAGCAAAACGCCTACTCCAAGCAGCAGGACAAGATCGCACACCTGCAAAAGTTCATTGCGCGCTTCAAGGCCAAGGCCAGCAAGGCCAAGCAGGCGCAAAGCCGCGTCAAGGCGCTGGACCGCATGGAAAAGATTGCGCCACTGCTGTCCGAGGCAGAGTTCACCTTTGAGTTCTCGGAACCCGCCAACCTGCCCAACCCGATGCTGTCCATGCAAGGCGTGAGCTTTGGCTACCCGCCTCCCGAAGACGCCCCACCCAAGACACCGCCCACGGTCATCGTGCGCAACGTCAGCAAGTCGGTGCTGGCCGGCCAGCGCATCGGAATTTTGGGTGCCAACGGCCAGGGCAAATCCACGCTGGTCAAGACCGTTGCCCGAGATCTGGCGCCTTTGGGAGGCGAGGTCACCGAGGGCAAGGGACTGAACATCGGCTATTTCGCGCAACAGGAATTGGATGTGCTGCGCCCTGCCGACAACCCGCTGGAGCACATGATCCGGCTGGTGAAGGACCTAAGCGCTGCCGGCAAGCTGGGCTCGCAATCCACCCGCGAACAGGATTTGCGCAGTTTCCTGGGCACCTTCAATTTCAGTGGCGACATGGTCAAGCAGTCTGTCGGCAGCATGAGCGGCGGTGAAAAAGCGCGGCTGGTGCTGTGCATGCTGGTCTGGCAGCGCCCCAACCTGCTGCTGATGGACGAGCCGACCAACCACCTGGACCTGGCCACACGCGAGGCGCTTTCCATGGCGCTGAATGAGTTTGAAGGAACCGTCATGCTGGTCAGCCACGACCGGGCGCTGCTGCGCGCAGTGTGCGACGAGTTCTGGATGGTGTCGCGCGGTGGTGTAGAGCCGTTCGATGGGGACCTGGACGATTACCAGCAGTACCTGCTCGACGAGGCCAAGCGGCAACGCGAATTGGCGAAGGCGGATGCGAAAGCTGCGGCAATCAAACCACCGGCTCCCGTGGAGCCGGTGCAACAACCCAAAACGACACCAGAGCAAACCCGAAAGTGGAAAAAAGAGCTGGCAGCCGTTGAAGAAAGGATGGCGACACTCAACACGGAAGGCGCTAGCCTGGAGGCCAAACTGTCCACCAACCCGCACCCATCCGAGATCGCGGAAGCAGGCAAGCGGCTCAAACTCGTGAATCAGGAGTTGAAGGGTTTGGAGGACCAGTGGCTGGACCTTACAACTCTGTTGGAGAGTTAGGGAATAATACGGGTTTAAACAAAAGTGTTCAGGCCTAACGTGTTACCAGCATCTGGAGAAATCGACGGATTGCTGTATCAAGTAACATGGTCCTATAAAGAACACAAGCCGGGAGGATCCCAATGACCCATTGGGCTAGAAAAGCAACCGATACACTCGCTGAGGCCCTAAACCGGCATATCCGTGACAATCCAGAACTGACCGAAGAAAACAGGCAACTGCAGGCCATTTACCTCAGCGTACAAAGAGCCTCGGGAACCGTCGCCACTACCGAAGGCGAACTACAGCGATTTCGTGCTTCGGTCTGCGAAGTCTGTCGGCGCCATGAAATGTACGATTGCGATGTTCCGTCGGGTTGGTCAGAAAACTGCGCCTTGGTTTTCAATAACACCACTTACTTCGGCGATCTGTAACCGGGGTCGCACCAGAATTCAAACCTCTATTGGGACACCAAGAAAAAAGGGCTTAGCCTTTCGGCTAAGCCCTTGATTCATTTTGGTGGGTTCTGAGAGATTCGAACTCTCGACCTACGGATTAAGAGTCCGCTGCTCTACCAGCTGAGCTAAGAACCCAAAATTTTGGTGGGACGTGCGGGGGTCGAACCCACGACAAACGGATTAAAAGTCCGCTGCTCTACCAACTGAGCTAACGTCCCCACACTTCACAAAACGCATCACATTGGAAACATATTGCGAAGCCTTAGATTATAGCGTCAAAAGCTCGGCCTCTTTACTTCAACGACGAAATTTTGTCGATTACCAAGCCTGCTGCGCAAAGCCCGAAACTCGCGGTAACGGTAACGATAGAACCATACCCATGACAGTTCAAGGTGCCATCCGTTGCCAGGTCACAGGAAGCATCCGGGGGCGCAACGGCCTCCTTGCTAAAGACGCAGAACACGCCCAGTTTCTTGCCTTCCTTTGGAGCACCATGAAACTTGCGCAACCGGTAACGCACCTGCGCCAACAAGGGATCGTGCGTGACCAAAGACAGATCCGCCACGTCGATGAGGTGGCTGTGGCGTTTGCCACCAGCAGCCCCCACACTCACAAAAACAACGCTGTTGTTACGGGCCCAGTCGGCCATTGAAGTCTTACTCTTGACCTGATCGCAGGCATCGATCACGGCAGTAACGCCCTTTGGAAGAATCTGCGGCCAGTTGTCTGGCTCCACGAATGCATCCACACAATGCACGCGACAGGCAGGATTGATTTCGGCAATGCGTTGACGCATCGCTTCAATCTTTGCCATGCCAACGGTGGTCGTGAGGGCATGAACTTGCCGATTGACGTTGGATTCCGCCACATGGTCCATGTCAATCAGTGTGAGTTCGCCGATCCCACTTCGGGCAAGTGCTTCAGCGGCCCAGGAACCAACTCCGCCGATTCCAACCACTGCGATGTGGCTGCCACGAATACGCTCAGCTGGCGTTACGCCATACAGCCGCTGCAGCCCGCCGAAACGACGCGCGTCATCAATCAGCGGGGCGCTGGCCAAGATGCAGCCTACTTCAACCGACTGAGTCGGTCCTTGGCTGCGTTAGCTGCATCGGTAGCGGGATAGGCGGAGATCAGTTCCTCAAAGGTCTTGCGCGCACCTTTGGTTTCCTTGGCTTCCAGTTGGCAATTTGCGATGGTCAACAAGGCTTCCGGTGCGTGCACATGATCGGGCGCCTGGGTAATCAGGTTCCGAAAATTCACCACCGCACTCTTGCAGTCTTTGCTTGCATACTGCGCATTGCCAAGCCAGAAAAGTGCTGAAGGGCGGTAGCCGGACTGCGGGTTGCGGTTGATGAAATCTACAAAACCGTTGGTCGCGGCAACGAATTCACCCTTGCGGAATACCGCCAGATTGGCTTCGTAGTCCCGCTTTTCAGAGGGGTCCGCCAAGAACTCACGCCCATCAACCGTTACGGAAATGGGTTCAAGCTTGCGAAGGCGGTCTTCTAGCGCACCAAGGACGTCTTTCTGGCGCCTTTGAATCTCCGACAGGTCACGGGCGAGTTGCTCGTTTTGGCCACGCAATTTGGCTATCTCGGCACGGTTGGCTTCCAACTGGTTTTGCAAATCCAGCAGACTGCGCTTCAGTTGGGTGGCCTCTTCCGTCGATCGCTGAGTTTCCTCGGTAATCTTTCGTTCCAAGTCCACGCGATCCGACCTGTCAGCCTTGTCTGCCTTGATGGCCTCGACGCGCTGCCTTAAGTCCAGGATCGCGCGCCGCGCCTCTTCATCGTCAAACAGACCTGCAGAGGCGGTGCCAGACAACAGTGCGATACAAGCTAACGCTGTAACACGCCGCACAAATGTAGCCACTCGCACGTTCAAAGCCTTCAACGGTAGGAAATTTCAGCGCGACGATTCTTTTCCATCGCCGCTTCTGTGGCGCCCGCCATTGCAGGTTTTTCCTTGCCAAAGCTCACGGCCTCGAGTTGCGCGTCACTCACACCTTGCGTATTGAGGGCTTTGCGAACTGCTTCTGCACGCTTTTGTCCGAGCGCCAGGTTGTATTCGCGTCCGCCACGCTCATCGGTATGGCCTTCAATCACCACCTTGCGGCTCTTGTCTGCGCTGATGTACTTGGCATGCGCCACGATCACATTCTGAAACTCGGGGCGAATTGCAAAGCTGTCATAGTCAAAGTAAACCACCCGGGTGGTGCCTTGCATGGCGGCATCTTGTGCAGCTTTGTTAAGGTCAACAGACGCCACGGCCCCCTTACCCACGCCCGCGCCATCGGCGCCGCCCGCTGCAGCACCGGACTTGCTACCCAGAGAAGAGCTCGACTTGTCTTCAACCGGCACGTTGTCCAGCTTGACCGATGATCCGCATGCGCTCAACAGTGCAACGACCCCCAAAACCACCAAAGTACGCTTCATTACATAACTCCTTAATACCATTTACTATTTTTGAAAGGGACCCCAATCGGGCTCCCGAATATCACCCGTTTGCCCCGCAAGACGTGCCTTGATTTTGCCATCAAGTGTGGTGGTCATTAGAGCCTCCTTGCCTTGCTGCTGGGTTGCATAGATCAACATGCGGCTGTTAGGCGAAAAGCTAGGACGTTCGTCGGCAATGGTGTCGGTGATAGCGACAGAATTGCCCGACGAGAGTTCCATGACATGCAACTTGAACGCACCGCTAATGCGCGACACGTAGGCGAGCCACCGACCATCGGGGCTGAGTGCGGGAGAGATATTGTAGGTCCCCGAAAAAGTAACACGCTCGGGGCTACCTCCAGCGGCAGGGACCCGGTAAATCTGGGGTGAACCGCCCCGGTCACTGACAAAGTAAATGAATCTTCCATCCGCCGTAAACACCGGCTCGGTATCAATGGCACTGGACTGGGCAATGCGGCGGGGCTCTGAGCCTGCTGCCGTGACGTCGAGCAAATAGAGCTGAGAGCCTCCGTCGCGACTCAGCGTCAACGCCAAAGTCTTGCCATCGGGCGACCAAGCAGGGGCGCTGTTGGAACCCTTGAAATTGGCAACCAGACGTCGCTTTCCGGTGGCGATTTCATGCACATAAATCGTAGGCTTGCGCGCCTCAAAGGACACGTACGCCAGTTGCCGGCCATTGGGCGACCATGCCGGTGAGATGATGGGCTCAGGGCTGGCGAGTGCACTTTGTGGGCTTTCTCCATCGGCGTCTGCCACCCACAAATTGAAGCCTTGACCACGCTTGGTCACATAGGCAATGCGCGTCGAAAACACACCCTTGTCGCCGGTGAGTTTTTCATACACATAGTCTGCGATCTCGTGCGCTGCCAATCGCAAGTCCGCCTGAACGACAGCGTAGCTCTTGGCCCCCAAATCCTGACCCTTCACGACATCCCACAAATGCATGCGAACGTCAAAGCGGCCATCTGCCAAGCGGCTGACACTTCCAGTCAAGAGGGCATCGGCATTCCTTTTGCGCCAACTTGAAAAATCCGGACCACTGTTTTCGTCCAAATTGACGCCCGTCGTATCCACCCCACGAAACAGCCCGCTGCGCTCCAAGTCCGCCTGAACGATGGCAGAGATCTTTTGAGGCGAAGAGTCCTCACCCCGGAATGTGGCGACACCGACCGGGACCTGGGTTAATCCGACGCCAGACACTTCGACGCGGAACTGTGCCTGTGCGTTCGGCGTAAGAACGCAATAGCCCGCCAGCGACGCGATGACAAGCAAAAACTTATTCAGGATTCTGTTCATTTTTTTTCTGCAAACAATACAACTCAAAGTATTTTCCAAAAGCAGCTTGTCCCTGCATGACACACACCGCAAAGCCCATAGAACCGTCAAGGAATCCAAGCCGGAATACGTAGCTTCTAAGAAATGCCGTCAAGCCTGACAAAAAGGCTCGCATCATGGAGGTCCGCCGGCCAGACGCGTAATGTTGCTGAGCCCAGGCACCACTGTACTGCTCCAACTTGCGCCAATAGTGGCTAGGCGTTGGATAGCTGTAGTGCAGCAAGGGGGCTTGCAACCTCGAAACCCGAAACGAGTCGACCACCAAGCGTTCGTGCACCAAATCATAGCTGAACCGCGCCGCTTCCCTCTTGAAAAGGCGCACAACCAAATCAGGTGTCCAACCACAATGACGAATCCACTGACCACAAAACTGGGTCAATCGAGGGATGGAAAACGCATCAAAGTTTTGGCCTTCGCTGTCAAGGGTGGCCTTGATTTGCGAAGCTAAAGCGTTGGAAACCCGCTCGTCTGCATCCAAGGACAAAACCCAATCCGAAGTTGCCAGATCAAGTGCCCGGTTCTTCTGCGGCCCAAATCCAGGCCAATCGGACGTCGTTACCACTTTGGCACCGCGCGACCGAGCAATGTCTACGGTTGCATCCGTACTGCCCGAGTCAACTACGACTACTTCATCCGCGAACGCAACAGAATCCAAACAAGCAGCAATGTTGGCCGATTCGTTGTGAGTGATGATGATGACGCTGAGCTTTAACAAAGGGAATCTCAAGAATTCTGAATTCTGGCTATGCCGTCAGCATAGTCCACCGTGCCAGGAGGGAGAGGTGCAGTTTCGAGTCCCTCACACAAAGTTACCTTATTTTGGGACTTCAGACCATCGATCGATCAACTGCCTAAGCCACTCTGCTTTGAAAGCAGTACATTGCCTCTCCCATTCCCACTGCTACGCACAAGCCAAAGAACGACGCCTGAAAAATCAATGCCGTAACCTCGGTACTCAGGCCTGCAAGAAACTGGTGGCCCAAGAAGATCCACATAAACCACAGAATAGTCTGCATGGTCGGGCTGTGCTTCAACTCCCGCAGTTTAAGCGAGCAGACCAAGGGCACTATGAACAGGCTTATGCTGGAAATGAGCCCCCAAACACCCGACCTCACAGTGCTTGTCATAATTTCACTATGGAAACCATGCGAGGCAAATTCTCGCGTGTACTGCGATGCATAGACCATCAACTCCGGAGAATTGACCAACGTTTGCCATCCCAGGTCACCCCAGCCCTCTAACGGGCGATGCATGAAATAGAACGCTCCCATCCGCCAAAAGGAAATGCGCATCTGCAATGAACCATCAGGGTTCATGCCATGCCAGTTGTAATTGGTAACCTCGGCAAAGCCCAATGCCAATCTATCAAATGGACCTGGGTTTACGCTCATCGCAACGCCAATTGTCAACACGCATGCAAGCCCGATCGTGATCAGCAAGCGAGCAGACATGGCATGGCGCGTTCCAAGGTAAAGCGCCAATAGTGCAAAAAAGGGCAGGCTCAACCACCCTGTTCGACTACCACTTGTAACAGATAAGAACAAACCGCTGGCCACGGACACCAAGACAAAGGCCTGTGCCAGACGCGATCGCCCTTTGACTACCCAAAGTCCAGCCAGGCTCAACAACGCAAACATCAGGCAAAGACTGCCAAAGGTTAGAGGATCAACAAAACTGGTCGTCAAGCGATCTGGACCCCAGGACACGTTGGGCCATATCACGCGATGGCAGCAAGTCCAGACCAGCGTCAGGGGTAGAACCACAGCCATCCATTTGGCAGTAATTGGCGACGCATCCCGCCGGTGTAACCACCCCGCGGACACCGCCAAAAAAATCGGTGCACACAACAACAAACGAAAAGGCGGATCAAAATTTCCCAGAAAAAATTCGCCTCGAAAACATTGAGCCAGCCCTACCGCCAGAATCGGCCCTGCTAACGCCCAAGCCACCCAACGACGCCAGCCTTGCAACTCGTTGGTCGTTGTAGATCGATGGCCGCTGTTCCGTGCCAACCAAACCATCGCAGCGATCGAAGTCAGGAATGCTACCGAATCAATCCAGTGCTTTAGGGTAAGCATGAGTACGGGAGCGATCAGTACCAGCGAGCGAAAGCTGAGCCAGTCACCCCACGGTTGGGCTCGAATCACACTAGAGCCAGGTAAATTCATGCTTCTCGCGCACCCCGTGCAGGGTCATCTCATGGTTCGCCAACTCCTCACAACGCCACTTCTGCAACGAACTCTTTAGACTGTGGCGATAGAATTTGCGCTCCAGCCAACTTTGATTCAGCAACTGGCGGTCCTTGACCTTCACAAGTACATCGCGCGATGGGATGCCTTGTGCCATTTTCATGTACTCCTGCGTCACACTACCAAAGTGGTGAATCCAAACCTTGCCAGTTATGGCATGCGCGACGCCTGCTTTGCGCAAATCGTGGAAAAAAATACCGTCTTCGAAACCCAACAGTTTGGGTGTGACTCTGAAGAAACCGATCTCCATGAACACGGACCAGTGCACCAATAGGCAAATGAGATTGGCCGAGGGCTGCCGCACAACGTTGGACATCTTGTGCTGGGCCTGGTTCGCAAAAGCGTCAAAGTCGTAGTCGAGCTTTCCGTCAATGCGTGCAGGCGAAACCACACGCAAATTGTGCGTCATGGCGTAATCAATCAAACGCTCGGCGAAACCATCGGTCACCACGATGTCGTTGTTCATAACGAATGTCCACTCGGACTGACGTGCCAGAATTCCTTGATCCCAAGCGGCTCCGCAAGACAAATTGTCTCGATTGAGTATGACCTGACCGACAGGTGCAGTCTGCAAGAATTCGCGGGTGCCGTCGGTCGAGCCGTTGTCGACCACCACAATCTGCTCGGGACGGGTGCCGGACTTCAGCAGACTGTCGAGGCACTGGCGCGTATAGTCCAGACAGTTGTATGTAGCAAAGGTAACGGTGTAGTTCATAAGGCTCACAAAGTGTTGGTAAGTTTAACAGTGGGCCTAGTCCAAGCATCCGGGGCTGTTCAGTCCTTGACTCCTTAAAATCAGCTTTTTAACCTTGATGTTGGCGTAAGCAAGCCAAAGCGGAACTGAACGATGACGGAAAACGTGTTGCCGGAAAAATCGATGCCCAAGCGGCTCTGGCACGTCATGACCTATTTCACCAAACCACATGCGGTGTGGCTTGCTTTGGCGCTCGCGGTACTGACTGGCTCGGCACTGGAGCCCACGATCCCGGCGCTTTTAAAGCCTCTGTTGGACAAAGGCTTTCAGTCCAAAGAACTGCCTACATGGATGATTCCGGTAGCGGTCATATTGCTCTTTACGCTGCGTTCTGCTGCTTCATTTGTTGCCGACATTTCTCTCGCCAAAATTGCTCAGACCAGTCTGCACAATCTGCGTAAGAAAATGTTCGACTGCATCAACGTAGCGGAGTTGGACCTTTATCGCCGGCAGCCCGCCACCGCATTAGCAAACACGGTTGTTTTTGAAGCTACAAACGGTGCCGTTCTATTGCTTCAGTCCGTAACGACAGTGGTGAAAGACAGCTTGTCGTTAGCTGCTTTGGTCGTCTATTTGTTATATCTGAACTGGAAATTGACACTTATTGTTTTGCTGATTTTCCCCATCGTCGCCATTGCCATGCGTGCGTTGGCAAAACGCGTTTATGCGTTGACAAAGGCATCTCAGGCTGCCATTGACCAACTCGCCTACGTGGTGGAAGAAAGCGTACTGGCGCATAAGGAAATTCGAATTCAAAATGCTGAGCGGCAACAGCAAGAACGCTTTGCTGGCTTCAACTCCATGCTTCGAAGATTAGCAATGAAGTCGGCCGTCGCCGGCTCGGCAGTGGCACCAATTACCAATTTCTTTGGTGCCATTGCCCTATCGACCGTCATCACGGTTGCCATTTTGGAAAGTCAGTCCAGTTCCTTCTCAGCTGGCGGCTTTGTTTCATTTATCACGGCAATGCTCATGCTGATTGCTCCAATAAAGCATTTATCGGAAGTATCTAGCACCATAACCAGGGGCCTCGTGGCAGCTGAACGGGCTATTGCATTGGTTGAAACAGTTCAGGCAGAAGCTGGGGGGGCGTACAGCAGCGACAAGAGCCATGGTCTGATCGAGTTTAAGGACGTAGGTGTAACTTATCCTGGCGCTGCAACCGCCGCACTTACAGGAATCAACCTCACGGTCCAACCGGGACAGTTTGTTGCTCTGGTTGGGCTTTCGGGCTCTGGCAAGACAACATTGGCTAACCTTTTGCCTAGGTTTCTTGACTGCTCCAGCGGCCACGTGTACTTGGATGGTGTGGAGTTGCGTGAATGGGATCTTCATTCGCTGCGCCAGCAATTTGCGTTGGTTGGTCAGCAGGTCGTTTTGCTAAACGATAGCGTGCTGAACAACGTAGCCATGGGTCAGCCGATCGATCGGGACCGCGCTTTGAAAGCGCTGGGGGCAGCGAATATGGCAGAACGCATTGCCGCCCTGCCGCAGGGTCTGGACACCGTTTTGGGGCATAACGCCAATCTGTTGTCTGGAGGTGAACGCCAACGACTAGCAATCGCCCGCGCAATATACAAAGATGCCCCTATTTTGATACTGGATGAAGCCACTTCCGCGCTGGACACCGACACCGACAGTCTAGTTCAAGCCTCATTGCGAACCGCCATGATCGGACGCACCACAATTGCTATCGCACACCGCCTTAGCACCATCAGGGATGCCGATCAAATATACGTGCTTCAGAATGGGCGAATCCTGCAGCGCGGTAACCACCAATCGCTACTGAATGATGGAGGCGTCTACCAAGACTTTATTCGCTTGAGCCATGCATAAGTAGACTTTGCGCAGCATCCGCAAAACTACGTTCAGAAGGCTGAATTAGGCAAGCGACGTCAGGATGCCGGTGGTATGACGGCGGAGTATCAAAGTTGAACCAACATACAGTGGGCACTTTGAGGCCCACCGCCATGTGAAAAGGCCCCGAGTCGGTTGAGACCACCAAGTCAGCTTGGCCCAACAGTCCACTGAGTTCTTCAAGCGTCAATTGCCCAGCCCAATCCGTGATATCACATTGCAGTCTCTCTGTGCGCAAGCGTGATTGCAGGAGCAAAGTAAATTCTGCGTTGATGTCTTTCTCGAAGGGTGCACCTGACAGGTGCAACTGAAATGGCTGCCTTCTAAATAAGGCCATCATGCAGTCTGCAAGATGATTCAGATCGGGGCGTTTAGGCAAGGCATCGATGGTGCCGCAACCAATATTGAGCACCACGAATTTCTGACCAGTTGGGACAGTGCGCGGGTGCTTCAGTTGCCATGCCTGGGCCTCGGCAGACGGCTGCAAAGTGATACGGAGACCCTCTCGGCGTATGCCCAGCGCGGCAAGTACAACAAAATCCCGCTCGGTGTAGTCCATCTGATGTGAAAGGCCATGCAGCCGTTGGTACTCCCGGCTTGATGGTGCTGCCGCATCGAACAACCAACGGCGGGTTGGAAACTGTGCAATACCCACCGCAAATGCTCCTTTTTGCTTGGCAATCCGATTGGCGATCCATGCAGTTCTCAAACCGCTGGTCTCAAAATCAATTACCAAATCAATATCTATTCCTTCAAGCGCCTGCAATACATCGCCACAAATTCTGGATATGGGCAACTTCTCTTGCTTGGACTGGCTGGGATCTCCGTGCTTAACGGTCACAAAGTGTGCGCTACTGAGCAGGAAATGCGAGCGAATGAATGCTTCCGAAGGGTAACCCGCATGGCTGCTTAGCATTAGTAAGTGCAAATTCGCGTCTGGCCATTTCTCTTTCAAAGCAGACCACGCTGCGGAACTGCGCAGCAGATCGCCAATGCCCATGCTGTGCGACTTAATGAGCAGAATGTTTCTTGGGGACTTGGGCGGATTCATGTTGGCGTGGTGTCATAAGCATCGGGCATAGCCGCACGCTTGTCTTCATAACGGGTAAAGCACTTCAGCAGCAGATGCATCCAGGTCGTGGTTCGGCTCACCAATACCCTGGGTAGTCGCAACATATCTAACTGCATGCCCGGCTGAACGCGGCCCCTTTGGGTGGTTGTGGCTGTGGCGTAACCACCACAGCGAACCGTGACCACGGTATCCGCGTTGACTGCACCATATGGATAGCAAAAATGCCGAACGCCACCGGGCTGCGACACCATGGCTTCCAAAGCTGACTTGGAACCGGTCACCTCCAGGGTACGTCGCACTGCATCATGTTGGGGTAGATTGGCGTGTGTCTGGGTGTGAGACCCTACCTCCTGCCCTGCTGCTACCCATGCAAGCAATTCCGAGGAGTCCATTAAAGGCACTTGTGCAATCCCATGGTCTTCATCCCATACGTTCGTCTTACCCAGCAAGCCCGACACCACGTAGCATGTCGAGGTAAATCCGAAGCGCTGAAGCACTGGCAACGCATGGCGCAAGTTATTTACGTAGCCGTCGTCGAAGGTTAAGCCAAAAACTCTGCCCTCTTTTCGCCCTTGTAGGTAGGGCTCCAAATCTGACATGGAAAGCCCGCGATAACCCAGTAACCACATAACAGCCATGTGGAAAAAAAAGGTTCTTGGTGCAACCACCAAACCCCGCAATGGGCTGCCTTTGGGGGGCGCGACATCAATCTGGTGGTACATCAATATGGCGATGGGCCTGCCCTTTACGCTCATGCCAGTACCTCTGCAAACAAGCGTTCATGTGCGTCCCCTGCGGCTTGCCAGGTATGGCTACTTGCAAACGACAGTCCATTGCTTGCCAAGGCCACTTGCAACGCCGGGTCCGCGATCAAGCGACGCAAGTGGCTGGCAATTTGGCTTGCATCCTGCGGGTCGTTGATCAGCAACGCATCTAAACCATCCCTCAAGTCGTCAGCAATGCCGCAATACGGCGAAGCACTCACGATGACCGGCAAGCCGTAAGCCATTGCCTCCAACACCACCATCGCATAGGAGTCCTGCAAGGTGGGATGCACCAGAAAGTTAGCTGCGCGGTAGGCCACGTCCATGTGTGCCAAGGAACCCAAGAAGTACACACGCTCCACAACGCCCAACTCGATAGCTAACGCATGCATCGCTTCGCGCTGCGCGGTATTGCCTGCAACGGCCAGAAACAATCCCGCAGACCCCTCGCCTACTTGAGCCAACGCTTGAATCAATGCCGGAAGACCCTTTTTTCGAAAGTCGTTGCCAGCAAACAGTACGCAAGTGCCTTCCAGTGGCAGCCTCAAAGCTTTTCGTGCGACTGCACGTTCGCCATCTGCATCGGACGACAAGTCCGGCATATCCACACCGGGGTTAATCACTGCAATAGATTGTTCAGTTCCCGGGTAGAAGTGCTGCATAGAAGTCGCCAATGCCCGTGAGGACGCAACAATGCGCCTATTCTTGCTGGGCGCGAAACGCATTCGCTCCAACAAAAGATAGGTGAGCAATCGGGGGCTTGTTGCAACCAGCAGCCACTTCAACCAAAGCGCCACCCCCTCACGTCCACTAAAAAGCCCGTGCTTGACTGGTAGCACATGGGCCGCCTGAACATTGCCATGCCAAACATTTTCATGCGAGTACACGATGTCAAAACCAGTCCGCGTAGCACGCCAAGTTCGGTATGCGAACAGCAGTTGATTCACCCATCTAGGTCGTTTGACCCCTTTGGGTAGCAAGTGATAGGTCACTCCCGGATAGCTGTGAGAAATCTCCTGTGCAAAAACATGCACGTCATTCCCTGCGGCTAACTGCTCAACGATGGCAATGGCGTAGCGTTCGGCACCACCGCCATTCGATACAAAAAAACGACTCAGTACAGCAATCCGCATATTGTGATCTTCAGCCGGCCTAAACGATCAAAGCAACACAATGTCGTACTGCTCTTGCGCCATCGCCGCCTCACTCTGAAGCGAAACGGGCTTTCCGATGAACTCACTCAGTCCCGCCAAGTGCTGACTTTCTTCATCCAAAAACAGCTCGATCACTTTGGGCGATGCCACTACCCGAAACTCGCGCGGATTGAATTGGCGTGCCTCGCGCAGAATCTCCCGAAGAATGTCGTAGGCCACGCTGCGCGGTGTTTTGACAATGCCCTTGCCCTCGCAAACCGGGCAAGGCTCGCACAACATATGGGCCAATGATTCGCGCGTGCGCTTGCGTGTCATTTCCACCAAGCCCAGTTGCGAAAAGCCGCCCGCCGTGGTTTTCACGCGGTCGCGCGCCAATTGCTTACGGAACTCGGCCAGCACGGCCTCCCGGTGGTCTTCACGCGCCATGTCGATGAAATCGACAATGATGATGCCGCCCAGATTGCGGAGGCGCAGTTGCCGCGCGATCGCCTGTGTCGCCTCTAGATTGGTCTTGAAGATGGTGTCGTCGAAATTGCGCGCACCGACATAGCCGCCGGTGTTGACGTCGACCGTGGTCAGCGCCTCGGTCTGGTCCACGATCAAATAGCCACCGGACTTCAAATCCACCCGGCGTGCCATGGCTTTGGCGATTTCCTCGTCGATGGAATACAAATCGAAAATCGGACGCTCGCCTTTGTAGAGTTGCAGCTTTTCAACCGCCATGGGCATAAATTCAGCGCCAAAGGCCTTTAGCGCATCAAATTGCTCTCGGGAATCCACCCGAATGGTTTGCGTCCCTTCACTCACCAAATCGCGCAACACCCGCTGAAGCAGGCTCAGGTCCTGGTGCAGGATGCTTTGCGCCGGAAGTCGCACCGATGCGTCCTTGATGCGTGCCCACGCCTTGCGGAGGTAGCGAATGTCTTCCGCCAGTTCCGGGTCAGTGGCGTCTTCGCCATTGGTGCGCAGAATGAAGCCGCCACCCTCGCCGCCTGCCAGCGCCAACATCCGGGCGCGCAACTCTTCGCGTTGCGCCAGCGGGATCTTTTGCGACACCCCAATGTGGTCGTCCTGCGGCAGAAAAACCAGCAAGCGCCCTGCAATGCTGATCTGGGTGGACAGCCGGGCACCTTTGGTACCAATCGGGTCCTTGATGACCTGCACCATCAGGGACTGGCCTTCAAAAACCTGCTTCTCAATCGGTATCAATGCCGCGGCGGTGCGCGCAGCGCTCACCGTTTCGCCCTCTTGCGGCGGATGCCAGACGTCGGCCACATGCAGAAAAGCAGCGCGCTCCAGCCCAATGTCAATAAATGCCGATTGCATGCCGGGCAACACCCGGACCACCTTGCCCAGATAGACGTTGCCCACCAGACCGCGCTCCAGCGTGCGTTCCACGTGCAGTTCCTGCACCGCACCATTTTCGACAATAGCCACGCGCGTTTCCTGCGGCGCCCAGTTGATCAGGATGTCCTGCTGTGTTGGCATCAGGCGAGTCTTTTGAGTAGTTGAGCGGTCTCGAACAATGGCAGTCCCATGATGCCAGTGTAGCTGCCACTGATGCGTGCGATGTACTCTGCCGCCAGCCCTTGCACCGCATAGGCACCGGCCTTGCCCATCGGCTCGCCCGACTCCACATAAGCCTGGATTTCCGATGCGGACATTTCGGCAAAAGTAACCCGCGATTCGCTGCAAGTCTGAACTCGCTGCCCGGCCCAGCCCACAGCAACGGAGGTCAAAACGCGGTGGGTTTTGCCCGATAGTGCGCGCAGCATCCGCACGGCGTCTTTTGCATCCGCAGGCTTACCCAGAATGGTCCGGCCCAATGCCACCGTGGTGTCCGAGCAGAGTACGGGAGCGGGTGCAAGCCCTCGTCGTTCCAACCGCTCTAACGCAGCCTGCAACTTCAAGTCGGTGACTCTCTGCACGTAGGTCTTGGGTGCCTCACCGGGCAGCACATCTTCCAGCGCTTCAGCATCTTCTTCAGGACCCGGCAGCAACAAAGTATGTTGAATACCTAACTGCGTCAGCAACTGGCTACGGCGTGGGCTTTGGGAAGCCAGGTAGATCATGGAAAAACGCGTCACGTCCGGCTTACTCCCTGTGGTACGGGTGGTTGGCGTTGACCGACCAGGCCCGATACAACTGCTCGATCAGCAGCACACGGGCAAAGGCATGGGGAAGGGTCAGGTCGGAAAGTCGGATGCGCTCATGTGCCGCCTGCTTGAAGGCGGGGTCCAGCCCATCGGGTCCACCAATCACCAAGGCCACATCACCACCACCCAACTGCCAGTCCTTTAGGCGTCCGGCGAGTGCCAAGGTGGTGAGGTTACTGCCGCGTTCGTCCAGCACCACAATCCGCGTGCCTTTTGGGATTGCTGCTTCAATGCGCGCACGCTCGGCGGCATACAAGGTTTCCAGCGTCTTGGAGCCACGCGGCTCGGTCTTGACCGCCTTCAGTTCAACTTTGATTTCATGCGGGAAGCGCTTGGCGTAATCGTCCCAGGCGGTCTGCGCCCAGTCGGGCACGCGCAAGCCAACCGCGACGATCAGCAGCTTCACGACAAGGCTCAGGCTTTGCGCGGCGCGGTCTTCTTGGCAGGAGCCTTCTTGGCCGCCACAGTCTTGGCCGCGCTCTTGGCAGCCGTCTTTACAGGCGCCTTGACGACCACCGTTTTGGCCACGGTTTTCACCGCAGGCGACTTGGCTGCTGCCTTTTTGGCTGCGGGTCCGGTACCCGTCGCCGTCTTGCGTGCCGGTGCCTTCTTGGCGGCAGCGGCCTCATTCTTCTTGACCTGCGCCTTGGATGGGAAAGCCTCGGCAACGCCCTTCTTGGCGGCGTTGGAGCGCTTCAGTGTGGCCGGAGCCTTTTCCTTGGCTGCTGGGGCGGCAGCTTTGGCGGCGACCGCCGGCTTGGCAGCACCCAATTTCAGGCGCACAGGCTTTTCACCCCAGAGTTCTTCCAGGTGGTAGTACTGACGGAAGTTGGGTTGCATGATGTGCACCACGGCCTGCGTGCAGTCGACGATGATCCACTCGCCATTGCCCTCACCCTCAATACGCGGCTTGGGGAAACCGGCCTCGCGCACAGCGTCGCGGACGCTGGCAGCCAGTGCTTTGGTCTGTCGGTTGGAAGTGCCCGATGCGATGATCACCCGCTCAAACAAAGCAGACAAATGCTCGGTGTCAAACACCACAATGTCCTGCGCTTTGACGTCTTCCAGACCGTCCACAATGGCGCGCTGGAGCTTTTGGGTGTCTTTCTTGGCAACGGTAGAAGTAGTCATCAGGCAGTTTGGTAAAGATGGTGTCGGTCAATATAACGCGCAACGGATTCAAAAACCAGAGGCGCAACGCTTTCCCCCCGCGCAGCTTTGTCGCGGATGTCGGTGGCACTCATTGGACTTGGTGGCAGATGCAGGGGCTGAAAAACAGCGTCCTGCAAGGCAATTTCGCTGGCGGCGGGGCCGCTGGCAGCGTTTGAATCAGAGCGTGAAGCTACACATATTGTAGCAGCGCGCCCCACGTCCGACGCCCTGTGCCAGGTGTGCAGCGCCCGCGCCTGGTCTTCGCCCATGACCAGGAACAGGCGGGCTTCCGGATACAAGGCCCGCAATTCGGCCAGCGTATCGACGGTGTAGGTCGGTCCGTTGCGCAGAGTTTCCCTGTCGTCAATCATTACCTTTTGCAGACCTTCAAACGCCAGTTGACACATGGCTAAGCGGTGCCGCGCTTCGGTCAAAGGGCGCTGTTTATGCCAGGCATGGCCGGTCGGCACGATGTGCAGCACGTCCAGTTGCAACTGCTCAATGGCCACCTGCGCAAGTGCCATGTGCGTGCGGTGCGGCGGGTCAAACGCCCCGCCATATAGGCCCACGCGCAATGGCTTTTCGCTCACACCCAGTCCCGGCGCACCAGGAAGTTTTTGTAGAGCGCGTCTTCTGCCGAACCTGCTTCCGGCACCGTCTGGTATGACCAGGTCGCATGCGGCGGCATGGACAGCAGAATGGACTCGGTACGCCCGCCGGACTGCAATCCAAAGTGGGTACCACGGTCCCAGACCAGGTTGAACTCCACATAACGCCCGCGCCGGTACAACTGAAAGGCTCGTTCGCGTTCGCCATAGGCCATGGCTTTGCGTCGCTCCACGATCGGCAGGTAGGCGGTCAAAAATCCATCGCCCACCGCCTGCAGCATCTCAAAGCTGCGGGCTTGGCCGAGTTCGGAAAAGTCATCAAAAAACACCCCTCCCACACCGCGCGGTTCGTTGCGGTGCTTGAGGAAAAAGTACTCATCGCACCAGGTCTTGAAGCGCGGGTACTTCTCGGAACCAAAGGGGTCCAGGGCGTCCTTGCAGACCTGGTGAAAGTGCTTTGCATCTTCCTCAAAACCGTAATACGGGGTCAGGTCCATGCCCCCGCCAAACCAGCAGGCCTCGGTGCCTTCTTTGGTCTTGGCGGCAATCATGCGCACGTTCATGTGGACCGTGGGCACATAGGGATTGCGCGGGTGAAAGACCAGCGATACACCCATCGCCTCAAACGGTGCCCCCGCCAGTTCCGGCCGGTGCTGGGTGGCGCTGGGCGGGAGCTTGGGTCCGCGCACATGCGAAAAACCGCAACCGGCCCGCTCAAACACCGGGCCGCCTTCCAGAATCTTGGTAATGCCGTTTCCCTGCAATAGCTCACCGGGTTCCTTTTCCCAGGGGTCCACCAAAAACTGGCCGCCATCGACTGCGGCAATGGCATCGGTAATGCGGGCCTGCAATCCCACCAGGTAGTCGCGTACGCGGGCGGAAGAAAATTCTGTTGAGTTTGAAGTGTTCATTTGGAAATCAATTGAATGGGCGCAGCCTGCGCCGGATTTTTGCCTACGGCACCCTGTAGTGCCCGGGCGATGCGTTGCATGTCTTCGTTGACTTGACCGGTTAAATGCAGGAACTCGGTCACCCGAACCGTCTTTTGCGGGAAATTGACACAGCAAATTCCGAGCGGAACTTGCGCACCCAAAGCCACCTGATAAAAGCCGCTGCGCCAGCCCGGAAGCCACTTGCGGGTGCCTTCCGGGGCCAATGCCAGCCAAAAGAAGCTGTCCGCCTGCTTGCTTTCCATCAACCGGCGTGTCATCGCCCCCACCGCACCCTGATTGACATGGCGCTCCACCGGAACACCGCCCACCCAGCGCATCCAGCGCCCCAGCACGGGAACCTTAAAAAGCGAATCTTTGCCCCAGAACTTCACCGGCAACCCAATCGCCCATTTGGCCAGAATCAGAATGAAAAAGTCCCAATTGCTGGTGTGCGGGTAAACAATCAAAACGCCTTGTCGGGCGGGAATGCCGTCAAAGTGAATGGTCCAGCCCAGCCGTGTGAAGAGCCAATGCGCCAGTGCACTGCCTTGCACACGCACCGGCTGCAGCTTGGATGCTTCATCTGCCACGCAAGGACTTCCCATCGGCACGCTTTGGGTTATCAACCCTTCAGTGCCCGAAAACCAATGTCGGTGCGGTACTGCATGCCATCAAAGCGAATGCCATTGATTACCTCATAGGCCCGTCCCTGTGCCTGACGTACGCTGTCCGACAAGGCGGTGACACACAGCACACGGCCTCCCGATGTGCGCAATACACCGTCCTTCAACTCGGTACCCGCATGAAACACGGCGCAGTCATCCTCCTGTGCGCCAATGCCGGAGATGCTGTCACCCTTGCGCGGATTGAGCGGATAGCCATGGGCGGCCAGCACCACGCCCAGCGCCACGCGGCGGTCCCACTGCAGTTCCACTTCATCGAGCTTGCCGTGCGGCCCCGGTTCGGTAGCTGCCCACAGCACATCGACCAAATCGGTCTTCAGCCGCATCATGATGGGCTGCGTTTCGGGGTCGCCCATACGGCAGTTGAATTCGAGCGTTTTCGGATGTCCCTGGGCATCGATCATCAAGCCGGCATACAGAAAACCGGTAAACGGAATGCCGTCTTTTTCCATGCCCCGGATGGTGGGCAAAATCACCTCGCGCATGGCGCGGGCATGTACATCGGGTGTCACCACCGGTGCCGGCGAATAGGCTCCCATGCCGCCGGTGTTGGGGCCCTGGTCGGCGTCCTGCAGCCGCTTGTGGTCCTGGCTGGTGGCCAGCGCCAACACGTTCTTGCCATCGCACAGCACGATGAAACTGGCTTCTTCGCCTTCCAGAAATTCCTCAATCACCACGCGCGCGCCACCTTCGTTGTGCGCCACACCCAGCGTGTTGTCCACCAGCATGAAGTCCACCGCCTCATGCGCCTCCTGCTCGGTCATGGCAACCACCACGCCTTTGCCAGCGGCCAAGCCGTCGGCCTTCACCACAATCGGCGCGCCCAGTTTGCTCACGTAGGCATGCGCGGCCGCCGGGTCCGAAAAGGTTTCGTAAGCCGCCGTAGGAATGCCGTGCCGGCGCATAAAGGCCTTGGAAAACGCCTTGGAGCTTTCCAGTTGGGCAGCCGCCTTGGTCGGGCCGAAGATGCGCATGCCGTGGGCACGGAATTCATCCACCACACCAGCCGCCAGCGGGCCTTCGGGGCCCACCACGGTCATGGCAAGCTTGTTGTCCTGGGCCCACTGGCGCAGTTGCACGATGTCGGTAATCGGCAGGTTCTGCAGGCGCGAATCGGTGGCCGTGCCACCATTGCCTGGAGCCACGTAGACCATTTGCACCTTGGGCGACTGCGCCAGCTTCCAGGCCAGCGCATGTTCCCGGCCACCACCGCCCACTACGAGAATTTTCATAAAGGCCTTTACAGAGCGGCGTTGTGATAGAGGTCCTGCGTGTCGTCCAGATCTTCCAGAACGTCCAGCAGTTTTTGCATGCGCTCGGCGTCTTCGCCGGTCAGCTCAATGGTGTTTTCGGGGCGCATGGTCACGCCCGCCACTTCGGCCACCAGACCGGCAGCGTCGAGCGCCGCCTTGACCGCTTCAAAGTCGGCATAGGCGGTTAGCACCTCGACGGCGCCGTCGTCGTCGGTAATAACGTCTTCCGCACCCGCTTCCAGGGCAATTTCCATGACCTTGTCTTCGCTGGTGCCAGGTGCGTAAATCAATTGGCCGCAGTGCTTGAACTGGAAAGCCACCGAGCCTTCGGTGCCCATGTTGCCGCCATGTTTGCTGAACGCATGGCGAATCTCGGCCACGGTGCGCACGCGGTTGTCGGTCATGGTGTCCACGATGATGGCCGCGCCACCAATGCCATAGCCTTCGTAGCGGATTTCTTCGTAGTTCACGCCCTCGGCATTGCCGGTGGCCTTGTCAATGTTGTACTTGACCCGGTCAGCCGGCATGTTGGCGGCCTTGGCTTTTTCCACGGCCAGACGCAGACGGGGATTGGCGCTCAGGTCGCCACCACCGGCACGGGCTGCAACGGTAATCTCACGGATGATGCGGGTCCAGATCTTGCCCCGCTTCTCATCCTGACGTCCCTTGCGGTGCTGAATATTGGCCCATTTGCTATGTCCTGCCACGCGAAATCCTTTAAAAATTCGTTACGCTAGGGGGCAGATTGTACTTTTCAGGAACACCATGGCAGACAAGAACGAAGATGGCTTATTGATTGCCCAGCACACGCAAGCCAAGAGCTCCATTCAGTGTTTTTTGCGTCCTGACAAGGCCAACCGGCATGGTCTGATCACCGGTGCCACGGGCACCGGCAAGACCATCACGCTGCAAACCCTGGCCGAGGGGTTTTCCAGCATCGGCGTTCCCGTCTTTATGGCCGACATCAAGGGGGACCTGACCGGCATCTCCCAAAAAGGCAGTTTGTCCGAAAAGCTGGGCAAGGTCATTCAAGAGCGTGGGTTCGACGCGCCTGACTTCCAGCCCTTCCCCACCACCTTGTGGGACGTTTTTGGCGAACAGGGCCATCCGGTGCGCGCCACCGTCAGCGACCTGGGGCCGCTCTTGCTGGCGCGCATGCTCAACCTGAACGAAACCCAGGAAGGCGTGTTGCAACTGGTGTTCAAGATCGCCGATGACGACGGGCTGCTGTTGCTCGACATGAAGGACCTTCGCGCCATGTGCCAGCATGTGGGCGACAACGCGGCCAGTTACACCACCGAATACGGCAACATCAGCGCGGCCAGCATCGGTGCCATCCAGCGCGGCCTGATGCAGGTGGAACAACAAGGCGGCGACCGGTTCTTTGGCGAGCCGATGCTCAATATTGCCGATTTCATGCAGACCGACGCGGCCGGCAAGGGCGTGGTGAATATTCTGGCAGCCGACAAGTTGATGAACGCCCCCCGCCTGTACGCCACCTTTTTGCTGTGGATGCTGAGCGAGTTGTTTGAGACCCTGCCCGAGGTGGGCGATCTGGACAAACCAAAGCTGGTGTTCTTCTTTGACGAGGCGCATTTGCTGTTCAACGACGCGCCCAAGGTTTTGCTGGAGCGCATCGAACTGGTGGTGCGCCTGGTGCGCAGCAAGGGCGTCGGCGTGTTTTTTGTGACGCAAAACCCTCTCGATATTCCCGACTCGGTGCTGGCCCAGCTAGGCAATCGGGTGCAGCACGCCTTGCGCGCCTTTACCCCGCGCGACCAGAAAGCGGTGAAGGCAGCGGCCGAAACCATGCGCGCCAACCCCGGGTTGGACGTGGCCACCGCCATTACCGAACTCGGTGTGGGCGAGGCATTGGTCAGCCTGCTCGACGAAAAAGGCCGCCCTGCCCTGACCGAGCGCGTCTACATCCTGCCGCCGGGTAGCCAGATCGGCCCTATTTCTGCACCGCAGCGCCAGGAGTTGCTGGACAACTCCATCGTGGCCGGCGTGTACGAAAAGACGGTGGATCGGGAGTCGGCCTTCGAGGCCATCAAGGGCCGCACTTCCAATCGCATGGCGCCAGCAGAAACCGAGCCTGCAGCCACGCCTACCCGCACCGGAGCCGGCCGTGCCGCCCCTGCCGAAGCAGCGCCTGCCCCCGAGCGCGGGGTGTTGGACGGTCTGGGCGACATGCTGGGTGGCGGGACCCGCCGTACCCGCGCCAGCGTGGGCGAGCAACTGATCAAGAGTGCCGCCAGTTCCATCGGCCGCGAAGTCGGCCGCCAGATCATCCGGGGCGTACTGGGTGGCATTTTTGGCGGCAGCCGACGCTAAATCGGGCGTCTCCTCGCCTCCCATTGAACATTGTTGAAGAAAGAAAGGTCCTGACATGATCGCTATTGACCCCGCAGCACGCGCCAACGTCCACCTGATTGACCACCCGCTGGTTCAGCACAAACTGACCCTGATGCGCAAAAAAGAGGCCAGCACCAACAGTTTCCGCCGCTTGCTCAACGAGCTCAGCAGCCTGATGGCCTATGAAGTCAGCCGCGATATGGCGCTGCAGGACGTGGAGATTGAAACCCCGCTGGAAACCATGACCGCCAAGATGATTGACGGCAAGAAGCTGGTGTTTGTGAGCATTTTGCGGGCCGGCAACGGCATTCTGGACGGCGTGCTCTCGGTGGTGCCCGGTGCACGCGTGGGTCACATCGGCCTGTACCGCGACCCGCAAACGCTGCAGGCAGTGGAGTATTACTTCAAGATGCCTAAAAACATGGAAGAACGCGATGTGGTGGTGGTCGACCCGATGCTGGCCACCGGCAACTCCGCCGCCGCCGCGGTGACGCGCCTGAAGGCCTGCAACCCCAAGTCCATCAAGTTTTTGTGCCTGCTGACCGCGCCCGAGGGCATCAACACCCTGTACAAGGCGCACCCCGATGTGCCGGTCTACACCGCCGCCATCGACCGCGAGCTGAATGATCACGGCTACATCCTGCCGGGTCTGGGCGATGCCGGCGACCGCATCTTCGGCACCCAATGAGCAAGCTCGAACAGGACTTGCAGCGCCTGGCGCTGCAGGAGCAAGTGCTGCAACTCAGCCAGTTTGATGAAGCCACCGCCTGGGAACTGGGCACCCGCATCAAGGCGCTGTGTGAGGCGCGCAAGGTTGGCGTGACGATTGAAATCCGGCGTGCCAAGGAAACCCTGTTTTTCTACGCCATGCCCGGCGTGGTGCCCAACAACAGCGAGTGGGTGCGGCGCAAGCGCAACACCGTGGACCTGTTGCACCGCAGTTCGTATGCCGTGGGCCTTGCGCACCAGAAGGAAAGCACCTCGCTACCGATCAAATGCGGCGTGTCGTTAAACGACTACGCCGAGCACGGCGGCAGCTTTCCGGTGCGGGTCAAGGGCGTGGGTTGTATCGGCACCGTAACCGTGTCGGGTGTACCGCAGCGGGAAGACCATGCCATCGTGGTCGAAGCGCTAGCCGCACTCTGCGGTGTGCCCTTAGCCGACGTGGCGCTGGATTAACGACCCAAGCCCCGCCTAACGCCGGCGTGCCGAGCGCACACCCGGCAGTTCGTTTACGCTGCCCAGCACTTTTGCTAGGCGACCGGACTCGTGCACTTCCACGGTAAACGTCATCCAGGCCGTTCCCTTGATGGACTGCGTCTGCACCCCGGTGACGTTCATTTTTTCCTTGGCAAAAACCTCGGAAATATCCCGCAACAAACCCTGCCGGTCGGACGCCTCAATCGCCACATCCACCGGATACACGCCACCTTCTTTACCCGGATCCTGGCCCCAGGCCACATCAATGCAGCGGTCGCCGCTGCGCTGAATCATGTTGCGCAGGTTGGAACAGTCGGCCCGGTGCACGCTCACGCCCTTGCCGCGCGTCACAAAACCGGTGATCAGGTCCGGCGGCGCTGGTTTGCAACAGTTGGCAAGCTGCGTCATGAGCGAGTCCACCCCCACCACCAACACGCCACCCTTGCCGCCGTGGCGCGCGGCGCTCGGCTTTTTGAGCAGGGGCGCATCGTCGGCGTCGGGTGCCGGTTCGGGCGGGCGCAGAACAATTTCAATGTTGCGAAGTGAAAACTCGTCCTTGCCCACCACCTCAAACAGGTCGTCAGCCGAATTGAAGCCCAGTTGTGCCGCCAGGTCATCGAGCTTGACCGATGTCTTGCCTTCCCGTTGCAACAGCTTTTCGACTGCCTCCCGCCCCTTGGCCAGGGTTTCGCCCATGGCCTGTGCATTGAACCAGGCCCGCACCTTGGCCCGGGCCCGGTGGCTGGCCAAAAAGCCCAGCTCCGGATTGAGCCAGTCCCGCGAAGGCCCGCCCTCCTTGACGGTGGTGACCTCCACGGTCTGGCCATTTTTTAGCGGTGTGTTGAGCGGCACCATGTGGCCGTCCACCTTGGCGCCACGGCAGCGATTGCCAAGGCTGGTGTGCACGCTGTAGGCAAAATCGACGGCAGTGGCGCCCTTGGGTAACTCGACCACCGCCGCGTCCGGCGTCAGCACATAAATTCGGTCGTCCAGCAGGGCGGCGTCCTGTGCCGAACCCTGCGCGCCTTCGCCTTCATGCGCGCCGGACAGGTCGCGCTCCCAGGCCAGCAACTGGCGCAGCACCGCAATCTTGGCGTCGTAGTCGCTGCTGGCGGACACGCCGGCGTAGCCCTTGGCCCCCGCTTCTTTGTAGGCCCAGTGCGCGGCAACGCCGTGCTCGGCGTGGTCGTGCATGGCCTGTGTGCGCAATTGCACCTCGATCGGTTTGCCCGCGTGGTCGCGCACCACGGTATGCAGCGACTGGTAGCCGTTGGGCTTGGGCCTCGCAATGTAGTCGTCAAACTCTTCGGTGATCGGAGCAAAGTGTTCATGCACCCAGGCCAGCGCGGTGTAGCAGTCGGGCACCGTGGGCACCACAATCCGAAGCGCCCGAATGTCGTAGACCTGATCAAATCCGAGCGACTTGCCGCGCATCTTCTTGACGATGCTGTAAATGTGCTTGGGCCGCCCCTGCACCTTGGCCCGGATGCCTTGCACAGCAAGGTCCTGCGCCAATTGGTTACGCAGCGCTTCTACCGAATGCTCGCGCTCAATGCGCTTTTCGTCCAGCAGGCGCGCCACTTGCCGGTAGGTGTCGGGCTCCAGAAACCGGAAAGACAAATCCTCCAGCTCCCACTTGATTTCCCAGATGCCCAGCCGGTTGGCCAGCGGTGCAAACACCTGCAGCGACTCCTTGGCCAAACCCGGCGGCACCGGCAATTTGCTCGCGGCAAAAAAACGCAGGGTTTGCAGGCGCGAGGTGAGGCGCAGCATGACCACGCGCAAGTCGCGTGAAAACGCCAGCAGCATCTTGCGCACGCTCTCGGTTTGTGCGGCTGCGGTCTGCGCCATGGGGGCGTTGCCGCCGGCGTGAATCGCCGAGCTTTGCGCCACCCGCGCCATGCGCTGGACCCGAACCAGCTTGGTGGTCTCCAGCGCCAGATTGGCAAAATTCTCACCAAACGCCTTGGCAATCACCTCATGCGGTTTGTTCAGATGATCGCAGGCATAGACCAAATAGCAGGCTGCCTGCATCGCTTCTGAGCCGCCAATGGATTTCAGAATGACGGCCACCGCATCGGCGTGCGCCAGAATGTTTTCGCCGGTATCCAGGGTTTCACTGGTGAGCAGCGGCTCGGCAAAGGCGCGCGCACGGGCCAATGCGCCCACTTGCTCCGGAAAGCCTTGGGCCGTAACGGCGATAACCGGCGACGCGGCCATGCTGCCCATATCGGCAGAGTAACTTTTCATAATCAACTCAGGGACGTTCTAGTGCCCATCAATCCAGCAAGAACGAGGCCACGCAGTCCACCTGATCGGCCGCAACCAGTGTTGGGGCGTGCCCCACGCCTGCATACTCAACTAACTGTGCCCGTGGGCCACGTTGCGTCATGAGTTCAGCGGTTTGCCGCGACAGCAAATCTGAATCGGCTCCGCGCAGCAGCAAGGTCTGGGAGGTAATGCCGTCATACAAGCCCCACAGTGCAACTTCACCCTGCACCGCAATTTCCTGCGTAATCGCCTGGAACGGCAAGGCAATGGCTGGGTCGTAATGCAGTTGCACACCGCTTCCTGCCCCGGGTTTCACCATGTGCCGCGAAAGTTCGAGCCACTCTTCGTCGGTGTGGGGACCAAAGCCGATGGCGATGGTGCGCATGTGGTCGGCGGCCTGCTGCAGTGTGTCGAACTGCATGTTTTGACCCAAATAGGTGCCAATGCGCAACAGCGATTCCCACTCCAACACCGGGCCCACATCGTTCAACACCAGACGACGCACGCTGGCGCCCACCGCCTTGGCATGGGCACAGACGCCAATGCCAATCAACCCGCCCATGCTGGTTCCAACCCAGTCCAGGGTCTGCGGCTTCAATTCGCCAATCAGGGTCAGCAAATCACCCACGTAAGTTGGGACGGCATAACCATTCGGGTCGGCAAACCAGTCACTGTGACCGCGCCCGGCTACATCGGGGCAAATCACCCGGATGGGCTTGGGCGAACGCGCGACCAGGGCACGGGCCAATACGTCAAAGTCCCGCCCCTGCCGGGTCAAACCATGCACACACACCACGGTGTGTTCCGCCTGGGGCTCCCCCCATTGCCAATAGGCCATCCGGTGTCCACCCGCCGCATCCCGGCAGGCAACGAAATTCAGTGTGGGGTCAGCCATGCTAAAGCTCGGTGTTTCATAATGGCTCAATCCTAATTCAAACCCCTCCTACTTCTGAAAGATAGCGCACATGTTGAAAGGTAAAACTGCTTTAGTAACCGGCTCCACCAGCGGCATCGGGCTGGGTATTGCCAAGGCTTTGGCGGCCCAAGGTGCCAACATTGTTTTGAACGGTTTTGGAGACGTCGAAGGGCCCAAGGCAGAAATCGCTGCCCTCGGCGTGCAGGTGGCCTACCACGGTGCCGACATGACCAAACCAGCCGAAATTGAAGCCATGGTGGCTTTTGCCAAAGAAACTTTCGGCAGCCTGGATGTGCTGGTAAACAACGCCGGCATTCAGCATGTGGCACGTATCGAGAACTTCCCCGTCGAGCGCTGGGATGCCGTGATCGCCATCAACCTGTCCAGCGCCTTCCACGCCACCCGCGCCGCTTTGCCCGGCATGCTGGCCAAAAACTGGGGTCGCATCATCAACGTGGCCTCGGTTCACGGTCTGGTGGGTTCGGCTGAAAAGTCGGCCTATGTGGCTGCCAAGCACGGCATCGTCGGCCTGACCAAGGTCACCGCCCTGGAAAACGCCACCAGCGGCGTGACCTGCAATGCCATCTGCCCGGGTTGGGTGTTGACGCCTCTGGTCCAGAAACAAGTGGACGCCAAAGCCGCCGCCCTAGGCATCACCAATGAAGAAGCAACCGGCCTGCTGCTGGGTGAAAAAGAGCCCTCCAAGCAGTTCACCAGCACCGATGAACTCGGGGCCCTCGCCGTGTTTTTCTGCTCCCCCGCCGGCAACAACGTGCGCGGCGTAGCCTGGAACATGGACGGCGGCTGGGTGGCGCAGTAAATAGCACCCCCACGCTCCGCCGCTGCGCTTGGGGGCCCTGTTCTGCCGCCGGGCCGCCCCAAGGCAGAATGCGCCCCCTCGGGGGGCAGCGACCCGCGCAGCGGCGGAGCGTGGGGGCCCTATATACCTAACGGGACTGTTTGAACGCCATAACGGCTTGGTTGCGCAGGGTGCGCAGCAAGGCCAGTTCCTTTTCATCCAGTTCCAGTGTTCCCTTGCCGGTCTTGTCGGCATAAATCAGGCCGAACGGTGCGCCCTTGATGTGCAAGGGCAGCAATAAAAACGCCGGGGCATTCAGAGACTTCAGGTACCACTCCGGCAAGCGCGCCAAGATGCGCGATTCGCTGGCGTCACTGATCATGCTGTCCACCCCTTTGATGCACACCACACCAAACAAATCGGGAGTGGCCGCTTTGAGCGGTACCTTGAACAACTTGGCATAGGCATCAATACCGTCGCCCAAGCCAAAGCGCCCGGTAACGGTCTCGGTCTTGGGGTCCCGCATGCAAAAGATGATGCGGTCGAAGCCCATGGCCCGGTACATCGTCTCCAGAATCATGCGCAGCACGTCGCTTAGTTTGAATTCCTCGACCATGGCATTGGTTATGTCTTGAATGCCGGCCGCCAGAGTTTCCGCCACTTGTGTGGATTTAACCGCTGGCTGGGTTTGGGAAACGTCAATTGCCTGTGTGGCATGCAGTTCCAGATTGCCTATGCCACTGTCAGCGCCGTCGCCTGACGCGGCAGCAGTTTCCCCTTCCTCCGGGACGCCATTCAATACCTTGTGCGCCGCCGATTCGGGCTTGACCCTGATTTCCATGGCCGTCGCCATTTCCACCAATTTGGTCTTGGCTATTTCCACCACGCCATTCAAGTGGTTCTCGGAACTGCCAACCGCCTTGGCGTACTTGCGTGTGATATTCGCAACGTGCTGGGCCGCTTCTTTGGGCTCGTACTTCAGCATGACATCGGCGATATCGTTGGAGGCCGTTGCCACCCAACGTATGCGCTCCGCGGTATCCGGCGAAACGCTGCTCGGCGGGGCACCCACCGGAAAACGCATGCAGCGCTGAATGTTTTCCGGCAAGCCCCAGGACTTGGCAATACCTATTGCGAGGTTCTCAAAGCTCAGCCCCAAGACCTGTAGCGATGCAGCGGCCTCAGACATGGGTTGTTTGGTGTTTGCCACCAAATTGCGCACCTGCTGAGCCTCTTCGGGGAAATAAAACTGCACCAGCAAGCGCCCCAGGTTCTGAAACATGGAACCGATAAAGGCTTCTTCCGCTTCTTTGGGGTTGCCGCACATTTCGGCGCCAATCGTCCCTGCCAAAAGGGAACGCACAAACTCGTCCTTGATCTGGGCCGCGTGTCCCTTGTCCTGCATGTGTTCCAGCAGCACCAAGCTCAGGGCCATGTTCCGGATGCCGTTAAAGCCCACCAGACTGACCGCGCGCGAAACTGTGCTGATGCTACCGCCCCGAGCGTAATGCGCGCTGTTGACCACCCGCAGAAGTTTGTTGGTCAGCGCCACATCTTTCAGAATTTGGTTGGTAACGCTGCTGACGCTTTCCGTCTCGGAGGTGGCCATGCTCTGAATGCGTACCACGGACTCTGATAGCGCCGGGAAGTCCGACTTGTGACGCATGCGCCGCATCAGAAACTCCAGCGTCCCGCCGCTGCCCGTCTGTGCCGTACTACCGGGCGCTGGCAGCATCCAGGCGCTGAGCGCACTGAAAAAACTGCGGGCATCCGGGTAGCGCTGCTTCGGGTCGCGCACCAAAGCGCGGTTCACGATCGCGCGCAAGGCCTCGTTCACATCGCCGCCAAGGCCTTCGGGCAAAACCAGTTGCTCATGGGCCAACCGGTACATGGCTCGGTTCGGGTCCGCTTCCCGCACCAGGGGTTTCCCGATCAGCAGTTCTGCCAGCACCAAGCCACAGGCAAACAAGTCCATGGACGGTGCCGGTTGCCCGCCACCCAGTGCCTCGGGAGACAGGTAGCCGACAGTGCCCCCCACCGCTACAGCGGCATCGGGCGAGTCGCCCCGAACCCGCGCAGCAATGCCGAAGTCCATGACGCGTGCGCGCCCACTCGAATCAACCAAAATGTTGGAGGGTTTGATGTCCCGGTGAATGACGCCTTCGGCATGGGCCACGGCAATCGCGTCGAGCACATCCATCATGCAGGCCACGGCATCGCGGGCAGCCAATACGCCGTTGCTTGCCAGTCGTTGCGTCAAGGTTTCGCCGGAGACATATTCGAACACCAGGTAGGCGTGCTGGTCTTGCACGTCGGCCTCAAACACCGGAACAATACTCGGATGCTTGACGCGCCCCACGCTGCGCGCTTCCTCCAGCCAGTGCTTGATAGCCTGGTCGTTGGCCCCGGAAACCGGACGCAAAACCTTGATGGCCACCTCACGCTCCATGCGTGGGTCAAACGCCAGCCAGACGGTGGACTGGGCGCCTTGCCCCAGAATTCGCCGAAGCTCAAACCGCCCCAGCGTACTGGAGGGTTTCAGACCGGGAGAAGCGTTTAATTTTTTGCTTTGGGATTCAGGGGTGACAGCCATCCCCCAATGCTACTTGAAGAGCTGCACCGATCCCGACACCGTGACCACCACGAGCGACTTGCCGCTCTCCAGGGGAACCGGAGCAGCGTCTGCCATCACAGTGCGCGCAGCCATGGCCACCATGTGCGGACGGGGAAACAGATTCTGGTCAGCCGCACTGACGCTCACCTCACGCAGCGCATAGTCCTTGAAGCCAAAGCTACGGGCAATATCGCCCGCTTTGGCTTGAAAGCTCTCAATAGCGAGGGACTGCGCCTGGCCTTCCAGTCGGGCGCGGGCTTGGCGACTCAAGCTGAAGCTCAGGCTGCCAATTGTCATGTGCTGAACTTTGCTGGCCATCGCGCCAATGCGGGGAAAGTCGCTGCCTTCGAGCACCAATTCAGAGGTTCCGATCCAGCCATTGAGCTTGCCATCATTGCTGTAGCGTGGTTGCAAGCTGAACGTACCGGTACGCACCTCGATGCTGCCGGGCTGCACTGACTTTCTCAACTCGTTGAGGGCTACTTCGGTGATTTGGCGCAAGCTCCCTTGCACTACCGCAGGGTCACTGCCTTCCTTGGTGGCCGTCAAACTCACGGTAAGCCAGTCTTGCGCCACCTCCAGCGTGCCGCTGGCCGACAGTTGCACGATGTTGCGTGGCTCCGGTGCAGTCTGGGCAGTCGCAGTTAAGGGGCTGACCGTCAGGCACAAGGCGAGCAGGACGAACGTGGCCAAGCCGTGCTTGGCATTCAGATAGTCTGACAATAGGAATCCTCAGGTTGATTGGCGGGCCTATCGCGACGGGCCAGAGCGCTGCTGACGCATTTGCTGGCGCATCTCGGAACGCTCTTGCACGCTGAGTTGGCGTACGTCGGTGGTTACGAGTTCAACCGGTGATTTGAGCATCTCACGCAACTCTTCACGCCGCTTTTGCCGCTTGGCCATTTCGGCCGGCGTCAATTCATCCTCCTGCCCAACAGACGCAGATTGGCTTGGCGTGCCAGCCTGTGCCAGGGTACCCAGAGCCAACAAAATCAGCAGTAAATAACGCGCCATGGAATTCGCTTGAAAGGGCCTCACAAGAAGGATTTCATTGTCGGCACGATGCTTTCGTAGCGGTGACGAATTTTGTAACATAGTGTCAAAATGCAAGGAGCGCAGGCCTGCCTCCTAAGGCGCTGGCGGAGAATTCAGGCTGTTACAAAGAGAGAGTCCCGTATGACGCAATCGCAAGACAAGCCCGACAAAATTCTGGTCGTAGACGATGACGCCCGCATCCGCGATTTGCTCAAACGCTACCTGACCCAGGAAGGCTTCGACGTCCTGCTCGCAGAAGACGGCAAATCGCTTAACCGGGTCATGATGCGGGAAACCGCTAACCTGATCGTGCTGGACTTGATGATGCCTGGCGAAGACGGCCTGTCGATCTGCCGCCGCCTGCGTGCTGCCAACGACCTGACCCCCATCATCATGCTGACAGCGAAGGGCGAAGATGTGGACCGTATTGTCGGCCTCGAAGTCGGTGCCGACGACTACCTGGGCAAGCCCTTTAACCCGCGCGAACTGCTGGCACGCATTAACGCGGTGTTGCGTCGCCGCCCGGTGCCCGAGGTTCCCGGTGCCCCATCTTCCGACAATGAAGTGGTGCTGTTTGGCAGCTTTCGCTTTGATCTGGGCGCCCGCACGCTGCACAAGCACGGTGAAGAATTAACCCTCACCACCGGCGAATTCGCCATGCTCAAAGCGCTGGTACGGCATCCGCGCACGCCCCTGTCGCGCGAAAAATTGGCGCAGCTCTCCCGTGGCCGCGAGTTTGAGCCCTTTGACCGCAGCCTCGACGTACAGGTTTCGCGCCTACGCAAACTGATTGAAACCGACCCCGCCAATCCGCGCATGATCCAGACTGTCTGGGGCGTTGGCTATGTGTTCGTGCCCGAAGACGCGGCGTGAGCCAAACCATCATTACCGACTTTGAGAAGTCGGAGCAGGCCGCGCTGGAGGATGACGAGGACCTGCCCCGAGGCTTTTCCTGGTCGGGCCTGAGCCTGTTTTGGCGTACTTTCATCATGCTGTCCCTGCTGTTGCTGGGCAGCATTCTGGCCTGGCTGCAAACCCTGCGCGCGTTCGAGTTGGAGCCGCGCTCCATCCAGACCGCACGCCAGATCGCATCGCAGGTGAACCTCAGCCGGGCGGCACTGATCAACGCGGATGCCATTGCGCGCCTGTCTCTGCTGAAGACGATGGCGCAGGAAGAAGGCCTGCGCATTCTTCCGCGCGAAGCTGCTGATCAGACCAAGGAACCCGAAGGCGACATCCAGGATATCAGCCGCGAATTGCGCCAGCGTCTGGGGGCGCAAACACTGGTGACACGCGAGGTGAATGGAAAAAAGGGGTTCTGGATCAGTTTTGAAATGGACGGTGATCCGTACTGGTTTTTGACCGACCTGGAACGATTCAATGTCGCGGCCGGCAAGACTTGGATCATCTGGTTGTTGCTGGCCGCAGGCATGTCTTTGGCGGGGGCTGCACTGATTGCGCGCCTGGTCAACCGGCCCCTCAAGGAGTTGTCGTTTGCCGCCAGCCGGGTGCGCGATGGCGATTTCAACGCCAGCCGACTGGATGAATCGGTGCACACCAGCGAAATTCGGGAAGTGAACATCGGCTTTAACCGCATGGCGCAGCGCCTTGCCAAGCTTGATCAAGACCGGGCGCTCATGCTTGCCGGCATTTCGCATGATCTCAGAACCCCTCTGGCCCGGCTGCGCCTGGAAGCGGAAATGAGTGTGGCGGACCTGGACGCCCGCGCCCACATGGCCGCTGACATTGCCCAGCTCGATGCCATCATCGACAAGTTCTTGGAATACGCTCGCCCCGAGCGGGTGGCGGCAGGCCCGGTGCCATTGCAGGAAATTGTGGAGACCTGTGTTTTTCCGCTACGGGACCAACCCGATACCCGGATTCATGTCCAGCTTGAACGTGACCTGCACGTGATGGCCGATGCGGTGGAGCTGGGACGCATCCTGACCAATCTGCTGGAGAACGCTCGCAAGTACGGCAAGTCGGCCGAAAGCGGCATCGCCGACATCGAATTGGTCGCCATATCGCGCGACAAGTGGATCTACATCAAGGTACGCGACCATGGGCTGGGCGTGGCGCCTGACCAACTCGCCAACCTGACCAAACCATTCTTCCGGGGCGAAGCGGCCCGAACGGCAGCCAATGGAGCCGGCTTGGGCTTGGCCATTGTGGACAAAACCATACGCCGCATGGGCGGCGCCTTTGCGCTAACCAACTCGGCCACTGGTGGCCTGTCGGCCAACATCAAGTTGCATCGGGCACCGGCCGACTGAATAGCAAGACGACAGCGCGGGCTTCCATGGCACGGCCCTCGCCCACCGGCCCCATCTTCTCGGCCGTTTTTGCCTTTACATTGACTAGGTCAACCGCCAAGCCCAGAACCTGCGCGATCCGTGCGCACATAGCCGCCTTGAACGGAGCCAGTTTGGGAGCCTGCGCAACCACGGTGCAATCCACGTTACCAATCTCGTAACCACGACTCCGCACCTGACGTGCGGCCTCAGCCAACAACACGGTGGAGTCGGCACCCTTGAATTGCACGTCGGTATCGGGAAACAAGGTGCCGATATCACCTAGCGCGGCGGCACCCAGCAAGGCATCGGTAATGGCGTGGAGCAAGGCGTCGGCATCGGAGTGGCCGAGCAGCCCTTTGCTGTGGGGAATTTCCACCCCGCCCAGCATCAGTTTGCGCCCTTCAACCAAGGCATGGATGTCCCAGCCCTCACCCACCCGAATGTTCATGTCACAGCCCTTGAGCGGGGCTTATGCGGCACGGCGGCGTTGTTGCCAGGCCAGCAGTTCGCCCACAATTCCTTTGCGAAAGGCAATCACACAGAACACAAAAATCGCGCCGATGATCACCGTGACCCATGAGCCTACACGATCCGCCAGGAAGTTCTGGAGACCAATGATGGTGAAAGCTCCAATCACCGGTCCGGCAAAGGTGCCCATGCCGCCCAGCAGCGTCATCAATACCACTTCACCCGACAGCGACCAGTGCACGTCGGAGAGCGTGGCAAAACCCAGCACCAAGGTCTTGACCGAACCGGCCAGGCCGGCAATGGTGGTGGACAACACAAACGCCAGCAATTTGTAGCGGTCCACGTCGTAACCCAGCGAAATGGCGCGCGGCTCGTTTTCGCGGATGGCCTTGAGCACCTGCCCGTAAGGTGAATGCACGATGCGCGTCACACCCAAAAAGACGCCGACAAAAATTGCCAGCACCAGGAAGTACATCACCAGGTCACTGCCCAAGGGCAGCACGCCCAACAGAGTTCCACGCGGAACGCCTTGCATCCCGTCTTCGCCCCCGGTGTAGGGCACTTGCAGGCAAATGAAGTAAATCATCTGCGCCATGGCCAGTGTGACCATCGCAAAGTAAATACCCTGGCGGCGAATCGCCACCAAACCAACCAGCAAACCCAGCAGCGCCGCCCCCAGCGTTCCGGCCAGCACACCGGCCTCAGGCGACCAACCGGCGCTACGCACCAACCAGCCGGTGATGTAAGCAGCAGAACCCATAAAGGCCGCGTGCCCGAAGGACAGCAAACCGGTATAGCCCAACAGCAAGTTAAAAGCGCAGGCAAAGATGGCAAAGCACAAGGCGTTCATCAAGAACACCGGGTACACGCCTACAAATGGTGCCACCAGCAACAGGGCCAGGACCACCAGCCAGACCATGCGACCCTGACTTGAGGCCCTGGTTGCCGCAGAAGAAGTGACGGATGCGCTCACGTTATTTTTCCTTGCCAAACAAGCCCGCCGGCCGAACCATCAAGACAATCACCATGATGACAAACACCACAATGCTGGATGCCTCGGGATAGAACACCTTGGTCAGCCCTTCGGTTAGACCCAACAGAACACCGGTCAGGATGGAACCCAAAATCGACCCCATGCCGCCGATCACCACCACGGCAAACACCACAATGATCAGGTTGGATCCCATCAGCGGCGTGATCTGAATCACCGGCGCGGCCAGCACGCCCGCCATAGCCGCCAGACCAGCACCACCGGCATAGGTCATGGTCACCATCAACGGCACATTGATGCCAAACGCCTGCACCAGCGCCGGGTTTTCGGTACTGGCGCGCAAAGTGGCGCCCAGGCTGGTCTTTTCGATCAGGAACCAGGTGCCCAGACAAATGGAAAGACACGCCACCACCACCCAAGCACGGTAATTGGGCAGCACCATAAAGCCCAAGTTGGTAGCGCCCTGCAGCAGTTCGGGCACTGGATACTGTTGGCCGGACACACCGAACTGGTCACGAAAAATACCTTCGGCAATCAGCGCCAGACCAAAGGTCAGGAGCAGCCCGTAGAGCGGGTCAAGCTTATACAGCCGCTTGAGAAAAAGGCGCTCGATGAGCACGCCGAGCGCCCCCACCACCACCGGAGAAATGATCAGTGCCAGCCAATAGTTCAGCCCGAATTTCTCCAGGCTGAACCAGGCCACATAGGCACCGATCATGTACAGCGCCCCATGCGCAAAATTGACGATACCCAGCAAACCGAAAATCACCGCCAGGCCCAGGCTGAGCATGGCGTAGAACGAACCGTTCACCAGTCCCAGCAGCAACTGCCCCAGGAACGCCTGAATCGGAATGCCGAATATCTCGCTCATCTAATTACTTCCAGAGTGCGCACTTGGACTCGGCCTTGGTGGTCCAGGCTTCTTCACCCTTGAAGGTCTGCACCACCTTGTAATAGTCCCAGGGTTCGGTGGATTCGGCCTGCGATTTCACCTGCATCAGGTACATGTCGTGGACCATGCGGCCGTCGCCACGGATGAAACCGTCCTTGGCAAACACGTCGTTGATCTTGGTCTTCTTCATCTGTTCCAGCACCTTGTCGGCGTCATCGGTACCGGTGGCCTTGACCGCCTTCAGGTACTGCAGCGTGGCCGAGTAGTCGGCGGCCTGGATGCTGGAGGGCATGCGCTTCATCTTCTCGAAGAACTTGCGGCTCCAGGCGCGCGCCTCGGCATCCTTGTTCCAGTACCAGCTATCGGTCAGGTACATGCCCTGCGTAGCGTTCAGTCCCAGGGAGTGGATGTCGTTAATGAACATCAGCAGACCGGCCAGCTTCATGGTCTTGGTGATGCCGAATTCGTTGGCAGCCTTGATCGAGTTGATGGTGTCGCCACCGGCATTGGCCAGACCCAGAATTTGCGCTTTGCTGGACTGCGCCTGCAGCAGGAACGACGAGAAGTCGCTGGCCGACAGTGGGTGACGCACCGAGCCCACGACCGTACCGCCGGCGGCCTTCACCACCGTCGAGGTGTCGTTTTGCAGTTGCGATCCAAAGGCGTAGTCGGCAGTCAGGAAATACCAGCTCTTGCCACCTGCCTTCACCACCGCATTGCCGGTGCCCTTGGCCAGCGCCACGGTGTCGTAGGCGTAGTGCACGGTGTAGGGCGAGCATTGTTCGTTGGTCAGCGCCGAAGTGGCCGCGCCGATGGAGATAAAGGGCTTTTTCTTTTCCAGTGCCACCTTGGACATGGACAGGCTGGTGCCGGAGCTGGTGCCACCGATCAGCATGTCCAGCCCCTGGGTGTCGAACCATTCGCGCGCCTTGGCAGCGGCTACGTCGGGCTTGTTCTGGTGGTCGGCCACCAGCACTTCGACCTTCTTGCCATTGACCGCACCGCCGAGTTCGGCAATCGCCATCTTGATCGCTTCGGCACCGGCAGGGCCGTCAATGTCAGAGTACAGGCCGGACATGTCGGTGATGATGCCGATGCGAATCACGTCGCCGGAAATCTGCGCCTGTGCCGGCATGACGCTAGCACCCAAAGCTGCGCAGGTCAGTGCACAAGTAGCGGCAATTTTCTTGAGTTTCATACGTTGTTTCCTCGTTGGTTGGCTGAAAAATTAAACACCCAGGTATTCATGCAACTGGGCCATGCGATCGGGCAACTGGGCCTGGGTGAACTCCTGCAGAATTTCGCCGTGCTCCATCACCATGAAGCGGTCGGCCAGTGGCGCGGCAAAGCGGAAGTTCTGCTCCACCATGACGATGGTGTAACCCTTGGCGCGCAGCATCTTCACCATCTCACCGAGCTTTTGCACGATGACCGGTGCCAGCCCTTCCGAAATCTCGTCCAGCAGCAGCAGACGCGCGCCGGTGCGCAGAATCCGCGCCACCGCCAGCATTTGCTGTTCACCGCCCGAAAGCCGCGTGCCCTGGCTATTGGCGCGTTCCTGCAAGTTCGGAAACATGGCGTAGATCTCGTCCACACTCATGCCGCCCTTGGCAAGTTGGGGCGGCAACAACAGGTTTTCGTGGGCCGACAGGCTGGAAAAAATGCCGCGCTCTTCGGGGCAATAGCCAATACCGAGACGGGCGATGGTGTGGGTGCTGGAACCAATGGTTTCAGATCCATGCACCTTGATCGAGCCCTTGCGGCTGCCGGTCAGGCCCATGATGGCGCGCAGTGTGCTGGTGCGCCCGGCACCGTTGCGGCCAAGCAGCGTGACCACTTCGCCTTCATGCACGTCGAAGTTGACGCCATGCAGCACATGCGACTCGCCATACCAGGCGTGCAGGTCACGGATTTGCAGAAAAGGTGTGCTCATCCGTGTGCCCCTACGAGCTCGTTGTTGGCGCTGCCCATGTACGCCTCTATGACTGCCGGGTTCTTGGACACTTCGGCATACGGCCCCTCGGCCAGCGTGGCGCCGCGCTGCAGCACCGTAATCGTGTCGGCGATGCTGGAGACCACACTCATGTTGTGTTCCACCATCAGCACCGTGCGGTTGGCCGCCACCTTTTTGATGAGCTGGCGAATGCGGTCCACGTCTTCCAGACCCATGCCCTGGGTTGGTTCATCAAGCAGCATCAGTTCGGGCTCCATGGCCAACGTGGTGGCAATTTCGAGGGCGCGCTTGCGGCCATAGGCCAATTCCACCGTCACGGTGTCGGCATAACTTTCCAGGTCCACCTCGGCCAGCAGTTGCACGGCCCGGTCATTCAGTTTGTGCAACGAGGTTTCGGGCTTCCAGAAGTGAAACGAGGTGCCGAGCTTGCGCTGCAGCGCCACCCGCACGTTTTCCAGCACCGTCAGGTGCGGAAACACCGCAGAAATCTGAAACGAACGGATGATGCCGCGCCGCGCAATTTGCGCCGGCGCGTCCTGGGTAATGTCCTGCCCGTTGAACAGAATCACGCCCGAAGTGGGCTTGATGAACTTGGTGAGCAGGTTAAAGCAGGTGGTCTTGCCGGCGCCGTTGGGACCGATCAGTGCATGGATGCTGCCCCGGCGCACCGACAGGTCCACCTTGTCTACCGCAACAAAGCCTTTGAATTCTTTGCTGAGTTTCTGGGTCTGGAGAATGCAGTCATTCGTCATGCGGCGTATGGTGCCGACGATTCCAAACGCTCAGACTAGTAAAAACCCCGAAGCCGAAAGCCTCGTCAGAAAAGCGTCAGACAAACGAAAATGCCATAGCCACCGCTTCGAACTTAGGCCGTCCGTGCCAACAAAACGCTCTGCGCCAGCGCAAAGTCCGCCGGATACGTCACCTTGAAATTTTGCGCCGAACCCTGCACCAACAAAGGGCTCAGACCGCACAACTCCATGGCGCTCGATTCGTCCGTCACGGCATCGCCAGCCTGGGCCAGTGCCAACTGCAACGCGCCCAGCCGAAACATCTGCGGTGTTTGCGCCAGCCACTTGTCGGATCGTGTCAGGGTGGCAAGTACCCGCCCCTGTCTCTCCTGCTTAAGGGTGTCGGGCAGCGGCAGAGCCAACAGCCCGCCCACCTCATCATCGGCACAGGTATCGATCAGGGCATTGATCTGGTCCGGCGTAATCAGGCAGCGCGCTGCATCGTGCACCAGCACCCAATCCGTCGCATCGGCACCCGCCGCCAACAACACAGCAAGTCCGTTGGCCACACTTTGCGCCCGGGTTGCACCGCCGCAGGGGGCCACCGTTACCTCGGCGTGCTCATCAAAAAAAGTGTCTCCCGGAGAAACCACCACCAGCGTGTCCGCCAAGCGCGTCACCGCCGCAAATGCACCCAAAGTGTGCAGTACCAGCGGCCTCCCTGCCAGCACCTCGTACTGTTTGGGGCCTGCTGCACCCGAGCGCGAACCGGTACCGGCGCACGGAATCAGGGCCCACATGCGGGGCGCAATGATGGAACTGGTTACGGAATGGGGGGTGGTTTGGGGCATGAACGGCGAAGAGTTGCGGCCCCATTCTAAAATCGAACCCATTCATGGATTTACCGAAACTCTTTAGCGGCAAACGCTACACCCTGCCCCGCCCTGCGGGCTCTGCCGACGCACTCCTACTGGCCCGTTTGGGTGAACGTGAAAAAGCCGGTGGCAAGCCACTGGCCCTTGTCACGTCAGACGCCACCGACGCCCAGCGCCTGCTCGAAGAAATCGCGTTCTTCGCACCCACCTTGCGTTGCGCGTTGTTCCCCGATTGGGAAACGCTACCCTACGACACGTTCAGCCCGCACCAGGATCTGATCAGCGAACGCTTGGCCACGCTGTGGCGCATCTCGCAGCGTGACAAAGACACCGGCGCCGACGTCATCATCGTGCCGGCCACCACGGCGTTGTACCGGCTCGCGCCGCCACGCTTTCTGGCGGGCTACACCTTTGAATTCAAGGTCAAGCAAAAACTCGACGAAGCCAAGCTCAAGGCGCAACTCACGCTGGCCGGCTACAGCCATGTGACCCAGGTGGTCAGCCCCGGCGAATACGCGGTGCGTGGCGGCCTGATCGATTTGTTCCCGATGGGCTCGGCCGTGCCCTACCGCGTAGACCTGTTTGACGACGAAATCGACAGCATCCGCACCTTCGACCCGGACAGCCAGCGCAGCCTCTACCCGGTGCCCGAAATCCGCCTGCTGCCGGGGCGCGAGTTCCCGATGGACGACGACGCGCGCGCGCGCTTTCGCAGCCGCTGGCGCGAGTTGCTGGATGGCGATCCGACCAAGAGCCGCATCTACAAGGACATGGGCAATGGCGTCGCCACAGCCGGTATCGAGTATTACCTGCCGCTGTTCTTTGAGCAGACCGCCACCGTGTTTGACTACGTGGGCACGGACGCCACCGTGGTGCTGCACGGCGACCTGGAGCCGGCCTTCCAGCGTTTCTGGCAAGACACCAAAGACCGCTACCGCCTGGTGCAGGGCGACCCCGAGCGCCCGGCACTGCCACCCGAGAGTCTGTTTCTGGGCACCGAGCAGTTTTATGCGCTGTGCAATGGCTATGCGCAATTGGCCATCAAGGCACCAGCCGCCCAGGCTGACGGATCAGCACCGGTAGCCGAAGACTCGCCCTACCCCGAATTCGGCGCCCTGCCGCCCATGGCAGCGCTGCGCGGCACCGACGATCCGCTGGTCAAACTCAAGCAGCACGCCCGCAATACCCAGCAGCGCCAACTCGTGCTGGCCGAAAGCGATGGGCGGCGCGAAAGCCTGCTCGACTTTTTGCGCGCCTCGCAGATCAACCCGCCCGCCTTTGATTCGCTGCAGGAATTCATTGCCAGCTCGGAAAAGTGGGGCATCGCCACCGCCGCGCTGACGGTCGGCTTTGCCTGGCTGGAAGCCGGCGTTGACCTCATCACCGAGACCGAACTGTTTGCCGCAGGCCCCACCACGCGCCGCCGTAAAAAACAGGAACAGGTCAGCGATGTCGAGGCGCTGATCAAAGACCTGAGCGAGCTGAACCTGGGTGACCCGGTGGTGCACTCGGCGCACGGCATTGGTCGCTACCGGGGTCTGGTGAATATGGACTTGGGCAACAAAAATGCCCAGGGCGAGCCCGAGTTGCAAGAGTTTTTGCATCTGGAATACGCCGACCAGGCCACGCTGTATGTGCCGGTCAGCCAGTTGCAACTGATCAGCCGCTACACCGGCGTTAGCGCTGACGAGGCGCCGCTGCACAAGTTAGGCTCCGGCCAGTGGGAAAAGGCCAAGCGCAAGGCGGCGGAGCAGGTGCGCGACTCGGCTGCCGAGCTGCTCAACATTTACGCCCGTCGCGCCGCGCGCGAGGGCTTTGCGTTCCGCTTCTCACCGGGCGATTACGAGACCTTTGCCAACGATTTCGGCTTTGAGGAAACCGCCGATCAGAAGGCGGCCATCCACGCCGTCATACAGGACATGATCAGCCCGCGCCCAATGGACCGGCTGGTGTGCGGCGATGTGGGCTTTGGCAAGACCGAAGTCGCGTTGCGCGCAGCCTTTGTCGCGGTGACCGGCGGCAAGCAGGTGGCCTTTCTGGCACCCACCACGCTGCTGGCCGAGCAGCATTACCAGACGCTGGTGGACCGCTTCAGCAAATGGCCGGTAAAGATTGCTGAGATGAGCCGGTTTCGCTCAGGCAAGGAAATTACCGCTGCACTGAAGGGCGTGGCCGACGGCACCATCGACATCGTGGTGGGTACGCACAAGCTGCTCTCCGAGAACACGCATTTCAAAGACTTGGGCCTGTTGATCATTGATGAGGAACACCGCTTCGGCGTACGCCACAAAGAGGCCATGAAGGCCTTGCGCGCCGAAGTGGACGTGCTCACGCTCACCGCCACCCCCATTCCCCGCACGCTGGGCATGGCGCTGGAAGGCCTGCGCGACCTGAGCGTGATTGCCACCGCGCCGCAGCGCCGACTGGCGATCAAGACCTTTGTGCGCACCGAGGGCAATGGCGTGATCCGCGAGGCCGTGCTGCGTGAACTCAAACGCGGTGGGCAGGTTTACTTCCTGCACAACGAGGTGGAGACCATCGAGAACCGCCGCGCCAAGCTCGAAGAATTACTGCCCGAAGCACGCATTGCCGTGGCCCACGGCCAGATGCCCGAGCGGCAGCTTGAGGCGGTGATGCGCGACTTCATTGCCCAGCGCAGCAACTTGCTCTTGTGCTCCACGATTATTGAAACCGGCATTGACGTGCCCACCGCCAACACGATTGTGATGAGCCGCGCCGACAAGTTCGGCCTGGCCCAGTTGCACCAGTTGCGCGGGCGCGTGGGGCGCAGCCACCACCAGGCCTATGCCTATTTGATGGTGCCTGACATTGAGGGCCTGACCAAGCACGCCCAGCAGCGACTCGACGCGATTCAGCAAATGGAAGAACTGGGCAGCGGCTTTTATCTGGCCATGCACGACCTGGAGATTCGCGGAGCCGGTGAAGTGCTGGGCGAAAACCAGAGCGGCAACATGCTCGAAGTGGGCTTTCAGCTTTACAACGAGATGCTGTCCGAGGCAGTGCGTTGCCTGAAGGCCGGAATCGAGCCCGACCTGTTGAGTCCGCTCAACGTCAACACCGAAATCAACCTGCACGCCCCCGCCCTGTTGCCCGACGACTACTGCGGCGATGTGCACCTGCGCCTGAGCTTCTATAAAAAGCTCGCTACGGCCAAGAACACCGACCAGATTGACGCGTTACTTGAAGAGATCGTGGACCGTTTCGGCAAACTGCCGGCCCAGGCCCAAACGCTGATCGATGTGCACCGCCTGCGCGTGATTGCCAAGCCCTACGGCGTGGTCAAGGTGGACGCGGCGCCCGGCGTGATCACCATCAACTTCAAGAAGGATGCCCCGATCGAGCCGATGCGGGTGATTGCGCTGATCCAGAAGAACAAGCACATCAAGCTGGTCGGCAACGAAAAACTTCGCATCGAGCGCGAACTGCCCGAAGTGAAAGACCGCGCGCAAATGGTGCGCGATGTGCTGCGCAGTTTGGGTACGCCTACCGCCCAGGCCGCCAAAGCCTGAGCAAGAAATTATTGAAGCAACTCCGTTTATGACCCAAGCCACCGAAATCGAATCCGGCCTCGTCCTGCAAGGCATCACCGCCCCGCTAAAGCTCAGCGACTTCAAGCTGATTGCGTTTGACATGGACTCCACCCTCATCAACATTGAGTGCGTGGACGAAATTGCTGATGCTGCTGGCCGCAAGGCTGAAGTGGCTGCCATTACCGAAGCCGCCATGCGCGGCGAAATTACCGACTACAAGGACAGCCTGCGCAAGCGCGTGGCCCTGCTCAAGGGCGTGACCGTGGCCCACATGGAAGAGGTGTACACCCGCCGCCTGCAACTCAACCCCGGCGCCGCAGAGCTGGTAGCCGCCTGCAAAGCCGCAGGCATGAAGGTGCTGCTGGTGTCCGGCGGCTTCACCTTCTTTACCGACCGCATCCGCGACCGCCTGGGCATCGACTTTGCGCGCTCCAACGTGCTGGAAGTGGAAACCGGCCCGACCTGCGGCGTGCTGACTGGACGCATGGTGGATCAGCCCTGGGGTGACATCTGTG